>Ga0222428_100031_pt1 | contig 380322 bp, 294 predicted proteins | sample 2B5Ametagenome_FD_182471 | JGI IMG/M metagenome (GOLD analysis project Ga0222428, IMG submission 182471) | Enriched microbial communities from leaf-cutter ant dump, University of Wisconsin, Madison, United States - 2B5A (version 2) | ecosystem: Environmental > Terrestrial > Nest > Insects nest... | reverse complement strand
TTAACGGTTGCTGCTCTAGCCGCCTCAGATACATTTGCATCTAACACCTCAATAGCTGCCAAACCAGTTTGGTATTGCATACTTAGTTCCTGTGCCAATGAACAGAAAGCCATGTGGTTTTTATCATAATGATTGTGTGCACCTTGTTGAGTTAGGGCTAAGGCTTGCACTGGATTTTCCCAAGGCAGGTTCATGGCCATAGATGGGCCACCGTTGTACAATTCATCCTGTACGGCTGTACCTGCACCAGATTTCCATTCTACCGTAATATCGGCACCTAAAATTTGTCCAGTTAATGGATTATAGAAACTTGGTCCAATAGCACCATAAGATGGATAGGCTGAAGATACCCAACGAATTACGTTATAGGCAATATCAGAAGGATCCCAAGTTGCATTATCTGGCATTTGTTTCATCACCACGGCATTTTTGAAACCAGCTTTCTCAAAAGCTTCATTCCATTTCTCACCTGCTTCCTTAATGATGGAGCGGTATTCTACAGGCGTAGTATTCTCAATCCAAAAAACAATTGGCTCTACTGGCTCACTTAATTTTGCATTAGGGTTTTTCTTTTTCAAGTACCAACGGCTAATGAAATCTTTATAAGGTGTAGCACCTACCGAAGTTAGATTATCTACCTCAGCACCAAAATATCCCACCCTAGGGTCATCTTTACGAGGTCTGAAATCGTTTTGTGGAACTTCTAAGAATGAGTGCTGCATTTTAATACGCACATATCTCGCATCGGTAATGTCTTTACCACCACCATTAAATGGCATTGGGTTATCATAAGCAAGATCTACCACTACATCGGTATTGCCATTAAAAGATTTTACAGCTTGGTATTTTGACTTCGCTGGATTTAAATTACCCAAATTAAACATGGCTCCAGGAGGCAATCCAGGAGGCGTTGTTGGTTTCACTTGGTCAAGTTTATCACTCAAAAACAAGCCATCTACAGCAATCAGGTAGCCACCATCATCTTTTGCACTAAATTTATCGACAAAAAATACGGCATCAGATACGTCAACGTTAGCTGCTTTACTTACCGGATTTGATGGATCATAATAAAATGCTGTATTTTTCTCCAAAAACTCGATCTTATCATCAACCTGTTTAATGTTAAACAACTTGGTTTGTCTGATCATGTTTTGGTTTAAGAACAATCTGGTTGGACCACCCATCGAAAAACTCTGGTAGATATAATCTTTGTTCAGTTGGTCTTTCTTCACGTACAATTGCAAACTACCAGTAACGGTATCTCTGTACAAGGTGAACAAACCGTCAATTTTTTTACTTGATTTGGTTTTGTCTGCTACCGTTGGTTTTGGAGGGGTTGGCGGTGCAGTTACCTTTTTGGTAGTGTCGGCAGGTTTGTCTGCCTTTTTGGTTTCCTGAGCATTAGCGGTGAAAGCAAATAGTGCCGCCGCAGGAATCAACCATAAATGTTTCTTCATATTAAGTTAGTTAATGGTGAATTGATCGCGTGGTTAGAATTATCTAATTCTTCCCTTTTTTTGATTTCTGGCAAGATAATTAATTAGTATTAAATATCTACGCTACTTCTTCATTAGACGAGGGAAAAAAGTTAATGTTACAAGGACGACAGATTAGCTAATTAGTTAATGTGATGATTTGATAATGCCTTGCTACTAGTGCCTAATGAACTAGTGAACCAATGAACAAAGGAAACTAACCATTACGTTGGCATAGTTCAAAGATCTCTCCGCTAAGGTCGAGATGACGGCATAGGAACGGAACTACTAACCACTAGCCACTAATTCCTAGCTCCTAATCCCTAACCCCTAATTTCTAAACAACATTTCTTCGGTAATCGGAAAATCTTCCTTTCCTTCAGGTTTGATATAAATGGGTTGTAGCTCCTTCCCTCCTTTTTTACGTAGATACTCAATTTTAAAAGGATAAAAGCCTTTCTCCAACGGCAGGATATAACTTTCTTCGTTACCAGCTATCTTTCCTTGTACAGCACCCAAGATTAATTGTCCGTTTAGGTATACTTTGGAATTTTCGTTGCCATCCACTTTAGTGAAAATATAATAACCATTGGTTTTGATTTCTAAGAAACCTTCCATTTTACAGGCAAAACCTTCTCCGTGATTGAAACGATTGAGTTCAAATCCTTTGCTAGCGATGCCTACAGAATCAGGTGGAAGTTTGTTTAAATCAGGCATAGTGCCCCAATTACCCTTAAAATAGGCGAAATGAAGTCCTCCTTGTTTAATTCCCTTAGGTTGTTTGAGGGCAGGAATTACTTTTCCAATAATAAATTGTGCAGTTGCCGAGCGATTATATTCATCTCTGATACCCAATGATTTTAAAGTGACTTTGGAAGATTTTGATAATTGCAAGGGGGTTTCCTGTCCCGATAATTGATGACTATCCCATAAAGGTTCTGTCCCATCTGTAGTAAAACGTATGTAAGCAGCAGCACCTACGTTATAGCATATAAGAGGAAAAGGCTTATCCGTTAACACGATGCCTGCCATGGGTTTCATCAAAATGCTTCTAGAAGCTGGATAAGCTTTTTTGGCCGCGTAAAAGCCTCCATAAGAAAACTTCATCCCTTCCCAAAAACCTTTGAACATGGTAGAATAATGGGTTTCATCTGCATAGGCAGTGCTTTTCCAACGCACCCCTTGAGGTGCACTCCTTTGAAGTAAGGAATCGATCCCTGCAATACCCATATCTCGATAAGGAGTTCCCTCCCTTCCTACCATCCATAGTGTATTATTCAGATTGGATCTTTGCTTGAAACTTCTTTCTAGCTCCTTCTTCATGTAAAAATTATCCCACCACAAACTAGGGTCAATGGCGAGATAAGAAGTAAAAAGCCTAGGTTCTTTTAGGAATGTATACACGGTAAACAAACCCGCCATAGAGGCTCCGTAAAGAGAATGTCCTGTGGATTTAACCGGAAGCTTCTGTTTTAAATATGGTAGCAATTCTTCTTTTAAAAATTGGAGAAATTGAGGAGCTCCACCTGTATAAGCTCCCATTTGCGTGGGCGTAAAATCGCGTTCCCGCATGGAGATGCCGTTTACGGATACTGCAGGAATCCCCACCAATATGATATTTTGAGGGATAAATCCTTCGGACTGAAGGAAAGCTGTTTCCATTTTAATAGCATTAGAAATACCATCTAAACAAAGGAGCAGTTCATAGTTTTCTTTGGATGCAGGATTGTAACCTTGTGGAAATAGCAGTTGTATGGGTCGGTTTTGTTGGAGCACTTTCGAATAAAGTGAATCGACGCGTTGCTCCTGTGCAAAAACAGCATTCTGCATGCAACACAACAATAAGAGCAAAATAAGATAGGTTTTCATTGCAATAGGCTTTTAGGCTACGCTAAATGACAAGCTTTATTTTGAAATGTTGCTTGTATTGGTGATATAGTACTTAAAGTTTTTTACCCCAAAAAAAGGGACATCAATTGATGTCCCTTTTTTTGGTTTACGATAGAAATGTCTCTAGGCGATCTGGTATTGAGCTGGGTAAAGCTTCCTGAACATCACATAAGTAACACTTACCATTACCAATGCAATTACGGCATCTGCTGCTGCGCCAACTCCAATAACAGCTACTTTTGATCCGAAAGCAAATAGGATATCGAAGAAAACTCCCGCAAATACCCACTCTTTTAACCTCAATAATCGGTTGGGAATTAGCAACACAATGACACCACTTACTTTAGCCACGCCCAATAGGTAAATAAAATGAGCTGGGTATCCTAATTGTTGGGTGATTTCCCAAACCAATGCATTTTTAGTGAGTTCGAAGAACCCGCTAGCTCCAAACCATAAAGAGGTTAATATAATGCCAGTCCAATAGATAATTTTTGTGATTTTAGTGTTCATGATTTCTAATATTAAGTTTTATTGATTTTTATTTTTTAAATGATAGTGATTAGTAGGCCGTCAATATGGCTCTGGTTGCACCATGAATAGCCTTGGTATTTTTTCCCTGCAACAAGCCGATAATTTCCCAGCCTTCCCTATGATATTCCTTAGGCAACGTGACTTTAACCTGTCCTTTTTCTGACTGATTCAATGGAAATGCCTGTAGGCTTCTCACAATTTGTGCATGGCTGAGCGTGAGACCCTGATTTTCTCCTCGTTTAATTTGGTGAACGGCGCTTTTTTGTACAACCGCAATCATCAATTCATCTTCCTCTGCTTTATCGTTCACCTGATAATTAAGCATCAGTTGACCATTTTGCAGTTGACCATTCAATTGCAACTTGCTAGAGGCTTTTCCACTAAGCCCACTCACTAGCGCTAAATTTGTAGCAACGGCATCCGAGCCTACAAATTCTGTTTTACCATTAACCACCACTTGTGGGGTATAAATACGAGTACCGAATTTTGTAGCGTATTCATATTGTCGCTTGCTATAATCAGGATTGCTGAAAACATCTCTCCAACCTTGATGGTCCCAATAATCTACATGGTAAGACAGTACATACACAGGTTGATTTCCAGCTTGTTGTTGTACCTTAGCGAGCAATTCATCTGCTGGTGGACAACTAGAGCACCCTTCGGAAGTAAAGAGTTCTAATACGACGAAACCGTCGCCTTTTATTTTGAGTGATTTGGAAGCCGACGAAATGTTGGCAAGGACAAGCGTGAACAGTAGAATTGCTGTAAGCACGCAAAGCATGGTGATGTGAATCTTTTTCATAATTTGAATCTTTAATTTGATTCAAACTTAGAGGTTAGCACCCCTTGAAAACAGCAGATTCGGGCTGAAACGGACAATGTGAACCGCCACTTAGACAGAGCGGCCCTTCAATAGTATTTATATTAACGGTTCTCCATCCAAGAAAGGAATGCAGAAGATTTTTCTTTATTAATGAGCAGTTTTTCTGGAGTCTCTATGAGCAACTTTACATACAGCTTGCGCAGGAAATAATGTTCAATTTCTTTAATTGCACTAAAGTTGACCAAATATTGTCTGTTAACTCTAAAAAACTGCTTTTGTGAAACTTGTGCAGCTACCTGATCCAAAGATTGGTTCAAGGAAAACTCTTGTCTATCAAAACACATGATGGAAGTAGATTCATTTCGGATATAGAAAAAGGCAATTTGAGCCACTTGCACCGTTGTGTATTTTTGGTGTTTAAACACTAGGAAGCTGGTCTTTTCGGCAGGCTGGGTGATTTGGCTTAGCAATGCAGTCAATTCTGGAACGGTCTTTTGTTGAAAGAAATTCTTTAGATCGTCCACTTTTCCCATGGCCCTTGCGATGTCTTCTTTGGAGAAGGGTTTCAACACATAATCTACCCCATTGCGTTTAAACGCTTCGAGCGAATATTCATCAAAAGCTGTACAAAACACTACAGGACAACTGATTGTCACTGACTTGAAGATATCAAAGCTTAAACCATCGGCTAATTGAATGTCCATAAAAATCAAATCGGGCTGCACTCCATTTAAAAGTCCAGACACCGATTCTTCAATGCTTTGATAAGGCCCTGTAATGGTTGCTGAAGGCTTTAATTCCTTCAATATATTTTCAAGCGACTTCGCTGTTCGTAGCTCGTCTTCAATGATGGTGATGTTCATAAATCAATGGTAGTTTTACTTTAAATATTTGCTGGTCATTCGTTATTTCCACTTTTTTATCCAACAAATGACTGTATTTGAGTTCTATGTTCTTAAGGCCAACACCTAAAGAATTTTCTTCGCTATTTTTTAATTGCACCTGATTTTCTACCAGTAATTTATCGCCCTCGCTATAGATCTTGATATTTAATGGCTTTTGTAGGGAAACAATGTTGTGTTTTAAACAGTTTTCTACCAGTAACTGCAATGTAAATGGTGGAATCAGCGTATTCAGCACTTCTTCATCCAGCGTACTGCTAAAAACAAATCCATCGTCGAACCTGGCTTTCTGTAAAAAAAGGTAGGCGTTCAGTATTTCCATTTCTTCTCTTATATGAATAAGATCAAGCTTGCGACTTTCTAGGGTATAGCGGTAAAAGTTGGCTAGCTTTAAAATGAAATCTACTGACTGTTCATCTCTACTTTCGACCATGGCTTTAAGCGTATTCAGGCTATTGAAAAGAAAATGTGGGTTTACCTGCTGTTTAAGCAAATCATATTGTGCACTAAGGTTATCATTCCGGAAGCGTTCCAATTCCATATTTACGTGCTGGTTCTCATAGTTTTGCTGCAGGAGATTAAGGAACATATAAAAAACCAGGTTGATTAATATTCCTCGTACTTCAACCATTAACATGGTAGGGCCAAAGTCAATATGGGAAAGGATTAATTGTTGGATATAGGCAAGTCCCAACATCACCACAAGACCAAATAGTAAAGATGCGAGCAGTTTTTGATAGGATATTTGCTGACGCTGTGCTTGCTTGTTTTTAGAAAGCACATAAATATTGAAATACCACATGGTTACCGCAAAAGCGGAAGTGATACCTGCGTTTACTGCAGCTTCCAAAAGATTAAACTGATGAGCAGCAAGTTGAGGGACCGAAGACAGCAGTCCTATTACAATGGAACTGCTCCAGATGATGGTATTTGAGATCCTATAAGTTGCTTTCTTCATGACTTGGCTGTCTGTGACCAAATGTATTGATAAAATCGCAAGGCTGCTAACGCTAAGGTCTTGGTATTTTCAACATTAAGGGCGAATAGCCTTGAGTTGAGTGACGATAAAATTGATCCGCTCTTTTTTTGAAGGCACACCATCGGTATTTACAAAACCAGGACCAGCTTTAAACTGATACTGAATATTGACGCTATTGCCCTTGGCAGATTGAATGTTTAAATGCTCTACAGCATAAATTTCGGAGTTCATGTTGGTGCCATACCAACTCGGCATTGGCTTTTGTTTCCAAGTAACCAAGGTATAAGCAGCTCCTGGTAAATTGTGCTTAGAAAGCTGTACTGCTTGTTGGTTCCCGTAAAGCAGTGAAATGGTTCCCTTAGTAATATTAATACTTGAACTGATCATTTGCTGACCTTTGGCATCATACAAGTATTCGGGTGCCATTGTAGGGGTTGGCTGTTCTTGGCAAGATGATAGCATAAAAACTAAACAGAATATGCAAAATATATAATTCGACATGATGATTTGCTATTTAATAGGCTTGGTTGGAATATTGAATACAAAATCATTTTGCGAAACCAACAAACGGTGGCAGTTAATACATGTTTTTTCGAAGGCCACTGTTTTACCATAAGGTTTTAATTCTAGTCCATCAAAGCGGGCAAATCCCCACCCTTCCGTTGAACGGTATTTCTTGCTGTCTTTAACCATCAGTTGTATATTTTGGAAATTACCAGGAAAAATGTTCCCTTCTTTATCCACACGCTGTTTTCCCCAAACCAACTTCGCCATCATTGCGCCATCGGGGAAAGGGATTTTTTTATCTTTAATGGCCTTGATCATGATATCGTTTCCATAAACTACCCGCATACTTCCACCATCGTATTTATCTGTCACGCTAATTACTTTCCAATTTTTATAATCTGCAGTATAGGGAATCCCATTTAAGGAAACGGGATTTTTAGGTATTGCTTTAGTGGTTTGATGAGCTACACTTTTAATTTTTGCCGTGTCAACTTTATGTCTCCCTGAAAGTGTGTTTACATAACGCTTTAAAGTAATCAATTCATTGTTGGTCACCTTACGATCTGGATGTAGCTTTGTGTAGCGCTGTAAAGGCATTTTTCCTTGTTCAATGGCATTTACCATCTCCCATAGCAGCACTTCCTGTACAGCTGGCGGGTTATTATCCCATTCAGAAAAGTTGAATCTAGAACGTCCTTCTTCAATATCATGGGCCACCAAATAAGATGCAGGTACCAATTTATCGAACCATTTCAGTTGCGTTTCATTAGAATGGCAGTCGTAACAAGCCCGTTTGAGTATTTGTTTAATTTCGGCAGGCACTTGTATTTCAGCGGTAACTGCTGGATTTTCAAAGCTAGTGGCGCTAAGCTGAAGCAAAGTAAAAATAACCATTACCATTCCTAGAATGATAAATGTTTTCCTGTAAGTTATCGAACTCATTTTCTTCCCTATGCTTTTCTAATTCTCTCACGATGTTGCTTGCCCCAGCGGATCATCTCTAAGATGATTCCGCCAAAAGACATGCAATACTCGGTTTCTGTGTATTCAATTAGTACCGTTTCGGTTTGCGTCACCGTTCTTTTGATCAACTGGTTGGCTTCCATATCCTTTAATTCTCTTGATAGCATTCTAGTGGTAATACCAGGAATACTCCTTTGGATATCTCGAAAGCGTCTGTTGCCATTGCAAATCGAATTGATGATCAACAGTCGCCATTTTCCTCCAATCACATAAATGGTATCTTGTAGTGCTTGAACTTCTTCTTTCTGATTTCTGGGATCAGAGAGGATTTCACCAGCTTTCCTAATTTGTTCTTCATTCATTTTAATACTCATTTAAGGTGTTCCTTACACATTCAATCCGCTACAAACTCATTCCGCCATCCATTACAATTTCAGCACCTGTAATAAAACTGGAGGCTTCGCCTGAAAAATAGGCCACCATTTTTGCCACATCATTGGCATTTCCAATTTTTCGCAACGGAATGCGTTCAATCATCCAGTCGTCCAAACCTTTACGACTTGCCTCATCAAGTCCTAATTTATTTAAAATTTCAGTTTGTGTAGGTCCAGGGCTAACAGCATTCACACGAATTTTACGTGGGGCCAGCTCTAAGGCAGCAATCTTCATGATTGAATTCAACGCCGCCTTACTTGAACTATAAATGGAAGAGTTCGGGGCATTCATGCTTGCTACATTTGAAGATAGGAAAACCACTGATGCGCCATCATTTAAGAGAGGAATAAAGCGGCTCAGGGTAAAGTAGGCACCTTTAAAATTAACATCCATCACGTAATCGAAATCTTGCTCGGTTGCTCCTTCAATACCCGCTCCGCCCAATACGCCAGCATTAATAAACAGAATGTCGACATTTCCAAATGCATCACTTACCTTTTTAGCCAGTTGCTCGATAGCTTCTACATTCCCTTGATCGCTCACAAATCCAGTTACACCTAGTTCTGTAGCAGCTTTCTGTATGGCTTCTTCCCTTCTACCCGTAATGATAACCGTTGCACCCTGTTCTTTTAATTCTTTTGCAGCAGCATATCCAATACCGCTATTTCCGCCCGTAACAAGAGCTATTTTTCCTTTTAATGTTTCCATTTGTTTTTCTATTATTATTTCTGACAAAGGTAAAATGGCACTTGTATCGTTTTGTTACCAGTATCATTGATGATACCAGTAATTTATATACTTACCGAGATTTCAACATTGATGTTATTTCTACTGGCCTTAGAGTATGGGCAAGTTTGATGTGCTGCTTCTACTATATTCTTGGCTTCGTCGGCTGTTAATCCTGGAAGGTTCACTTTTAGCCTAGCTTGTAAGGCAAATCCCCCCTCTCCTGTCCCTAAATCAACTTCAGCATCTACCGAAGTTCCTTCTGGAAGTTTGATTTTAGCGATAGCGGCGTTATGCTGCATGGCGCCTATAAAACAGGCAGACCAACCTGCTGCAAAAAGCTGTTCTGGATTGGTGCCTTTTCCCGTACTCCCTGGACTAGACAAGGCGATATCTAAACGGCCGTCGGTGCTTCTGGCACTACCTTCTCGGCCTCCTGTAATGTGAACTTTACCAGTATATAAAACTTTAGTGATTAATGATGAACCTGTAGCGGTAAAAACGATTTGATTTTCCATAATATTTATTAATTAAATTATTTAAATGATGATTTATGAGTGATAAAACTTAACGAAGCCAAGAAGCAAGTTCAAGGATTGCATTTGCAAAAGCATGTGGTGCTTCTTGCGGAAGATTGTGGCCTACACCACCATTGATGGTATGGTGAACGTATTTTCCTTTAAAGCGACTAGCATAGCTTGCTGGATCTGGATGCGGAGCGGCATTAGCATCTCCTTCTAAGGTAATGGTAGGAACAGTAATAGATGGTGCCGTAGCCAATTTTGTTTCCAGCGCCTCATATTTGGCTTCGCCTTTGCTAATTCCAAGCCTCCAACGGTAATTATCGATAACGATTTTTACATGGTCGGGGTTATTGAATGATACAGCAGAGCGTTGGTAAGTGTCTTCGCTGAATTTCCAGGTAGGTGAAGCTGTTTGCCAAATCAGCTTGTTAAACTCGAATGTATTGGCTTGATATCCTGCTTGTCCTCTATCGGTTGCAAAATAATACTGGTACCACCAAGAAAGTTCAGCTTGTGGTTTTAATGGGGCCTTATTTGCGTTTTGACTACCAATTAAATAGCCGCTTACTGAAACCAAGCCCTTAACTCTTTCTGGCCACAATGCAGCCATGATATCGGCAGTACGAGCACCCCAATCAAAACCACCTACAATGGCATTTTTAATGTTTAGGGCATCCAAAAAAGCAATCATATCTACTGCAAGGGCAGATTGTTGACCGTTGCGCATGGTACTATCTGAAAGGAAACGTGTGCTACCAAAGCCACGTAGGTAAGGAATGAGCACTCGATAGCCTTTTGCTGCTAAAATTTCTGAAACTTCTTTATAGCTATAAATATCATAAGGCCATCCATGAATAAGTAAAACAGGTTCACCAGAAACTGGCCCAGCATCTACATATCCTACGCTAAGCAAACCAGCATTTACCTGTTTGATATGGTTGAACGGATCATCAGACTTTTGACAAATGTTTTCTTGCTTGATAGCATTTACTTTTGCCTCAGTAGTTGAGATTAGACCTAACTGTGCTCCTAATATAAGCACTATGGTGATGAAACGTTTTGTAAGCATGGATTGATTTTTCATTGTGTTTTCTGTTTGTTAATTGATATTCAAAATTAGTGTGCGTAGTGCTGGTTCTGAAGCAACATCTGGTTGAAGTGGACAAGTTGAACCGTGAGATAGACAACCGATGGGTTGATGTTCATTCGACTTCTTCTTCAAAAGACTTTTTCCTTCTTGATTGAGAAATGATCATCCCACAGTTTTGTGGATCTCGTTCAAATTTGCTTGTCGATATTGTCCAAAATGAGGCCAGAGCAACTAAACTTGTGAAGATTTTTTTTCGGATACTAATGAGTTTATTTTCCATGACTGCTAGATTTTTAAGCTTTTTGATTACTCAAAGCTAGGGAGCAACAGTCTAGAAAATAATTGAGAAACCATGAAGTAGACCAATACAGGCTTGGCTTAGACAAGCTGATAGCTGAAACAGAAAGTGATTGGCGAATATTTATTTGATGAGGTTTATCGTGGATATGATATTCCAAACTTCTTTTAAATGAAAAAGCCTTCAACTAAGGTCAAAGGCTCTTTCATTTTCACTGCTAGTAATTAGTTTTTCTTGATGATTTTTCCACTCTTCACCCCATAATTACCATAACATTTGATGATGTAAGTGCCCTGAGGTAATTTTTCTAAATTAATTAGCTGTTGGTCAGTGTTTCCATTCACTTGGATTTTCTGCACTATTTTGCCACTAACATCTAAAAGCTCCATACGCTGCGTACCTATTGAAAAATTCACCACCGTATAGTTCTGCGCTGGATTTGGTGCAATACTCAGCAGTCCACTTCCGTTTAGAGAGAAATTAACGGGTTTGGTACCCAGTTCAGTATCCTTACCATCAATATCAGTTTGGATTAGCTTATAGTAACTGGTTCCATTCATTGGTGAACGGTCGTAAGCGGTATAACTACTGGTTGTTTCGCTATTGCCTTTTGATGCTACAGAGGTAATCGCTTTAAAATCTATTCCATTTGCCGAGCGTAGAATGGTGAACGATTTGTTGTTTTTTTCCATTGCTGTTTTCCAATCTAACCTCACACTCGAATTTTCAACTTTTGCAGTGAATGAAATGAATTCAACTGGCAACGTAGGATCAGGAGTGCTCAAAGTAAAATGATTTCCAGTACCTCCAAGATAACTCGCTGTCAATGTAATACCATTTCCATCAGCTGTTAATGTACCGTCTTCTTCCAATCCATTAAAAGCACCATTAATTGCTCCTGTTGATGTTTTTTCTATAATGGTATAGGTGTGCTTACTATTGGTGGTATAGCTATGGTTAACTACTAGCGTTGCATCATTAAGGTTTACATTACCCGATACTTTCGTACTTCCATAACCATTACCTTGTGTGGCATTGCTGATAGAGGTTCTAAAGGTACTCCCATTACTTAAATTAAGATGACCATTGATACTTAGGTTGCCTGTTGGGGCCAGTGTACCATCATTTGAAATAGTAACCGTATTGGCCGATCCATTTGCGAAAATACTCCCAGTTCCTGCTAAAGTGGCTCCCGTATTTACAGTAAGGCCACTGGTTGCAGTTAGACTACTATTTACAGCCAAAGTTCCCGCTTGTACTTCTGTAGCTCCGCTATAGCTAGCAACGCCCGCCAGTGTCAAAGTACCTATACCCGCCTTAGTAAAACCAGTTAAGGAAGAAGCTTGGCTGATAGTGCCATTTAACACTACGTTTCCTGCATTGCTGATGATTGGATTACCGCCCACAAGATTAAAACTATTGTTGATGTTTCCACTAGAAGTAATCAAAAGGGTACTCCCACTATTCATTGCAATAGCTCCATTTGGAAGGTTGGCTTGTCCACCTACTGAAACCGTTCCGATAAAGGATAACGTTCCAAAAGTATTGTTACCCGTAAAAGTGAGTGTACCATTTCCCACTTTGTGCAGGTTAAAATTTCCACTCACTACTCCGCTCAGGGTTAAGTCTCCACCAAGATTGATGGTACTGTTTCCGCTCAAAATGATTGCGCTGTTAATAGTTGCTGCTGCAGTGGTAATTAAAGTGCCATTGTTAAGGGTAAGCGAACCGTTGGGAAGATTTGTTCTGCTAGCGATAGATAACGATCCTCCAGTAACACTTAAATTGCTCGTATTAGTATTATTACCACTGATAATTAACCTGCCCAAACCGCTTTTTGTTAGTACGCTATTACCAGTGATCTGCCCGCTCAAAGTAACGTTAGCATCCTCGCTGGTTTCAATGAAACTACTGCTAGTGATTGCTATCGAATTGCTTAACGTAGTAGTTTCGGCCACTTGCAAGCGACCACCACTAAGGGTAATATTTTTAGTGCTTAGGTTTTCAGAAGAATTGATTGCCAAAATACCAGCGCTTATAATCACATTTCCAGAATGAGTATTGTTGGCTGTTAAGAAAATGGTACCAGTCCCTAATTTAGTTAAGTTGCCGCTCCCGCTAATGACGCCGCTTAAAGTAGCATTGGCAGTACTAGATATGGTTGAATTGCCTGCCAGTTGTATGGGTTTTGTAATCGTAATAGTACCCGACCCTGTAATACTCAGCGTAGTTCCTGTATTCAATGTAAGTCCTGCAGTGGGTATAGCAGCATTTCCGCTAATTTGCAGTGTACCAGCAGTAAAAGTCATCCCGCCCAAAGAGCTATTTGACCCGCTCAAAGTGATAACTGCTGCAGAAGAATTTTGCAAAGAACCCGCACCTTCAAAGCCACTCTGAATAGTCAGGTTACTGCTACCTCCTGGTACGGTGAGTACCACTCCCGAAGCAACACTGATGATATTCCCACTAACAGTGATGGCTGCTCTGGCAGTCAAAAATGTGTTTTTGCTTACCGTGACCTTTGATGAAAGACTAACCGTGCTGTTGTTGGCAGTAGCCAAATGAATGGTATTGGTGCCTGTCTGCGCTGCAGAAATTGCAAATGCCTCCGCGAAACTTACACCATCAGACACATTTATAGCAACTGCATGAGCAGTGTTGGTAACATAAATATCAGTTGAAGTTACCGTAACATTAGCTGTAGCAGTAGCACTGTTATCGCTTAAGGCAAATTCTATCACCGCATTACCCGCAGGTGTATCGTTACGGTAGTTGATGGCCCTAACCAAATCGGTTACTACTTGCTTAGTAGGTAAAATCTCCGACGATTGTAAATTGATAGTTAATACCCCATTGGCGTTAGTGAAAGTTCCAAAACTCTTCCCATTGTACCTCACACGATCAAGGTTAAAAGTAAATAATGATGTTGGATCAAATCCGAAAACATCCGTGGTTACGGCAGTTCCACTTCGCTTAACGACCAACTTGGCACCGGAATAATTACCTTGGCCGCTATTGGCAGCATCATACTCCGAGTCACTTACGGTGGCGTTGTTTCCCGCATCTAACCTAACGGTGTTTTGAGCACCTGCCCAAGCGACTTTATCATTGTTAAGATTACCAAAAGCTGGAGCTGCAAACCTGGTTGCAGTAGCTGGAATGGAAAAAGTGGGTGTTTTTTTTGCCTGTACAGACAGGGCACTGGCTTGCAATAGCAGCAATAAAAATAGTAAACGTCTCATTCAAAAAGAGTTGTTGTGTAATAAAATGAATATGGGAGGTAAAGAATTGTTCGGAGTGAGCGGGCATCGTTAATTTAAATCTATTGAGGAAAAAAGCAGGAGAAGCCATTAGGCTATCCGAATAGCCAAAACTAGTTAAAAATATGGAAATGAAAAGAGGAAAACGAACCTCAAAATGGTCATTTAATAGCAATTTTAACGATTTAGCGAATAAGAAAAAGGCTTCTAGCGTTAACACCAGAAGCCTTCGAATTTATAGATAAGAATCCTATGAACATTTACTACTCTACCTCAAAGACAGCTTGTATCTCAACTGGCGAATTCAAGGGAATAGAAGAAGCACCAAAGGTTGCACGGGCGTGTTTGCCTTTCTCGCCAAAAATCTCCACAGCAAGATCGGAAGCAACATTCATCAACGCAGCATGCTTGGTATAATCGTCCTTGGTGTTAAAAATACCTGTTAGCTGCACGCAGCGCTTTACCCTATCCAAATCTCCGTCTACTGCTTGAGCGAGTACAGCGATAACGTTCAGCATGGTTAATCTGGTGGCTTCGTTAACCTGTTGCTCAGTAAGCGCCCCACCTAATTTTCCAGCGTACAACAACGCCCCTCCTTTTAACGCCACCTGGTTAATAAACACCAAATTTCCCGAACGCACGTAAGGCTCATAATTACCAGCTGGTTTAGGGACGTTGGGCAATACGATATCTTTTTCTTTTAATCTCTTAATTACTAACCCTACTTTTTTATCCTCTACTAACGTTCCTTTAGTAAAAGTCCCTCTTAAAGCTTGTGCAACTTTTGCGAAATTACTGCCTTGTAATGTTGCCACCTTACGCTCACTAGAACTTGGTCTATCCACCCCTTTGAGTGAAGACAAGCTGGTAGCACCTAATACACTGTTACCTTGTGGGATACTTTTATCTATGGCTTCATCGCCTCTAATTCCGTTAGGCACCAGTACCATTCCGTGTACGGCTAAACTGTTCCAAAAAGACTGAAGTGCCAAATCTCTGCCCGCACCACTCCCAGCAGACATGAATACCGTTGCAGGCATACCTTCCAAACCATGACTTGACCAAATTCTAACCGTTTTGGATAAAAATTCGCTCATGGCCGTGCTGATATTACCAAAATAAATGGGCGAACCAAAAGCAATACCATCGTAACTGGAGAGCTCCTCTACGCTTGCCAAGGGTATATCTTTAAGTTTTGGACTTTCGCTAGCAGCTACTTTTTTGATCACCGCTTTTGCCCCCTCACGGCTTTCTATTCCCTTAGCTACTTCCTTAGCCAATTCATAAGTTCCTCCCTGATCAGAGTGGATCAATACTAATATCCTTGTTGTTTTTTCTTGTGCCATCATTTGGTTGGTTGTTAAGGTTAAAACCATTAGGGTAAGAAATTTTAAAATGCTTCTCATGTTGATATGATTTGATTAATGTTCTTCTATAAACCTTGGTTTGGCGGCTTTTCTTCCTAGTATGGTCATGATGATGATGACCAGCAATAAAAAGTAAAACGAATACATCCATGCGCCCGAAGCATCATGCAGCGCTCCGAATATTGGAGGACCAAAGGCGGCAATCATATAGCCTATTGATTGTGCTTTTCCTGAAACCTTTACCAAGCCATGTCCCGTTTTGCTTTTCATCGAGAAAAATAGGATGGCCAAACTAAAGGCAGATCCGCTCGCCATTCCAATCAGTACCGCAGCGAGATAAACATATTTTAATTGAAAAAGTGGCAGTAAGGCAATGCCTGTAAACATCATTCCACCAATTCCGTAAACCAACCATTTCTGGTCTTTCAGTCTCGTAGCCAGCACAGGGCTTATAAAAAGAACTGGCATCATAGCCAATTGTATCACCAATAACACCATACCCGTATCGGTTCTCTGCATGCCGTAATCGGAAAGTATGCTTGGTAACAAGGCCACCAAGCAGTAGTACACCAATGATTGCAGTCCCATAAAAATACTGATGTACCAGGCTTGTTTAGACCTAAACACATTGAATTTGACTACTGGTGCTTGTGCATTACTGGTATTGGTTTCCTTAGTGGTTACCATTAGGTTGGCCGCAATGGCTAAAAATGCAAGCGCACTTGGAATTATCCACACACCTAACGAGCCCTGCCATTGTAACTGTGTAAGTTTTCCGATGGCAATACTAAAACCCGAAGCCAATGCAGCAAAGGTGTTCATAGCCACGGTAAACACGCCAGTCATAATGCCTATTTTGTTGGGAAAAACCTTTTTGATATAGGCAGGCACCAATACATTACCTACACAAATCCCTACTCCCAAAAGGAAAGAACCAAGGTATAACGTAAACATGGTCCCATAAACACGTAGATAAAGGCCAGCCATCAGTAGAAGTGCAGAGGCCAAAAGCATCCGCCTTAAACCAAACCTTAAGGCCAAGGAAACTACTGCTATCGACCCAAATGCGAACACCGCTAAAGGAATAGAGGTCAGCAAACTCGCTTGAACATTTGTTAATTGGAAATAAGCATTGATTTCGACTAATACTGGGCTTAATGCCGTAATAGGCGCTCGAAGATTGCTGCCGACCAACAAAACTACGGCAATACTGGTAACATATAGTACTATTTTTTTCATGATCTGATTTAATATTTACAAAATTAGGTTTAGCGTTTTTATTAACTTTGCCAAAAACACCATGCAAAACGACAAACCTAAATGCGGATTGATAGAAGCTTCAGAAGGAAATTATATTGACAAGCTTGAAATAGATGCTTTTGTATGGTACCAACAGGACTGGAAACATGATGAGTATGAACATTCACATTTGCGTCACCAATTAACTTATGTGGAAGAGGGCTACCAATATTTTCACATTGCAAAAAAAACCTATTTAGTGCCCCAGCACCATGTCATTTGGATCCCCTCGGCCATCTCCCATCGCATAAGCTCAGAAGCGAATACGGTAAACCTGATGACTGTATTGTTCAAAACGGTTCCTGATATAGATTTTTTTAAAGAGGTACATGTATTTCCTGCGCCTCCAGTGCTTCGGGAGATGCTTTTGTATGCTGGCAAATGGAGCAAAATATCCATCAGAGATGGAGAACAAGAAATATTCCTTGCCGCTATGCTCAATAGTTTGCCTTTTTTCTGCAACGACAACGAGGCTTTACAAATCCCTGTTCCCAGTGATCAACGCCTTATTTCCGTTTGTGATTATATCAATGCCAATTACCAATACCACCTTAATTTGGATGTACTGGCTACTAAGGCAGCGCTTTCTGTAAGGAGTTTACAACGTATCTTTAAAAAGGAAACAGGCATCACACTCCAAAAATATATGCAGTTGATACGTATCCTAAAAAGCATAGCTTTGATTGACAGTAAGAGATATACCCTTACCCAAATTGCTTATATGATAGGTTACCAAAGTCTCTCGGCTTTTACCAGTTCTTATGGGACGATTATGAAACAAGGCCCAAGAGTTGGCAAATAGCTTCTCAAGAACGTCAATGATTATTGCCGCAGCTTTAATCTGTGTTCGAGCACACCCTCAGCATCAGTTTTTCCTGAGTATTGAATCGATTGATTTATCAGTACCTTATTTACGGAAAGAGTTTTAGCAGTCTTAGGCAGGTTATGAAAAGCATTGATGGCTTCCTCCAAGCACAATTCTTCGGGATCCCCAAAATCTCTACTGATATCATCTCCAGCAGCGATGTTTACATTCATTCCTTGGTAATAATCACCTTGTTGAGCGGCATTAAGCATACGAAACTGTGGCATAAAAACCGTGTATTTATCCAGCCCAATACCGAAATAACCGACTGGCTTTCCGTAGGTTTTGCTACCAACTAACCGAACATTCATATAAGGTTTAAGGCAATTGATCAATAGCTCGCTTGCCGAAGCAGTTTTTTCACTGACGATAAAAACGATGTCCTTGACACTCCCTAATCTTCCCTTTTTTGAGAACTTATAGGTATTTCCCGCTACCGAAAAATCAACATCGGCAAAGGTGGCGGGCCTACCTTTGATCAACACTTGCTTGCCATTATCATCTAAATAAGGAATTGATTTTAAAATAGGTGCTTTGCCTTGCTGCAACAAATCATTGAAGTGCTCCGCATACATCACGGCACCATTGGCCGAAGATGGTGCAATCAGATTGGCCAAATATCCTGCCGTCTCTACATAACCACCACCGTTGTATCTCAAATCTATAATCAGCTGACCTACATTTTCATTGGCAAAATGTTCAAATATGGGCTCAAGCTGTGATTGCAAAGTGGCGAGTTTTCCAAATCGTGCCATGGCTAGGTATCCTATGGTTTTGTTATCGTTCCTAAGTACGGCAGATTTATAAATTCCCGAGGTGGTGTAGCTTTTAGCATAAAGTTTGATCGAAACTTCGCTTCTATCTTGCTTTTTCAACCGCAAACCAATCGCGGAACCTGCTAGTACCTCTGAAATGATATTAGTGTTCAAGGGAACATAGATTCCCTCAACAGATAGCACCTGCATACCTCTTGTTACTCCTGCCAAGGCTGCTGGGGAGCCGCTTTCTACAAAGCTCACATATACCTCATCTTGACCAACAACCGCTAAGCCTAAACCAAAATCATTGCCCTGACCATCAGTATTCACCGCAGCCCGTTTTCCACTATTGATATTCCCATTAGCGATATAAGAGTACAAAGGGCCGTTTACTCCCTGTCGCTGCTCATACGACTTTTGGGTCGAAGGATCAATAGCGAGGGCGGTTATGGCTTCCAATTCGCGTTGCATAGAGGACAAAGTCCCGGCTGAGTTTACAAACCGTCGTGGATCAAAGGTGTGGTAGTCTGGAAGATACTGATGCCAGAGATAAGTCTGCTTAGCATAGAGGTATAATGAATCCAGTGTCAATTGTAAATGGCTTCCCGGAGGCAGTACAAAATCAGTGGGCTCTTTAACTTCTTTTTTGCAAGCACTGAACAACATCAGCCAGACCAACAACGGAAAAATAAATTTATGCGGTTGTTGAGATGTCATCATTTTCATTCCAAAAAGTTTAATTGATGTAAAATGCTAGACGTAGGTAAGCACTGCGTCCGTAAGAAATGTAGCGGGTGCGCAAATCGCCACTATAGTGCTCCTGTCCATCAGTTGGTGTAAAATCGATTGCTTTTACATTGGCAAGGTTACGAACACCACCCGAAATTTCTCCTTTATTCCCAAACAGTCGATAGCCAGCACTCATATCAAGGAGGTGAAAAGCAGGTGAACGATTAAAGACACGCTCAATCTCTGTTGAGTTATTGTTACGCTCAAAAGAATAAATCGCTTGATGGCCCACAAAGTGATAAGTAGCTTGTAACCAGTGTTTTTTATTCGGGCGATAAGCTACCAATGCATTCGCTTCCGAATGAAAGAGATAGCGGCCATATTTTCCTTGATCTGCAAAATCGCTTCCTTTCCAGGCATTCAACGCTCCGGCTACTCTTACATCCCAAGTATGATTTCGGTAATTAAACTCCAGCTTGTTTTGCCAACTACTCCGTGAATTTAGGTTAGCGTAGGAAAAAGCATCTTGTGTGGGGATCACATTAGGTACTGCATGCAAGGCAATCGCATTACAAAGCCTACGAAATCCAACGCCAAAGGTCATTTCCAAATGATCCCGATCATTTTCCAATATTTTGTTTTGCCAAGATAGCATTACCACCTGTCCCTTTTCGGGCTTAAGTTTTGGATTTCCATCCAAACGATTGAAGTCATTTTCGAGATAGGTAAACAACTCCCTAAAATTAGGAAAACGATATACCAGCTCAAGGTTCAACTGTATATTATTTCTTTGATCTGGTTTAAAGTTGGCCGAAAATGCACCCGATGGACGTACCGCCGAAAGCCCATTGCCACTCCAACGCATTCCAGTACGCAAATCTAACTTAGGATGATAATGCCAGATAAGTTCCGTGAAACCAGCCATTGATAAGACAACACTGTCTATGGGTTTACTTAAAAACGTTCCAGGTGATACTGCCGCCCAACCATTGCTCCTGTCCAACTCGGCACCAAGTTTCCATTCCAATCGTTTCCCTAAAGGTTTATCTAAAATTACACGACCGTATTGCGTTTTTGTAGCATATAGCTTCACAAGATCCTCGTTTGACAGTGCGCTGCCTGTTGCTACATCTGTTTGACCAATACGACGTTGAAGCGTACCCTCCTGATAGGAAAAGTCTAACCTAATTTTTGCATCCTTCCAAAACAAAAAGTCTCCATGCAAATGGTGTCGTTTGCGTGTATTCAAATAACGGTAATCAGTGGCTGAATAGATAGGCAAAGGTGTAGCACCATCAAATTCCTGCTGGCTGTCATGTCCGTAAAAGTTAAAATCAGAGCGATAATGGCTGTAGTTGTAAAAAGCAGACCAATTGTCCTTTTGATATTTTAACGACGCATCTCCGTTGAATGCTTTCGATGGCGACCACTCATAGCCTCGTTGATAGGTATAACCTGATACTGGTTGGCTGCCCTGATATTTGCCCCATAGGCCATTAAATACAGTCCTGGTCATGCTTGCAGCAATTTCCCAATGTCCTCCTATACCTTGATCAAACCGCAGGAACTGCGTATGCTTTCCTTTGGCCATATCTCCCGACTTCAAATTAAATTCTTTGCCAATTGATTCTGATTGCAAAAAGCCCCTAATACGCGTCCCCTTCCTTAGTGCATGCTGTGTAGTGATAATGTTGATGATACCCACTAAGGTGCCGCTACCATACAGCACGCCTTGAGGTTCCATGCTAATTTCTACGGCTTCAACATCATTCAAGGCAATTCCACCAATATCTACCTGACCACCAAACATATCAGCACCACCAACTGGTATGCCATCTACCAAAATCTTGAGGTAGCGGCTGTTCAGGTCTAACGAGCGTCCTCTAGCGCCACCGTCCGCTGGAAATTGTTCGGCCTCCATTCCCAATTCAAACTTCAACAAATCAGTTAATTGTGTATAACCAGATTTACTGATGGTTAACCTATCAATAACCTTCGTTCGTGCAAAAAGCGTATCGGCTATTGATACTGGTCTGACTACTGTTTGCTGCGCATCAGCGCTTATCGGCATAGCGAAAATTACAAAAGCAAAGAGGTATAGCAACAAAATTCGGAGCAACATATAGGACAATTAATTGAAGATCTTTTCAACAGGAAATCCAGACCACTGAAAATGGTCCGGACCTCCCGACATCACAAAGACTTGATCAAATTTAGTTAGTAGCTATTTTGGTGAATCTATATTTGATACCATTGTTTACTGGATTGCTGGTTGTACCTGTGGTCAGGTTATCAAACTTCAATTTATACACATCTCCGTTTGGTAATTTAATCACGTAGAAACGATCTACAAAAATTCGGTAGTTACCCATATCTAAGTATCTCCAGTATTGCCCAATCTCTTCTTCATTGCTGCTGCTGAAATTAGCATCCACAATATCAGCGGCATTAAAGGCTACAAATTGACTTTCGATAGAATTAGCAGCATTCAGCGCTGGGTCGCTGCTGCCAGAACCTGAGAAGTTAGGATCAAATGGTCCAGGAGCGCCAGCCGAAGAAGCGGTACTTTGTACACGGTATACTTTCACCCCACTGTTGTTGTTCAATACTACTCCTTTTACTGCGAAAGGATAACTGCCTCCACCGTTCATGTAACGCTTCAAGGTCACTGCACTTAAACCTAAATTCCATTCTGAATTTTCAGGTTGAATGGTAGTGGTACTTTGCTTTGCAAGATTAACAAAGGTGTACTGATAACTAGCGTTTTTAGAGATATTTAGTGTTGTTGGCGTGGCTGATGGATTTAAAAATGCCCATGTACCACCTGATGTTCTAACTACTGGTTTGTATTGTAAGAAATATTGCAAAGTACCTCCATTCCAACGATTGGCTGCCAACCAATACTCTACCGTTACCGCTGGTGTACCTGTAGTATCTGGGTGGAGTTGAACTGGAGGTGTTTTAATCAAATAAACACGGTTGGCCGGTAATGGCGTACCGATAACGAACTGATTGTCTCTATGAAAATCGAAAGTGCTCAAGTCGCCCATGCCCAAGGTACCACCAGTGATCAGGTTATAAGCTGCCTCCAATTTTGCATTTTGGCCAATGGCCGTAGTAATTTGTGTTTCACCAGAGATTAAAGAAGCCTGGGTGGTTACCGAGTAATTTAAGATCACACGGTTTAAGGATGAACCATTCCAAAATGCCAAGTTCCACGCACTACGTAAGGTAGCACGTCCTTTGTCGGTGGTAGCACTACTTATTTTCGTAAAATCAAACCATGCCTGATGATTGTCGAAGCTGATTCCTGAATTACCTCCAGTAGCACTTCCGCTCACGGTATCCAACACACTTGCATCTACAATTTTAGTACTTATCGGTTCGCTCACTGGCGTATAAGCAGTGGTTCGGTTATTTAGTGATAGTTTTTCATCAGCAATATCATTGTTTTTTTTACATCCAGTAGCGGCCGCCAGCGCCATTAGCCCTAGCAGTGAGAGTTGTTTTTTATTCATTACGGTTAAAGATTTTAAGTTTTAATTTTTATATATTGATTTATTGTGATGTCTGATTATTTGATTACACGTTCCACTTCTGCTGGTACATAAAACCCACAGTTATCGCAAGTACCATCTCCTGGATCTTCCATGGCATTTTGCGCTTTAGTCATGATGATTTTTTTCAAGGGTTGTTTCACTGAAGGAGCGCTGTAAATTAATCCGCCAGTAAGCTTATTGAAGGCCGAAATATCAAAGGTGCCTGTAGGAAAATTGAGATCTGTAAAAGTGAAGCGTTCCAAGGCAGGTCTTAACTGATCTAGATTGAGCAGGTCATTAATCGTGTGCTCACGCCCAGCTACAGTAAATCGAGAAACACCCAAATGTCTTAGGTTCTTCGTCATGGCCAAATCTATACCCGCTGGCACGTCGATGGTTCCAATACCCAATGATTCTAATGCAGGACAAGAAATATCCAGCTTCTTAATTTTCACGAAAGTTTTGCCAGTAATAAACGCATCGCCGTTAGGCCCACTTAGTGTGAGCTGCGAATAGTTATAGTCATCTACCTTTCCTCCAAAACCAGAGAGCTTCACTTCATCTATCTCTCGGTTGCTATCCGAACCAACTATCAAAGGGAAGCTTTTAATCTCCTTCGCCTCAATCACTAAACGCTTGATTTGTGGCAGGGTATTGTTTCCCTGAGCGTCGCCACCAAAGGTAATCGCTGTAAGGTGCTGCTTATTAGGTAATAGTACAGTGGTTAGTTTATTGGCAATGGTCCCCGCCACGTAAAGCTTCTTCAACAAAGGATATTTATTGGAGAAATCCATTTCCTGGCCCCAGTCTCCCGCTTCCAGTCGCAGTTCTTTCAAATTAGAAAGGGCATCAATCTTCAACCCGCTTTTCCAGCGTATAGATAGCTTCTCGAGTTTGGTTAGGCTATTAAGGTCAACCCCATCTTCTAAAATTACAGTAGCCAGTACCCTAAGTCCCTTAAAGGTTTTAACTACGCTCAAGGGAATATAGGGATGATTGGCAGAGCTGCCCGGTACAGTCAGACTATCCACTCGTTCAATATCTGAACGAAGGAAACGGTTCTTGTTTCCAGCCACGGGACTAATGTTATAATTCTTTAATAAATAGTTACCTAAGGAATATTCTGTAGAGACAATCCACTCTGGGTATTCATATTCCTCTTTCCCATAATTGGTCTTGGCAGATTCCAGTTCTTGTTTTACTTTAGCCTTCCTTGGCAATTGGTCGCTAATTTGGGTCAATTTAGCTTCCAGCTCCTGATACATTTCGTTGAAGTTCACATCGGGATCGGTCTTCAGCTTCTCTAAGCCGGGCAGAAAATCTTTCAGGATCTTTACGCCATCAAGCATGGCCGTTAGTTTAGTTTTCACGGCGCCATTATCCACCTTTTCTAAAAGACGCTCTAAAGAGGCGATATCTTCTACCTTAATGCTAGCTTGTTCGGAAACTTCGAGGATACGTTTTTCGGTCAGTTGATTATAATCGATACTCTCCGTTTTTTCCTTCTTACAGGCTAAGAAAACCAACATGAAAAAGAAGGGCAAGTAAATTTGTTTCATTGTATTTGATCTAGTGTTTTTTGTTATAAAATATGGTAGGATAATTTGAGGAAATAACTACGGCCATAGTATAGACGCAGGGTGCGCATGGTATAATGAATGTTTTCAGGTTTGTTAACTGGCGTATAATTGATATCTCTCACGTCGAATAGATTTCGCACCCCCACTCTCAAGTCTAGCTTTTTCGAAAAGAGGCTCTTTGCAAAGTTGAAATCGAAATTGTGGTAGGGATCTGTCTCATTAAGTACTTTTACAAAACCAGTGGATTGATAATTGGCATCGGTACCCGTACTCACGAATACATAAAGCGGCTGCTTGCCTACGTACCGATAGAATAGGGCTACCCTAAAGTCGAGCGGAAATACATAAGCTACTTGGCCAGTGGCCTGCGTATTTAACAAGAACTTTTGATATTGACTTACCGAAGCATCATCATCTCCACGGTAGCCCAGAATAGAACCAGCCAAGGCAATATTGAACTTATCAGCTACCAAATTGATGTTTAACTGGTTCAACAGGCCATTATACACGTTCTCATTGGTAAAGGTATTCCTACCTGTCAAACTATTTTGCCCAGGTACACGGTAAGTAATGGGAACAATACGATCCTTAATGTGCTGATACATGGTGCTGACACTGGCTTCCAAGTTCAGGTTATCCGACAGCGCCGTTTTATAGCTGTATTGCAGCTCAGCTGATTTTCCATACTCTGGCCTTAAATCAGGATTGCCACGATAATCGTGTGTGCTGTTCACGAACCAAGAATAGAGCTCTTCGTAATTGGGGAAACGAGTGGAAGTTCCTACGATCAATCGTAAATCGTGGTGCTGATTAAAACTATAACGAGTAGTGATGGATTCGTTGGTACGCATCTTTAAACGATCATTATAATTCAATCGGAAACCTGGACGAATCATTAGCTTTTTGGTAGCATGCCATTCGGCCGAAGTGTAGGCTGCTCCAGTAAAAAGTGTCCGCTGGATGGGTGTACTCAAGGACACATCATTGAACCAGTTGGTATAACCCTGATTTCCCGTGGTGTTATCCATTTCAAAACCGATATTGTAATCGAGTACGCCTGAAATAATCGGCTTCACCAAAGTTCCCTTACCATAAAAACCACGTGACTGATAGTACTTCTGCCAATCGCTAGCCTGCAATCGTTCGCTGCCTGGGATACCGTTTGCTTTGTCCAGCACCGAATTATCAAAGAGGTTGATGGCCTGCCTGCGTTGTTCAAGACCATTTCTCTGCAAGGATAAATCAAGGGAATAGTAGCTATCTTTCCAAAAATCTCCACGAACGCCCAAATGGTGATTATACCTGGTGGTACGATAATCGTTGTTGACAGCTGCATTCACCACAATCCGTTCATCTTTTAGCAAAAAGCCTTGTGCGATATGACCATAATTGGTCAGGTTAGAAGAAAAGTAGTTGAAATTATAATACACGTTAAGGTGTTTTTGCACCAAAGAGATATAGGCGTTACCGTTTAACGAAGGCTTTGGCGACCATTCATAGCCTCTTTTTTCAAATGGGAATTCGCCGATGGGTTCAGTAATTACGCCTGCTCCTTGGAATTCGCCGCGGTATCCCTTGAAATCATCTCTTGAAACTGATCCACCAATAGAAAGGTATTCCTTTAACTTATGGGCGATATTCAACCTTTGTAAGTGCCGTCCCTTTCCTTCCTTACCTGTGAGCAGATTATACTCGTTGCGGGCACTCTCTTCCTGTATTTCCAAGGTAAGGTCGGTTTTATTACGTGCCATTTTTTTGGTAATGATGTTCACCACCCCCGCAATACTGTTGGCACCATATTCCACCCCCATAGCTCCTTTTACAATCTCTACACGCTCTACATCGTCCAAGCTAATGGTGCTCAGGTCTACATCACTTCCCATATTCTCGTCACCAGCCACAGGGATATTGTTCATTAAAATCTTCATGTACTGGCTGTTTAATCCCAACACCCTCAATTTTGCTCGGCCTGTTCCCGACTGGTTTTCTATTTCGAGGTTGAGTTGTTGTTTGAGCAGTTCGGCCATGTTGCTTACGGCCATGTTCTGAATTTGCTGTTTGTCAATTACTTCAATCCTATAGATAGATTTATTGATGGATTGTGGACGGTATTGGCCAGTAATCACCACCTGTCCTAATGCTATGGCGCTAGCTCGCTGCGAAGTGTCGGGTTTTAATATTGGTTTCTCTTTCACAACAGCAGCACTTTTCAATGGGCGCAGATGGATGATGTTCCCTCGCTGATGGAGTACCTCTACAGAAGTGCCTACAATATCCTTTAAAATGACCCTTAATGGGATTTGATTGTAGTTCAGGTTGACCAAGCGATCACTTTTGATCAGGTCGTTGGAATAAGAAAAAATACAGTTTGCTTTCTTGCCGAGCTCCTCAAGAGCTTTTGCAAGGGTAACGGAATTTGCTTTGATACTAATCTTTTGGGAAAGCAGGTCGTTTACCTGTCCAAAAAGAGGGGAACTGCATGTAAGGAAAATAGCAATGAGCAGCTTTAACGGCTTTGCGGACACCATAACTTTTTTAAGGTACGTGCGCACGCGGACACCGGTAGTTTTGCTACCTTTGTAAAAATGGTTCATATTTCTTGTGATTCATTTCGCCACGGCGTTTCTGTTTGGCGACGAGCGCCGTGGCATTTATTTCTGTTTCTTTTTATCTGATAATATTAATGGTTCTATTTTCTTTGTTAATGGTATACTTAAATCCTAATACAAAGCCTATGCTGGTCAATAGCTGATTAAGCTCTGGTCGGTAATAGGAACCAGTATAGCGCAATTTTGCTAGCTGACTATCCTTTAGTTGGATATCTACATTGTACCAGCGTTCTATCTTTAGCGCAACATCTGCAAACGTTTCTGCCTTAAATGCCAGCACGCCATCTTTCCAGGCCCAAGCCCTATCCATCGAGGTGGTATCAATCTCATTGATCTTGATTTCATTGGTCGTTTGATCATAACTTCCCGACTGGCCTCCGAGCAGGATAACTCCACCTTTTTCCTTCGCTCCTTGCGAAAAGCGAACTTTGCCTTCCATCACGCTCACCTCCACTTTTGCTTGTTGCTCATAAGACTTTACATTAAATGCGGTACCCAATACGCGAATTTGGGTATGATGCGTACTTTCTATGATAAAAGGATGTGCTTTATCGGGTTTTACTTTAAAATAGCCCTCTCCTGTTAAACTTACCTTGCGGCAGGAATCCACGAACTGTTCCGGGTAACGCAGTACAGAACCTGCATTCAAAAACACCAAAGTTCCATCAGGAAGTGTCAATTCCTTTCTTTGACCTTTGGGAACCACCAGTTCTTTGAGCGCTATCTTTTCCCATTCGGCTTTGGAAGATGCACGTTTCGACCAATATATCGCTGCTATAAATACCACAGCCAATACAGCGGCTATTTTAAGCATAGGCATGCTCCACTTTAATCGTTTACTTTGGGATTGACCCTTTGCAAAATCTACCCCCGTTTGATCACTCAGAAATTTTCTAATGTTTGCATTAGCGGCAGCTTTTATCTCTCCCGTATCAGGCAAATGATCAACAGCTCCCAGATCTTCACCATCCTGAAGCCAATCAGCAATTTGCTGTTCTTCCTCAGGCGTACATAAACCTAGGTGATATCGTTCAAGTATTTCGGGTGTGACATTCATTTTCTTGCTGCTACAATAACAATACGTGAAAACGACAGGTAACCCTTAGTCTAAAAACAGAAAATTTATTAAACCTCTAAAAATCAAAAGCTTAATTTTATATTTTCTTTTAAGGAATGATGGTTGCGTGGATATTTAGAAAGCGCTGAAAATGTTTGTCAATAGCTATGGTTGTTTAGCTAGGAAAGCGCGGTAATTTTGGTACGGATATACAAAAGCGCCTTGGTGATGTGCTGTTCTACCGTTTTCTCGGAAATGGAAAGTTTAATGGCGATTTCCTTATTACTCATATATTCTTCGCGACTTAAACGATAAACCTCTCGGCAACGACATGGCAATCCATCAATTACCTGCCCCAAAGTTTTCTTCAGTTCGTTAAACGCCACTTCATTATCGGTAAAACAAGAGCCTTCGCATGCGTTAACCCGCATTTGGTCTAGAGAAAGTTGTTTTTTTGCCTGTTGGCGATAATGATCAAATACCCTATTCTTTACCGCTTTGTATAAATAAGCCTTAATATCGCCCTCGGTGACGAAAGTATCCAAGCGCTCCCATATGGATAGGAACACCTCTTGAACAATTCCCTCTGCTTTGTATGCATCTTTACAATAGTGGATACCGAAGTCGAATAACTCCTCCCAGTATTGGTTATAAATGTATTCAAAACTCTTGCGATCCATTGCGTATCTGATTACGATAATTACGGTCTTCAAATATAGTGTATTTGTTTAGAATGATTCTAAACAAAATTCAAAAATTAGTTTTGGGGAGAGGAAATGGAGATTGGAAGGTTTGGAGATACGGTCAAACTGATATGGCTAATGGGACTTTTTAAAACGGTAAAGAGAGGGCATTTTCATATGGTTTATCTAATCATACCTTTCCACGCGGGTCGTCTATATGAATTTTTGAAACATCATAACGAACACCTTCTCGGTCAATAATTCTAACGTTTTTCACCACAGTACTCAAAGCTTTTAAAAATGTTTCCGAGTTTTCGTGACGTTCATACGCTTCTTCATCTTTCCAGCCTTCCAAAAGATGAAATGTATTTTCATCGGTCAAATCCTGCGAGAAAGCATAATAAATACAGCCCTCCAATTCGTTTGCTGCAATCATTTCGGGAATAACTGCGTCAATGAAAATTTGTCTGTCTTCAGGATGTACTTTGTAATAAGCGCTGACCGTAATTCCTGTAGTTTGTGTTTTATCGTGGTTATTGGATGTTCCAATTTTCTCTGAATGATTCATATTATTTTATTTTAAATTAATGATTAAAGAAAAGTCACAAACTCCTCAAATGGTTTGCGCACTTTTTTCTGATTAAGATTCCAATCATTTTCAGTGTCTCTATAGCCTAAAGCCAAAAGCATTGAACTTCGTAAACCTTTGGATGAAAGCTTCAAAAACTCATCAAGCGCAATCGGGTCAAAACCTTCCATCGGTGTAGAATCTATTCCATCTGATGCGGCTGCAACAATTGCTAAACCTAAAGCAATATTTGCCTGTTTTGCTGCGTGATGAAAGTTTTCTTCGATGCTCATACTTCCGAAAAACTGTTTTGAAAATGCTCTTTGTTTATCATAATGAGCAGAATCTACGTTGCGTTTTTCTGCCAGATAATCGAATACGTTATCTATTCTTTCTTTAGAATATTCATCCCAAACCGCGAAAACCAAAAGATGCGATGACTCCACAATTTGAGGTTGATTCATTGCTATAGGTAGTATTTTCTTCTTGATTTCGGGATTACTAATGACGATGATTTCGTAAGGTTGTAATCCAATTCCAGAAGGAGCCAAATGAGCTGCTTCCAATATTTTATTGATTTTTTCTGAAGAAATTTTTTCACCTGTCATTTTTTTTGTGGCGTATCTCCAGTTCAATAATTCTATGATATTTTTCATTTGATCTTGTGTTTTTAAATCAAGGCAAATGGTTATTCGCACTTACCTTGATTGGTTTTGTTTAAAGAACGCCTAACTGTCCTAAAAGTATCGTTCCTGCATTATAACAATGGAATGATTTTACTTTGCCGTTTTCAATCTTGAAGACATCACAACAAGGCACTTTGATGGTTTTTCCTGTGGGTTCTAAAGTTCCGGATGCCAATTGAAGTGGGCCGTTATGAGTTCCGTTCAATGACAATTCTACGATGACTGTATTTTCATCTTCCAAGACGTATAATTCATATAATTCTCTGTGCATGTCTGGAAAAGCTGTAGCAAAAATATCCACCGTTTTACCAATGTCCTGACCGTAATATTTGTTGCCTGAAGATACATCCCAGAAATATCCATCTTCTGCAAAAAGTTTTGTAAATCCTTTTGAATCCTGAACTTCGGCTATTCTGTACAATTCACGGATTAATTTTTCGTTAGCTGAATTTTGATTAATTACTGATGCTTTCATAATATTTTATTTTAAATGTTAAAAATTGAGTTTGATTAAAATTTTGAAAAAAGAGGGAACAAGAATCCTGCTGATGAATTTCTATTCACCGATCTGTTTATTGTTAAAGTTTGCTTGAATTTTAAAAGAGAATTTAATTTTTGTTGTCTACAAAAACATATAATTTCACAGCTTTCCCGTTTTCAAAAACGAATAAATCCATTCCTGTTACGGCATCTGGTTTTTCGGGAGTTCCGTTTTGCCAGTACAATCTTGCTATGTTGTGATTAACGTCTATTGCTTTGATATGAGAAAATTTAGAGTTCGGACTTTTCTGTTGCAATCCATCTACAAAACCATTGATTTCTTTATGACCAACTGCGATAAAATGACTGTCCACCATTTCAATATCTTCTGCATAGATTTTTGACATTAATACTTCGCGTTTTTTAAGGTCTCTCTCATTCCAGATGGCTAAATGTCCTTCTACTAAAGATTTAATTTCAGTTTCTGAAAGTGGTTTAACATCTGATTTTTCAGTTTGGGTTTTTACTACATCTTTTGGTGACCATAAAATTGTTGCAGGATTTTTCTTCTCATAACCTTTTCCGTTGGGGTAAGAAACCAATTCCATTTTAGAACCCCAAGGTGTTACGAAATACACCCAAGTTTCACCTTCTGTATCTCCTGATGGCATCAAAAACGGCTCTCCTAAAAATTGAACGCCTTTGCTTTTAAGGTAAGCGACACTTTTATTGATATCATTGGTGTAAAAAGCAATGTGGCTTGCTCCAATATCATCCCCTCCTGGTTGTTGTGAACTGCCTTTGTTATCTTGGTATTCGAATAATTCGATGTTAGCTCCCGTTCCTGCTTTTACCATTTTGATGGTTACAGGACCTGTTTTAGCATTCATATGATTGTTCTTTTTCCAAGCGTTATCCAAAGGAATTGGACCTAAAGTTGTAACTGCCGAAAATCCCAAAACGTCTGTAAAAAAATTCACTGCCTGTTTCATATTTGGAACGTTGATTCCCACGTGGTCGATTCCTATAATTCCTGTTTTTTCCTGCGCTGAAGTATTTGAAACTGCTGCTGATAATAAAAGTGTACTTGCTAATGCTGTTGCGTTGGCTTTGATTTGTTTTTTAAAATTGCTCATTGTGATCATTTTTTGTTGTTATTGCATGAAGCAAATTTCCAACATTCAGCAGCCTTCTTCCATTGATAAAAGCTTGAAAAAAAAGCAAACAAATGTCAATGAAAATGATGATTTGAATACCAAGCTTTCTCTCTAGCCCCGATTGCAACGGCATCCTTTTGTGGAGCAAAGCGGAACAAAAGATATAGTGGAAAGCGGGATTAAGCTCCTAATAAAAAATCAAAAAAGGCTGGAACGAAACATTCCAACCTTATTAGTTATGATTTAAAACTTTAATTATTCGCTGTATTTTGCCAACCATTTTGCTTTCAGTTCGGCTCTAGCGTTGATAAATTCTAAATCTGTTCCCTGCGCAACTGCATCCAACGGAAAACGTAACGGGCGAGAACCTTCTTTCATCTGAATCAATTCTAAAATTCCGTCTGCAATGGTTTGCGGGTTCATATTAAATTCTTTCATTTTGCCGAATAATGCAGCGCCGATTGCATTGAATTGTTCTGTCGCAACTGGGTCATAAAGTGTTGCAATTTCAGGTTTGTCGGCATTAACTCCTGCTTTTTCTCCTGTATTCATTTCTGTCGGATAAACGCCGGGTTGAATGGAAACGTTGTCGATATTGAATTGTTTCAATTCATCCTGTAATCCTTCTGTAATGCTTTCAACGCCGAATTTCGATGCAAAATAGGGAACCATAAAAGGCGAAGTATGAGCACTCGCTCCTGAAGTGATGTTAATAATCAAACCGCTTTTATTCTCCCTCATAGAAGGCAACACAGCTTGATAAGTTCGGATAACGCCATAGAAATTGACTTCAAACATTTGTCGGATTCTGTCCAAACTGTAAGCTTCCAACAATCCGAAACCTGAAACTGCTGCGTTATTGACCAACACATCGATTTTGCCATACTTTTGAAGTACTTTCCCGAAAGCATTCGTTACCGAAACATCGTCAGTTACATCAATTTCCACAACTTCGATATTTGGTAATTCTCCCAACTCTCTGGCTACGATTTCATTTTTTCCTAAAACGCCACGCATTCCTGCGATTACAATGTAACCTGCGTTGGCAAGTGTTATTGCTGTTAATTTTCCAAAGCCTGTACTTGTTCCCGTAATAAAAACTGTCTTATTCATTTTGTCTTATTTTTAATTGTTGTTTTAATAAGGCAAAATTGGGGCAACAATAGGCCATCTTCCATTGACAAAAGCTTGAAAATAAAGCAAACAAATGTCAATGAAAATGAGACATCTTAATTTTTAACCATATTTCTACGCAGCCTGGTAAGAGTTTCGGGAGTAATTCCAATGTAGGAAGCTATCATATGTTGTGGAATACGATTAACAATATGCGGATATTTTTCAAGGAAATTTTGATACTTTTCTTCCGCTGTAAAACTGATATTTGCTAAAATTCTCGCTTGAGAAACAATAAAGCTTTTCTGAATAATCTGATTGACCATTTGGTTCAGTTGAGGAATTTCAGCACAAAGCTTTTCAAAATCCGTTTTTTCGATTAAAATCAATTCTGTAGGTTCGATGGCATCGATATTAAGACGGGAAGGCGTTCCATTCATCAAACTTTCGCGGTCGCCAGTCCAATAATTTTCCGGAGCAAAATTGATGATGTGTTCTGTTCCATTTTCAGCAATGGAAAAGGTCTTCACCAATCCTCTGCAAATAAAAGCATTGTAGCGCCAAACGTCTCCTTCCTGACAAAGAAATTGTTTTTTGCGAAGTTTTTTAGATTTGCAGACAGATTCTATTAACTGTATTTCCGAATTGGAAAGCTCTATTTTATCGGTAAGGTATTTTAGGAAAATCTCGAACATCTACTATGAGTTATAGAACAAATTTAATTATTATATGTAAAATTTATCTTTTAGTTGGTGTTATTATCAATCACAGATCAGCATCCCAACGCTCAATAAGTCCTTCACCTATCCTCCAAATAAAACAACTTCTAAGATAGATCCCAATAAAAGCAATACTGCTATAAAACAAAAAAGCCTCTAGCTATTCGCTAAAGGCTTTTGGGTAGTACCCCCAACAGGATTCGAACCTGTGACCTACGGTTTAGAAAACCGGTGCTCTATCCAGCTGAGCTATGGAGGCCCTTATAATTCAAACAACCAGTAGTCGTTTTCCTTATGGTGGTGCAAAGATATAATTTCTACACAATAATCTAAAAAAAGTTTAAAATTCTTTTTCTAATAATTGCCTGTAACGCCCAGTTCCAATCCACGTAATTCGGCTAAACCACGCAAACGTCCTATGGCTGAGTAACCTGGGTTCGTCACTTTATGCAAATCATCTAACATTTGGTGTCCGTGATCAGGTCTAAAAGGAATAGGTTCCGTACGTTTTGCGTTCTCCGCGGTTACCACTTTCATCACTTCGTACATATTTACATCGCCACCAAGATGGTCAGCTTCGTAAAAATTCCCCTCCTCATCCTTGGAAACATTGCGCAAGTGCAAAAAGTAAACACGTTCCTTAACCGCTTCAAAAATCTCTACCAAATTATTTTTGGTTCCTGCGCCCAAAGAACCTGTGCAATAGCAAATCCCGTTAAAAGCTTGGTCTACGCTGTGCAAAATGCTCACTAAATCCTCTTTGGTGCTCGCTACACGAGGCAAACCTAAAATTGGATATGGAGGATCATCAGGGTGAATGGTCATTTTAATCCCCAGTTCTGTACATGTTTCGGCAATTCCAGATAAAAACCAGGTCAGGTTTGCACGCAAACCATCATGGCCAATGGCTTTATATTCGTCGATACTGGCACGTAGCGCTTCAAGCTCAATTTCCTTCTCATTAGGAATCCCCATTAATACATTGATCCGCAACTCGTCAAGTTCCTCTTGGCTCATTTCTTCAAATTTGGTCTTGGCCTTTGCTACAATTTGAGGCGTATAATCAGCTTCCGCTCCTTCCCTCTTGAAAATAAACAAATCGAAAATGGCCAGATCTGTCCAGTTGAAATAAAGGGCTTTTGCGCCATTAGGCATTTCAAGATCCAGTTGCGTACGCGTCCAATCCAATACCGGCATAAAGTTGTAGCAAATGGTTTTTAATCCGCATTGCGCTAAATTCCTTAACGACTGGTTGTAGTTTTGCAAGTAATGCTCGGCATTTGGTCTACGGGTTTTGATAGCTTCGTGTACAGGTACGCTTTCTACCACGTCCCAAGTCAATCCAGCAGCTTCAATAATCGCTTTACGTTCTAATATATCTTCCACTGGCCAAACTTCACCATGCGGAATATGATGCAGGGCACTTACAATACCACTAGCGCCAGCTTGTCTAACATCTTGTAATGAAACTGGATCATTTGGTCCATACCAACGCCAGGTTTGTAATAGTTTATGTTTTTGGTTGCTCATTCTATCTATATAAGGACATCCAATATTACATATTTTAGCCTACAACACCCATAACATCGCTTTAAAATAGTTACGGAAACGTTATCGTAAACAATGTCATACAAATGGCTGGGATAAATGAAAAAGCCCGCTACCTGAAGAAATCTACCAAATCATTCGAAACACTAGGAAGGCAGCGGGTGCAGCGGGACTAAACGCTGCTTTATCTTTTAAGAAAGAGGACATACCAAGAAGGGGAATACCTCTTAGAGATTTGTGATCAAGTAAAAAAGCCCGCCGCCATGAATTAACTATAATAAAATTATGAAAACAACAAAAAAGGCGACGGGCATGCGGCGGGATCAAACACCGGCTTTATCTATATATTGAAAACTAAATGGCTCACCAAAATATAAACTTAATAGCAACCTTAAAAGGCCCGCCGCCTAAAGAACTCAGATACCTATGACAAGGCGACGGGCTAATTGGTACTACAGTTTGCTGGTCTAAAATTACATGGCCAGCAATGGGTTGGTTAATCCCATAGGTGGGTGCCTAAATTTTCAAATGATTAGTTAAATATTTTAATTAACCAGTCCTTAAGGCATGATTTCTCATGCCAACACAGAAAACTGTGTTGCTTATTAGAAAAAAGTTATCTACCTTGTGTTTGCGAAGACACCAAAGCGAGTACCCTAAAAAATAAGCTTTTAAGGACTGGAGCCAAGGAAAATTTAGCCTGCCTTTGATGTTCACCTCTCACTCATTGGGCTTACGGCCGTTTTACTTGGGATTTCTTACTAGCACTACGACGGGGAAAAGGCTATGTTCTTTAAAAATGGATTTGGAAAAATATCCTTTTTTACCTCCTCGAGGTTGAAATAGATAGTGTTTAATTTTTTCTTTTTCATAACAGATGGATTGTAGTTTAATCAGACGTATGCACAAAATACGCTACATCAGATTAAGTTAAACAGTCTTATTCATTAACGACATATTTCAATTAAGCCAAGCTTACTTGTTTTCGCATTATGGTTAAACAATAATACAAAAAGTTTTTCATTAAACGATAAACTTTTTTAAATATTTTTTTTCTAAAATGAAGAAAATTAATCGTTTGGGCGAAGTATTGGAAGAAAAGGGCATTTACAATAGAGAAATTGCTAAACACTTAAATAAGTCAGATCAGACCGTCTCTCGATGGATCAACAACCATAGGCAACCTGCAGTTACCGATTTATATGCCATTGCCGAATATTTGGAAATTGATATCAGAAGCCTTCTTTACCCAACTGAATGGACAAAAAAGGCTTCAAAGTAATTGGAATAGCTTAGCTTAGTTTATTTTAAAACCTCAGCTACAATTTCGTAAGACCTTAGTCTTGCCTGATGGTCGTAAATATGGGAAGTGACCATCAGTTCATCCACTTGGGTATGTTTTAAGAAAGATTGAAGCTGTTCCTTCAGTTTCTCCGGACCAGCAATAAAGGTAAAATCTAACATTTGTTCAACCGCGGCCTCTTCAATGTCGCTCCAAATACCATCCATACTGTCTACTGGAGGTTGGAGCAAACGACGCTTATTGGTCACAATCCCCATGAACAACATTTTTAAAGAGGTCGATAATCTTTCTGCTTCCTCGTCCGTATCAGCTGCAACCACGTTCACACAAGAAAGTACATAAGGCTTTTGCAAAGCCTCTGATGGCCTGAAATTTTGACGATAGATTTGGATGGCTTCAAAAAAATGGGTGGGTGCAAAATGACTAGCAAAAGCATATGGCAATCCATAAGAAGCGGCTAAATGAGCACTCTCCGTACTGGAACCTAAAATCCAAATAGGTACATTGGTGCCTTCACCTGGAATAGCCCTCACCCTACTGTCGTAGTTATCGTCGCCCAAATATTTTTGTAGCTTCCGTACGTCTTGTGGGAAATTTTGAGGAGAATGAAAACGCTCGCCTCTAATCTCGAAAGCTGTTAATTGATCGGTACCAGGTGCTCTTCCCAAACCTAGGTCTATCCTATCTGGGTAAATAGTAGCCAATGTTCCAAATTGTTCGGCAATAATTAAAGGCGTATGATTTGGGAGCATAATGCCGCCAGAACCTACCCTAATGCTCTTCGTATGACCGGCAATGTGACCAATCAATACCGAAGTTGCGGAACTGGCTACGCTGATCATGTTGTGATGTTCAGCCAACCAATAACGATTGTAACCCAACTTTTCGGCATGTTGGGCCAAGCTTACACTATTATTAAAGGTATCGGCTATGGTATGTCCTTCTATAACGCCAGCCAAATCCAATACTGAATAAGGCAATGCTGATAATTTTTTTTCGCTCATGTGTTCTTTCTATAAGGTGTTAATCAGGTTACCCAAAGTGGCAATAGTTTCTTCATTACGTTTATAATAGGTCCACTGTCCTACACGAGTGGCAGAAACCAGTCCAACCCGATGTAATGTCGAGAGATATTCAGAAATGGTAGATTGCGTTAAGCCCGATTTCTTTTGGATGTAGCCTACGCAAACGCCAACATCTGTTGATCCGCAAGCAGGTTCGTAATCTGGAAAATGCTCCTCGGGCGATTTCAACCAAATTAAAATCTGCAATCTAGTTTTATTTGCTAATGCTTTAAATAGCTCTACCTGATCCATGGCACAAAGATATATCGACTTTTTCCGATATTCCAATTATGGGCAGCAGAGATGACATAAGGGAGATAAATTTTAGTATTTAGTGGTTAGGAACTAGTAGTTAGTGGTTAGGGATTAGTTCAATAGTTCATTGGTTCATTTCCTTGCTACGTTGTCATCCTAGCATTATCCATCCCTATACTGTCATTTCGACCGTAGCGGAGAACCGAAGCTCAACGAAGTTAAATCTTTGAAGGTCGGTTAATCGTTTATTGGGAGTTATGCACTAAGGGTTAGAGGCTAGTAGTTAGAGACTGGTTAAATGGTTCATTAGTTCATTAGGGATTAGTAGTTAGTATTTAGATGCGTAGGCCCAAAATTCCCCTCTTTTAGAGGGGTGCCCAACGGGCGGGGTGTTTTTTTGATTAGTTACTAGTAGTTAGCTGCTAAGAATTACCATACTTAGCTTATCAACTCATTATCATATTGGTTTATTAACTCATCATCACATTGGCTCATTAGCTAATTGTTTACTACTTTTGGGACAAACCCTAATCTACAAGCGTATGTACAAAATTGGATTAGCCGAAGACGACCAAAAGATTGCCTTACTGATTAAGAGCGGCCTAGAAGAAAATGGCTACGAAGTGAGTACTTATCCTGATGGACAAAGTGCACTAAGCGCCTTCCAATCTGAAGATTTCCAATTACTGATTTTAGATGTGATGATGCCTAAAATTAGTGGTATTGCTATTTGTCAGCAGTTACGTGAACAACAAAACAACACGCCAATTTTAATGCTCACCGCTTTGGGCACCATAGATGATAAAGTAAACGGCTTAGCCATGGGCGCCGATGACTATTTGGTAAAACCTTTTCATTTTAGGGAACTATTGGCAAGAATTGAAGCTTTGCTACGTCGACAAAACCTCGCTGGAACCGTTAAGCAACCCAACAACCAACTCCAGTTTGAAGACTTGGTATTAGACATTCAAAGTAAAGAAGTAAAAAGAGCTGGCACACTCATTGAACTTACGGCAAAAGAGTTTCATCTCTTGGAATTGTTTTTGAGAAATCCTAACCGTCTACTTTCTCGTCAGTATATTGCGGAGCAGGTTTGGGAAGTGAGTTTCGACACAGGTACAAACGTGGTAGACGTTTACATTAACTTTTTACGTAATAAAATAGAAAAGGGATTTGAACGGAAGCTCATCCACACCAAAATTGGAATGGGTTATATTTTGAAATAGTTCTCCTCTCCTTCCCAAATCCTTAAAAATAGGAATAGCTATCTTTGTTTCCACAGCTGTAAAATGAAAATAAAAGACCGTTTAGCCCTTTACTTTACCTTGATTAGTACTACGGTATTATTGGCGGTGTTGTTTGCGGTCTATTTTATCTTCATCAAGTTTTTGGAAAGCGACTTTTACGATAGGTTGAACGACAGGGCTTTTATCAACGCTAAATTATACCTCGAAGCGGATGAAATTTCCGCTGACTCCCTAAAGCGAGTGAAGATTGCTTATTTGGAAACCTTAAATGGCGAGGTGGTTCGTATTTACGACAATAATAATAGACCTCGTTTTATCAAAGACCAGCAGCAATTTTGGACCAGTGATGTCATTAATCAGGTGCGTAAAACTGGAAAAATAAGATTCAAGGAAGGCATGCGTCAAACCGTTGGCCTTTTCTATAAAGACAATCAAGGCGATTTTGTGATCCTAGCTTCTGCAATTGACCAAAGTACTTATTCACGTATAGATAAGTTGCGCATCAGTATGATTGCCACCTTTTTTGTGATTGCTGTAGGATTACTATTATCATCCAGATGGGTGGCCAACCGCATTCTAAAACCACTCAACGTTTTTATTTCCGATGTTAAAAACATCAAATCCAACAACTTGAATTACCGGGTACAAGAAGGAAACAATAAGGATGAAATTAACCTACTGGCGCAAAACTTCAACCAGTTAATGGATCATCTAGAGCAGGCTTTTATCCTTCAAAAAACCTTTGTGGCCAATGCATCGCATGAACTAAGAACACCCATCACCAGCCTGCTAATGGAAGCAGAAATTGCCCTAAACCAACCGAGAAGTACCGAAGAGTATCAAAAGGCGCTACGCTCGGTAATTGAAGACGTTGATAAAATGAATGCCACCATCAACAGCCTCTTAAGTTTGGCCCAAGCCGATTTGGAACTGGGCAATTTACAAACCGAAGCCGTTAGGATAGATGAACTGCTTTGGGACCTAAAACATTACTGGAAAAGAAAGAACAATGCTAAAGCTGAACTGCACATTCAAATACCTGAACTACCGACAGCAGTAGATCGTTTAGTACTACATTTTAACAGATCTTTACTAGAGATTGCCTTAAACAACATTATCGGAAATGCCTTTAAGTTTTCGAACCATAAAGACGTGTATTGCACCCTAACTGTAAGTGAGCAATGCATCAAAATTGCCATTCAAGACCAGGGCTTGGGAATTAACGAAGAAGATGGCAAACATATTTACGAACCTTTCTATACTTCATCAAAAGATGCTACCTTAAAAGGAAACGGTATGGGCTTGTATATGGCGCATAAAATTATTACGCTAGCTAAAGGAGAATTAAGTTTTGATAGTGGCGATAATGGAACTATTTTTTTCGTGCAGTTTTTAAAATAAGCATACCCAATCAATAGCATGCCATTCCGTTTACGGAGTAATGACGACAGTTAGCAAAAATGTCCAGAGCACATCAAATTCAGAGATGTCTCCAAGCCGTCGATATGACGATTTAGTTAAGCTAGTTCAATTCGCACCAATATACCGAAAAGCTCTCGCCCTAGCATAAACCATCCGTTCTGCTTAAATAGGCAGCCCAGATTTTTGCTTCTTTTCATCAATGGAAAAGAAGATGCCTTCCAGCACAGAGGATTTTAATCGCTTTTTAATTTCGATTTAATTCGCGTTTAATTCCTTCAAAATAGCTTTGGCGGCAATGAAAATAAAGCTATTATTTCTATGCTGTTTTTTAGCATGCTCCCGTTTTGCAGCGGCACAGGATACACTGAAGTTAAGCATCACTGATGCCGAAAAGCGTTTCTTGGCCAACAACTACCAACTTCTGTTGGCCAAATATGAGATTGAACAGGCTAAGGCCGATGTGATTACCGCCAAACTTTTCGATAACCCCGAAATCAGTCACGAGAACCTTTTCTACAATCGCGAAACCAAACGTTTCCTCGAAACTTCCTATGCTACGGGGCAATTCAGCACACAGATATCACAACTTTTCAAATTGGCTGGTAAACGTAACAAGCAAATCAAGCTGGCGCAAACAGCCGTAAAAATGGAAGAATATGAGTACTACGACCTGATGCGTACTTTACGTTATCAGCTTAGAAGTAATTTTTTTAAGCTACACGGCTTGCAGCAGTCGGCCAAAACCTATAGCCGACAGATTAAGGCTTTAGAGCAATTGCTCCAGGTCTCCAATAAACAGTTGGCTTTGGGAAACATCGCTCAAAAAGACATCATCCGCATTAAATCGTTATTGTACAACTTGCAGGTAGAACGCCAGCAAATGCTTACAGAAATTGCGGAACTAGGTACAGAGTTAAAGCTGCTTACCCAAATCAGTCCAAACTTGGTGATTGAAACAATAGTCGAAAGCGATCCTCAAAAACAATCTACGCTCTCCTCTAAGCTCCTGCCCTATACTACCTTACTAGACTCGGCCATAAACAACAGGGTCGACCTTAAAAACTCGCAAATGGCTATTACTTATGCACAACAAAACTTAAGGCTACAAAAAGCTAATGCCATTCCCGATGTACAACTTTCCTTAGCTTACGATTTAAAAGGTAACTACCCAGATAAATACACTGGTATCGGCATCAGCATGCCCATTCCTTTATTCAACAGAAATCAAGGCGAAATCAAAAGAGCTAAAATTGCCATTGAAGCACAACAAGCAACACATCAGCAATTAGAAAACACTTTGGCTAATGAAGTATTTAAAGCCTATCAAAATGCGAACAGAGTGGAAGAACTCTACATGAGTATGGATAATAACTTCGGCGTTGACTATCAAAAACTCATTGACGAGGTGACCCTCAACTTCAGCAAAAGAAACATCAGCCTATTAGAATTCTTAGATTTTTACGAGGCTTACAAAGACCACATTTTACAATACAATCAATTACTTTTTGAGCGCAAAAATGCCAAAGAGGAAATCAATTTTGTTACCGGAACCAGCATATATAAATAACAGCATGTCTAATTTTACATCAACAAAAAAATATTTCTTTATCATTTCATTGCTTGGCTTAATTGCGCAAAGTTGTACTACCAACAATGCTCCTGCGAGAAAAGAGCAGTTCGAAATTACCGACTCACTACTCAGCAAGCTCATGATTGATACCGTACAATCGGCCAACAACAGAACTGACTTAAATTTTTCGGCGAAAATTACGGCTAATGAAGACCTTCAAGCATCGGTGTACCCTATGGTGAGCGGTATTGTGGGGAACGTAAATGTAAAAATTGGCGACAGGGTAAGCCGCGGACAGCTATTGGCAAGTGTAAATAGTGCCGAAATGGTTGGCTTTGATAAAGAAGTAATTAGTGCCAATGCAGAACTTAAAAATGCTGAAAGAGCATTTAAACAAGCAGAAGAACTTTATAAAGGAGGTTTAACTTCTGCCAGAGAAATGGAAGAAGCACAAAACGACTTTGTGATTAAAAAAGCCGAATTGCAAAGGGCTAAAAGTGTACTAAAGTTAAATGGTGGCAACAATAAGGGTGCTTATCAGATTACTTCGCCCATTAGCGGACACGTAGTAGAGAAGAATTTGAACAGCCACATGCAACTACGTCCCGATCATGAAGGGGTAGTTTTCAAAGTTGCTGATTTATCCAGCGTTTGGGCAGTCATCAATATTTACGAATCGGAACTGGCGATGCTTAAAGAAGGCGATGCCGTGGAAGTATCCGTACTATCCTATCCAGAGAAAATGTACCATGGTAAAATCGAACGCATTTATCAAACTATTGATAACGAAAGCAAGGTCATTAATGCTCGCGTAAGCATCAGTAATAAAGATTTAAGTTTAAAACCAGGCATGATGGCTACCGTAAAGGTGATGGCAAAATCAGACATCAACCTGCCCTCAGTAAATCCGCAGGTGGTTATTTTCGATGAGAATAAAAACTATGTGCTAGTGCTTGACGACAAACAGAAAGTACGTATTCAAGAAATAGAGATTGGTCGTAAAACCAGCAATCGCACTTATGTAAGTAAAGGTTTAAATCCCGGCGATAAAATCATCGCTTCTAAGCAAGTATTCCTTTTTGAAAGCTTGAGGTAATAGACTAGCAATGTCCATGACTTATTGCGTCATTCCGGGTTTATTTCGGAATCGTAATGCAAAAGAAACTAAAGTATAACCATGCCATCGCTTTAAGATTAGCTACGCTGAGCACTTGAGGTTCCTGCCCAAGCGGGAATGAAGACCAGCAAAAAACAATTCAACATGAACAAGTTCATTAAAACCATTATCGGGTTTTCCCTAAAAAATAAATACTTCATTTTCTTTACCACGTTCATCCTCATTTTAGCGGGTTATTTCAGCTTTAAGAACACCACTATAGAGGCCTTTCCAGACGTTACCAATACTAGTGTTACCATTATTACACAATGGCCAGGGAGAAGTGCAGAAGAGGTAGAAAAATTTGTGAGCCGCCCGCTGGAAATAGCGATGAATCCAACGGAAAAGCGTACCAGTATCCGCTCCTCTTCTCTTTTCGGCCTATCAATTGTGAAAGTCACCTTTGATGATGATGTAGATTACGCTTTTGGCCGTATCCAAATCAATAACCACATTGAAGAGGCAGACCTACCCGATGGTGTACAACCTGAAGTTCAACCTCCTTATGGGCCCACTGGTGAAATTTTCAGATACACACTTACTAGTGATAAAAAAACTGTCAGGGAACTCAAAACCATTCAGGACTGGACCATTCAACGTGAACTACTATCCGTTTCTGGGGTTGCTGATGTGGTAAGTTTTGGAGGCGAAGTAAAGACCTACCAAATTACTGTTGACCCTCAAAAAGCCATACAATACAACATTAGCGCAACGGAACTTTTTGAAGCCGTTTCCAAAAGCAATATCAACGTGGGTGGCGATGTGATTGTACAAGGCGGACAAGCCTATGTGGTAAGGGGAATTGGTGTGCTCAACAACATCGAGGAAATCAAGAATGTGGTGGTAGACAATTACAATGGTACGCCCATTTACGTAAAAACCATTGCAGAAGTAACCGAATCGGCGCTGCCACGTTTAGGGCAGGTAGGTAGAGATTATGATCCCGACGTAGTAGAAGGCATTGTAGTGATGCGCAAGGGGCAAAATCCCAGCGAAGTTATTAAAAAGCTGAAAGTAAAAATTGAAGACATTAATAACAATACCTTGCCAGATGACGTAAAAATCAAAGCCTTTTATGATCGTGAGGACCTGGTGAATTTCGCCACGCATACCGTAATGGGCAATATGTTTGAAGGAATCTTGTTCGTCACGGTGATTGTATTCCTTTTCATGGCCGATTGGCGCACTACCCTGATTGTATCGGTAGTGATTCCTTTGGCCCTATTGTTTGCCTTCATCTGTTTAAAGCTACGGGGCATGTCGGCCAACTTGCTTTCCATGGGTGCTATCGACTTTGGAATCATCATAGACGGTGCCGTGGTAATGGTTGAAGGTATTTTTGTAGTGCTCGACCATAAAGCCAAGGCTGTAGGCATGGAAAAGTTCAACAAAATAAGCAAGCTTGGACTTATTAAAAAGGCTTGTTTAGAAAATGGAAAAGGGATTTTCTTCGCCAAACTGATCATCATTACGGGTTTAATGCCCATCTTCACCTTCGAAAAAGTAGAAGGTAAAATGTTCTCACCTTTGGCTTGGACCTTAAGCTTTGCCTTATTGGGTGCGCTTCTACTGACCTTTACCCTGGTGCCTGCCATGGCCAGTATGCTGTTGAAAAAGAACGTAAGAGAAAAGCATAATTTCTTTCTCGAATTCATCACAAAGAACACTTTAAAAATATATGATAAATGTTTTAAATTCAAAAAAATAGCCTTCTATACCTCTATCATCATTTTAATTACGGGTATGGTAAGCTTTAAGTTTTTGGGAAGCGAATTTTTACCGAATTTAGATGAAGGTTCTATTTACGTTCGAGCCACTGGCCCACTCAGTATTTCTTTGGATGAAACCAAAAAGCTATCCAACGAAATGCGTAAAATCTTCTTAAGTTTTGAAGAAGTAAAACAAGTACTATCTCAAACAGGAAGGCCTAACGACGGTACCGATGCCACTGGTTTTTACAACATGGAGTTTCATGTGGACATTTACCCTAAAAAGGAATGGAAGCGTAAACAAACCAAAGAACAGCTAATTGAACGCATGCAGGAAAAACTAAAAGGATTTCCTGGCATCAGCTTAAACTTCTCCCAGCCTATTTCCGATAATGTGGAAGAAGCCGTTTCGGGTGTTAAAGGCTCCATTGTAGTGAAATTGTTCGGCGATAATTTCGAATTCATTGAACAGGAGGAAGAAAAAATCTACGACATCCTTAAAACTGTTGACGGTATTGAAGATTTGGGAATCCTTAGAAACTTAGGCCAACCAGAGTTACAAATAGACCTTAGTCAACGCAAAATGGGCTTATACGGGGTAAGTACAGCCGATGCCAATGCCGTGGTAGAAATGGCCATCGGCGGTAAAGCGGCTACCCAAATTTACGAGGGGGAGAAAAAATTCGATCTGGTGATCCGTTATCCAGAAGATTTCAGAAATGATGAGACGGCTATTGCTAATTTACGTGTGCCTACCATATCAGGTTCAAAAGTACCGCTAGGCGAAATTGCCCGCATCAAAAAAATTACAGGTCCCAGCATGATTTACCGTGACAAACATACACGCTACGGCGCTATTAAATTCTCTATCCGTGGTCGTGATATGGGAAGTGTAATTGCCGAAGCACAACAAAAAGTAAATGCAGCCATTAAACTGCCAAAGCCATACCGTTTAGAATGGGCAGGAGACTTTGAAAATCAACAAAGGGCAAGCAAGCAGCTTTCCCAAGCAGTTCCTATTAGTTTATTACTGATTTTCTTTATCCTGTTCATTTTATTCGGCAATGCCAAAGACTCGCTCCTAGTGCTCAACAACGTACCTTTCGCCATGATTGGAGGTATCTTAGCTTTATTAGCCACGGGTATTAACTTCAATATTTCGGCGGGAATAGGTTTCATTGCGCTGTTTGGTATATGTGTACAAAACGGGGTGATCCTTATCACCAAGTTTAAAAGCAATATTACGGAGCTTAAGCACCATCCAACATGGACTTTTGCCGATGCCGTGAAAGACGGTGTAGCGAGTCGTATGCGTCCCGTAATCATGACTGCACTAATGGCCGCTATTGGTCTATTGCCAGCAGCACTTTCTACAGGGATAGGTTCCGAAGCCTCTAAGCCGTTAGCCGTGGTGGTTATCGGTGGTTTGATCACCAATACTTTGTTTAATTTGTTTGTATATCCTATTGTTTTTTATTGGAGTTACAAAAAAAAGGTTAAACATTTACAGCAGGTGATTAGTTAGTGCTTTTTGCCATCCTGAGCTTGTCGAAGGATATTTTCATCACTTGTAGATGCTTCGATAAACTCAGCATGGCAGCGTATTAGTGGCCGTTTAAAAGACAACTACAGGTATTTGACGAAAATCATTTATTCCTATCTAATATTTATCATATTTGCATATATCATTAACTCACAACCATTAGTATATTTAGATATGAAAAAATTAAGCTTACTGATATTATTTGCAAGTTTTGCCTTTTTTGCAAATGCGCAAACCACCCCTAGCAAAGCAGCTGGTCAAAAAATCGAGAAGAAAGCGGTAGAAGTTGCCTGTGGCGAATGTATGTTCAAGATGCCGGGTAAAGGCTGTGACTTGGCTATAAAAATTGACGGTGCAACTTACTTCGTAGATGGCAGAAAAATTGACGATTTTGGCGATGCTCACGCTGATGACGGCTTTTGCAACGCGGTAAGAAAAGCAGTTGCTACAGGTGAAGTGGTTGATGGCAGATTTAAAGCCAAATCAATCCAATTGGTTGAAGAAAAGAAAGCTTCAAAACCAAAGTCTTAATCATTACCGCCACAGATACACAGATTTTAGTTTCAATTTTTATCTGTGTATCTGTGGCTAAACCATATCTTTGCAGCATGACAAAGTTATCGGTTAACATCAACAAAATAGCCACTTTGCGCAATAGCAGAGGAGGCAATAACCCTGATTTGGTAAAGGCTGCCTTAGATTGCGAGCGTTTTGGCGCACAAGGCATCACGGTACACCCCCGTCCTGATGAGCGACATATCCGTTACCAAGATACTTTTGATCTTAAAGCTGTTATTGCTACAGAGTTTAACATAGAAGGCAACTGCAAGGAACAAAAATTTGTAGACCTTGTATTGGCCAACAAACCAGCACAAGTAACCTTAGTTCCCGATGCGGAAGGTCAAATCACTTCTAATCACGGTTGGGACACCATTAAGCATCAAGATTATTTGAAAGAAATGGTCGCAGTATTTAAAAATGCAGGGATCCGTGTTTCTATTTTTGTTGATCCCGTAGTAGAAATGGTGGAAGCGGCTGTAAGTACTGGAACCGATAGAATTGAACTTTATACTGAAGCTTACGCACAAAATTACCATAGCGATAAAGAAACAGCCATTGCTCCTTACCTAGCGGCAGCCATCAGAGCAAACGAACTAGGACTTGGAATTAACGCTGGCCACGATTTGGATTTGCACAACCTTCAATATTTTGCGCAAACCATCCCTAATTTATTAGAAGTTTCTATTGGTCATGCCTTAATAAGTGATGCCCTTTACTTGGGATTAGAAGAAACCATTAAACGTTATTTGGCACAGCTTAATTAGTGTTTACTAATCAAAACTAACGCCTAACCAGTTTAAATTTCAACTTTTAATTTTCAACTTAATGCTTAGAGGCATTTTATTAGTACTATTTGGTGCTTGTAGCTTTGGTATACTTTCTACCTTTGTAAAACTGGCCTATAAAGAAGGTTACACGCTTGGTGACGTGACAGGCACACAAGCATTATTTGGGGTGATCCTATTGTGGAGCATTTATTTTATTCAGCGTAAAACGCAAGGTAAAGATCAGCCAAGACCTATAATTAAAACGCATTGGCTTAAATTAATGCTGGCAGGTACCGTTACGGGTTTAGTGAGCTTAACTTACTATCAATGCGTAAAACTTATCCCCGCCTCTGTAGCCATTATTTTGTTAATGCAATTTGTGTGGATCAGCGCACTGTTAGAATTTATCTTTTTTAAAAAGAAACCCAATAAGCTTCAAATACTCGCCATCATCTTCATTTTGGTTGGCACCGTTGCAGCTAGTGGTTATTATGAAAATACGGGTGGCAGCCTTAGCTTACTTGGCATTGGCTACGGACTTATCGCTGCGCTTTGCTATGCTACTTTCCTATTACTCAACGGCAATTTAGGGAACGAATATCCTCCTATTCAAAAAAGTGCTTTGATGATTTCAGGAGCTTGTATTTTAATCTTTTTGGTATTGCCACCACACTTCTTAATCAATGGCGCTTTAGGTGGCAGTTTATTGAAATGGGGATTAATTTTAGCCATTTTCGGAACAGTTATTCCTCCTTTGTGCTTTTCGTCAGGTATTCCCAAAATTGGTTTAACGTTAAGTTCCATCTTAAGTTCTGTAGAGCTTCCTGTAGCAGTGAGCATGTCGGCCCTGGTTTTACATGAAGAAGTTAGCTTGATTAGATGGATTGGTGTTTTGATTATTTTATCGTCAATGATTCTTCCAAATTTGGAAAATTTAAAGAAGGCGAATAACTTTAAAAGAAAAACTTAAATTTAGACTTCACTGTTACCTATTAGCGTCATTCCCGTGAAAATGGGAATCTTAAAGCGTGATACATTTTTTATCGCATTAAGCTCCCCAATCGAGTTGAGGATGATGGGTAAATGAAAACCAGTAAGTACTCAAATAAAACGCTATGAAAAAGACCATATTAGCCACACTATTAGCTACCACCTTCTTTGCCTGCAAAAATACTTCTACCATTAACACAGACGAAGCTGGAAAAGTAATCACTACCTATTTGAAAGGTAGTCCTGAATATAAAACTACGAAGTTTGATTTTGGCGAGCTAAAATTCAACACAGAAAAGGAATACGCAGAATTAGAAAATTACCGTCAGCTCGCTGATGAAGGCTACATTACTTTAACCCTGATTAGCTCTAAAAAGAAATTTCTATCAAAAGACAGCAGTTACGTGTATAGTGCTAAATTGACCCAAAAGGCCAGTGAATTTGTACTCAAACAGGATGCTAATCAAGCAACGGTTAAAGCGGTAACCTATGAACTTACAGATGAAAAACCTGTTGACTTCTCCAAAGTGAATGATGCTACGGCAAAAGTAACCGTATCCTTAAAAAAGACCAATACTCCCTTCGCTCCTTTCCAAAGGAAACCTGAAGAAAACAGCGAATTTTTAACCAAAACCTATCGCTTAAAGTTCGATAAAGAAGAAGGTTGGAAAGTGAGAAAATAGATTAAGGAATAAGGATTAAAAAGTATTATTTGTTATTTCGACTGAAGTATCATCCAGAAACTTCAGGATAGAAATCAAGCAACTATGAAATTTCTTCGCAAAGCCAGCAATGACGTTCCTATTTATGTTTGCCGTTCCAAAATTTAACTTATTATAATGAAACGTTTAGGGGAAATCTTTGACTTTATTCTTATTGCTCTGGTAATTTTAATTGTCGGGATTCCTTTTCTTATATTTCATATCCTAAGTTATCCTTCTCGCCGTATGGAGGAAAAGAATTTCAAAAGAGATTACATCAACTATTTACATCGGATTAATGGTAAAAACTTCTTTTGCTATAACAATAGAGAAAACGTACAGGAATTTATTGAAACTATCATCATTCCAAGTCTGCCCAAAGATGTTGAAATCATCTTCCTCAATGGCAGAGTAGTCGAATCAAATTATGCTAAAACATTTATGTCTCATGCCTTGTACGACTTAAAAAACTATCAGAAATTCCCTCATTTAATGAAAATTAGAAACGGAGAAGTTCTTGATTTTTCGTTAAACAATACCTTTTACAACATGATTAACCAAAAGCAACCATTGGACAAATTATTGGCTGAAGTTAACCAATTTTTTGATTTGGAAAATAAAGAGACCACTTCACAAAGCTCGCAATGACGCCTCTATTTACGTTCCTGCAATATTGCTACCAAACTTTGTAAAATAAACTTTAGAGTATATGAGAATATTCTTATCAACTTTTGTTTTATCACTTACCTTGACATTTGCATTTGGTTATTCAGGTCAACAAAAGATTAAGTCCAATGATACTTTACTGAAAGTTAAGAATGTGCTCGAAATGCACTTTTCGGGCACAAATATTCGTGATTTAGGCACAAATTTCACTATCGATAAAATCCAATCCTCAAACAGTTATGAAATTAAAGGTGATATTATAAGCATGTTGACCTCATCGCATTTAAAACTTATTCATCACACACTAAACAAGGCTTTGAAAAATTATCCCAATTTAAAATTAGATGGGTCTATTTATTTTGACAGGTACATAGATAGCGCATTAGTGAGCCTTAGTTATCGAAGAACTGATACTGTTTTTGATTTTCACCCAATTCCAATTCCTTTAGAACCAAGAGAAGGTTACGCTAATTTTTCTAAAGAACTACACGATATTATTAAACTGAAACTCCTAGAAGGAAAAATAGCTAAAGACAGTATTTTGTCTATGAATAATATCAGCTTTAACGTAGACCTTTCAGGTAAAATTACTAGAAATGATAAAGATGACCTGAAAAATGAGCTCGATAGTTTCTTTAATGCAAAAAGATGGAAGAGATCTGCCTTTAACAGTTATTTTGTTAAGGCACAAGTTACATTTGCCCTTAATCAAAATTACTTGATCAAAGATGGTGCGTGGTACAAACCAAATGTCGCAAATAATGCCAACAATTATGGAAATGGCTGGGCAAATCTTGACCTGATCACTCCTTTTAACATAGGTTCGCAAACAACATTCTTTAGTTACCAAAAGCCTAATAGTACATGGAAGTACAAATCGTTAATCTCCATAGTTTATGACCAAGCGTTAAACAAGTTCCGGATGCCAGTGATACATTTCGGAAGCCAAGAAGAAACTCAACAATTGATAGACGATTTAAATAATATTTCAAATTCAAATCGAGACTTCTTTAATTTTTACAATAGAGTTTATTTATATAGATTGAAGTAATCAAAAGATATGAAAATAACTACATTTTTTCTATTTGTTTTAGTGTCGTTTACTTGCCAATCTTTTGCTCAAGATGAAGAAAAAGCATCTAACAAAAATCAAAATCTTCTTCAAGTTAAATCTATATTGGAAAAACATTTCGCTGGAACCAATATTCGTAGCTTACAAAAAGGTTTTGAAATCAAACTAACAGCCACAAAAGGCTATTCATTTATTAGTGAAATTAATGGATTCTTTTCAGAAAAAACTAATAAGAATCTGTCTTCCAAATTAAATAAAGTTCTAAAGCTAAAAAACAACACCAAATTAACAGGAACACTTTATTTTGACGATTGCTTAGACAGTGCGTTTGTCAATATAGAGTACAAACGAGAAGATACTGTTTATAGTTTTATCTCCATGAGCGGCTATGCTGTACCTAGAGGCGGTTTTAATGCTCTCTCTAAAAGATTGCATAATTTTATTAAAGAACAAATTGCTTTAGGCAAGCTAGCTAAAGATTCAGTATTGAGTGTTAAATCTATAAATCTATTGGTTGATAGAAGTGGGAGCTTTAAACAATACCAACAGAATTATCTTTCTAAAGTTATAGATAAATTTTTAGCATCGGAACCGAGATGGAATCCTAGTATGGGAGGTGGACGGCCATTATCTACTGTAGTCAATTTTTCAATTATACAGTATTATATCAATGGAGATTCATGGCCTAGAGAAGATAATATTGCTAAAAGATACCAAGATAATAATGACTTTGAAGGCTATGTAAATATTTACACGATTGCATTTTTCCATCATCAAAACATACCAGTATTTTACAGCTATAACCTTTTACCGAACTCTGGAAAAACAACCATATCTGCAGTTTACGATAACATTTTAAAAGAATATCGCATGTTTGTTATTCACGATGGGGCTTTGAATCATTCGAAACAGCTAATTACTTTAATTAGAAAAGAAGCCTCAAAAAAAATCTATCCTTTAGAGTTTAACTTTCGTAGGGTGTATTTTATGTTAGATTAGTTTTCAACACCACTATCCAATACACAAACGTTTGATACCTAACACCAACCTACATCCCCCCTTTCTTCTACAAAAACCATAGATTTTATCAGCTCTAATATGACTTTTATTAAGGATTTGTTACGATAATATCTCCTTTAAAATCCTTACCTTTGCGGGCATTAAAAATGCTAGCATTCAATGAGCTTAAACATCCATTACCAAGAGAACTTTAAAGACCGTCATATTGCGCCAAATGAGGCCGATACTAAGGCAATGTTAGAAACCGTTGGCGTTAATTCTATCGACGAATTAATTGAGCAAACGATTCCTGCAACCATCAGATTAAAGCAAGGTTTAAACCTTCCAGAGGCAAAGTCTGAGGTTGATTATTTAAAAGACCTAAAGCAAACTGCGTCTTTAAACAAAGTTTTCAAGTCATTTATTGGACAGGGTTATTATGACAACATCACACCTGGTGTAATTTTACGTAACGTATTTGAAAACCCGGGATGGTATACACAGTACACCCCATATCAGGCTGAAATTGCACAAGGTCGTTTACAGGCTTTGTTGAATTTCCAAACGATGGTAATTGACCTTACCGGAATGGAGATTGCCAACGCATCGTTATTAGACGAAGGTACTGCCGCTGCTGAGGCCATGTTTATGCAATACAGCTTACGCAAAAAAGAACAAGGCAACAAGTACTTTGTGTCTGAAGCTATTTTTGCTCAAACCATCGACATTTTAAAAACCAGAGCTAATCCTTTCGGAATTGAGTTGGTTATTGGCAACCACGAAACTTTTGAACCTACTGCAGAGTTCTTTGGTGCAATTGTTCAATATCCAGCAGGCAACGGCGAAGTTTACAACTATAGCAACTTTGCAACTGCCCTACACGAACAAAGCGTAAAATTAACCGTTATTGCCGATTTACTAAGCTTAACCTTATTAACTCCTCCAGGAGAATGGGGTGCTGATGTGGTAGTAGGTACTACGCAACGTTTTGGTATCCCAATGGGATTTGGCGGTCCTCACGCTGCATTTTTTGCAACTAAGGATGAGTACAAACGTTCTATCCCGGGTCGTATTATTGGTGTAACCATTGATAGCAATGACAATTATGCTTTACGTATGGCGCTACAAACTCGTGAGCAGCACATCCGTAGAGACAAAGCCACTTCTAACATTTGTACAGCACAAGCTTTATTGGCGATAATGGCTGGTTTTTATGCCGCTTATCATGGTCCAAAAGGCTTAAAATTAATTGCTGAGCGTACACATGGTTTAACGATTTCGTTAGCGGAATCATTAAAAGCGATTGGTTACAAAGTAAACAACCAAGTTTATTTTGATACGATTGAAGTAGAACTTGGCGATTTAAAAGGTGCCATTCACAAAGATTGCTTAGATAACAACATCAATCTTAACTATAAAGGTGATAAAGCAACCATTTCTTTAGATGAAACTACCAATTTTGAAGATGTTAGTCTATTGGTTCGTATTTTCTCTAAAGTAAAAGCAATTGCTACGGATAGCGTAGTAGTGGTCGACAATGTAAGCACTACTATTCCTGCTGAATTACAACGTACCAGCGAATACTTAACTCACCCAGTATTTAACTCGCACCACTCTGAGCATGAGATGTTGCGTTATATCAAATCATTAGAAACTAAAGATTTATCTCTTTGCCACTCGATGATTGCTTTAGGTTCATGCACCATGAAACTTAACGCCACTACAGAGATGATTCCTGTAACTTGGCCAGAGTTTGGTAAAGTACATCCTTTTGCACCTAGCGACCAAGTTTTAGGTTACTACACTGTATTTGATGAGTTAGATAAATGGTTAAGCGAAATCACTGGTTTTGCAGCCATGAGCTTGCAACCTAACGCTGGTGCTCAAGGTGAGTACGCTGGTTTAATGGTAATTAGAGCTTACCACCAAGACCGTGGCGACCATCACCGTAACATCGCTTTAATTCCAGCTTCAGCACACGGTACCAACCCTGCTTCAGCAGCGATGGCTGGAATGAAAATCGTAGTGGTAAAATCTACTGAAAAAGGTGAAATTGATGTAGAAGATTTGAAAGCAAAAGCTGCAGAACATGCAGAAAACCTTTCTTGCTTAATGGTGACCTACCCTTCTACCCACGGTGTATTCGAAGAAAGCATCATCGAAATCTGTAAAGTAATCCACGAAAACGGTGGACAGGTTTACATGGACGGTGCCAACATGAATGCACAAGTAGGTTTAACTAGCCCAGCTAATATCGGTGCCGATGTTTGTCACCTGAACTTACATAAAACATTCTGTATCCCTCACGGTGGTGGCGGTCCTGGTATGGGTCCAATTGGTGTAGCAGCACACTTAGTACCTTATTTACCTGGTCACGCAGTAGTTGATATTGAAAAAGGAAAATCTATCCCAGCAGTATCATCTGCACCTTGGGGTTCGGCTAGTATTTTGTTAATTTCTCACGCTTACATCGCGATGATGGGTGCTGATGGCTTAACCAATGCTACCAAATACGCTATTTTGAACGCCAACTACATGAAAGCTCGTTTAGAGCAACACTATCCAGTATTATACGCTGGTGCAAATGGTCGTTGTGCACACGAAATGATTTTAGATTGCCGTGGTTTCAAAAACTTCGGTATTGAAGTGGTTGACATTGCAAAACGTTTAATGGATTATGGTTTCCATGCTCCTACAGTATCATTCCCGGTAGCCGGCACCTTAATGGTTGAACCTACTGAAAGTGAGCCTAAACATGAGTTAGACCGTTTCTGCGATGCTTTAATTGCGATCAGAAGTGAGATTAGCCAAGTAGAAAATGGTGGTTTAGATAAAGTAGACAACCCATTGAAAAATGCACCTCACACTGCTGCAGTAGTGACTGGAAACGAATGGAATCACGAATACAGCCGTCAAACTGCGGCATTCCCTCTACCTTATGTAGCCGCTTATAAATTCTGGCCTTCGGTAGGTAGGGTGAATGATAGTCACGGTGACCGTTCATTGATTTGTGCTTGCCCTCCGTTGGAAAGCTACATGGAAGAAGAAGCAACTGCTTAATCTTCACGTTAAATCATATAAAAGCCCGAACCTAAACCATTCGGGCTTTTTTCTGTAACCTGATATTTCTTTTTTGTGTCTCAACAACAAAAAACATAAGACGTGAAGAAATTATTCCTATTCATCGCCTTAACGGCGATGCTTTTAACCCCGGTATACGCACAAATCAATGAGAAAAAGATAGACAGCTTACTCTCTGCACTCTTCAAGGACAAAGATGGTCCTGGCGGTGCCTTTCTAATTGCTAAAGCTGGAAACCCCATCTATCAAAAAGCTTTCGGTAAGGCCAATATCGAATTAGGAGTAGATATGAATACCCAAAACATCTTCCAACTGGGCTCTATCACCAAACAATTTACGGCCATTGCTATTTTAATGTTAGAGGAGGCCAATAAACTTTCTACTCAAGATCCCATTTCCAAATATATTCCTGATTATCCTAACGGAGATCAAATTACCATCCATCACCTACTCACCCATACTTCGGGCATTAAGGATTTTACCAAGATGAAATCCATCTCGCAAATTGCCCAAAAAGACCTAAGTCCTAAAGAACTTGTTGATTTCTTTAAAAATGAACCTGTAGATTTCTTACCTGGGGAAAAATTTGAATACAACAATTCGGGTTATGCAGTATTGGGCTACATTATTGAACTAACTACAAAAGATACCTACGAGAACTACATCCAAAAGAATATTTTTGCCAAAGCAGGCATGGCCAATTCCAGATACGCTAGCGATGGTGCTGTGATTAAAAAAAGAGCTTATGGTTATCAGCAAAAGAACAATCAATACGTTAATAAAACCAAAATCAGCTTTAACATTCCTTACGCTTCAGGCTCGTTAATGTCTACTATAGGTGATATGTTAAAATGGCAAACCGCCTTAAACCAAAACACCTTACTTAAAGCTAGCAGTAGCCAAAAAGCTTTTAAAGCCTATCAATTGAACAATGGCACTTCCATTAATTACGGATATGGTTGGCACATCAGTCAAATCAACGATTCTCCTTCACGAGAACACGGCGGCAGCGTGTTTGGCTTCAAAACCATGGGCATTTACCTTCCTCAACAAGATATTTATGTGATTGGTCTTAGCAATTGCGATTGCAACTCTCCTACGCAGATCACTAGGGATATTGCCAAATTCTTAACCGAAACCTTTAAAGATTGAGAAGGTTTGAAAATTGATATAACGTGCTGGTTAAATTTATATTCGTTTTGTTGTATGCATTTTGTTATCCAGAACTCAGCGAAGGATCTATTAAACATTGCCTAAATAGATTCCTCGTACCTCGGAATGACAGCTTGGTTGAAGAAAGACTTACGAAGTTTTGCGAACTTCGTAAGTCTTTCTTTAAAAAACAAACTGAAGCAGGCTGGCACTAAGGATAAAGCACATACTTTAATCTCATTTTTTTATAGGCTTTTAAACCTGGCTCCCAACCTGCTCGTATAGTTTCGATAGGCACATCATCAATAATCTGTTGTCTAAAATCGCCACGACCAATTTGAATTTCGATGTTGTTCATTTGGTTACTGAATTTAGACTCGAAAAACTTCTCTTTTTGAGGATGTGCTTTGTAGAGTTCTTTAATCCAACTGAAATTAATCTTTTTGCTCTTTCTTAAAAGTTCAGTATCGTAATTACGTAAGTCGATACCATAACAAACTTCATCCATAAAAATTGGTGATTCTGCCATTCCTTTGATACTTTTTGGCGTGAAGCTAAAGCTGTAAATTCCTTTGTAAGCTGGACTACCCAATACTGTAAAAGGGTTATAAGTTCCTCTACCATGATTTACATAAACTCCCTCAAACATACATACACTTGGGTATAATAAAATAGCTTGTTGCGTATTCAAATTTGGCGATGGTGGCACTGGTAATGTGTATGGCGTATCATGCGTATAATTGGCCACTGAAATAATTTTGATATCAGCTTTAACTTTATTGTTCAGCCAACCTTCTCCATTTACCATTTGCGCAAACTCACCTACGGTTAAGCCATGCGACATTGGAATTGGAAACATACCAATACCAGATTTATATTTCATGTCTAATACAGGTCCGTCAATTAAATAACCATTTGGATTTGGTCGATCTAAAATTAGCAACGGTTTTTTACTGTCTTCGCAAGCTTCCATTAACCTAGCCAAAGCATTAATATTGGTATAAAAACGAACACCAACATCCTGTAAATCGTAGATTAAGATATCTACGTCTCGCAAATCTTCTTTACTGGGCTTGTTCTTTTTTCCATATAGTGAAATAATCGGAATACCTGTACGCTGATCTATTTCATTGGCTACATGTGCCCCAGCACTGGCATTTCCCCTAAAGCCATGCTCTGGCCCAAATACTTTAACAATATTAACGCCCAATTTCTGTAGGCTATCTACTAAATGAGTTTTACCAATAATTGAAGTTTGGTTAGCTAATACCGCTACCTTTTTTCCTTTTAATAAAGGCAAGTATAACTCGGTTTGTTCTGCACCTGTCTTGATACTTGAATTAGCTGTATCGGTTTTAGTTGCCTTAATTTTTGGCGAACATGAGAATAATAGCGTAGCAACAGCTAGCAAGGAAAACAATTTCATGGTTATTTATTTGATTGAATAATAAAGATAAATAAGAAATTGAAGAAACATAATCGATACTGCAAGTTTTTGCATGTTTATGCAATTATTTACACAAAAATATTACATCTTTTTTGACTGTTTCTATTTCAAGCAGTTACTGATCAAGGCCATTACACGAGCCACCGTATCTTCTTTCAACGTTTCTGCTGGCTGTAATGGGATACTATTTGAAATTTCAGTAGAGTTACTCATGCGGATGATGGCGTTTAACGTTGCTATATCGGCCATTGATATTTGGAACTGACAGAACTAATGGCTCAATAAACAGAAGCGGGTCAATTGCGCCACCACCGGTATACACTCCAAAATGGAGCTATGGTGGGTAGTTTTAGCATTACCGTATTACCCATCAGCCCTAGGGCATCTCCTATCATCACTTCTTGACCCGAAGCTACCAATTGTTTATTTAAATGGTGTATTAGTAAATAGGGATTAATAGTTAGTGACTAGCAATAGACTATTTGACTGGCCCCTAACCACTATTACCTAGCTCCTAGTTATTTTACATACAGGAAACATTGAATACGCATTGATTTTGCAACTTTGATTTCAATTTTATTTAGAGAGTATGAGTTTAGAAAATAAAGTAGCCTACATTACTGGCGGTACAAAAGGAATTGGCTTTGGCATTGCCGAGGCTTTGGTTAAAGCAGGCTTGAAAGTGGCCATCTCTGGCAGAAAACAAGCTGACGTAGAAAAAGCGAAGCAAGATTTAGGTGGCGACAATGTATTGGCCATTGCCTCTGACGTGAGGAATTTTGAGGACGAGCAAAAAGCGGTAGCGCAAATTGTTGCCACTTTTGGCAAATTGGATATCGTGATTGCCAATGCTGGTTTAGGTAAATTTGCACCTATTGACCAATTGAGCTTAGAAGATTGGAATGCAATGATAGACACCAATTTAACAGGTGTTTTTCATACGTTAAAAGCAACTGTAGAACAGCTTAAAGCCAATAAAGGTTATTACATATCTATTGCAAGCTTGGCGGGAACTAACTTTTTTGCAAACGGCGCTGGATACAATGCCTCTAAATTTGGTGTAGTTGGTTTTACACAGGCAGCCATGTTAGATTTAAGAGAGCATGACATCAAAACAACTACCATTATGCCAGGTTCGGTAACTTCACATTTTAATGAGCACGAACCTAACGAGGCCGATGCTTGGAAAATTCAGCCAGAAGATTTAGGTCAAATGGTTGTGGATTTACTGAACTTAAACCCGAATGTGCTTCCTTCTAAAATTGAAGTAAGACCAACCAAAACAAAATAAAAATTAGATAGCCACAGATGCACAGATTTTTTGAATTTAATTTGTGTAGCTGTGGCCAAATCTATGTTAACCTAATTGTTCAACAGCGCTAAACTGTTCCATTAAGTGTTGTTCGTACTTTTCCTTATAGTTCGCAATTCTCTCAGGAGTCGCATTTTTCTCCAAATCATGAAAATGAAATCCAGGGATACGAGTCATTCCCGTAAATTGGTTCATTTTATGAAAACCAAACAACACCCCTTTGTCTACGGAAGTTTGGTCGAAAAACTCTCCCTCTAAAGTGAAAGCAGTTTCAGGCGCATTCCAAGTAGAGGTGACCATATATTTTTTACCATGCATCAATCCTCCAGTACCATAATTGATTTCTGGGGTTTCTCTTGAGCGACCATCGCTGGCATAAATGCCATTTTGGTGCCCTGCGGTAAATACCTCGTCAATATAATGCTTCAGTTTATTAGGTACCTGGAACCACCAAATTGGTGTATGATAGATGATCACATCTGCCCATTTAAAATTTTCTACTTCAACAACAGGCTCATAAACGTCGTTGATATTGGTTGTCCTAACTTCATAGCCATTCGATTTTAAAACTTCTATGGTCCAATGAGTTAAAGTTGTATTGAATTTCCCTCCAGAGTGAGCAAAGTGCTGTCCTCCGTTGATGATGAATATTTTTTGCATGTCAATTATATTTAAACTGATGCAAATGTCATAAGTATTTTCATATAATTAAAATAACTTAAATTGTATATTTGTATTATAATAATTATAGTTATGCAATTAAATTTAGAATGGTTAAGAACGTTTAAGGCGATATATGAAACAGGTACCCTATCCGCTGCTGCACAGGCGTTATATATTTCTCAACCAGGGGTAAGCTTGCACCTCAATTCATTAGAAGCCTATACAGGATATAAATTATTCGACAGAGCTGCCCGTAAAATGGTCCCTACTGAAAGAGGAAAAATTCTATACAATTTCATCATCGACCCGATTAAGAAACTGGAAATGGCAGAACAGCATTTCCATAAACGTTCGCAAGCCGACAGAGCCACCATAAGTGTGGGCATGTGCTTTGAGACCTTTCAATACACTCTGGAAGAACATATTCCTGAGCTTCCGTTTAATGTAATCATCAAATTTGGAGAATACCCACAAATGCAGCAAGATTTAGATAGCGGCGTACTGGATTTGATTATTACGCCTCAAAAAGGAGCTCAAAAAAACCTGTTATACGATGCATTTTCCAAAGAAAAAATTGTGTTGGTAGCAGGAAAAAATACCGAAGTAGATTTTTTGCAGCAATGGCTAAAAGAAGGTAATTTTAAAGAAGCTACTCAATTCTTGAAACAACAGCTATGGTACAGCACTGCTGGAGACATGGAGCATCTTAAAAATTTCTGGCTAAAGAATTTCGGCGAACACCCAGATTTTCGTCCCAACTATATCGTCCCTAATATCAGTTCAATATTGCGTTGTTTGAGCAATGCCAACGGTTTCTCTATTGTTCCTGATTTCCTTTGTAGAGAAGCTATTGAAGACAATAAGATAAAAATGGTTTGGCAAGGCGTTCAACCATTGGAAAACACACTTTACTTTGGCAAAAGAAAAAACACCATTTACCACCACGAAATTGACCAATTGGAAGATATTTTTAAAGAAAAATGGGAAACCGAATAAAGACTACTTTTCTTTCAGCAATTGTTCCTTGTAGCCTGCTAATGTTTCCGCCTCTGCCTTTGGCAACTTAGGGAATTGTAAATCCAAACTTTTCAGCTTTTCAGCTATAATTTGACTCACTGCCAATCGGGTATACCATTTTTTATCTGCTGGAATAACATACCAAGGTGCTTCATCTGTAGAAGTCTCATTCAGAGCTTCCTCATACGCTTTCATGTACTCGTCCCACAAAGCCCTTTCTTTGATATCTCCAGAAGAAAACTTCCAATTTTTTGCAGGGTCTTCTATCCTGTCCAAAAAGCGCTTTTTCTGTTCATCTTTAGATACGTGCAAAAAGAACTTTAAAATCACCACACCGTTATTGGTCAAGTGCTTTTCAAAACTCCGAATACTTTCATAACGGTTCTTCCAAAAATCCTTGTCTATTTGATCTACCGAAGCATAATTGGGCAACCTTTCAGATAGAACATATTCAGGATGCACTTTGCAAACCAATACATTTTCATAATGTGAACGGTTATGGATACCTATTCTACCTCTTTCTGGCAATGCTTTGTAATGTCGCCACAAAAAATCATGGTCATATTCCTCCGCATTTGGCGTTTTAAAGCTATAAACCTGACATCCCTGGGGATTCAATCCAGACATTACGTGTGCAATAGCCCCATCTTTCCCGGCAGCATCCATCGCTTGAAAGATAATCAGCACCGCCCTTGAATCAGCAGCATATAAAATCTCTTGATATTCGGCCAGTTCTCCCTTTACCCTATCCAACTCACTCTTACCAACCTCTTTATCCAAATGGCCATTATAATCGGTATCAAAATCAGCCATTTTTATTTTTTTTCCTGGCTTCACCAGATACTTGTCGGTATTAGTCTTAACAGTCATAATAATTAGTTAATAGTCAAAAAGAAGCGTTTGTAAGGATATTTTTAAAGATAGAACTAAAATTAAGAAAATTAAATACGTTAATTTGTATTGTTTGTTTTAACACTATTTAACAAGTACTTTTTTACGTTTTTTACCATCTTTATAGCATGTTTAAAGAAATCAAAAATAAATATCTCAGGTATTTAATCGTCTTTATATATTTCATCATCCTATTCTTTTGTGCGCTGCAAATCAACTTTTTATGGCTGTTCGGTTACTCTCCTTCCTATGCCGATATTAAAAAACCTTCGCAACGTGTAGGCTCAGAACTCTATACTTCAGACGGAAAACTGATTGGTCGCTACTTTAAAGAAAACCGTACACCAGTAGCTTTTAATGAGATTTCTAAAAACGTAGTGAATGCACTCGTAGCTACCGAGGATGTACGTTTTTATAAGCATAGTGGCATCGATATCCAAGCGTTGGGCCGTGCCGTAGTAGGCATGGGTAAAGAAGGTGGCGCCAGTACCATTACCCAACAATTGGCCAAAAATCTTTACCGAACACGCTACAACAAATCATCAGGCCTAGCTAAACGCATTCCTTTAGTAAGAACCATTATCCCCAAACTAAAGGAATGGATGACGGCCATTAAACTTGAATCCAACTACAGCAAAGATGAAATATTGACCATGTACCTTAACACGGTATCATTTGGCAACAATACCTACGGAATTAAAACTGCCTCACGCATTTATTTCAATAAAGAAGCTAGCCAATTAAGCGTACCTCAAGCTGCTTTATTGGTTGGGATGCTAAAAGCTACTACCTCTTACAATCCAATTAAAAATCCAGAAAGGTCTTTAGAAAGAAGAAATGTAGTGCTTTCACAAATGAGCAAATACAATTATCTACCTAAAACCGAACTCGAGAAATACAAAATCTCACCAATAGGCATTGAAGCAGGAAGTGATGATGAAGGCAGCGAAAATGATTCCTATTTAAGAACAGCGGTAGATAAATACTTAGAGAAATGGTGTGATGAAAATAACTACAACCTCTATGAAGATGGATTGAAAATATACACCACTATTGACTCTAAACTCCAAGGTTATGCCGAAGATGCGGTTAAAGACCAGATGCGTATCTTACAACGTAGATTTTATAGTGTTTGGGGAAATGAGGACCCATGGGAAGACAGTGAACGCAAAAAGGTAGATTATCCCGACAGGGCCAAAAAATCATTACCTATTTATGCGCTGCTGCAAAAGAAGTTCCCAAACCAACCCGATTCGGTAGAAGCCTACTTCAACAAAAAGAAAAAGATGAAAATCTTTTCTTACAAGGGTGATAGAGACACTTTGTTTTCTACCATGGATTCCATCAGATACTATGGCAAAATTCTGAATACAGGAATGATGACCATGGAACCCAGAAGCGGCAAAATTAAAGTTTGGGTGGGTGGTATTGACCATAAGTTTTTCAAATACGACCACGTTAATCAGGCCAAACGCCAAGCTGGCTCAACCTTTAAACCTTTTGCTTATTTAGCAGCACTGGAAAGTGGCATGAGTCCTTGCGATAAATTCACCGATAAACCTGTGCGTATTGCTTACCAGGATAAAGGTGAAACCAAATATTGGGAACCCAAAAATGCAGATTGGAGCTATAGCTATCAAGAAATGTCATTACGTTGGGCCATGGGACGTTCGGTTAACACCATTACAGCTCAAGTCACTGAAAAAGTTGGTTGGGATAATGTGGTAAAATGGGCACATGAATGCGGTATTGATAGTCATTTGGAGTCGGTTCCATCAGTAAGTCTGGGCTCTAATGATGTTACGGTGTACGAAATGGTAAAAGCTTATGGAACTTTCTTAAATGAAGGCAATAAGGTTGACCCTATCTTGGTAGAGAAAATTACCGACCAAAATGATAATGTAATTGAAGAATTTACAGCAAAGGTTAAGCGTGCTTTAAGCGAAGAAATTGCCTGGCTAATGCTTTATATGTTCAGAGGCGGTATTGAAGAACCTAGAGGTACTTCACAAGCCTTGTGGGAATGGGATTTATTCAAGAAAAACAATCAAATAGGTGGTAAAACAGGTACTTCGTCTGATTATGTAGATGCTTGGTATATGGGCATTACCAAAGATTTGGTGACTGGTGTTTGGGTAGGTTGTGATGAACGTACCGCACACTTTAAAAATGGTGAACAAGGCGAAGGTTCAAGAACCGCCCTTCCTATTTTTGCTAAATTTATGGAGAAAGTCTATAAAGACCCTACCAGTGGTTACACTTACGGTCCTTTTCCTAAAGCCAAGGTAGAAATTACACGTACTTATAATTGCCCTAGCCCTCGAATTCAGGTTGATACCGTACAAACCGATTCGGTTTCTGTGGATTCAACAGCATTAGATATGCCAGTGATAGATCAACCAGAACCTATTAAAACTGAACCGCAACCCTCAAAAGTTGAAGAGAAAAAACCTACAGAAAATCAGCCTAAGCAAGAACCTGTAGCTACCGTTCCTTTAACCAGAAAAGAAGAAAGAGAATTAAAAAGAAAGCAGAGAAAAGAGCAAAAGGAGAAAGAAAAAGAGCAGAAGAATAACAATCAGTAAGCTTTTCTTTAAATTTAAATACGCTCACGAAAATGCCAAAAGCCTTAAATTATTCATTTATGAACAATTTTTTAAAACAATCTATCTTTATCGCATTTCTCATGCTGACCTTTGCGGTCACTGCAAATGCACAATACTTCGGACAAAATAAAGTTCGATATAAGAACGAAAAATTTAAGGTGATGGAAACACCGCATTTCGAAATCTATTACTATCTGAAAAATGAAAAGATTGTAAAGAAATTCGCCCAAGATGCGGAAACTTGGTATAAAATGCACCAAGAGATTTTTAGGGATACCTTTTTCAAGAAAAATCCTATCATCCTCTACAATAATCACCCTGACTTTCAGCAAACTACTGCGTTACAAGGCGAAATTGGTATAGGAACTGGCGGTGTTACCGAAGCTTTCAAAAACAGGGTGATTATGCCCGTAATGGAACTTGGTAGCCAAACCAGACACGTTTTAGGTCACGAGCTAGTACACGCTTTCCAATATCACCTTTTACTCGAGAAAGATTCTATACCATTAGAAAACGTTGGTCAAACACCTCTTTGGATGGTGGAAGGTATGGCCGAATATTTATCAGTGGGTAAAAAAGATGCTTTTACCTCGATGTGGATGCGTGATGCGCTTCTAAATAGAGACATCCCATCTTTAAAAGATCTTACCAATTCCAATAAATATTTCCCTTACCGCTACGGCCAGGCTTTTTGGACATTTGTAGGCTCTCTTTATGGCGACACGACTATTGTTCCGCTATTTAAAGCAACTGCTAGATTTGGCTACGAAAATGGGATCAGATATACTTTTGGTTACGACGACAGGACCTTATCCGGTTTGTGGAAAAATGCCATTGAGCAGCACTATCGCCCAATGCTAAGGGCAGATAGTTCTCAAATCAGAATTTCGGGAGCCAAAATTATCGACAACAAAAATGCAGGTAATATGAACGTTGCCCCCGCCATTAGCCCAGACGGAAAATATTTAGCTTTCCTTTCTGAAAAGGACCTGTTTGGAATTGATTTATTCCTCGCCGATGCTAAAACTGGAAAAATCATCAGGAAATTGAGCAGCCAAATATCCAACTCCCATATCGATGATTTCAATTTTTTAGAATCTGCAGGAGCTTGGTCGCCAGACAGCAAGAAGTTTGCCTTCAGTATATTCAGCAAAGGTCGAAATCAATTAATGATTATTGATATTGAGAACGGCAAGGTGTTAATGAAAGAGAAAATGGACAAGGTTGAACAATTTGGCAACCTAACCTGGTCTCCAAACGGCAAAGACATTGCTTTTTCAGGCATGGTGGAAGGTCAAAGTGATATTTTCTCTTACAATTTAGATACTAAACAAGTTACCCAAATCACGGATGACGAATACTCGGATTATGCGCCTAGCTATTCTCCTGATGGCGCTAAGATAGTTTTCTCATCAGACCGTGCGGCTATACAAGCTAAAAATCAAAATGCTGTAAACCCAATCAATTTAACCATTTATGATATTGCTGCTAAATCATTAAGCAACGTTCCGGTTTTTCCAGGAGCAAACAACCTTAATGCACAATTCTCTGGCGATAGCAAACGTATCTTCTTTCTATCTAACAGGGATGGTTTCAGAAACCTCTATGAGTACAACTTAGAAAATAGCAATTTAAAGCAACTGACAGACTATTTCACTGGAATTAGCGGAATTACTGAGTTTTCACCTGCCATTACCGTTTCTAGAAACGATGAAATCATTTATAGCTACTACCGCTATCAGCGTTATACACTTTACAACTCGGCCTACAGCAATTTCAAGGCAAAAGATGTAAACGCCAATGATGTGAATTTTGATGCAGCCATCTTGCCTCCTAAAGAAAATGTGGGTGTAAATATCGTCAACTCTAACCTTGGCAATTTCAACAGGTTTGAGCGTACCCATCTCGATTCATTAAGGAACATCCGTTACCGTCCAAAATTTAAACTGGATTATTTAGCAAACAGCGGTGGTATCGGTGTAAGTACCAGCCGTTTTGGCACGGGTATGCAAGGCGGTATCATGGGGATGTTTAGTGACATTGTAGGGCAAAACCAAATTGTTGCCAATTTAGCCATCAACGGAGAAATTCAGGATTTCGGAGGTATGGTGGCCTATGTTAATCAGGCTAGCCGAATCAATTGGGGTGGTTCTGTTTCCCACATTCCCTACATCACAGGTTTTTTCACCAGAGACATTACCAGAGAAAGTCCAACAGCTTCACCCTACTTAGTAGAACGAACCAATATTCTAAGAACTTTTGAAGATCAGATTCAGCTTTTTGCAGCCTACCCTTTTAACAAAGTACATAGATTTGAACTAGGAGGTGCCGTTTCAAGATATAGTTATCGCGTTGATCGTTTCAACAATTACTACCAACTAAGCAATGATAGTACTCAAATTTTGGGTTACGCCGGTTCAGACAGAGAAAAGTTAGATAAAGATGAGATCACGAGCTACTTGGGAACTCCATTGAGATCTTTTAATATATTTCAAACCAATGCATACTTTGTAGGCGATAACTCTATTTTCGGCGTTACTGCTCCATTAGATGGTTTTAGATACAGGGTTGGTGCAGAGAAATATTTTGGCGACTATAACTTCGTTGCGGTAACCGCAGATTTAAGAAAGTACTTTAGGTTTAAACCTGTTACCCTTGCTGTACGTGGTTATACTTACATGCGTATTGGCAGAGATGGCGAAAACCTTTATCCATTATACGCGGGCTACAATTACCTGATTAGAGGTTACGAGCCTAACTCATTCTACAACAATCAAAACTTAAACAACAGTAATTTCGATATCAATCAACTTTCGGGAAGTAAGTTGGCGGTATTTAATTTTGAATTGAGATTGCCTTTTACTGGTCCAAAAAAACTAGCGCAAATTCCTTCTGGATTCTTATTTACCGATCTTAACCTTTTCTTTGATGCAGGTGTAGCTTGGACAGAAGATTCAAAAGTGGTATTTAAAAGCCAACCTAGCAATGTACTGCTACCTGACGGACAACCTTATGAACGTGTTCCTGCTTTAAGTGCTGGTATATCGGTAAGGGTTAACGTATTAGGTGCAATGATATTAGAACCTTATTATGCTTTCCCTTTCACTCGTAAAGATGTCAGAGGTGGGGTATTTGGGCTAACCTTCGCCCCTGGCTGGTAGACAAACAGAAAACAACAACACATATAAAGGAGTCCCGAACGTTCGGGACTCCTTTTGTTTTATACCGAAAAGGGCAATAAAGATTGGTTATTTATTTTTTGGTGCATATACATGTTTTCAAAATCTAAACCAGCAGTTAAATCAATCCAATCTGGATTACATGAACGCACCAATCTTTCTTTTTGAGCTCTTGTAAACCTACTCACCATCTTAAATCTATTTAAAGCCTGTTCTTCTGTTCTAAATTCTTCAAAATATACTAAGCGGGTAAGCTGTTGTGCACTATCAAAAAAGAGGTTTGGCATCTTCTTGTAAAAATCAAGAGTCTTCATCAAATCAGCACTCATACCTACATGTAAAGTGGTTCTGTTTCTGTCGGTAACGATATAAACGATCTTTTTCATAATTGCTACAACTAAGGGTTAAAAACTAATTATATTAGATAATATTTGGCGATACAAATTATAATTACTAATTTTATTGGCACAATAATACTAACAATTTTAGTAAAAACAAATTTATTTTAAATTATTTTCATATGTCTAACATTTCAGCTAACCTTAAATACTTAAGAAAGAAAAACGGCTTAACACAGCAACAATTTGCTGACAACATGGAAATTAAGCGATCTTTGATAGGTGCTTACGAAGAGGACAGGGCCGAGCCAAAATATGATTTACTAAAAAAAATAGCAGAATACTTCGAGCTAACCATCGATGAATTCATCAACGAGAAGATAAACGACAACTGGAAACCCAAGCCAAAAAGCCAAGGTTCCAACCTGAGAGTCCTCAGTATCTCGGTAGATAAAGATGATAATGAAAATATAGAACTAGTTCCCGTTAAAGCCAGTGCTGGTTACCTGAATGGTTTCTCCGACCCTCAGTATATTCAAGAGCTACCAAGATTTCAATTGCCTATCCCCTCTCTTAAGCAAGGCACTTATAGAGCTTTTGAAATTAATGGCGATTCAATGCTCCCAATACAATCGGGCAGTATCATTATTGGCGAGTACCTGGAAAATTGGAACGACATCAAAATTGGTGATACTTATGTGATCATCAGCAAAAATGAAGGGGTAGTTTACAAGCGGGCTGGAAATAAATTCAAAGAAGACAGAGAATTGAAATTAATCTCAGACAACAAGGTATATGATCCTTATGCCATTCCAGCGGAAGATATTTTAGAAATATGGAAAGCAAAGGCATATTTCTCTACCGCACTACCTGATCCAACACCAGAGCCAACCATTGAAACCTTGTCTACCATGATGGCTCAAATGCAGAAGTCTATCTCTCAATTAAATAAGAATTAACATTTTTTAACAGGCGGCTATTTAAACCAATAGCCGCCTGTTTCATCTCAATAATAAAATGAAACTTAATTAAAATTGAGATGAGAAAATTATTGTATACGGTAGCATTTGTGGCACTAGGTTTTGCAACAAGCTACGCACAAAGACCAACTAAGAGCAGAGGCACTGCTGAAGAAAGAGCAGAAAAAGCTGCTACGGCTATGCAACAGAAGCTAAGTTTAAATGATGAGCAGAAATCTAAAATTAAGCAAATAGAACTGGACAGATTTAAACAAAACGATGCGCTACGTCAAAAAGATGAAGCAACAATGAAAGCTAAATTCGAAGAAAGAAAAGCGGAAATGAAAGCACATCAAGATAAAATTGATGCAGTACTCACTCCAGAGCAAAAAACAAAACTGGATGCTTCAAGAGAAGAAATGAAAGGCAAAATGAAAGAACGCTTTAAAGAAAGAAAAGGCAGACCTCAAAAAGCTCCAAAAGCAGAAGAGGGTAAATAAATAGCTTATATGCTATTCGTAGCGTAATGCAGAAATTTAATAGGATTAGTATAACTCGCTAGATTTCTCCTCCTAAAGTCGTTCGAAATGACGCACAAACTTAGGATTAAGCAAAAATTTGTCACATTGAGCTTGTCGAAATGTCTGTACAAGGCTTCGACAAACTCAGCCTGACATCATTCAAAACAACAGGTCCCGTGCAATTTATACACGGGACCTGTTGTTTATAAGCTATTTCAAATACCCACCCTTATTTAAAACTTCGGCCCAAACCTGATAACCCGCAGGAATTAAATGTAAACCATCCTTAGTCAATTCAGCTTTTAATCTTTTCTGTTCGTCTAAAAAGTGAGGATAAAGATCAATAATAGTGACATTTTTTGCAGCCAGTTTTCTAATCTCATCATTTAGATACAGGATATGCTCATCCTTTCCATAGTGGTTCTTAAACTTCTCAAAAGAAGCATTCACAGGCAACATGGTATAGAAATAAATATGTGTTTTCTTTGAGCCCTCTCTAATACGTTGAATCATCTTTTTATAATTCCCCAAGATCAAACTATCAGGAATATTTCTAGAAATATCATTAATCCCAATTAGGATAAACACCTTTGCAGGTTTTCTATTAATCACCTCCTGTAAGCGTTCCAACACCCCAAAAGTAATATCGCCAGAAATTCCTCTATTTTTTGCTTGAGGCAAGTTGAGCAACTTGCTCCAATCGGTTCCAGCAGTAATACTGTTTCCTAAGAAGATGTAATCCTTTTTAGCAATTGGCTCTTCATTAAATTTCTGTACCAATTCTTTATACTTGCCTGGACGATAAGTGGTATCGTAATTTACAGTTTGAGCCTTAGTGTTCAAAACGAACAACACCAAAACAATTGCTACAACAGCCTTTTTCAAAAACTTCATCTTCATTTATTTAAACTAAAATCTTTTATCTATTTGCTAAGTTTTGCTTCTCTCTATTCCATGTAAATGCAGTGAAGAAAATCGCTAAAGTACAAGCAATTAAAATAGCGATAAAACACGCATCCCAACCATAACCATCTACCAAAGCACCAACAGCAGCATTAGCTAACAAATCTCCGATAAAATAACCAAAAAGCCCAGTTAATCCAGCAGCTGTTCCTGCAGCTTTTTTAGGCACTAAATCTAAGGCTTGTACACCAATTAACATTACAGGTCCATAAATAAAGAAACCTATAGCCCAAAGTGATACATTTTGCACCAACATATTTCCAATAGGATTTTCCCAATAGATGAAAACAGCGACAAAAGTAAGCACCATATAAATGATAGTCACAGGGGCACGTCTTCCCTTAAAAATCTTATCGCTTAACAATCCACACAAAATAGTTCCTGGAATAGCTGCCAATTCATATCCAGAGGCTGACCAAGCGGCCTGATCCGAAGTGTAGTGTTTAGCTTCTTGCAAAAAAGTAGGTGCCCAATTAACAATACCATTTCTCACTAAATATACAAATGCATTAGCTATGGCAATAAACCAGAGCAACTTATTATTTAACACATATTTTAGAAAAATTTCCTTCGCAGTAAATTCTTTTTCTTGAGAGACATCATAAGTTTTAGGATAGTCATTATTATACTGCTCAATTGGAGGCAAACCACAAGATTGTGGAGTATCCCTAACAAAAATAATTGCTATCAATGCAAAAACAATAGCAACCAATCCAGGAAAATATAGTTTTGCATGCCAATCCATAAACAGTTCTACACCCCAAATGGTTAAAGCACCTACCAAAAATCCTCCAACATTATGCGCTAAATTCCAAATAGACATAGCGGTTCCACGTTCTTTAATAGAATACCAATGTACAACTACCCTACCTGATGCTGGCCAACCCATCCCCTGCACCCATCCATTAATAAAAAGCAAAATAAACATCACCGCAACTGATGAAGTGGCAAAAGGGAAAAACCCCATACAAATCATCGTTAACGAAGACAAAATCAAGCCAGCTGACAAGAAATAACGTGCATTACTTCTATCAGAAACGTTTCCCATTAAAAATTTACTTAAGCCGTAAGCAATGGAAAGTGCAGACATGGCAATCCCCAATTCTGCCTTACTATATCCTAAATTATCTTGAAGATCCTTAACAGCAAAAGAAAAGTTCTTACGTACGAAATAATAGGCCGTATACCCTATAAAAATACCCGCAAACACCTGTAACCTCAATTTCCAATACGAAGAATTTACTTTCTCTTCGGACATTTGCGGTTTATGTGGAGCTGGGGGAAAAATATTAAATCCCATAGTTGTTGGTTAGTGGTTAATTTGGTTAGTAGAGAGCGTTAACTTAGCGTTTATAATAAATTAGTATAGTCTGTAATCACACCATCAACCCCTAAGGATTTTAGTTGAGCTATTTCTTCGGCAGTATTAACAGTCCAAGGAACTACTTTTACCCCTTCTGCATGGGCACTTTTAACAAATTCAACATCTACCATTTTATAATAAGGACTTACGATAAAAGGTTTGAAACCTAACTCTGCAATATTCTCCGCGTAAGTTTTCTTGTTCGCTACCAAATAAGAAGTTTTGATATGAGGATATTCCTTATTAAGGATTTGAATCGTACGCATATCAAATGACTGAATCACTACGTATTGCTCAATCTTTTTAGATTTAATCACATCCATTAATAGTTTTACAAAAACTGCTGGCTCTGGATTGGTTACTCCATCGCCTTTGGCGCTACATTTTGTTTCGATATTATAGAAATATTGTTTTTTACCTTTGGCTTTAATCTCGTGCTGAACACTATCGATCAAATCTGCCAAAAGCGGAATATGGGTTTTCACTTTCTTTTGTTGAGGAAAATCCTTGTGAAATTTAGTACCAATATCAAAAGTTTTCAACTGGCTATATTCCATTTGGAAAACGTTGTATTTTTTAGCGTCAGCAGCAGGAATCTCTTTTCCATCAGGCGTAAGCATAAAACCAGGACTTAAATAGTCGTCATGGGTCACTACCACTTTACCATCCTTAGTGATATGGGTATCCATTTCCAAGGTGGTTAATGCTGGGTAACTCATCGCATCTTTCATGGCCAAAATGGTATTTTCTGGCACTAAGCCTCTACCACCGCGATGGGCTTCGGCACTAAAACTAGGGAATTCCATTTTCTTAGCATTTGGTGCTTTTTGTGCATAGCAGGCACTAAAAGCAGTAAATAAAATACCTAAGGGCAAAACTAATTTATTCATGGGAATAAGTCTTTTATTTGAAGGTTTAAGATAACTTTTTTTCAGCGGTAAACTGTTCACCAAAACGGTCTGTCGCTACTATTTTTACGGTTTTCACTGAAGAACTGCAGTGCGCCATGAAAAGATGCTCTGTTCTAGTTGGTTCGGCAAATGGTCTGCTGGCGGGAAGTTTATCACCCAGATACAGTCTTACCGATTCAGGATCAAAACCTTTCATCATTTCCATTGGGGTCAATACACCATCTAAAAAGCATTCCACTTTCCATTCAGGGTCATGGTTCCATACATTGGCAATGATACGATTGTTCCCCGTTAAACGTTCAACATCAATACTTATTTGATACTTTCTGTCCAATCCAGTTCCTTTATAATACCATTTTAACTGTTTGCCAGTCACTTCATAAACACCGTACCCCCTAGGAGTTCCATCACTACAAATTGGCCCTGTCCACCAAGCACCACAAACAGCTCCATGGTTATGTTCAAATATACCATCACGAATCACATTGCGATTATAGTGCGTGTGGCCAGACATAACATGGACATTGGTAAAGCTGGTAAGAATTTTATAAAATGCTTCATTATTCTTTACACTATTATGGATTGGAATATGTGCATTGATGATGACCAAGTTATCCTTAGGAACATATTGAAGATCTTTTTCCATCCAAGCTAACTGTTCTTCAGTAATATAGCCATCATATTTCCTATCTTCACCCAAGTACCTCACATCATCCAGTACGATATAGTGTGCTTTCCCCCTATTGAAAGAGTAATAAGTTGGACCGTAATATTTTTTAAAAGTTCTGTCCGAAGTTTCATCTCCACCTAGACGATAATCCATATCATGATTACCTAAGCATTGGAAAAAAGGAATACCCATTTGTTCCACAGCTTTATTATAATCATCAAAAAGTGGAAGGTTATCCCAAACCAAATCGCCCACACCTATACCATGAACCAATTCTTTAGATCCTATTTCTTTTAACAAACGCTTTACATCTGGCACAGAAGTTTCCATCATTTGAGCAACATCCTTTTTGTTTTTAACCTGTGGATCGGCCCAAATGATAAAGTGGTGTTTATCATCGTTCTGTTTAAGTTTGGTTAGCTTGAAGTTGATTTCATTACGAGCTCCCAGATTTTCATATTGTCTATTTACGCTGCCCACATCAGTTTTAAAATCATAACCAGAAGGTGTGCTCAGGAACAGGAACTCTGACTTGTCATTGAGCTGAATAGCGTAGCGTCCGTTAGCATCCGTTTTCACGACTGCAAATCCATCAGATAATACGACATCCGCAATAGGTTTCTTTCCATCGGTTACGGTTCCACTTATATTGCCATTATGGCTAAGGTTGTTGAAGGCGTTAGATTTTAAACTCACCACCATTCCAGTGGCCAGCAATCCAAATCGCTCCAAGAAAATTCTACGATTCATTGATATTGAGCTTAGTTATATTTGTATATAAAATTGAAAAAACAAGAAAAGATCGATTTTCCTGTTCAGTAGTAGTATATTTTATTGGATATTTAATTTTGAAATACGACAAAGTCATCAATACTCAACCTACCATCCCTCACTCCTGATTCTTTTTTTGCTGCATCAATACTTACTTTGTTAATTCTAAAACGCACAGGCTCTTTAATATCCATCACAACATCAGCTGTTTTTTGCTTTGTACTTGCATCAGTGATATCATTTCCTACCTGTTTCCAAGTTTTTCCCTTGTCGGTCGAATACTCCAACCTTATTGTACTCGGAGTATCCTTATAATAAACGCCATAAACAAAAGTTACCTTAGAAGCTCCATTAGGCAAATCGAAATTCATTTGCAGATAACCCGAGTTTTCTTTGTTTTGGTGTATACGAGCTGATTGTTTCCCATTGAAACGGTCACGATTTTCAACAGCGCCTAAAATAGCCTGATCAAACACCCAACTTCCTGTTTTCAGTTGAACATCCGCTTTTTTGTATTTGGCTTTCGCAGAAGTGTCGGGCATCTCAAAATCTTCCGGAAATTTGTCATAAGCCCTCCCTTTTTGGGCAAAAGCAGTGGCTGAAACCATTAAAGTAACAATGGCTATAAATAGTTTTTTCATGATTTAAAAAGATATGTGCTATAAAAAATATGGCTAGCATAATTGCTAACCATATTTTAGATATTTATTATTTAAGAATTTGTGTTACACCTACCATTTCCTCAATTACAGGCAATGTAGAGGCTTTTGGAACAGCTACATATTTAGATAAACGTTTAGTAGTCGTCCATTTTCTTAATCGTGGATCAGGATTGGTTGCATCATAAATACCTCCAAGGAAGCAGAATTGCGTCGCTTCTGGATTAGCACCCACCTTACCGGTATTATTACCCTGTCTGTAAAAAGGTTGGTTAACCGTACCATTTTTAACTTTATAATAGTCGTTATCACAAATGGTATATCCTACATTAAGCGTTGCATCAAAAATGGTACCTCCAGTTCCCGCATAGAAAATAACATCAGAAGGAACCGTGGTAAGGCCTACGCTGGTTGTTGGAAAAATTGCCACACCAGCGGGGTTACCGCTATTCGCTAATAAATTTGCTGTTTTATCACCCACTCCGTCATCGCCGTCAAAGTTATTATAAAGCTTACTTACTACCCAGTTTGCACTACTAATATCTGTAGAACCTGTACCTGCAATATTTTTATATCCTCCCACATAGAAAAATTTACCTTTGGCAACGGTACCTCTGGTGATATTAAACTTATAAGTACGCAAACCACCAGTTGCCCATCCATTCATCGGAAAACCTGTTGGCGTTGAAGCGCCCGCATTATTGGTGGTTATTACCGAAAATGGCTTTTGTCTAAAATCTAGATCTTGGGTAGCCATAAATTGGATATACTCATAATTGGCATCCGTACCGTCAGGGTCAGCTAAATATCCAGTGATAATTGCTGGATTTGGACCCAGTGGAACCGTTGGATCTACCACGATACTGGTAGCTGTAAAATCAGCTTTAACCCTAGGCCATACCTGAGGAACACCTGCAGTAGAAGGAATTACGATCCCTTGTACAATTGCAGACCATGGCAACAACTCTGTCTTAAAATTCGCAGTAGTATTTACATGCATTTGCATATTACCAGAACCTTCATTGAAAGTTTTAACCCCCTCTATGGTCTCCACTCCGATATTAGGTTCAAAGTTAGCATTGTAAACCACCCCAAATAAACCTTCGAAATTTTCTGGCTTTGCCAATAAAGTAACCGCAGAAACAGGTGTCATCATTAATTTCACACCCGATTTCACTTTTTGCACATTAGCCTCCGAAACACCAGTGATTTGAAGAATACCATTTGTTCTTTTCAACACACCACCTTCAATTTTAATATGCACAGAATCCCCTGGTACGTAATTAGCTGCTGCTGCACCCAAATTAATGGCTATTCCTCTAATAGAGTCAATAGTAGCACTTACCGATCTTCTATTCTGTATAAACAACAATCCTTCTGGTAAATTTTTACCCGAATGATCTGAGGTTACCTGTCCAGCAACAAGTGTTGCCTCTCTCATCACCTCTTTAGTCAGCGTTACATCGCTTCCCCTATACAATTTTCTCAAATCCAAATTGGAGATATAAGGACCAGGCGTACTTAACACATAATCACTATCTCTTTTACATCCTACAAAAATTGCCAAACATGCACCTATTACCAGTATATGTTTTTTCAAAATCTTTTTCATAACTATTTTTTCTAAAATAATATCAAGAATTAAGGTCTTTGCCACCACACTAAAGTATTAATGTCATCAGGTCCTTGCGACGCCACAACATTTCTATAATTAGTTGGATTGGTCGATTGCGTGATCAATGGATAGTTTAATCTAGCTGGCATTTTACCACCATTCACTAAACCTAAACCTTTGGGCAATATTGGATGGCCAGTACGTCTGTGTTCAAACCATTGCTGCATATCCACCAAAAACATGGCATAGTATTTTTGCAGATGTATCATTTCCATTTGGCTTTTGCTTCCCAATGCCAAGTTATCCAAAGGCAATGTTGGGTCCCAAGCAATTCCTGCATTAGCAACATAGGTTGTAAACCTCGAATCGGTTGGACTAGTAATGTAAGTAGGCATCCAGTAATTAATAGCATCAGCCATACCTTTATAATAGTAATTCTGAACAGGTCCGTTGATCCATCCTTTTGCAGCAGCCTCTGCTTTAATGAAAGAAACCTCAGCACAATTCATGATAATTCCAGTAAACCTATCTGTTTGTAAAGTTAATTTTGCAGGAGTTTCAGCATCCGAATTAAAGTGCGATTGCATGATCACTCCCGAACCTGGAGCATAGCCACTTGAAATACCTACCCATCCATCAGGACCTCTATCTATACCCCAACGAGGCACACTATTAGTTCCCAAACTTGGCTCAACCCTTGGATCATCCCAATTAACCAATCTACCTAAGAAGAAATCACAGATTGGCATATTTCTAAAATCAACGGCACGAATATTTACCATAAATGGCGAAGAATACACTGCCGTACTACTATTGGTTCCGTTCCATAGAATTTTAGCAGTATGTGTATTATCTTCCATCACTGGATATTCAGCAGGATTTGTGTCTACCATCTGCTTGATTTTTGCAATAGTGGTTGCAGCAACTTCAGCTTTCCCAGCCACACGCAACAATAATCTTAAATATAAGGAATTACCAAATCTTCTCCATTTAGCAATATCACCTTGATAAACCGGATCACTGGTAGCTACAATTGGAGTACCGTCCTTTAATAGATTGTTAGCCTGTTCAAGTTTCGCAAACATATCAGTATAAACATCTTTTTGCTTATCAAAAACAGGTTGCAAATTAAATTCCCTGCCTAAGTTGGCTTCTGAATAAGGAATATCACCATAAGTATCGGCAAGTAATGAATACACCCAAGTTTGAGCTATTAAAGATATCCCTTGATAAGACTTATTCAAGCTCTCTGGCTTACTTGCAATGGTATAAATATCCTTAAGATCGGTTAAGTTAGTATACCAGTTGTTCCAAGTATAATCTGCTACGTTTCTTCTGATATCATAACGGAAAACCCTTCCTTCCGAATCGTTAATCTCTACGGTTACCTGCATCAACTGGTTGTTAAAATTCCAGTTACGCACCATATTTGTATTCAATACGCTTACCAAAGCTGGAGCCATCAACTGATGCGCCTCAACACTTCCCTTTCCTACCGGATCGGTATTAACTTTGGTAAAATCCTTTTTGCAGGAAGTAATGGACAATCCCAAAACTGCTAAGAAGGCGTATATAATTGTATTTTTATTCTTTCTCATGATTGCTTTTAAATTAAATGCCTACAACTAAACGAGCACCAAATGTTCTAGTAGACGGCAACTGACCTGTCTCGAAACCTTGTTGAATATCAGAACCAGCTAGTGTACCAAATTCTGGATCGAAGGCTGGCCAAGGCGACCATATAAATAAGTTACGGCCATAAACGCCAAGCGTTAATTTGCTGAAACCAATTCTAGATAAAAACTTCTTGTTAAATGAATAAGTAATATTAGCTTCTCTAAACTTCAAATAGTCAGTCCTAAAAATACTACCCTCTGCTTGGTTACTTCCGTATAATGACTCGTAATAAGCAGCAATATCAGTAGCAATAACATCATTTTTACGATAAGTTCCATCTGGGTTTTGAACCACACCATCACCAATTACACCATTGTATCTTCCTGGTAAAGTAATTTTATGTTTACCCAAAGAAGCCATTCTTGAGAAAGTTAATGAATGTCCTACTGCACCAAATTGAGCATCAAACAATACATTCATGGTCACTTGTTTATAAGTGATACCTGTACCAAAGCTAAATCTGAATTGAGGAATGGTATTACCCAAATAAATCAAATCTGGATTTTCCAGCGCAACACCTGTAGTGGCATTATATACGATTTGACCATCTGGCGAACGAAGGTATCCTCTTCCATACATATCTCCCATGCTTCCACCAACGTTAGCTACCACCTGACCACTTCCTAGTGCACCAGTACGTAACACCAAAGAACTATCAGCTAATTCTTTAATTTTATTTCTATTTGCAGTAAATGTACCGTTCAAGGTCCATTTAAATGATCTTGTTTGAATTGGGGTACCATTTACAGCCAACTCCAAACCTTTATTGTCTACCCTACCGATATTCAACACTTGTACGTTATAACCAGTAGCTCTATCTACAATCCTATTCAAAATTTGGTTTTTGGTATTACCTGTATAAGCAGCTAAGTCAAAATTCAATCGATTGTTAAACAATTTCAAATCTAAACCTACCTCAATAGTTGTCGTAACAAGTGGTTTTAAATCTGGGTTCGGAAGCACTCTTGGGTTGTTCATTGCATAGTCAGGATAAATCCCGTCAGCAGCATTCACATAAGTATAAGATGTTCTATATGGAATGGTACTTCCACTTCCCACTTGAGCTAAAGACGCTCTCAATTTTGCAAAGCTGATAGCTTTTGGCAACTTCCAGTAATCAGAAGCGATAAAAGCCAAACTTGCCGATGGATAAGGCATACCCACATTATCTGTTCTTGTAGGTGTAGCCAAGGTACTGTTCCAGTCTACCCTACCTGTAATATCTAAGAAAAGGTAGTTTTTATAGGCTAATGAGAATAAGCCATAAACACTATTAATCCTATATCTAGCGGTATCAGGCACATAAACTAACGGACTGTTATTATTGTCTAATCTATAGATGTTAGGAATTGTCAAACCATCTGCTCTAACCTCTAATCTATTATATTCATTACGTAATTGGCTACCACCAACATTGGCAGTTAAGTGCCAGTTTTTGTTTATTTTCTTATCATATTTCAGCAAGAAATCAGCACTGATTTCATATGAACGGATATTAGCCACACGGTAAGAACCTTGAGCAAACTTATTTCCAGCTGCATCCCAAGGTCTTCTTGTTTCACGAACATCTTTATTTAAATCCGCAGATGCTCGAACCATTAAGCTTAATTCTTTTGTGAATTTATAGTTAGCTTGAATATTACCCAACCAGCCATTACGTCTTTGACCGTTCAGATATTGTTCAGAAATAGCGTAAGGACTTTCAGGATTAGTAGTGGTAATGTTAACCAACTGACGATATTCCAAACCAGGTGCCCAATAATCACGATACCAATTTACATCTACGTTTGGCTGAGCAAACATAAACCAATACATCAATGACTGGTTACCATAACCCGTAGCTGGTAAGTTATCACTATTTCTATTGCTATACTGAGCTTTAATATTAATGTTTAGTTTCTTGGTTAAATTGGTATTGGCATTTAAAGAAACTGAGGTACGTTCTAATCCAGTGTTAGGCACAATCCATTCGTTGCTACCATGACTTGCCGATAAACGTAAACCAACTTTTTTATAAGTACCATCTAAACTAACTGAATTTGTAGACTCAAACCCTGTTACGAAGAATGCATCAACAGGGTCCTCATAAGCTCTCCAAGGAGTTCTGTCCGCTCCCCTACCTTTTACAGCAGGATCATATTGGTAATACATACCACCATTTGAAAACGCAGGTCCCCAAGTAGAACTGGTAGCGTTGGTACTTGGTCCATCTACAGTAGTTCCGTAAGAAAAATAAGAGTTACCATAAACACCTGCTCCATATTCCTGCTGTCTTTCTGGTCCACGGTTCACATCTTCCCAAGCACTATTAGAGGTAAATGTAATTCCCATAGTCTTTCTACCTTTGGTAGCAGACTTTGTAGTAATTACAATTGCACCATTAGCACCTCTTTGTCCGTACAAAGCCGAAGCCGCTGGACCTTTCAACACGTTTACACTTTCAATATCATCTGGATTTAAGTCATTCAATCCACTTCCAAAATCGGCAGGCATAATATCACCCGAAGTACCATATACACCACCACCAGTAGCAGCTGTACGTCTGGCACTACTACTCGCTACAACTCCATCAATTACAATCAAAGCTTCATTATCACCCGTAAGATTATTCTCACCACGCAAAATGATTTTGTTAGAACCCGCAGGGCCACCATTACGCACTAAGTTTAAACCAGCAACCTTGCCCGATAAAGCATCCGTCCAGTTACTCGCTACCGCATCCGTAAATTGATTACTATCAAGCTTAGTGGTTGCATAACCTAATGATTTTTCTTCACGCTTAATACCAAGAGCCGTAACCACCACCGTATTCAATTCATTGGTAGATGAAGTCATCACAATAGAAGCACCCGTATGCGCAGCATGAAAAGTTCTACTTACCGTAGCATAACCAATCATCGTAAAATTAACGGTAGCGCCTTTTGCAATAGTAATACTGAAATCACCTTTACCGTCAGTAAGTCCAAGCACCTTTTTAGTATTGTCGGTAATACTAACACCAGGAACACCAGTGTTATCACCACCATCAATCACAGTACCTTTTACCGTAATGTTTTGTGAAGAAGTTTGTGCCACTACATTTTGCAACAGTAAAAACTGAAAAAGCAAAACAAATAGAAACGTAAAGCTACTTACATTTCGATATTGCCTCTTCAAAATACCGATTACAGAAAGCTGTGACTTCGGTTTGCTTTCGCATTCCGCGGCATGTAGGCACATGCGAGCCTTTTGAGTAATTGTTTTGTTCATAATTAATTTATATCGGGTTATTTACTAGTTTCAATTATAATTTTCCCGATTGTCGCAAAACTAGGCTGCTTTTGTTAATTATATATTAACTAAGCATTAACCTATTTGAAACAATTCGCAATTACAATTTGTATTACTATTATTCAAATATAGAACAATAAACAATAAATAAAAACAAATTGAAACTAAAGATAAATTATGATTTTTCAAAACAATGTGAAAAATTATTCGGAATACGGCCCTGAATAGCAAATAAATGAACGACAAAACCCTCCTTCAAAACAACAAGCAGAAAAAGAAAGAAAAACAAGAAACAACTCGAAAACAAATAAAAAAAGCGCAATATTTCTATTGCGCTCTTATTTCATGGAGATTTAGACGACTAAACCATGGTAACGGTAATACCTAAGCCTTCTAAATGATTAATCATCTGCTGAGAAATACCTCTATCGGTAATAATATGATCCACATCTTCAAAACCACATATCTTCCCAAAGCCTCGCTTGCCAAATTTGGTGGAATCGGCCAAAACGACCACTTTTTGCGAAACCTTGATCATTTGCCTGTTCAAGTGCGCTTCCATGGCATTGGTTGTTGTAAAACCATGCTCCAAATCAATACCATCAACCCCCAAAAACAGGGTGCTAAAGTAGAAATCCTGCAAAACCTGCTCCGCATAAGCCCCCATCACAGAAGAGGAACTCTTTCTTAACAGACCACCCAATTGGATCACTTCTACCTCTGGGTTTCGTAAAAATTCGATAGATATGTTTAACGAAGAGGTCACTACCGTTATATTAAGGCCTGCAGGAATATTTTTAGCGAAATACAACAAGGTAGTACCCGAAGCAACCACAATAGAATCGTTATCCTTTAACAACTTAGTTGCCGCAATACCTATTTTGTTTTTCTCGTTCGACTGCATCTTTTCCTTCTCGTTCACTGGTCGATCAACTGTATAAGGATTATTCAAGGTAGCTCCCCCATGTGTCCTGAAAAGAAGATTTTTATCTTCCAATAATTTCAGATCTTTACGAATAGTAACCGAAGATACTTTTAGCTCTTTACAAAGCTCTACAACATTTATATATTGGTCTTGCTGAATACGATTAAGTATAAATTGGTGCCTTTCGGCCAGCGTCATGCTCATAGCGTTTACATTTAATCGCAAGTTAATAATTAATATAAATACCCTTACCATATTTATTGTAGAAAAATATTTTCACTAAAGTTTCGATTATTTCGATTTTGATTACTTATAATTGCTTATTGTTTCGTTTTATTACAATTTGAACATGCAAAGAATACACAAACATAACCTGGTCGATAAATCTGAATGGGACGTAATTATTATAGGTGGGGGCGCAACAGGTCTTGGGACCGCATTAGATGCTGCGAGCAGAGGATTAAAAACCCTACTGGTTGAACAAGCAGACTTTGCAAAAGGAACATCAAGCAGAAGTACCAAATTGGTTCATGGCGGAGTAAGGTATCTTGCACAAGGAGATATCGCATTGGTAAAACATGCTTTGAAAGAAAGAGGGCTGATGCAAAAAAACGCCGCTCACTTAGTACATAAAGAAGAATTTCTTATTCCTTGTTACGATTGGTTCTCTGTTGCTAAATATCTCATAGGTTTGAAACTATATGATTGGCTAGCGGGACGTTTCAGTTTCGGAACTTCTAAGTTTTTCTCAAAAAACGAAACCTTACATTTAATGCCAGGCATTAAAGAGCAGGGATTAAAGGGATCTATCCGTTATTTTGATGGTCGTTTTGACGATGCAAGACTTGCCATTAACATTGCGCAAACGGCAAAAGAGAACGGCGCCACCTTAGTGAATTACATGAAGGTAACCAGTCTCCTGAAAAATGGCGAGCAAATTACTGGCATTACCGCTACCGACGCCATTACAAACGAAACTTTCCACTTATATGGAAAAGTGGTGGTTAATGCCACAGGAGTATTTGTAGACGAGATTTTACAAATGAGCAATGCCGAGGCTAAGAAAACTGTAAGACCAAGCCAGGGCGTACACATTGTATTGAAAAAGGAATTCCTAAACAGCGATTCGGCTCTAATGATTCCTAAAACTTCTGATGGCAGAGTACTTTTTGCGGTACAGTGGCACAACCATTTACTGGTAGGTACCACTGATACTCCTTTAGATGAGCACAGCTTGGAACCAAGGGCATTAAAAGAAGAAACAGATTTCATTTTAAATACCGCGGCCAGCTATTTCAAAACAAAGCCTACAGAAAGCGATATTTTGAGCGTTTTCTCAGGATTACGTCCGCTAGCCGCCCCTACCGATAGCAACGCTAACAGTACCAAAGAAATTAGCAGAGACCACAAGCTAATGGTTTCGGCCAAAGGCTTAATTACCATTACAGGCGGCAAGTGGACCACTTATCGTCGTATGGCTGAAGAAACCGTGAATTTAGCCATCAAGGAAGCTAGATTACCTCAAAAAACTTGTCAAACAACAACCCTACCCATACATGGTTGTAATGAAAGTACCGATCATAACTACCTGAACATTTACGGTAGCGACAGAGCAAACATAGAAACCCTCATCAAACAAAGACCAGAACTGGCTCAAAGGCTACATCCTGATTTCCCATACACCTTTGCGGAAGTGGTATGGAGCACTAAAAATGAAATGGCCGAAACAGTAGAGGATATTTTAAGTAGACGTTTAAGAGTATTGATTATTGATGCCAAAGCAGCCATTGAAATGAGCGCAACCGTTGCTGCCATTATGGCTAGTGAGATTGGTGCCGATAAACAATGGGAAGATGAACAAGTAAAATCTTTTGTTAAATTAGCAGAAGGATATACCTACCAAGTAAAAAACAAAAAGGGAAATCCCGTTTTAGCGGGATAATTTTCCGAAACCAAAATATAAGCTATGAGCAATTACATTTTATCTCTAGACCAAGGGACAACAAGTTCACGTGCCATTGTCTTCAACCACAGCGGCGAAATCATTGCCATAGCCCAAAAGGAATTTACCCAAATATATCCCGAAGCTGGATGGGTAGAACACAACCCCAGTGAAATTTGGTCTACCCAACTATCGGTAGCTACCGAGGTTATCGCGAAAGCTAATTTAACCGCTGCTGATATCAAGGCAATTGGAATTACCAACCAACGAGAAACCACTGTAGTTTGGGAGAAAACCACAGGAAAACCAATATACAATGCCATTGTTTGGCAAGATAGGCGAACCTCAGAATATTGTAATTCGATTAAAAAACAAGGTTTATCCCAAAAGATACAAGAAAAAACAGGATTGATTATCGATTCCTATTTTTCGGCTACCAAAGTGAAATGGGTTTTAGAAAATGTAGAGGGTGCTAGAGAAAAAGCAGAAAAAGGTGAACTAGCTTTTGGCACGGTCGATAGCTGGTTAACTTGGAACCTAACTGCAGGAAAAGTTCATGTGACAGATGTAAGTAATGCTTCACGCACCATGCTTTACAACATCCATTCCTTAAAATGGGACAATGACCTACTTGAATTATTCGGTATCCCAAGTTCCATGCTACCCGAAGTAAAATCGTCAAGCGAAGTGTACGGCACTACAGCAGGGAATATTTTGGCGGTGCAAATCCCCATTGCAGGCATTGCAGGCGATCAACAATCGGCCTTATTTGGACAAATGTGCACCCAGCCAGGAATGGTTAAAAACACTTATGGCACAGGCTGTTTCATGCTGATGAATATCGGCAAAACCCCAAAAACTTCTACCAATAACTTACTGACCACCATCGCATGGCAAATTAACGGCGAGGTGAATTATGCTCTTGAAGGCAGTATTTTCATTGCCGGAGCAATTGTACAATGGCTAAGGGACGAATTAGGCTTGATTGAAAAATCGGCAGATGTAGAGCAGTTGGCCAAAAAAGTAGAAGACACGCAAGGCGTTTATATTGTTCCCGCATTTGCTGGATTGGGCGCTCCCTACTGGAACCAAGACGCTAGAGGCACCATCACAGGTATTACACGTGGTACGAACAAATCGCACATGGCAAGGGCTGCTTTAGAAAGTATCGCTTACCAAACCATGGATGTTTTAAATGCCATGCAAGCAGACGCTAGCACTCCTATTTCCGAATTGAGAGTTGATGGTGGTGCTACAGCCAACAACCTACTCATGCAATTTCAAGCAGATTTATTGAACTGCAAAGTGGTGCGACCAGAAGTGACCGAAGTAACCGCTATTGGCGCCGCTTACTTAGCGGGCCTAGCCACAGGATTTTGGCAAAACATCGAAGAAATCAAATCGCAATGGCAGGTAAACAAAACCTTTGTTGCCAACGCTAATATCGATAATAGCAAACGTATCAACGGCTGGAAAAAAGCTGTAAGAGCAGCTATCGCAAATACAGAATAGTAGTGTTCAGTTAACAGTAGTCAGTTTGCAGTTAGCAATCCTAAGTTAGCAGGCGACATTCAACTTTGCAACCTTTCAACATTCTAACAAAAAAACCAACCAACCAACCAACCAACCAACCAACCAACCAACCAACAATATGAACATTTACGTTGCAGAATTTATAGGCACAGCCATCATGATTTTACTAGGAAATGGTGTCGTAGCCAATGTAGTCCTCAAAGAAACCAAAGGTAACAGCAGTGGTTGGATGGTAATTACCACCGCTTGGGCATTGGCCGTATTCGTAGCTGTGGTTGTTGCTGGCCCTCATAGTGGAGCTCATCTGAACCCAGCCGTAACATTAGCCTTAGCTATCACCAACGCTTTTGAATGGGCCAAAGTTCCTTATTATGTACTTGCACAATTAGGAGGTGCCATGACCGGCTCTGTACTGGTATGGCTTTTTTATAAAGACCATTTCGATGCTACCGAAGATAAAGGCTTAAAAGCTGCTCCTTTTGCCACAGGTCCAGCCATTGCCAATAAAACTTCTAACTTGTTCTCTGAAATTGTAGGCACCTTTGTACTTATTTTTGTGATTTTTTACATTACCGGTGGAGAAATGGGCAGTGAAAAAACACCTATTGGCCTCGGCTCTGTTGGCGCATTGCCCGTAGCCTTTTTAGTTTGGGTAATTGGCTTAAGCTTGGGGGGAACTACAGGCTATGCCATTAATCCCGCAAGAGATCTAGGTCCTCGAATTGTACACAGCATTATTCCTATGAAAGGAAAAGGCGATAGCAATTGGGGCTATGCTTGGATTCCAATTATGGGTCCAGTAATAGGTGCTAGCTTAGCGGCATTATTACACCTGTTCCTAAAAATTAATTAACGTGCTTACGTAATTCTTCGAAAAGATCGTCAGGATGGAAAGGTTTTGATAAATAACCATTCATCCCTACTGCTAAAACATCATCCAACACTTGACTGTTTACCGTAGCGGTAAGCGCAATGATAGGAACATTAGCTTTTCGATCATCAGCTAGGCTTCTAATTCCTTTAGTAGTTTCGTAGCCATCCAATTCAGGCATATACAAGTCCATCAAAATAAGGTCATAATCATTAAGGGCAATCATTTCGAGGGCCATTCTACCATTCTCAGCCACATCTGGGTTAATCTCCATTCGATTAAGCGTTTTACGGATCACCATAATGTTTACCGCGTTATCTTCCACCACTAAAACCTTTAATTTTGACAACTCCGAAGACTTGCTTTCCTTAATAGCACTGCCTTTCACATCATCAGCAATATCTTTTCGGTAAGGGAAAACAATATCAAAACTAAACCTTGCCCCTTTTCCTATACTGCTCTCAATTTGTACCGTCGATTGATATAATTCGAGCACTCTTTTCACAATGGGAAGTCCTAACCCAGTACCGCCATAATTCCTCGTTGTACTTACGGAAGCCTGCACAAATTCATCAAAAATGCCATGTTGCCTACTCTCATCTATCCCAATACCTGTATCTTCTACCACAAACCTTATTTCAACACCTTCTTCATTGAATCCCAATTCACTACAACGCAATTTTACACTTCCCTTTTCAGTAAACTTAATGGCATTATTCAACAAGTTCAACAGCACTTGCGTAATACGAGTAGGATCGCCAATTAAAGTTAGCGAATGTAAGGGCCTCGCCACTTCAAAAGTAAAATCAAGCTGTTTTTCCGAAGCTTTCAACTTTGTTGTGGCATAAATATTCTCTACTAGATCGTAAAGGTTAAAAGGCGTGCTTTCCAATTCTACCACATCCGAATCAAGTTTGTTAAAATCTAAAATATCATTCACCAAAGCCAGCAAGTTCTCTGCAGAAAACCGGAGCACTGAAAGGGTCTCCTCTTGATCTTTACGAGGCTCTTGGTGCAACAACACATTAGTTAACCCAATCACACCATTTAATGGCGTCCTAAGCTCGTGCGACATTGTCGACAAAAACCTCATCCTTACATTAGAGAGTTCCTTAATTTCCTCAATCGTTTTATTTAACCTCTCGTTAGTACTGTTGAGCTGATCTTTCGTTTCAGTTAAAGTGGCGATATTCTTGTTAAACACCTTGAAAAAAAAGTAATGGAGAAATGCAATAGCAAAAAAGTCGTAAATCAACACGTAAATATAGATAGGCCTTGCAACCACCTGAGGTCCAATACCTAAAAAGAAATAATCTCTACTAAAAAATGCAGCATCAATAATAACCGGCGCAATATTGATTGCGGCATACACCCAACCTACCCTTGAACCATGCATATAAAAACCAAAAGCACAGGCTAGCCATATATATTGCAAAGTAGCAGCATTAATGCCTTGTACATAAACTAAAATATTAGCCCATACTCCTATCACAGTAATCAAAACCAGCACAATGTGCGACAATATCCGCCATACATTAAAGGTATAATGCACATACAAGAATATGATGGCCAAAATAGAAATCACAATTGCCCTAACCAATTGAGGGATTTGACCTGTATAGCCATAGGCGGCAACTAATGATAAACCGAAAAAGAAATAGGCCATCAACAGATAAAATAACATCTGGGTACGGGCCTGATTGATAGGATCGTTTTCCCTAGCAGTTATTCTCTCGATGAAATCTCGTATAAGAGGCATAGAGCTAAATTTAGTGTGTTAACCAATTATACGAAGCTTAAATGTAAAATCCATCAATTTATACACTTATTGACAAAAAAATAAATAATCAGCCAGTATTAGCCATATTATTCGGTTTCGTGGAGATGATGTTTCACTTGAGGATCATATATTTCTGCCTCTCCAAAGCCTTTGCGATAAATAAGCCAACCTATCCAAACCATCAAAAGCACCGTACAAAAAACTGAGCCTTCAATACCAAAAGCTCCGCCAGACAAGTAGGCTGCACCCATAGGCATAGCCTTTACCGCTCCAGGCATTTCGTTACCACTTACATTATAGCCAAGCAGCACTCCCTGTGTAAAATTCCATCCAAAATGGATACCAATAGCCCAGGAGATATTTTTCTTCTGCAAAGTATAAATACAGAAAAGCACTCCTGCCAAAGTAATATTGAACAAACCTAAAGCAGTGAAATTTGGATTTCCGAAATGCGCCAACGCAAATAATATCCCATTAAAAAAGATCGTGAACCATAAAGGGTATCGCTCTGCAAAGGCAAATAACGGATAGGCCCTAAACAACATCTCCTCAAAAACAGAAATCAGCAAAAAGTATACTAAGTACAACAACACTGCCGAAACAGCCATATTCTTCGAGCTAAAGCTCACATTGCCGTTCAAATAGAGCAATAAGGCGCAAAACCCCATAAACACCAAACCGATTGCCGTACCTTTTAAAAAACCACTAAAAGCTCCTTCCCTTCTAACAAATATGGCGTAGAAATCCAAATAGGGCAAAATCCGAAATATCATCATGGATGCACTGATCACCACCACAACTAAACTGGCCTGTGCCGAAATATCCGCTAATAATTGATTGGGTGCAAGTGGAAGCAAATTAAGTTGAACAATTAACCCAAACGGAAGAATACAAACAAAACACAGAAAAATGAACAACGTAACCCTAAATACAGGCGCTAGATGATAAAAAATGTTATTTCTCATACAAGTGCTTTCAATAATTCCACTACCGTTTTATCAGTTCTAAAAGTAACGTCATCTTGGGTGAGCTCGTTAATTTTCTTCCACCTAAAAGATTGGTTTAATCCTTCATCAAAATCAAACGCTTGAGTCTTAAAATTCAATTGTAGTGGATGAACAGCTTTTACCAAATAGTAAATGCTAATCACCTGGCTTTCGTTAAAGGAAGATTTCTCATAAAAATCAGTGGTGTAAAAATGACTGACCACTTCTACTTCCGCTTCACATTCTTCCATAAACTCCCGTTTTAGTCCATCAATCAAGCCCTCCCCCAATTCTAGTCCACCGCCAGGGAATTTGGTAAAATATCGCCCTACCTCAAATTCATCACTTAATAAAACTTCTTGATCTTGGTTAATCAGCAACCCGTAAACTCTAATATTGAAATAGCTCATCTATTGAAAGTGCTTTTGATTTTTGGTAACATTCTCCATACTCCATTTAATTTCAGCTCTAAATGCTTCCGCCCTTACGGGGCAGTTTTCCATTTTACAATAATTACAGCAAGCAGGCAAACACGGATCAGCATGGATAAACAGTTCTGTTTGATGGTTTACAGATTGGTTAATGAGCTTATCTATGGCTGATATTTCCTGATGAACGGTATTCAAATCAAAATAGTATGGCAAGGTAACGTGGCAATCGATATGTAAATCAGCGCCATATTGTTGCGCTCTCAGGTTATGTACATCAATCCAGCTCGGTTGTCTGTTTTGCTGCAATATCTTTACCACCTCTTCCACCAACTCAATATTACTTTCGTCCATCAACCCACCTACCGATTTACGGGTAAGCTTATAGCCACTAAACACAATGTAAATTCCCAAAAGAATAGAAATCACACTATCCAACCATAAAATCTGGGTAAGCTGAATAATGACAATGCCAACTACCAAACCAGCACTACTTAAAGCATCGGTAAGCAAGTGTTTCCCATCGGCTTCTAAGGTTAATGATTTGTTTGCCTTTCCTGTTTTAATCAGAAAAAGCCCTACAACAAGATTAATCAAACCAGTAGCGCCAATAATAAGTGCACCATTGTACAAGTCGTTTACCTCGTTTCCATAAAACAAGCTGTACACCGACTTAATCAGGATAACTACGCCCGCAATGCAAATGAGCACGCCCTCTACAAAAACTGAGAAAAACTCGACCTTTCCATGTCCATAAGGATGATTTTCATCTTTAGGCAACGTAGCCAAGTAAATACTATAAAAGGCAAAACCACTAGCCAAAACATTCACGATACTTTCGGCAGCATCGGTTAAAATAGCATTAGAATTGGTGATGAAATAAGCAACAAACTTGGCTAGCATTAATAAAATACTGGCACACAGCGATATCAATATGGCTCTTTTATTCGTAGTCAAAGCTAGCTTGTTTTATCTGCCAAAATTACGCTTAAAAAGTATTAAGTTTACACACAAATGCATTGTTTCTTTCCCAATTAAGCAAACAAAAGCATGTTCCCAATCAGACAAACCAAGCACCAAAATCTTTGGGCAGAAACCCTATTGTCAAATTATCAACAAAACCACAAAAACATTAAACAAATGCCATTAAAATACATCTTTTATTAGGGTGTTACAAATAAGGTTTCTATATTTGTTATCTCACAAAAGCATCATGAGTATTTTATCAGACAGAATAAATAACCTTTCAGAATCCGCTACGCTAAAAATGACCAAACTAGGTCGCGAGCTAGCTGCAAAAGGCGTAAATGTAATTAGTTTAAGTGTTGGCGAACCAGATTTTAACACGCCAGAACACGTTAAAGAAGCTGCAAAAAAAGCATTGGACGAAAATTATACCCGTTACTCTCCAGTACCGGGCTATCCAGATTTGCGCCAAGCCATCGTAAACAAGTTAAAGACAGAAAACAATCTTGATTACGACATTTCTCAAATTGTAGTTTCTACAGGAGCTAAGCAATCTTTATCGAACGTTATTTTAACCTTAATTAACCCCGGCGACGAGGTAATCATCCCTACACCCTACTGGGTTTCTTATTCTGAAATGGTAACCCTTGCCGAAGGGAAATCTGTTTTCATCAATACTTCTATTGAAAGTGATTTCAAAATTACTCCTGAGCAATTAGAAGCAGCCATTACTCCAAAAAGTAAGTTGTTCATGTTCTCTTCGCCAAACAACCCAACAGGTACCGTTTACAGTAAAGATGAGCTTGCAGCCTTGGCTAAAGTATTCGAAAAACACCCTAATATCTACATCCTTTCTGATGAGATTTACGAGCATATCAACTTTGTTGACAAACACGAATCCATCGCTCAATTCCCAAGCATTAAAGACCGTGTAATTATCGTAAACGGCTTCTCTAAAGCTTTTGCAATGACTGGATGGCGCTTAGGTTACATTGCTGCCAGCAAGGAAATTGCTGCTGCAAATGATAAACTACAGGGCCAAACTACTTCAGGCACATGTTCTATTGCACAACGTGCGGGTATTGTAGCTTACGAGCAAGGTTTAGATACCGTTAACGAAATGAAGAAAGCTTTCGCTCGTCGTCGTCAGTTGGTATACGATTTGTTGAAAGACATACCAGGTGTTAAAACCAATTTACCAGAAGGCGCATTTTATTTCTTCCCAGAAATCAGTTCGTTCTTCGGTAAAAAAGATGCCGATGGCAACGTGATTAAAAACTCAAGCGACTTGGCACTTTACCTATTAAATGTTGGCCACGTAGCTACCGTAGGTGGTGATAGCTTCGGAAACGACAATTATATCCGTTTGTCTTATGCCGCCTCAGATGAGAGTTTGGTAGAAGCTTTAAGAAGAATTAAAGAAGCGCTAGGCAAATTAAGCTAGTCGCATTTCTCATAAAATAACAGAAGAGTCTTGGTGAATGCCAAGGCTCTTTTTTGTTTGAAAAGCACTTACACCTCTCCTATCTCCCGAAAGTCGGGCTATTCGTTTCAAGTCCTCATTTCGCTATGCTATATTCCGGGCTTTCCACTACTATCCCGTTTAATTAACAACCACCTCTGCAAAACACAAAGTGTTAAAACAACATAGTCCTATAATTTTATTTAACTTTATTACAGACCAACACTGTAACCACATGAAGCAACTTACTGTTTTGTTTTTAATCTTCTTTGTTTTTACAAGCTGTAATTACTCTCAATCAAAGGAAAACAATAAAAGTATCGAGCAAAAGGCATTTAAAAACATCGCAAAGTTTGATACAGCCACCAAGACTATCCATATTTATGTGGCCCTGTGCGACAATAAATACCAAGGAATAGTACCAGTTCCTCCAAAAATTGGTAACGGGCAAGACCCCAACAGTAACTTATATTGGGGCTGTAGCTTTGGCATACGCACATACTTCAAAAAAAGCAAAGAATGGGATTTGATAAAATCTCAAAAGTTAGATTCTATTAGACTAGAAAGACTAGTATTTAAACACAAACAAAAAAACTATTATCTCGTTGCCGATGCCTACGATGGGCGTTACATTAAACAATGTACAAAAGATTTTCTCAAAAGTAGCTCGGGACAAACAAAAGACACTTTAAAAATTAATAAAACTACCATTGGCATATCTGGTAATGCCAAACTAATCTCTTATATTGGACATGACGGCCTCATGGATTTCCAGCTATCCGACCGCTACCAAAACACTGATAACATCAAAAGGGACGTGATTATTTTAGCTTGTTATAGCAAAAAGTATTTCACTCCACACTTAAAATCGGCAAATGTTAACCCATTAGTTTGGACCACAGGATTAATGTGCCCAGAAGCTTATACCATACACGATGCCATTACAGGTTACCTAAAAAAGGAAACCAATTCACAAATCAGAACAAGAGCAGCTTTAGCCTACTCCAAATATCAAAAATGTAGTGAAGGTGCCGCTAAAAACCTATTAGTAACAGACTGGTAAACGCCAACTCCTAATTGCCAACCCAATAGAAAGATGACCTTAAACAGCTTATCAAAAAAAGAATTAGAAATACTTCAATATGTAGACTCATTAGAAGGTTCCATAGAACAATTGGGAAAACAACTTTCCGACAGAAAAATTTTTAATCAATATCGAGATATTCATAAAAGTTATTCAACATTGTTTCACCAACAAACTGATGAAAACAACAAACTAGAAACACTAAAGCGCTTAATTTTCCTAAACTGGTATTCATTGGTTGAACCAAGCTGTTATACCGGAATTGAAGAACTTGATGTACAGGTTATTTTTGAAAGCTACGCTATTTTAAATGATTATATCAAACAAAACAAGTTAGACACAGAATTTAAATGGATGCTTTCCTATTATTCTCGCTGGGACTTTACAATTTTGAATTTTTCGAGAAACAAACTCGATTCCCTTACAAATTTTGTTGAAAACGTAAATACTACTGTTTTACATACTCCAAAAAACAAACTTCCTAAAGGCTCGATGGACAATCGAGGTCAAATGGGAATTTATTGGATAAGCTGTTCTGTAGAGAGTAACACATAAGAAAATCATTTAGATAAGTTTGCTTTGTTCCTGGCAATGACAAAAAAAAGCCAAAATAGCTTTACAAAAGCTATTTTGGCTCTCTAAAATCCACTTAAGTTCTTTTTTAACTTCTAATTGCCTCTACCGGATCCAATCTGGATGCCGAATAAGCTGGCCAGAAACCTGAAATGATACCAATGATTACCGAAACCCCAATTCCCAGCATAATATTGCTCATATAAAGTATGACTTCTAAATCTGCCAGGTTCGTGATGACGACCGTGAGTAAATAGACCAGTGCCAAACCACATAAACCACCCATCAAACAAAGCACAACCGATTCGAAAATGAACTGTAAAAGGATAAAGTAGTTTTTAGCCCCCAACGACTTCTGAATACCGATAATGTTGGTACGTTCCTTTACAGAAACGAACATGATGTTGGCAATACCAAATCCACCTACGAGAATAGAGAAGCCACCAATCACCCAACCACCAATATTAATGGCCGAGAACATAATATCCAACTGATTGGAAAGCATGGTGGTTTTATTCAATGAAAAATCATCTTCTTGTCCAGGACTTATCCTCCTCACTGCTCGCATTTGTCCCTTCAATTCACTTTCTACTTCCTCAAAACTGATATTTTCTTTACCTCTTACGGTAATTTGCGGATTATATCTTTCGTTATTAATGTCAAAAATACCTTTGGCAAAATTCATGGGAATCAGCACGTTCTTGTCCTGCGACATCCCCATCATATCCTCTCCTTCTTTCTTAAAAACGCCCACTACGGTAACACGCCTGCCCATTAACTTAATTTGCTTTCCTATAGGATCATCGCTTCCAAAAAGTCCTTCCGCTATTTCGGCTCCCATAATACAAACGGGGCTTCCAGACCTGCCTTCATTTTCTGTAAAGTATCTACCAGCCTGAAACTCTAAGTTCCAAGTTCTGTCGTACTCTTGCGTAGCTGCATTTAAAGTGGCACCTTCTACCGAGTTGCTTCTATATTTAATAGTTCTGCTACTTGCCGATATTTCGAAGCAAACGCCTTGAGCACTTTCCATTCTTTCTTTTAGCGACAAATAATCTCTATAAGAAGGCTCCGGACGGTTTACATATTTCCACCAAGGATAATTGTCTCCAAAAATCCAAGGCCACTTCTGCACAAACAATGTGTTAGAACCAAGCTTGTCCACACTCGCCTGTATTTTATTGCGCATGGTATCTACCCCCGTAAAAACGGCGATAATGATAAAAATACCAATGGTTATCCCCAAAAGGGAAAGCGAAGTCCGCAATTTGTTCTGTCTAAGAGCGTCCCAGGCAAACCTAAAACTCTCGCCAATAAGTCTAAAAACTAGCACCATAATCGTTAGACCAAATGTAATCAAAAAGGTTACACCTATTACGACTTAAAAGTAAAAAGGCAAATACAAAAGGGTTGTAAACTATTTAGCTTGATCGTTTGTTAAAGACATCTGACAATAGACTGGCTTATCTACTGATATTTAATTGCAAATACAGAATTTAATTTAGTAAATTTGCGCCCTAATTTACTGTATCCAAAGCATGAAATAACCTAAAATACGCTTCTTACCTTAATGAAGAGCGAAGTTTTACAGGCGAATTCCATCCTGCAGATAAAAAACAATATAAATTACACATGAAATTATCTCAATTCAAGTTCAATCTACCCGACTCACTTCTGGCTTCTGATCCTGCCGAAGAAAGAGATGAAGCACGTTTAATGGTTCTACATAAAGATACCGGTAAGATTGAGCATAAAATCTTCAAAGATGTTTTAAATTATTTTGACGATAAAGATGTAATGATCCTTAACAACACCAAGGTTTTTCCTGCCCGTTTATATGGCAACAAGGAAAAAACTGGTGCTACCATAGAAGTATTCCTATTACGTGAGCTGAACAAAGAGCTGCGTTTATGGGATGTTTTGGTTGATCCAGCACGTAAAATCCGTGTAGGAAACAAACTATATTTTGGAGATGATGATTTATTAGTTGCTGAAGTTGTGGATAACACCACTTCACGTGGCCGTACCATTCGTTTCCTATTTGATGGTACTGATGAGGAATTCAGAAGAAACGTTGAAATTTTAGGAGAAACACCTCTTCCTAAATACATCAAACGTAAGGCTACCGAAATGGACAAAGAGCGTTACCAAACGATTTTTGCTAAACACGAAGGTGCTGTGGCTGCTCCTACTGCAGGTTTACACTTTAGCAGAGAGTTAATGAAACGCCTTGAACTTAAAGGTATTGAATTTGCCGAAGTAACCCTACACGTTGGTCTAGGTACTTTCCGCCAAGTAGAAGTGGAGGATTTAACCAAACACAAAATGGATTCTGAACAATTCATTATCGAGCAAAAAGATGCTGATATTGTAAACAAAGGAATCGAGGATAAAAGAAGGATTTGTGCTGTTGGTACCACTTCAATGCGTGCCATAGAATCTGCAGTTTCTGCTAACAAAAGCTTAAAAGCTGCGAATGACTGGACTAGCAAGTTCATCTTCCCTCCTTATGATTTCAGTATTGCCAACTCAATGATTACCAATTTCCACACTTCTGAATCTACTTTATTGATGATGGTAAGTGCTTTTGGTGGTTACGAAAATGTAATGAATGCATACGAAGTAGCGGTGAAAGAAAAATATCGTTTCTACAGCTATGGCGATGCGATGTTGATTATATAGATATTAGTAGTTAGTTTTTAGTATTTAGACAGCACGTTCACATACTAAAATCTTAGAAAAACTAGTTAGTATAATAATTGTTCTAACTACTAAATACTGATATCTAAATACTAACAAAATGAAATTCTACGCAATAATAGTAGCTGGTGGTTCAGGCAAAAGAATGCAATCTGCAATAGCCAAACAGTTTTTATTGCTTAATCATAAGCCTGTAATGATGCATACATTACAGGCTTTTCATTTTTCAGAAATCCAGCCTGAAATTATATTGGTTCTCAACAAAGACGATCATCAATATTGGAAGGATTTGTGCTTAAAGTACCATTTTGATATTCCACACACTTTAGTGGAGGGCGGAAAAGAACGTTTCCATTCGGTGAGAAACGGCTTAATGTCCATTAAAGAAGATGGTGTAGTTGCGGTACACGATGCCGTGAGACCTGTAGTTAGCCACAGTTTAATTACCCAAACATTCAAGGAAGCCTTGGAAATTGGAAATGCTATTCCTTGTGTTAAGCCAAGTGATTCTGTCAGAAAAGTACAAGACAATGTCAGTAAAATCATCAACCGTGATAAACTGGTACTGATCCAAACGCCGCAAACTTTTGATTTGGAACAGCTAAGAACCGCTTATCAACAACGTTTTTCTAAAAAATTCACGGACGATGCTTCGGTAGTTGAAGCTGCTGGCTTCCCCATTAATTTGGTAGAAGGCAGCAGGAACAATATCAAAATTACCTTTCCAGAAGACCTGGAGCTAGCTTCTTTCTTATTGAAGCATAATATTCCAGGCCAGCATTAGTCTTTCTTCATTTTGATGAGTTCTAAACAAAGAAACTCCCATCACATCTTATGTCACCCTTTCAGGGTTGCTTGTCTATTGGAAATAATTGTCTATAACAATTTCGCCACTTCGTGGTTACACAGGAATTAGCGTTATTATCATTTCGATAGCCTGCTCCGATTATTCGGAGAGGCACGAAGAGACCTGAAGGTCAACAAAGTGAAATCTAACGACTATATAATTTTCAAATTAATACACCACAGTCTGCAACACAACAATCTAAGTCCGAAGGACTGAAATTATTATAAAGACTAAAACAATTCGCCAATAAACCGCGAAGCGGTGACATAACCATCCTAACCTACTTCTCTTTACGTATCAGCCAAGCTAATGAAACTACGAACACAAAAAAAGTGCCCATGAAACCATGGACACTTAGGTGTAAAAGTATAAAAGCAAATTCTTAAGCGTAAGCTACCGCATCTTTCGATGGCAGTTTACTATAGCCCATCAGGTATTCATCTACTTTACGAGCGGTTTCACGCCCTTCGGAAATGGCCCAAACCACTAACGATTGTCCCCTGCGCATATCGCCAGCGGCAAAAATCTTAGGAATATTAGTCTGGTAGTTTCCTTCTAATGCCTTAACATTGCCTCTTTCATCCAACTCAACACCTAATTTTTCAATTAAGCCTTCCTTTTGAGGATGCAAGAAACCCATCGCCAATAGCACTAGTTCACAAGGATATTCTTTTTCGGTACCGGGAACTTCCTTAAATCCAAGAGGTCTTCCAGTATTCAAATCAATATCCCACTCTACATCAACTACTTTTAGAGCTTTTAAATTCCCTTGTTCGTCTTTAATAAACTCCTTGGTATTTACCGACCAAGCTCTTTGTGCACCTTCCTCATGTGAAGTAGTGATTTTCAAGAGCATTGGATAGCTCGGCCAAGGCATATGCTCCGAACGCAATTGCGGCGGCATTGGCATGATCTCAAATTGAGTTACCGATTTTGCGCCATGACGATTAGAAGTTCCAATACAATCTGAACCTGTATCACCACCACCAATTACAATCACGTCTTTACCAGTTGCGGTAATTTCTTCGGCCTCAACTTTACGGCCACCTACACGTTTGTTTTGTTGTTTCAAGAAATCCATGGCAAAATGAACCCCTTTAGCTTCTCTTCCTGGCAATTTCAAATCACGTGGAATGGTAGAACCTCCAGCCAAAACAATGGCTTGATATTCGCGCAACAAGGTGCTGATTTCTACATTCTCGCCTACGTTAGCATTGTATTGGAACGTAATACCTTCTTCTTCCATCAGCTTGATCCTTCTTTCTACCACATCTTTTTGCAGTTTAAAATCAGGAATACCATAACGCAACAATCCACCAGCCACATCATCACGTTCAAAGACTACTACTTCATGACCAGCTTTGTTCAATTGGGCTGCAGCAGCCAGTCCAGCAGGACCAGAACCCACCACGGCTACTCTTTTGCCAGTTCTAATTAAAGGCTCGTTTGCTTTGATATAACCTTTTTCGAAAGCAATTTCAATGATATGCTTCTCAATTTCCTCAATAGATACCGGCGATTTATTGATACCCAACACACAGGCACTTTCGCAAGGCGCAGGACAAATTCTACCCGTAAACTCTGGGAAGTTGTTGGTGCTTAACAAAATTTCGGCAGCTTGTAGCCATTTGCCCTGATAAACGGCATCGTTAAACTCTGGAATTACATTTCCCAGCGGACAACCCGATTGGCAAAACGGCACACCGCAGTCCATACAACGTCCTGATTGTTTGTTCAACTCATCCGATGGCAATAACGACACAAACTCATCATAGTGCTTTAAACGCTCTTGTGGCGCTTGTTTTGAAGGCGAAACTCTTTCGTATTCAAAAAATCCTGTCACTTTTCCCATCTTACTTAATTTTTACTTGTTGACGTTGTAATAAAACTGCTTTATATTCTTTAGGGAAAACTTTCACAAAGTGCTGTGATTGATTTTCCCAGTCGCTCAAGATGAACTCCGCCACTTTACTGCTGGTTAACCTTACGTGGTTTTTCAATAATGTGAGTATCCTCGCCTCATCTTCTGGCTGTAAAGGATCAAGGTCAACCATTTCTGGATTGCACTTATTCGCGAAAGTTTTGCTGGTATCGTAAATCCAAGCCATACCGCCACTCATTCCGGCAGCAAAATTGCTTCCTGTATCACCTAAAATCAACACTTCACCCCCGGTCATATACTCACAACCGTGATCGCCTACTCCTTCTACTACCGCGGTAGCTCCTGAGTTACGCACGGCGAAACGCTCACCTGCTTTACCACGAACATATAGCTCGCCTGAAGTTGCACCATACAGCGCTACGTTACCAATAATGATATTCTGTTCTGGTACATAGTTGATGTTGGCAAATGGATAAACCACCAATTTTGCTCCCGATAAACCTTTACCTACGTAGTCGTTACCTTCGCCTTCTAAAGTAAGCGTTAAGCCTTTAGTAGCAAATGCACCAAAACTTTGTCCGGCAGAACCGAAACATTTGAAGTTCACGGTATCTGGTGCCAAACCTGCGCTTTTATGCACTTTCGAAATCTCGTTAGATAACATCGTACCAATAGATCGGTCGGTATTTTTCACATCAAAACTGGCAAAAACTGGCTCATTGTTTAAAATAGCTGGTTGTGCAGCTGCAATTAACTGATGATCCAATACTTTATCTAAGCCATGATCTTGGCTTTCTGTATTATATAAAGGTTGACCATTTGCAGGCTCCTTATATAAAATTGGAGAAAGATCTACGTATTTCAGCTTCCAATCTGCATCAGCTACTTCTCTTTGTTTTAGCAAATCAGATTGTCCAACCATTTCATTAACGGTTTTGAAACCAAGCTCTGCCATCAATTCACGTACTTCCTGCGCAAGGAAATAGAATAAATTCACGACGTGATCAGCATCGCCGGTAAATAGCTTCCTTAAATTAGGATCTTGTGTAGCTACGCCCACTGGACAAGTATTCAAGTGACACTTGCGCATCATGATACAACCTGCAGTCACTAAAGCAGCAGTAGCAACACCCCATTCTTCAGCACCTAACAAAGTAGCAATCACAATATCTCTACCAGTCTTCAACTGCCCATCGGTTTGTAACACCACCCTACTTCTTAAGCGGTTTTTCACCAAAGTTTGATGTGCTTCGGCCAAACCAAGTTCCCAAGGCAGCCCAGCGTGTTGAACCGAGGTTAAAGGAGAAGCTCCTGTACCACCATCATAACCTGAAACCAAGACCACATCAGCGTGAGCCTTAGCCACCCCAGCAGCAATAGTACCTACACCTGCTTTAGAAACTAATTTCACGTTAATTCTGGCTGCACGATTGGCATTTTTCAAATCGTAAATCAGCTGCGCCAAATCCTCAATCGAATAGATGTCGTGATGTGGAGGTGGTGAAATTAAGCCTACTCCTGGCGTAGCGTGACGAACTTTTGCAATCCAATCATCTACTTTGTGACCAGGTAACTGACCGCCTTCTCCAGGTTTTGCACCTTGAGCCATTTTAATCTGCAATTCGTCAGCATTAGTCAAATAATAACTGGTTACCCCAAAACGTGCCGAAGCAATTTGTTTGATAGCCGAACGCATCGAATCGCCGTTGGCCATAGTTTGGTAACGGATTTCATCCTCACCGCCTTCTCCAGTGTTACTTTTACCGCCAATTCTGTTCATCGCGATAGCCAAAGTAGAGTGTGCTTCGTGAGAAATAGACCCGAAAGACATCGCCCCAGTAGCAAATCTTTTGAAAATATTTTCGATTGGTTCTACCTCATCAATGCTAATCGATGGACGCGTATAATTAAAATCGAACAAACCTCTAATGGTATAGGCCTGCGTTGTTTGCTCGTTAACTAATTTCGAATATTTCTTAAACGTGGTAAAATCGTTTCTACGTGTTGCATTTTGCAGCAAGTGGATCGTTTCAGGATTGAACAAGTGTTTCTCCCCGCGTCTTCTCCATTTATAAGTACCACCAGCAGTTAAAATATGTTCTGTTTGCGTGTGTTTCCCGAAAATACGGTTGTGTTTAATCAATGCTTCCTGCGCAATTTCATCTAAACCTAAACCACCAATACGAGAAACCGCTCCAGTGAAGTGCGTATTTACGACTTGTTCGTTAATACCTAAAATTTCGAAAATCTGTGCGCCATGATAAGACTGTAAAGTCGAGATTCCCATTTTAGAGAAGATCTTCAACAAACCATCTTTTACCGATTTGATATAGTTATAATTTAACTGATCTTGGGTTAAACCACTTTCTTTTTGGAAAGTATTGATGGTCTCTAAAGCTAAATAAGGGTTTACCGCCGTAGCACCAAAGCCAATTAAGGTAGCAAAATGGTGTACTTCCCAAACATCCCCTGCCTCAACTACAATACCAACGGCTCCTCTATATCCCTTTCTAATCAAATGGTGATGTACTGCAGAAACAGCCAATAAAGAAGGAATAGCAGCGTGGGTTGAATCCAATGCCCTATCGCTCAAAATAATCACTTGGAAACCATCTTCCACAGCATCCACTGCGTAACGGCACAAACGATCTAAAGCTTTTTGCAATGACCCCGCTTTTCCATCAGCCCTAAAATACATTTGTAGGGTTTTAGATTGAAACAATCCTGTATCTATACTTCTTAACTTTTCTAATTCTTGGTTGGTTAATATTGGATGTTTGATTCCCACGCAGTGGCACTGCATTTGGTTTTCTTCCAATAAGTTACCATTGTTGCCCATAAAACCAGCCAAACTCATTACTACTCGCTCGCGGATAGGGTCAATTGGCGGATTGGTTACTTGGGCAAACAACTGTTTGAAATAAGAAGACAAATGTTGAGGTTGCTTAGAAAGCACAGCCAAAGGGGTATCTGTCCCCATTGAACCAATTGCTTCCTTACCATCTATTGCCATTGGTTTGATCAATAAATCAATGTCTTCTCTAGTATATCCAAATACCTGTTGGTAATTAAAAATCGATTCTTCTGATAAATTGGTAAACATCACCCTTGGTTCAGGTAACTCTTCCAATTTAATTTGATATTGGTTAATCCAGTCGGCATATGGGCGACGGCCACAAACTTGTTGCTTAATTTCATCATCGCTAATGATACGTCCCTGCTCCATGTCAACTACAAACATTTTGCCTGGGGTAAGCCTACCCTTTTCAATCACCGTGCTCTGGTCAATCTCAACCGCTCCCGATTCAGATGCCATGATCACTCGATCATCACTGGTCAATACGTAACGCGACGGACGTAAACCGTTTCTATCTAAAGTAGCACCAATTAAGCTGCCGTCCGTAAAAGCGATAGCGGCTGGGCCATCCCAAGGCTCCATTAACGAAGCATGGAATTGATAGAAAGCGCTCTTGATCGGATCCATATCCTTGTTTCCGTCCCACGCTTCTGGAATTAACATCATTAACACATGCGGCAACGAACGGCCTGCATGCAACAATAACTCTACTACATTATCTAAACATCCCGAATCTGACTGTGTTTCGTCAATCACCGGCAAAATCATGTTCAACTCCTCCGGAGTAAAATATGGTGATGCAAATGATTTCACACTTGACCTAAACCAGTTCAAATTACCTTGTAACGTATTGATTTCGCCATTGTGGGCAATATGCCTAAACGGTTGCGCTAAACGCCAAGACGGGAAAGTATTGGTTGCAAAACGAGAATGCACCAAACCAAACGCAGAAACCATGCGCTTATCACTAAGCTCAGCAAAGTAAGTACGTACTTGTAAAGAGGTAAGCTGCCCTTTGTACACAATGGTTCGCGATGAAAAAGACGCTATGTAAAAATCTTGCTTACTATCCTTTACAGAATTGTAAATGGTTTTAGTGATGTAAGTTTTAAGCACAAACAACTTACGCTCAAAATCGGCACCAGCAGGCACATTGTATGGGCGAGATACATAAACCTGTTCAATTTCAGGTTCAACAGAAAGGGCCATTTGACCAATATCTGTAGTATCTACCTGTACTTTTCTAAATCCAAGTACTTCGAAGCCCAACTTCTCTGCGGTACGGTAAATAATTTCTCGACACTCTTCTCTGGCCCTAATTTCCTTGGGCATAAAAAGCATCCCTACGCCATAGTCGCCATATTGAGGTAGGCTAAATCCGGTACGTAAGCATTCGTCAAATAAAAATTCGTGGGGAACCTGTATCATGATACCAGCACCATCTCCGGTATTAGGCTCAGCTCCACATGCACCTCGGTGATCCAAATTCTCCAAAATGGTAAGTGCATCTGAAATGTTCTGATGTGATTTTCTCCCTTTCACATGGGCAACAAAACCTATACCGCAAGCATCATGCTCAAAACTGTCACGGTACAACCCTTGTTGTTCATTTAAATTTTCCATTTATTAGTTGGTTGTAGTTAGTGTGTAGTGAACACTAAGATAAGAAAAATTTCAAACAAATTATGTATTTGATAAAAAAATTATCAAAAAACGATATTATAGATAAAAATACGCCTACAAATTATCAATATATCAAAAGGAAACGATACCAATTGAAATTTTATCAAAGCAACACAAAACATAAGGTGAGGTTTAAACGATTTAAAACAACATTCTACAAAAACTTGTCAAAATCGTACAATACACAACGTATTGGCCCTTAACAACTTAAAAAACATTAAAAATTAAATGATTTTATATTTTGTAAAACGTATGCTTTTGCTACCTTTGTGCCGGGCAAGTCTTTTACGATCAGCTCCCTTTGAACTCCCCCAGGTTGGGAACAAAGCAAGGGTAGAAGGTTGTAGCGATGCGATAAAAGTTGCTTGCCCATTTTTTTACCCCTTAACCCCCTGAAGGGGGAATATAAATAATCAGGGTTTCTGTTCTAAAAACCTTTATTTAAATAAACATGAAATTTTTTATCGACACCGCTAATCTAGATCAAATTAGAGAAGCACAAGATTTAGGCGTTTTAGATGGCGTGACCACCAACCCTAGTTTAATGGCCAAAGAAGGCATCACAGGTGATGAAAACGTGATCAATCATTATAAAGCAATTTGCGATATCGTTGACGACAACGTAAGTGCAGAAGTAATTGCTACAGATTACGAAGGCATCATTAAGGAAGGTGAAGCTTTAGCAGCACTAAATCCTAAAATTGTGGTGAAGGTTCCCATGATCAAAGAAGGCTTAAAAGCTATTAAATATTTCAGCGGAAAAGGCATCAGAACCAACTGTACGTTAATCTTCTCTCCTGCCCAAGCATTATTGGCTGCTAAAGCGGGTGCTACTTATGTTTCTCCGTTTTTAGGCAGATTAGATGACATCTCTACGGATGGTTTAACTTTAATTGAAGATATCCGTTTGATTTTTGACAACTACGCTTATGAAACGCAAATTTTAGCGGCGTCTATCCGTGGTCCATTACATATTGTTAACTGCGCTAAAATTGGAGCTGATGTAATTACCGCTCCTCTTTCGGCAATTACTGGTTTATTGAAACACCCATTAACCGATAGCGGTTTAGCTACTTTCTTGGCTGATCATGCTAAGGCAGCTGGAAAATAAGCCATATCATACCTTATATAAAGGCCTTCAGGTTACTGGAGGCCTTTTTTATTGGCTGTCTCCTTAGGTAACTTAATTTAAAGGCAGCATTGTCAGATTTTCCATAAGATTGAGACGACAAGGTTACAGTAATTAGTGAATTATTGCCATTCATCTTAATATATCAATCGTTAGATCTTACTTCGTAGCTGCTTCGCGGTCTCCTAAGGTCGAGATGACGGCAACTGCTATTGATCTACCTAACTATTATCTAAAACTTTTTTGTTTTTAACAGGTTATGCTAACTTTACAATAATGAAGGCTAAAAACGTATTTCTCTCTCTATCTATTGTGGTCGCTACAACTTTAAGTAGCAACACCTGGGCACAACATCAATTATCAGCTCCACTTTGGGAAGCTAAAGAAAACCTGCCCGTACCCGAATCGGTGCTTTATAAAGCAAACACCAAGGAATTATTTGTCAGCTTAATTGATGGCCCTGGCAATATGAAGGACGGAAAAGGTGGTGTAGCCATATTGAACTTAGATGGTTCGATGAAAAATGCGAATTGGGTTACCGGATTAAATGCGCCTAAAGGATTAGCCTTATATAAGAACACGTTATACGTTGCTGATCTTACTGCAGTAGTGAGCATAGATATTAATAGCGGAAAAATTAAAGATAAGCTGGAAATTGAGGGGGCTGTATTTTTAAATGATCTCACAGTTGACGACCAAGGGAATGTATATGTTTCTGATACCAGAACCCACAAAATTTACAAAATTAGCAATGGCGAATATTCCCTATTTATGGAAAATGCCAAAGGTGCCAACGGACTAAAGTGGCTAAATAACATGCTTTATGTTTTAGCGAGCACCGAACTTTGGCAAGTTGATGCACAAAAACAGGTAAAAGTAATTGCCAAAGGATTTGAAAAAGGTGGTGATGGCCTAGAGCCCGTAGGTAATGGCGATTTTATAGTAACTTGTTGGGCCGGTATTATTTACTACGTAAAAGCAGACGGCAGCTTTGAAAAGCTATTGGATGTACAGGGAAAAATGAATACTGCCGATATTGGATACAATGCCAAAGAGAGAATCATCTACGTACCCACTTTTAACCAAAACAGCGTAATCGCCTATCAGCTTAAATAGCTCGCAAACGTTCAGGGCAACAATTTAAATGCACCCTATGGGTAAAAATAAGCTTTGACTAATTATTCTGCTTGGAATGCCGAAGCTAACTCTTGCAATTGTTGCGAAGAGATTTGGCTTGGGTCTTTGTACTGTTTTTCCAGCAGGTCTTGCGCAATGCTAATTTTACCGCTCGTTGTTCTAATCAAACACTCGCCATTTTCAATGGTGCTAGAAATGTATCTACCAATTTGGCGGTTTACGTATGAAAAACGAAGCACTAACTCATGGAAAATAAATACCGGATAATTCATAGTTTAAAGGTAATGGCTCAATGTTAACTTAACGTTAACAAAAAGTCACCAAAATATTAAATAGGTTAACCTGATGTTAAGTGCTCAATTTCCTTGAAAACACATCACTTGGCTACTTCGACTTTAACCTGCTTAAGGTTTCTTGAGAGATATTAAGATACGAAGCCACCAATTTATTGGAGAGCCTTTGAACAATGATCGGGTTTTCTTCCAATAGCTGATGATATTTTGCAAGCGCATCCTGCGTAAGGAAAGACATCAAGCGTTTGGTATTATTCACATAAGCGCTTTCAAGGTACATCCTATAAAACCTCTCCCATTGGGGAATAACATCTAATAAATGATAAAAGCTTTTGTGAGTGATATAATAGATTTCTGTGGCTTCTACAGCTTGCACATACTCATCAGACGGAGCGGCATTGATAAAGCTCATTAAAGCGGTAGCAAACTGATTTTCGAAAGCTAAATATCGGGTAGATTCATGCCCAGCCTCATCAATAAAGAAAATCCTTAAGCAACCCTTCATCACAAAAAAAGTGCGCTGACTTGTCTCTCCCTGAGAAAGTAATATTTGGTTTTTCTTGAGCTTCATGGGTACAAAATGAGATAGAATGGTATCCATCTCTTCTTTTGTTACCGATATTCTGCTTTTGATATAGGCTTCTAACATTTCCTCCTTTGGTATAAATCAGCGTAGCAAATTTATACATAAATAGCGAAGGCCAATGGTGTTTATTCCTGTTTTATTGGTACAAACAATGGATATTTAAGCGGGTTTCTTTTTAAAACCCGCCTAAACCAAATCTATTTTCTATTGAAGATCAATATGATCATCGCAAGCACGACACTAATTCCTCCAAACAAATACACTGCCTGATAACTGAACCAGCCTGCAATTAATCCTGCCAATGGCCCAGACAAGCCCAGGGAAAGATCCACAAAAGCAACATAAGCGCCCAAGGCCGTTCCTCTCATTTGTGGTTTTACCTTTTGAATGGCCAACACCCCCAACGATGGGAAAACTAACGAGAAGCCAATCCCAGTTAATCCACAACCCACAATGGCCATTTCCTTAGAAACTGCCGTCCAAATCATCACCTGCCCTATGATCTCGATGATTAAAGAGAAAAACGCCACTCGGTAGCCGCCAAATTTATCCGGAAAAGAAGCGAAGAACAGTCGGGTGAGCACATAACAAACCCCAAAGGTGATAAAAGCAAAGGAAGCATCGCCCCAATGTCTTTCGGTAAAGAATAAAGCAATAAAGGAAGCAATACAACCAAATGCCATGGATGAAAAGGCAAGGCTTAATCCCTGACCCGACACTGTTCCGATTACTTTGTAAAACGGTGTTCTTACATGGTCCTTATCAATATAGGTGGCTGGAAGTTTTGCGGTAGCCAACCAACTCACTAAAGGCAGCAAAACAATAATGGCAAATGCCGGAAAATAACCATAGGCACCACTGACCCATATACTTAAAGGTGCACCAATGGCAATACCTGCATACATCGCAATGCCGTTCCAGGTCATTACCTTGCCCGATTTTGATGGCCCTACCAAAGTAATTCCCCAGGTAAGTGCTGCCGTAACCAAAAGGCTCTCGGCAATGCCATGAATTACCCTGGCCAATAACAATAAGGTCAATGCTAGCACTGGCGTACCTTGAAGCGTCACCGAAAGGACGTAGGCAATCCCCGCAACAATGGCAAAAGTAATGCCCAACATTTTACTACTTTTAGCACCTTTAGTGTCGGTAGTTTTACCCGAATAAGCCCTGGTTAACAAGGTAGATAGAAATTGTAAGCCAATAACCAGCCCTACAATAATGGTATTAAAGCCCAGTTGCTGCTGTACAAATTTGGGAAGTATGCCCAGAGCGATACCGATGGTTAGGTATACCGCAAATACTGAAATAATAATTGGAATTACGGCTTTATAGAAATCGATGGTTTGATCTTTTTGTAACGTGACATTCATATTTTTTAACTTGATAAAATTTCAAGTGCAAAAATGCGAGTCCCAAAAATGCAAACCTTTGACTTAGGTCAAAAAAATAGGATTAGTTTATTTTGTTAATATGATTGATTTTCTATATGATTCATTTAATCCTTAAAAAATTTAAACACATAGTGAAGGGTGTATGTTAATACCTAATACATCAGTCTTTGCTGCTATTTACGGTTTTGTCGCTTCGCGGACAAACTTTTATTAAGTAGTTTGTTGTTGTTTTATTTGTCTTAATGCTTTCGCAAGCTCAGGTTTCCTGTAGATGAAAAAAGTATGCAAAAAAATCCACGGCTGCGCCTGATGCTATTAAAGTATTAGCTGAGGCTAAAGTAATGCTATCCGCATCAGCCAAGGCCGAATTTAGTAGAACGAAGAGGGTTTGCTAAGGCTGGAGATGATGAAAACGCAATGGGTATACAGAGGAAAGTATTAATACCATTGCGCTTTCTATGTGGTTCGTTTAGTCGCTGTTAACTGAAAACTGAAGACTGCTAACTGAAAACTGAAAACCAGATCATTAATTAAGCAATTAAAAAGAAGGGTCTTTTTTGGACCCCTCTATCTTTATTAATAAGCAGATATATGACTATTTTTCACCCCAGGTCTTCTCTCCTTTTTGCATTTTGTCGAGGGTAGCCTGGTAAGTTGGTTTTTCTGCAGCTGGAACCAAATCAACAGCTTTCTTTTTTATGGAGATGGCCTCATCTTTCTTTCCCATTTTATAAAGCAGATTGGCATAGGTATCCAAGAAAATAGGGAGATATTCAGATTGTTTACTTTTCGCGTCTTCTACATTTTTTTTGCTCCATGCCATTGCAGCAGCCACACATTCTGAATCATGACAGTTTTCAAATATTGTTCTGGCAAAGGACCACGTCGTACCAGCATCTACTTCACTACCGTATTTTTCCATATAGGCCATTACTGAAGTTTGAAATTTAGGCCAGTCTTTTTTACTTTGAAAATCCTGAACCTGCAACAATTCAGTGGATTTGTTGATATCTACAGTAGGATATTTGGATTTTGCCGCCTTGATCAACGAGTCCAGATTGACAGAAGATTTTCTCTTAGCCCGGATCTCTTCATACACGATCACTCTACCCAGCATCTCATTTGATTTTCCTTTTCCAAGTACGGCATCAAATTTCTCAGGTTCTTTCAGCATCAGTTGAAATCCTTTGGTTTTACTGCTCTCCGCAAACTTGCTTAAAAACTCCAGGTTTTCTTTAGTGTATAAATTACTTTGCGTTTGCAGGTAAGCTGCTGCTATTTTATCTGCATTTTCCTGTTCATAAGCATCCTTAGCCATTGTTGCCAATTGCCTTAAAGTCTCCGGATTGGCCTTACCTGCTTCATATTTTTTAAGCAAGGTATAATATTGGGTCTCCGGATTTAAAGCCTTTTCCACTCGGGGAATGAATTTATCCGCTTCATCACCACCCACAACCTTGTGAACCAGTTCACCTTTTGGAGAAAAGATCAGAAAGGTAGGATAAGCCTGAATTTTGTAAGCTTTATTGATGGCTTCCATGTCTGCGTACCAGCTTTTCACTTCTTCACTATCGTTTTTTGTTTTATCAAACTGCACCTTCACATTTACAAAGTTCTTGTTGAAAAAAGCACCTACCTTTTCCTGAGGGAAAATGGTGTTGGCCATGTATATGCAGGGACCACACCAAGTGGTATAGCAGTCCACAAAAAGGTATTTGTTTTCTTTCATGGCTTTTTCACGAACCTGTGCCCAGCTTAGCCCGTGTTCAAAACGTGTTCCTTTATCCTGCGCAAGTCCCATGAAAGGGATGAGGAGGAATAATAAAATTAACTTTTTCATTTGATTATGTTTTTGATGATTAGGTTAAATGTTTTGTTGACTACCCAAGGCTGCAACTAAACTTTAATTGATCTCTTTTACTATAAGTCCCCTAACTCCGGCGTATTCCTCAAATTATTTTAATTTATTTTTTTTCGGAGTAATAAAGCTGTGTAAATCCGATCCGTCATCTCGACTGGAACGTAGTCCCGAATATTCAAGAGAGATCTGATTAGTGCAAGGATAATTATGTCACCGCTTCGCGGTTTATGGAATGGTTGTTTTTATGCTATAATAATGTCAGTCCTTCGGACTTATATTGTTGCCGACAGAATATACAGAATGCTTACAACCACGAGGTGGTGGCATTATTATAGCCTATTATTCCAGTATACAACAACCCTGAAAGGGTGACATAGATTATAACGAACCATTGTTTGTACGAGTTCCGCTATTACCAATTCGATTGACTCGGCGCCGCTCCGTCATCTCGACTGGAACGTAGTGGAATTGAGACCGCGAAGCTGCTATGGAGTAAACTGAAAGTCAAGGGAGTTAAATCTTTGGATTTATTGATAATTAACATTACATAGTTCAAAGATTTCTCCACTACGGTCGAAATGACGGGAGAACTAAGGGCTGTGCAACCTACTCCGTTATCTCGACTGGAATGCAGTCTCGAATATTCGAGAGAGATCTGATTAGATGAAAGGATAATTATGTCACCGCTTCGCGGTTTATGGGATGGTTGTTTTCTTGCTATAATAATGTCAGTCCTTCGGACTTAGGTTGTTGCCCATAAACTGTACGAAATGCTAATAACCACGAAGTGGTGACATTATTATAGCCTATTATTTCGGCATCCAACAACCCTGAAGGGGTGACATAGATGATGAATCATCATTGTTTGTACGGGTTTCGTCATTGCCAATTGATTGGCACAAATCCTCTCCGTCATTTCGAACGTAGAGAGACCGCGAAGCAGCTACGGAGTAAGATGTTTGGGCTATGGTCATCATTACAGTTTTCTTTTAGCAACGTCTTTTTTCGCTCGTAGCCATCGACTTAACTAGTTAGTGCTAACTAATCGTTAGATTTAACTCCGTTGATTTTCAATTTACTTCGTAGCTGCTCCGCGGTCTCTTCGTGCCTCTCCGAATAATCGGAGCAGGCTATCGAAATGACGGCGAGAACAACTACTGCGACGTCAAGGTATAAATGACATTGGCTGTATACACTCCCGCTACTTTATTGAGCAATTTTTGGGTCTGACTGGCAGGAATCTGATACCTAATGTCGATATTCCGATCTACTGCCGGCAAAGCATTACCAATTAATGTTTGGTTGGTAGTAGAAAGTGCCGAAATGGTGTTCACCCCCAACTGCCCATTACCCGGACCTATACTTAAAATATCGACAGGGATGATATTGCTCCCCGAAGCAAAATTCGCTGCGGAAGCCCTTACACTCAACTGATAAGGGATGGTTTTACTGAGCACAATATGGCTGCCAATATTAATCGAGATCCCATTTGTATACTTCTCCGCATTATCAAACACAAAATTAACCGTCGGTTGATTTACGGTAATTTCCGCAAGGTCTTCTACCACAACGCTTAAGTTAGAAGACGCATTTACCGTGAGTGCAGGGTAATTTCCTGCTTGGTCCTTAGCCTCTAGGCTCAACGTAGTCCGATAAGTGCCTTTATTCAAAAATCCGGCTTTAAGCTGGTTTGCCGTAATGCTGAATTGTCCGATAATGTTGCTACTATTTCCAGTGGGCACACTCCCCCTGAAAATTTCCTGAAAACTTGTTCCCAATCCAACGGCTGCGCTCTGAACTGGAGAAGTTACCCGAGCCTGTACCAGGTTTACATTGGTAACCGGTGCCACTACGCCAGTATTTCCATTGCTAAAATCAAAGGTACTTGTTCCGCTCCTGATGCTCATCAACAAAGGAACAGAATGGCGGTAGGAAAACGTCCTCGTGGTACTGGCTCCCGTACTTCTGTAAAAATTAAGGTCGTTAATCCTGATCTCCACATCGCCAAGCTGATTTAACGTATTAAGAAACCCTGGAACTTCAACGGTTAACCGAGCGGTTGAGGGGCTAAATGAAGCCCCCACAGCAAAGGCAGACATGCTATAGGCCAAATTACCCGCATACGTGCCCGCCTCCCAAGCGTAAGAAGTTAATGATGGACAGGAATAACGTACAGACATGGCCCCACTGGTAGTAGAAGAACTCAGAAGTGTTTGATTAGTAGTGCTCAGAAAAACCTCTGTACCAATGGGCCTCGGATTACGGTACAATACCGCAGTAAAACGATTTACAGGAATACTCCTAGTGCCAAGGTTCTCCGTAAAGGTACCATTAACGCTCCTTACCTGAACAGAAGGTGTAAAACCAAACCCCGAACTGTAATTGTATCCAGATGCAATTACGCTTACCTGACCGGCAGTTATTGCCGCCTCATCAATTCTCAACGTAGCATTTTGGGCGCAAAGTTTAGCGCCAAACGCCATCAAAAGCAGTATGATCCAACTATTTCTTAACATAGATATTTTTTTCAGCAACCTTCAAATTGTGATGGTCTCCAGCGTCCAGAATGGCCACCACCAGGTATTCGCCTTCAGGAAGCGTTTCAGGCATTAGGTAATAAATCCACTGAAAATCAGCAGGCATAATGGTAATGGGAATGGGCTTGGCCTTTATTTCGGCACCGGTGGTTTTATGGGTTAGCTCAAATCTTAAAAAGCCGTCTTTATTAATTTCGCCGGTATTTTCAAACTTAACGGCCAAACGCCCATGTCCCTTTCCGGAAACATCTGCAGGGTGGTAGTCAAAGGCCAAAAAATTCAGGTCGCCATTTTTCAATCCATCAGCAATAGAGAACAGCTGTATGCCAAACTCCAAACTCATTTTAACCCCAATACCAGCTTTGCCTTTGGGTTCGGTCACTTGGGCATTGGTTTGGGTAAAGAAAAGCATACAGTTGCCAAAACCTTGTTCTTTTTCTTGTGGTATGGTTATCCCTACTTCAAAGTTTCTCTTTTCTCCAGGCGCCAATTTAATTGCCGTTTCCGACAGTCGGATATTTTTGGCATTGGATGCCGGAAGTGTGCCCATTGGGGCGTATACCTTGTTTCCAAGGGAATCTCTTTTCCAATCCTGCAGGTGAACAATAAACTCATAAGTTGATTTTCCTGAATTGCTCACGGTAATCACTTCCGACAAGGTTTCGCCGGGATTTCCTTTAAAAAAAATACGAGTGGGCGAAAATGAAATCGTCTGTGCCATCAGTTCATCTATCCCTGACAACATCAGGCAGCTGAATACATATATCCAAAATTTAGCCTTCATTTCTTTAATTGATTAGGTGGTGTCTAGTAGCAATAACAGGGAAAATCAGCAGCATCTCCCCTGCTATTGTAGGTTCATTTATTGGGCAATAATGGAATAAATAATGTCGGTACTGTACCTTTGTTTAGGAGCATCCAAAAACGACGCATTTCTGGGAATGTTGTATAAAATATCATAGCCCTGCCCCAAAGTAGGAACCGCCTGTGCACCAGTCACTATAGCCTGATCAGTAGTGGTTGGCGTAATTTCGGAACCAAAACTGGTCACACCAGATCTCCTTGCACTTAACCTAAGAATGTTCAGGGGCAAAGTATTGCCGGCAGTGGTTTGGCCAAAAAAATCGCCGGTACCCCTTACCATAATTTCGTAATACACGGTACTGGTAACGGTAAACTGACTGGGAATAATTACCGATTTATTGTTGGCAATGTAATCTTCAGCACTTTCATAAACCAAATCTACCACTCCGCTTCCCGTTGGCCCTTCAGGCGTTACACCCATCACATTCCTCAGGTCAACAGTCACCCTCACCTCTTTAATCAGGGTTTGGGACCTGGCTTCAATGGCCAGTCCGGTTACTGCAGCTACCATAGCCGCAATTACAATTTGTTTTCTTTTCATGGTTATTTATTATTTATGTTAAAAAAAATTAAATGCACTATTTAAACTTCATTACTTCCACTTTACGCTGCGTTTCTTTATAATCAAAAACCAGTCGGCAAGTCAAGTTCTTTTTCACCTCTACCACTTCCTGCTGATTGGAAATAGAAAAAGGTAATCCCTCTGTGAGTACCGATACCGTATACTTATTTTCTGGCAGGAAAAAGTTAAACGAACCATCATCATCCGTAAGGGTATGAAACACCATTCCACCATCCCCTATGGCTTTTACCCTAATGCCAGCCAGCTTGGGTTTGCCCTCCTGGTATTTCTCGGCCACGTAGCTCAAGTTCCCCGAAAGGCGTTCCATTTTTACAAGAGGGACAGAGATCTTTTGATGCTTATTTAAGAAAATCTCTACTGGACGTAACAGACTCAAGCCCTTATCATTGATGATCGAGATCTGATAGTTTCTGTTTTTATAAGCTGTAAAACGAACCTGCCCCTTTGCATTCGTCACCGCTGCAAGCCCCTCGATTTTGACCAACAACCCGGGAACTAGCGGCTCTGAATGGTCTCTTAACCCATTGCCATTTTCATCTTCAAAAAAGGTCATTTCTAGTTTCATATGATCGTCCTGCGCATTTCGGCCAAAACTTTTCTCCACACCAATCCGCAACTGCCTGTTGTCAAAACGAAAGTTATCATTTGGATCATTCCAGGATTCCTGTCCCTCAATACCTGTAATTGGATTGTATGCCCTACTGTTTCGCCGTTGGTTTAGACCATAAAAAAAGTCGAGAGAAAGGGCCCAGTTTTGCGGCAGCATCCACCTCAGGTTACTGTTAAAAGAATAGTTTTGGCTGTTGTTAAAGCCATAATAATTGTACATGGCATTTGCATTTACCGTAAGGCTGCCCTCAAACAGTGCAAAATGAGCATTCGGTCCAAGGGAATAAATGGCGTATTTGGGGTTTTGAGATACCCCCAGAGCATCCGTGAGGTAATAACTATTAAACTGACTAAAAGCCGTAAAACCAGCTACCTGGTTGCGATAATTAAAATTTGTTCGTGAAGATAAAAAAGGTGCCGGTGGCCTTCCAGAAGTATTGGTAAAGGTATAACCTTGGTCGGCCTCCAACGAAAACTCATGGTAAGCATTGCTATAAGTGAAATTTAGCTTTGTACGCAAGGAGGAAGACTTCCACCTGACCACCCCTGCATTGGCCGCATCAGGATGATTGGCATCCATGTGCTGGCTAAAATAATAAGGCGCTACACTAATTCCCCAGCGTCCAGTTCGTTGGTTAAAACCCAACTCATAAACGTTTTGCCCGTAGTTATTGGTAATGGGCAGATAAGAGCCATTTGTATACCACAATGATTTAGGTTTATTGTTGACCAAAGTAACCCTTGCAGATACACTTTTAGCCACTCCAAGCCGCAACAACACCTTATTATCCAGCTGAAGTAAACCTCTTCTTAAACCAGCATAATAACCTGAGGAATAATAGTTATTGCTCACAAAATTCAACTTATCTGTGTTTAAGCTGTAGTTGAAACCCACTGCGGCACCATCCCTCCGTTCGTTAAGGCCCAACCCTGAAGAAATATCACTATAGCCCCCTTCAAAACCCAATTGATGCCTTGCGTTGATGGGCACGTTAATGGCGGTAGAAAGCAGTGTAGAGTTAATTCTGGTCCAAAGGTTATTATTTCTCAGCAAGATCAGCCTCTTGTGGTTGGTTGCTTCCTTGCCTTCGTTATACACCACCGCAAAGGTGCTTCCGGCTTTTAGTCGGTTAAAGTCAGAATACAGGAGGTAGTTATTGTCTAGCGCATATACGTCTACAGATCGCTTTTCTGTGAGCTGGGCAGTGCCTTTAATCCCCCTTCCGTTGACATTAAAATCCAGGGATTCGTAAATATTTCCCAGTTTTAAGCCCCATTTTTTACCAGTATAATCCACATAAGTATCATAAACATTGAACACTTTTTCGCCGGGATTGGCAAAATAATCAGTATTCAATTGATACCTGAGCTCACCTTGTTTGAGGGTGTATTTGCCATTTCCCTGAAACTGATAGGCAGACAGGGACTGATCTACGCTCATGTAGCGCAAAGCAATGGTATTTGGCCGGCTCTGATCAAATGGTGTACGATTAAGGCCAAGCCTCCTGTCGCTGGTGAGGCTCATGATCCTGATTCTTTTGATGGCCATTTGTTGCCCACGCAGGTCAATTGCCCGTATGGTGACCGTAAAATCTGCGGGGAATTTACTGTTGAGTTTGTTTTTAGCAATAAAAGGCAAACTGAGCTGTGCACCGGGCTGAATATGAAGTTCGGTGGTTTCACCCACAAAGTCCAAACCATCGGGAATTTCCGTGAGCTCAATCCTAAAACTTAAGGGGATAAAACCATTGTTAAAACACCTGATCATTACCCTCGCCTGATTGGTTAGCTGGTTAAGGTAAACTTCCTGTTGATCAGTATCTATAAACAGACCCTGCACATTTAAAAGCTGCACATAAAAAACAGCTTGTTTATTGATGGGCACCCTGCCCGTTAATTCCCATAGCTGAATGGGAAGGTCCTGAAAGTTCTTGCTGATCGTTACCCTGTCGGCCATGTATTTTAAGGGAAACACCTTCCTTTCTCCCGGTTGTAGGGATAGCGTATCCGGTAAACGAAGCAATCCGTTAAGCGCTTTATCCCTAAGGTTTAGGGGCACCAATTTTACTGGCAAAGCCGAATGGTTGTTTACCCACAAAGCATTAGAAAAGGTTTCACCAGCTTTTACCGTAACGGTATCCTGCTTAAAGCCATAGCTTACCCCTGTATTTAAATCTTGGGCAGAAGCCCATTTAAATGACAGGGTCATCAGGAGGATAAAGACCAATTTGGCTTTTCTTTCCATAACGCTCTTCATAAGGCTTAACGGCTATGAAGTTTTTCAGGAACGCCCGTGCGGTGTGCCATCATCAATCTATTCAGTTTAGTACCAGCCATTGAAAGCTTGGCAAACACCACAATTCCCATCACCATGGCCAGGCCCGGACACCAAACTGCAAATGCCCTGGTCTTTGGAACAAGGGCTGGCAGTGGGCTGGTTTGGGTGATCAGGTTCAAACCGTACGAAACGGTGATCAACAGGTAAATAGCTCCCATAAATTACGTTCTATGTTTACATGATGTCCATCATTAAAAGTTACACCTCTTTCTTATTTTCATGCTTTTTACGCCGTTCCATCAATTCATTCAATTCATTTAACTCCGTAACCAAGCAATCATATTCTTCCATCGGTAGCCCCAGTTCCACTGCTTTATCCCTATCCATATACAGTACATACTTTCCATTTTTCAATTCAACTAAATGTTTGATCCTGAGTTTCATGTTTTCCTCCTGTTTAAGACCCGAAGCTTCGCAAAGTAGGCTTGGCCACTTCAACTACTCCAGTGTTACTATAAATTAAGTCCAGACTTTCCTTTGTCCAGTTCAATTAAATCATTGATGATATTAGAGCTCTTATATCTCCACAACATCATTGCGAGGCACGACCGCGAAGCAGCTAAGTAGTAAACCAATCCTACAACTATCGCAAAGCAGTAAGACTATCGCTTTAAGATTGCTTCGTGCCTCGCAATGACGAAACAGGTCTATTACTCATTTCTTCCTTCTGTTTAAGGTCCTGAACATTCACAAAGTAGGCTTGGCCACTTCAACTACCTATCTGCTAAAGTGAGGGATATATTTGGTAGTTCTTAAAGACGAAGTGGCCTTTGCCGTACCTTGGTACCATCCGGTCCGTTGTGTGTATTACATCTGTAAAAATGGGCCGGTATTTTACGCCGGCCCGGAGCTGCTTACCATCATCGCTAGCTCCACATCTAACCTAATCTCTTTTTTGGGGCATCCCATTAAAAACCATATCCCGGGTTTTGATCTCCAGCCAAACTGGGGTTATTTAATATTTCCTGCTGTGGTACAGGGAACAAGGTTTTGTAAGCCGCCCATGTACCAACTCCCTTTTCGAGCATTACCAAAGGCATTACTTCATCGGCACGGTTACCATTAGGGTTGTTAAAGCCCGCCCAGCGCCTCAAATCCATCATGCGGTTGCCCCATTCCGTAAAGAGCTCAGTTCTACGCTCCTGCTCAATGGCCAGCATCATTTGCGGTAAGGTGGTGGCATGGGTTACCTTTAGTGCGGGATCATCAAAGGCACGGTTCCTGATGGCGTTGATATCTTCGGCAGCACTGCCGGCCCCCGTTAATTTGCCCTGCATAGCCCTGGCCTCAGCCCTGATGAGGTATTGCTCGGCTAGCCTGAAGGCCATCAGATACTCAGGAATAGCGGGTGTACCCGCATTATTTTTGTATTTATGTGCAAACCTGAAAACATCCTGCCCTGCGGTAAAAGTGCCTACCCAATTGGCCCTTCGCTTATCGCTAGGGTCAAAGGCATTGTAGAGTACGTTCGTCATTGGCGTACCAGAGTAAGCACTACTTCCAATGGTCCGCGGATCTTGGGTGATGATCATTGCCCTACCATCCTGGCCAAATGGCAATACCGGCTTCAGTTGCCAAATGGCCTCTCGACTGATATCTCTAAACACATTCAGTAAATCGGGTTCGAGCACATAAGTGCTGTTTCCAATCACGGTGGAAGCCTGGGCCTCAGCATTTGCCCAATCTTTCATGTATAAATACACCTTGGCCAGCAAGGCGGTTGCCACGGCTTTATTGGGCCGTATGCGCTCTGTAGTGGTGGTATTGGTCGCATTTACATACTGATCGGTTAACAACAACTGCGCCTCCTTTAAGTCGGCCACAATGGAGTTGTACACCTCTGCTACCGATGATCTCGGCAAGCGGGTATTTACGTTATAATCAGTACTGGTTACCAGTGGCACTTTGCCAAACAGCCCCGAGGTGTAAAAGTGGAAAAAGGCACGGATGAACCTGCACTCTCCTGTTAACTGCCTTTTTACCGCATCGGAAATGACCGGCGACTGTGCCAGATTTTCCATCACCAAATTTGCGTGGTATATATTTTTATAGGCAATGGTCCAATTGTTAATTGCATACATATTGGTAGGCAATATGGCATTGGCATTAACATCAGCTAAAGATTGGACAGTATAACTTCGTAATTCATCAGCTGACACGGCAGCCAAAAAACTAATACCCCCATAGCCCTGGGAATAGAATTCGGTATTTGCCATCTGGTAGTAAACATAGCTTACTACGGCCGCCGCTTGTTCGTTGCTGGAAAAAACCTGATCAGCAGTAGATGACGTTGGTGGCCCCTCCAAGTGAACAAATTTCCTACAGGAAGTACTCATCAGGAGTATTCCGAGGGTAATGACAGATATATTGATGATTTTCATATTTATAAGGTTATAAGGTGATCTGTACGCCCAAAGTGAGCATTTTTAAGGGTGGCAATGCCTGTGACTGATTTTCGGGATCCATGCCCTGATAGCCTGTAAAAGTGAACAGGTTTTGTCCCTGAACAAATACACGTGCATTCTGCAGTTTTAACTTTTGCTGAAAAGAGACAGGGAGTGTATAGGAAAAATTCAGGTTACCTAAGCGCAAATAGGTGATATTCACATAATAATTAGGATCCCAAGATGGATTTAACCTAGATTGGGCAGCAGGTTGCGTTAGGGCAATGGCGTCTTGTGTGAGGCGCTGAAATTGTGCACCGGTTTGTCCTGGGGTGGTCCAGCGGTTTTGATACCAAAACAATGGCATGTTACCCATAAAGCCACCTACCAAATTCGCGTTAGGAAACGTGCCAGCATTTGTTGCGGGCCCCATCTGTTTAGAGAACTGCAGGGAAACATCCAGCGAAAAGGCCTTATAATTAAAGGTATTGCTAAGGCCACCAAAATAATCTTTAAAAAGACTAATGACGTTCGTTAAATCGTTTTGCGATAAAAGATTGGTGGTGGTAATGGCCCCCTGGGCATTTCTAATTTCTCTTACTCCGGTTTGCGCATTGATCTGGTAAGGTGTAACAGTACGGGCAATGGCCAGTGGATGCCCAACTATATAGGTATATCTGTAGGCAGAATTTTCTATGTTATCATAACGCAGCAATTTATTTTGGGGCAGGGTTAAATTAAAGGAACTGGTCCAGCTAAAATTCTTGCCCCTCAGGTTGATGGTATTTAACATAAACTCCCAGCCTGAGTTTTGGATCAATGCAGGCAAATTACTGATAACGTTAGCAAACCCGGCAGTTGCTGCCAATGGCAAACTCAACAACTGATTGGAGGAGCGGTTACTGTAATAATTGGTGGTGAGCATAATGGCTCCCTTTAAAAAGCCAAGCTCTAGGGCGCCCTCTGCCTTACGGTTGCTTTCCCATCTAAAACTGTCATTTAACAATTTATCCGGTGTTAATACCGCACCGCCACCATAACCTGGTGGGTTACCAGTGCCCTGTACCGTGGGATTATAAAGCTGATAAAAGCCATAATCGCCAATACCATCACTACCGGTAATGCCATAGCTTGCCCGCAATTTACCGAAGCTTAAAAAGGGCAGGGCTTTTTTTACCCAGTTTTCATCGCCAAAAACCCAGGCGGCACCTATTGCCCCAAAATTACCAAACTGACTGCCCGGGGCAAACCTGCTGGAGCCATCTCTCCTAAAGGTTATATTCATGAGGTATTTATCCCCAATGTTGTAACCCACACGGCCAAATATGGCATTGTACTTATAGGTACTGAACGTTTTATTGGAGACAAGTATTTGTGCAGTGCCTGGGTTAATTAAAAGTTGATCACTCCCATGCCCATAGCCTTGGACAGCGATAGCATTTGTTTTGGATTGCTGAAAAGTGGTACCTGCCAGCACATCGATGACCCCTGGCCCTACTTTGGCCTTATAGTTCAGTTGCGGCTCAATATTCCATACACTGCCACTGCTTATCACATCTGTACTGCTCCGCACATATGGGCCATACGCCGAATGTAGCGCCGGATTGATTGTTGTAGATGGCAGTAAAGTATTGTTTCTGTTGGTGTTGGTGTTAAAGCCTACCAAAGTGCTAAATTTAATACCAAGGGGCAGCTGATAAGTGATGTTGGCATTGGTAGTGAAGGTATTGTTAAGGCTGGTAAAGCTTATCTCATTCCCCGCGTAAGGGTTATCCCATCCCTGTACATTGGGCCAGTTCAGCCTCCCCTGTGCATCGCGAAAGTTAAGCCCTACCGGTGGAAGTCTGAGTGCAAAAGCTATATAATCTATTGCGGTACTGCGGTTATCATCACTCCCATAAGTAGCCGTAAACTGCACTTTAAATTTCTGGTTGGAGCTCGAATGGTTCACGACCAGTCGGCCATTGTATCTTTGATAGACATTATTTGGCAACCGGAAAACATTGGTTTGACGTGTATAACCTGCGCCAAAATTGTAGCTGGTAAACTGGTTGCCACCACTTACCATAGCCTGCATATTGGTAATATAGGCTGTACCACCCAACAGTTCCTCCTGCCAATCTACCTCCCTAGTGGTATCGGCATAGTTCAGATCATAGGCATAGAGGGATTGTCTGAAATCGATTCCATCATTTCTAAACGCCTCATAACGCATATCCAGATATTGGCGACGGTTGAGCATTTCTGCCCTTGTGGCAATTTTGCCAATACCGTGGGTCATGTTAAAGTCCACCAGAGTGGTACCCGGCTTGCCCTTTTTGGTGGTAATTAAAACAATGCCATTGGCACCTCTACTGCCATAAATAGCCGTGGCATCGGCATCTTTAAGTACATCGATACTTTCAATATCGGCGGCATTTAAGGAGCTTAAAGGAGTGAGGGTATAATTTGAACCTATCAAGGCGGGTATGCTTGAGTTTTGAAAAGGGATCCCATCTACCAAAATCAGCGGATCACTAGCTCCTGCCCGCAAACTGTTTATACCACGAATACGAATGGTAAAGCCAGCACCAGCCATCCCACTTTGCTGAGTAACCTCCAAACCGGGGATACGGCCAATGAGCGCTTGCAGCGGATTGAGCACCACTTGTTTTTCAATATCTGCTGCTTTTATTCCGTCTTGCGAACCAGTACTCAACCGTTTGTTGGTAGTTCCGTAGGCTTTTACCTGTACCTGATCCAGTTCGGAGGTACTCATGGTGAGTCTAATATCGCCCATGTTCTCTTTTACAGGGAGCGTCATCATATCATAGCCGATGTAAGTAATGACCAACATGGCGTCTTCGGGCACATTATTGAGTTTAAATTCGCCTTTTTCATTAGTAAGGGTCACGGTATTGGTTCCTTTAATCCTTACGCTAACTCCCCCAAGTAACAGTCCTTTCTCATCTAGCACGCGGCCACGCAAATTAATGCTGGCCAAATGCGCAATAATCCTCTCGAACAAGGAGGGTGTTTTCTCCTTGATGATGATTGTTTTGCTTTCTATCGCATACACCAGTTGCTGCTTGACAAACAGTTCTTCGAGCACTTCTTCTAGTGTGGCCTCTTTTACATCAATACTCACAGGAACTGCTTTTTGCAGGCTGTTACGATCAAAAAAGAAATCGTAGCCGGTTTGGATACGCAATTCTTTAAATATGCTTTCCAGAGAGGCCGATTTTCTTTTAAGTGTTATTTTTTGGGCATGAGAAACTGCGCTAACCTGCACCAAGGTAGTAATGAGGATGAGTGTGGTCAGTTTCATCACAAGTAGCATTTTACGAAAACCCGCTATAGGAATAGCTTGTATTCTTCTATTATTTTCATACATTTGTTTAGTTGGTTAGTTAATTGATCTTCAGAAATTTGATTAATGTAATGCCAGCTATAAGCCAGAAGTGTTGGTAGCGCTTTTGGCTTTTTTTATGGGCATTTTTAAGTCTGTTTATTGTGTCACGGTTACCCTCCTTCCTTCTACTTTAAAGTGAATTTTTCCGGTTGCTTCCATTATTTTAATACTTTGTTGTATATGCTTGTTATCGTTTGGTCATTCCTCTTCGCAATGAGGAGTAATGTTTATGTTTCGTTCCTCCTCGCAATGACGAAGAAAAGAACGTCATGCTGACCACGAAGTAGCTGCGAAGCAAATTTATTTTACTGCGTAGCTTTCCGTTTCACTACAGGTCAGCATCAGTTAAACAGACCCTGAAACGAGTTCAGGGTGACGGCAAATGGGCAGTTCGTTATTCTGAACTTGTTTTACTGCATAGCTTTCCGTTTCACTAGTTGAATCTACGTTCCCATCTCCTGGTAGGGAAACATTACATTTCCTGTTTTGCTACTATCTAAGGTTCTGTCGCTTCGCGGACAAACTTTTTTCCTGTAGCTGAAAAAAGTATGCAAAAAAAGCCACGGCTGCGCCCTGTTCTGTTAAAGGCACCAGCAAGGCCAATTTGTGCATCCCGAACAGGCCAAGGCCGATTTTAGGAGAACGAAGAGGCTTTGCTAGGGCCCGAGATCGTGTAAGAACTATCAAGCCCATATCTATGGTTTTTACCCATCGCTTTAAGATTGGGTTACCTCGTCACGGTTACCCTCCTTCCTTCTACTTTAAAGTGAACTTTTCCGGTTGCTTCCATTATTTTTAATACTTCGGAGATGTTTTTTGATCGGGAAACCCAGCCGCCCGGCACCAATACGGTAGGCGCTGGAGATTCGTAAACGATTTCTACATTGTACCATCGGGCTATTTTGCGCATGGTGGTTCTAAAATCGTCCTCTTTAAACACAAATTCTCCGCGTTTCCAGGCCACTTCATTAAGGGTGTCTACCTGTCGCACTTTCAATAGGCTGTCCTTTTGCAAGGCCTGTTCTCCGGGTTTTAAAATCTGGTCGTTTATTTTTACGCTGCCGGTTAACAAAGTGGTTTTTACCAGCGCTTCATCTTCATAGGCGCTGATGTTAAAATGGGTACCTAATACCCGTACCTGTTGCCCCCGGCTTTCTACCACAAAGGGGTGTTTCTCATCTTTAGCTACCTCGAAGTAGGCCTCGCCGCTCAGTTTTACCCTACGTTCTCCGTTTTTCCTCAAGGCTGTGGTATAGGTTAGGCTCGAAGCGGCATTAAGCCACACCTCGCTTCCATCTGCCAACGTTATTTGATAGGTACCCCCTGCTGGCGTAGCAATGGTTTGCGGCCCCGAGGTGCGCTCCACCAAACTTCCGTCGTGGTAGGCTATTTTACCGTTGTTAACCACCACTCCTGCCCTGGCATCGCTGAGGCTCAGCGTTTTGCCGTTGGACAGGGTAATGGTCGCTTTATTTGATCCCGGCGCTATATCATTGATCACCAGTGGTACACTTATTTCAGGAGAAGATGGCGACTTAAAGAGATAGATCCCTGCAACAATCAGTACCGATGCCGCTACGGCACTAATGGCCAGTTTAGGCCACAGGGCTCGTTTAAGCGTTGGCTTTCTTTCGGCCGCCATCATTGCCAGCACCCTGTTCCATATCTTTTGGCCGTGCTCCTCCATAGAAGAGGCATAGGCTTCCGGAATTTCAACAGGCACCGCTGGCTCTTCATTTAACCAATGGTTCAATCGTTGTTTTTCTTCGGCAGTGATCTTCCCGCTTAGCCATTTTGAGGCTAAATCCTGAAGCTCTTCTTTATGTATCGGTTTGGACATTTCAATCTTCCTTTACCATATAGTCCCTCGAGCAATCCCTATTCCTCAAAATATTTTAAAAAAATGGCACCATAGGTTAGCATATTGTTTTTCAAGTAGATGTAGGGTAGCAGGTGGTTTAATAGTTGAATGGGTATCATGGGTGTGTAGGGTTGTTTTTTAAATTGTGGTTTATAGGACACCATTGGTAAGTATCATGTCCTATATGGTTAATTTTTAATCGTCATGTTTCTAATGGAGCCAGATAGGCACATCACAAACTCAGAGGCATTAATAAAATGGGATTGATCCGGAAAATAAAAAAGGTATATAACGCTCCTAAACGCTTTCTGAACTCCTTACAGCCTATTAGCTGAACAGGGGAACTTTAAGAGCGATGAGAGCACTATATACCTTAAGTTTTTTGGAATAAGAGAAAGGTTTAAAACCTCCAGGAATTGAATGTTAGTGTAAACTCATGCATTTCTTGCTACTATTTACGGTTCTGTCGCTTCGCGGACAAACTTTTTTCCTGTAGATGAAAAAAGTATGCAAAAAAATCCACGGCTGCGCCTGATGCTATTAAAGTCTTAGCTAGGGCAAAAACGCTGCTATCCGCATCAGCCAAGGCCGATTTTTAGTGGAACGGAGAAATACTGCCTGGGCTTGAGTTAATTCAAGAACTAGGTGTTTTAATCCGAATTCACGTTAAATAACGAGGCCGGTTTTAGTAGAACGAAGAGGCTTTGCTAAGGCTGGAGTTAATTCAAGAACTGGGTACCTTCTCATATTAAAATCCGGAAGGGATTTAGGCGCAAGGAGGTTTAAAAGCTGCAGACAATGCAGGATCGGGATGAAAGCGGTGGATATACATGGGATTGACTACCGGCCATATTTTGGAGGTCAGCGTCATCTCGGTTAAACTTGGGTTATAGATCCACAATTGTAGTGTATCTGGATTGAGCTGTTTAAAAGGGAGTTTCCTGTCCTCTGCATCATCGCCGTCATCGGGTTCATTATCGGAATAGTGCATCTCCACAAAATCAAAAAGGCTTAGCTTAGGGTCTGCCGTTTGGTGGCTTACAAAATGCTGAAAAAATATAGGCAACTTCTCAAACTGGCCCAATGTGAGTACATCGGCACCGGTAAAAAAAAGAACCATATAGATCAACACTCTTTTCATGAGTAGGCAGAATAGGAGTAAAACGATAACAAAAATAGAAGTAAAAATTATAAAAACAAATTTTCACAGAATTTTAGTTTGTTTATGTGATTCATTTAGGAATATCTAATAGGTTTTAAGGGTTAAAACATTTGTTTTTGCTACTATTTAGGGTGCTGTCGCTCCGCGGGTTCTACTTTATTAAGTAGTGTTTATGTTTTATTTGTCTTAATGCTTTCGCTGGCTCAGGCGCTTTGTGCGGATTAAAACATTTGTTTATGCTGCTATTTATGGTGCTGTCGCTACCGCGGGGTTTTACTTTATTAAGTAGTGTTTATGTTTTATTTGTCTTAATGCTTTCGCTGGCTCAGGCGCCTTGTGCGGATTAAAACATTTTGTTTATGCTGCTATCTAGGGTTCTGTCGCTACCGCGGGTTCTACTTTTTCCTATAGCTGAAAAAGTAGACAAAAAAGCCACGGCTGCGCCCTGTTCTGTTAAAGGCACTAGCAAGGCCAATTTGTGCATCCCGAACAGGCCAAGGCCGATTTTAGGAGAACGAAGAGGCTTTGCTCAGGCTGGAGATGATAGAGAGCAAATCACAAGGTTCTGTGAATGCTATCGGGTTTTCTATGTGGCTAATGTGGTTCAGTTAGGCGTTGCAAACTGAAAACTGCAAACTGCTAACTGCTAACTGAAAACTGTAGGATTTTTTTTTACAACAAGAAGCTCGATAAATGCGACCCAAGTCCATCACGTAGGATTTTTTTGGTGCGCATTAAATGTCCGTCTACTGATTTTTCGCTTATTCCCAGCTCATTGGCAATTTCCTTATAGCTTTTCCCGTCTTCTTTATTGAATTTATAAATCAATCTCGGCATTTCGGGCAACTGCCCTACTAATTCTTCCAATATCTTAGTCAGTTCGTTCAACTCCAGATATTGCTGGGTAGTGTCATCCAAAAGATCGCTGAGTTCATTGTGGTCTTGGTAGCGCCTTTCCCTGCGTTGCTTATCCAGCCATTTAATGACCCTGTACTTCACCGAAGCCATTAGGTAGTTGTTGAAACTGCCGCTCACTTCGAGGGTGTTTCTTCTTTTCCAAAGGGAATAAAAAATATCCTGAACAATACTTTCGGCCTCGCTCACATCATCTACTTTAGCTGCCGCTACTCCAAGTACCTGCTTCCAGTATCGCTGATACATGCTGGAAAATGCAGATTCATCATCCTGTCTCATTAACCCCAATAACTCTCCATCTGAGAGCTCTTTATAGTCTGCCATGTTCAAAGATTTCTAGCACTAATATAACGAAATAAGAAGGTATTATAATATGCCGGAAATAAATTTGATCCCTTATCCGCTGCGGAAAAAAGAGCGCAGGTGACCATGATCACCATACGCCCCACTATTCACCTGAACCTAATTTTCAAGAAAGTTTTAATACTTTAATTTATGCTGATTTTAAGGCAGCATTGATCCTGTCCAAACAATCAATTAAATGGTACCTGCTCATTTGATCTTTCGTTTTTGGGATAGCGGCTTTTATCTTCGCCTGTAACTGCTTTAGCTGTACCTTTCCAATACTGGTTACCTCTGAGCCATCCGAGTTTCCTCCTCTTTGGTTAGCTGCCGGCGGCTGAGTAAGCCTTTGTGGATCAAGACCGGAAAGCCTGATCAGGTTACCCACATAACTTTTCTGTAGGCTGCGCCTGTAAATACTGATGCTTTGGTTGGCCTTAAGCTCCGACCATATCCCCTTCTCCAGATCATTTAGGAACTCGACCGGAGGATAGGCATTTGCAGGAAACTGTACTTGTATATTTGCCAATGTACCTACCTTAAATAAAAGCATGCCCAGTGCCCCTGACTGTAAAGAACTGACCAATGTTAGCGGGTTATCCCCTGTTTTGCTCAGTACGTCTTTATTCAATAACCATTCAGGTGTTTCAAATACCTCCTGCTGCAGCCAGTTGAGGGCATCTTTCTGTTTACGTTTTGGAACGGCTACCTGTATTGGTCCTTTTTCTTCTACGGTTTTAGGGGTGTTCATGATCCCGCCAATATTCGCCGACACATGACCAATATACCTTTGAAACTGAGCGGTTACTTCCTTATACATGTTTTTCAGGTTCCCATAATCTTCATTGGGTTCACGGGTCCACTCTAGTAAACGAGGCACTATTCTTTGAAGGTTTCTCACCCCATAGCTACTGGCCAACATGGCATTGTCGCCCAAATCTTCCGTTTGCGAACGGGGATCGGCAGTCATTTCCGACCCAAACCATAAACGTTTGTTATTGGTAGTGCGTTCGATGATCCATTGGTTCAGTTTTGCGGCCTCTTGTGCTTGGGGCATTTCTGGCCACCAACGATAGCCCCATTCAATGGCCCATTTGTCGTAATCACCAATTCTTGGGAAAATTCCCTTTTCAGAAATACCGTCTTCGGGCTGTGCCACATAGTTGAACCTGGCATAATCCATAATAGACGAGGTATGCCCATTGGCTTCTACCCATGCTTTATCTCTCAGTTTTTCTACCGGTGTAGCATTGCTGGCCCCCATATTATGACGAAGCCCCAGGGTATGGCCTACTTCATGCGAAGAAACAAACCTAATCAGTTCGCCCATCAGCTCCTCATCAAACTGCATTTTACGTGCCCTTGGGTCGTTTGGTGCCGCTTGTATAAAATACCAGTCACGCAACAGCTTCATCACATTATGGAACCAGCTGATGTGAGTTTCTAAAATTTCGCCACTCCTTGGATCGTGCACATGCGGTCCCATGGCATTGGGAATATCCGAAGGTTTGTATACAATGGCGTTATGGCGGGCATCATCAATGCTCCAAGTGCTGTCCTGTGCTGAGGTAGGTGCTTCTTTCCCTATAATGGCATTTTTAAATCCTGCCTTTTCAAAAGCAACACTCCAGTCGTTTACGCCCTGTATCAAATAAGGCACCCATTTTTTAGGGGTCGTGGGATCTATATAGAATATAATTGGCTGTTTAGGCTCCACCAACTCACCAGCCAAATATCTGGCTTTATCCTCATCTTTAGGTTCCAATCTGAAACGGGTAATCATTTCTACCTTTTTAACTCCTTGTGGATTGGCATCGAAATCTGTATATCCAGTAGCAAAGTAGCCTACTCTGTCATCATACATACGGGGCGACATGGGCTTTTCTGGCAATAATAGCACGGAACTGTTGATTTCGAAGGTTGAATTACCCGGAGGGCCGCCTGCTCCAGGAGCCCCGGGTGCTGTTGGTGGTTTAAGAAAGGTTTTGGTGGTGCGGATCTCCATATTGAGCGGATGTGTTTTGATGGTATTGATAAAAGACTTATCTGGTTGGACCACACCGGGGCCTACCTTTCCTCCAAACACATCGTTATCAGTATTCAAATAATCTGTCACATCAATCACCATCGCCGAAGAATCTTTATTAAGGGCTTTTACGTCAAATGCGGCAACAATTGGCTGCACGCTGGAATTTAACACGGATTGGTACATGCTGTTTTCGCCTTTACCGGTGGCTCTTGTGGTGTGAGAGATGTTTTTTATAAACAGCTTGTGGTCTGGCCCTTTGGCAAAGTGGATCACTTTTTCGTTGAGCTGATCGCCAGCGTATAACCCCATAGATGATCCTATTGGACCTTTGGCAATGCGGTTAACCACCAGTAGGTCTTTTTCCAACAGGTGGTTGGGCACCTCGAAAAAATAACGGTTTTCTACCTGGTGCACTGTTAAAAGCCCTGTACGGGTAATGGCTTTTTTGGTAATCACGTCTTCATATTTTTTAAGCTTTCCCAGTTTTGCTTTGGCGGCACTATCGGCCTTGGCTTTTTGTGCGGCAGCAGCCACCATGCTGGCTTGGTTGGCCTGGGCCTGTTTTTTGTCTTTACGGGCGGTAAAGATTTTGCAGGATAAGCACATTACGGAGAGGAATGAAAATTGCAGGAGCAATATCAAATACTTCTTCGCTTTTTGCTTGGTTTGACGGAGCGAAGGTCTTTCGGCTCTTTTGCGCAAAAGACCGGATGTTAAATTTCTAATACAATAGTTGTTTGTCATTCGGTTGTTCTTTAGTTGATTTCGAAACTTTAAATCGTTTCTTAATCATAAGTCCCGGTATGGAGGTAGATTCCTCAAAATATTTGAAAATTATTTTTTTGGGGTTGTATGATGATTAGAGAATTTAAAGACATAAGCGCATTAGAAAATCTTTTTGTAAGTGCTCTAATATAAAAACATGAGCTTTTGCTGCTATTTATGGTCTGGTCGCTTCGCGGACAAACTTTTTTCCTATAGATGAAAAAAGTATGCAAAAAAATCCACGGCTGCGCCCTGTTCTATTAAAGTTAGTAGTAGGGCCAATTTGTGCATCCCGAACAGGCCAAGGCCGATTTTAGGAGAACGAAGAGGCTTTGCTAAGGCTGGAGATGAGGGAAACGTAATGGGTGCGGTAGTGAGGATATTAATGCTATTGGGTTTTCTTAGTGGCTATGTGGTTCGTTTAGATATATACAACGCATACACATCTTTCGTCATTGCGAGGCACGAAGCAATCTCATTATAATGCTATTAGGTTTTCTATGTGTCTATGTGGTTCAATTAATTAAAGAAAAAATTCAAACACATAGACACATAGGGCATGATGCTTACCAATGATGGTTTTCTAAGTGACTATGTAGTTCGTTCATGCACTGTCAACTGAAAATTGTGAACTGTGAACTGAAAACTGCTAACTGTAATGCTTAACGATTATTCCATTTTGCTCGGTCTATTTGATAGACGTAGTTTAGTTTGGGTTGTTCGCCAAAATAGGTTACTTCTTGTTCTGCGATTTTTTCTGCGCCGATGCGGCCCACGGCAATTTGGGAACGCACATTGGTGGCGCCTACATGCAAATTCACTTTGGATACAAACTGGAAAATATAGTCGAGCATGATTTTCTTTACGGATTGGTTGACGCCCTTGCCCCAACATGCAGTGCCATAAAAGGTATAACCTATTAAAATACTATCTTCCTGCGGGTTATATTCGTAAAACCTGGTGCTACCAATCACTTTATCATTGGTTTTATCTACAATTTTAAAGGCTCCTTTGCTTTACATAGCACCATCAAAAAAGGTTTTGAAAACCTCTCTTTTCCAACGGTCTTTATTGGGGTGCTGCTCCCATACTTTTGGATCTGAGGCCACTTCGTATAGTGCTTCAAAATCGGCTTCCTGCAGGGGAACTAGTCTTACGTTTTCGTTTTCTAAGGTAGGTTGTATGCTAAAAGTCATGGTTTAAAATTTTGGGGTTGTGGTCAATGAACTACTCAAAAATCACATAGTTTACTTTATCTACGCCGGTGTTGCCTGTCTTTTCATCATAGGCATACAAAATTAGCTCATAATTGCCGGGAGCGTTAATCAAATCACTTCCTTCGAACAAATTGGTAGCCACCCATGACATTTTCACTTCCTTCAGCGTTTTTCCGTCTTTTTTAAGGATGCCTTTCACTTCCATTTGCTCTGAATCCCAAACCCCGCCTTTGTCGATCACACAACCGCACATCATCACCACGTTGGCCTGAAATTGGAAAGGCTTGTCTTTAATGTCTTTCAATGCAATGTATTGGTGGGTTCGAGGTTTCAGGATATCGATGATAAAGCCCGGGATTTCCAACACAATGCCATCTCCCAGAATGTGTTTGCCGGGAATAAGCCAAAGCTCGGTAGTGACGGTAGCTTGTGCCTGTTTTAAATTGTAGGGCGAAACCACTTCTATACTTACAAAGGTTGGCTCTTGGATATCTATTTTGGCCAGGAAGCCCGCGGTTTTCTCGTCGGCAATGGCCGTGGTACGGGTTTTCGGATTTTTCATGATCAAATCGGTATTGCCTGTACTTCCGTTGGTTTTGCCCTCGGCCAAAATTTGTTGGTTGGTTTTATTTCTGACGATGACATAAGCGCCACCCAATGAACTGCCGATAAATTTGGCATCCTTTGCCCTGGCCCTAATCATTACTTTAGTTTCAACAGCATAAGCAGCTAGGTTGCAAAGGAGTGTAAGGCTTAATAAAATTGCTCTCAAAAGTGCTCTCATGATTTGGTGGAGTTTAAATAGGCTTGTTTAAATCGTTGGTGGAAGGAGGTGTTTTTTAAGGCAGTGTCTATTTGGTCGAGGTATTGCAAAATGGCCAAATCGTTATCCAATAATTCTAAAATGGCGCTTTCGCAACTGTGCCAAATCTGTTCTAATTGTGGGAGCATTTCTATCGCTTTTGGCGACAAAGAAATCATTTGCTTTCTTTTGTCTACCTGATCTTTTTTGATCAAGAGGTAATCTTTCTCGGCCATTTTTTTAACCAAAGCCACTACCGATGGATGGGCATAGCCCAAGGAGTCGGCAATGGTTACCATGGAGATCTCCCCTTTTTTCTGCAGCAACATAAACACGAGGTACCAATTGGGTTCTATGTCAATGTTAAACTCTTTGTAGAGCTTCCTTACATCGTGGGCCATGCGGTCGCTGATGCGTTTAAAGCGGCTGTCGAGGGCTTTATAGCCAAGGTCTTTAATGAAATCTAAGTTCATTTTGTGGTGGTTAGGTTACAAATATATTAAAATAAAGCAAACTATATAGTTCGCTTTATTTTTATCTTAGATGCCTATCTGGTTATGTTTTTACTTGTGGTTGGTCTTATCACCATACCACAATTTAGCCTTTAATGGATTTAGGCTATGGGCTTTTCCATGTGATATGCCTAAGGATATCCAACAGCTTTTGCTGCTATTTAGGGTTCTGTCGCTTCGCGGACAAACTTTTTTCCTGTAGCTGAAAAAAGTATGCAAAAAAAGCCACGGCTGCGCCCTGTTCTGTTAAAGTTAGTAGTAAGGCCAATTTGTGCATCCCGAACAGGCCAAGGCCGATTTTAGTAGAACGGAGAGGGTTTGCTAAGGCTGTAGATGATCAAGCATACATATCCTTCGTCATTTTACTTGTGGTTGGTGTTATCACCATACCACAATTTAGTCTTTAGTAGATTTACTTTACTTGTGGTTGGTGTTATCATCATACCACAATTTAGCCTTTAGTAAATTTACGGTTCTGTCGCTACCGCGGGTTCTACTTTTTCCAATAGCTGAAAAAGTAGACAAAAAAGCCACGGCTGCGCCTGATGCTATTAAAGTCTCTGCTAAGGCAAAAACATTGCTATCCGCATCAGCCAAGGCCGATTTTAGCAGAACGGAGAGGGTTTGCTAAGGCTGGAGATGATGAAAAGCAAACCACTGCGTTTTGTTAATGCTATTGGGTTTTCTATGTGGTTCGTTTAGGCACTGTAAACTGAAAACTGTTTTTACTTGTGGTTAATGTGATCACAATTGAGCCTTTAAAGCTTCCCTACTGTAATACTTTTGTTTGAACCACATACTGACGTTTACCAGCAAGATGAGTACCGGAACTTCTACCAGTGGTCCTATTACTCCTACAAATGCCTGTGGTGAGTGTATCCCAAATACAGCGATGGCTACCGCAATGGCCAACTCGAAATTATTTCCGGTGGCTGTAAATGAAATTGCCGCATTTTTATCATAAGGGACTTTTAGGGATTTATTGACAAAGAAACTTACCAAGAACATGAGCATAAAATACACTACTAATGGTATGGCTACCTTGATCACATCCATCGGCAATTCCAATATTTGATCTCCCTTTAAACTGAACATTAATACAATGGTGAATAGTAACGCATACAAGGTGATGGGCGATATGGCAGGTACAAATTTCCGATGGTACCATTCTACACCTTTGGATTTGACGAGAAAGTATCGGCTTAAAAAACCTGCTAAAAATGGGATGCCTAAATAGATCAATACACTTTCTGTAACGTCCTTTATGGATATGTCTACGTTAAAATTGGCCAAGCCTAACTTGTTGGGCAAAACATTGATGAACAGCCATACCAAAAAGCTGTACGTAAATACCTGAAAGATGCTATTTAAGGCTACCAATAGCGCTGCATATTCTCTGTTTCCTTTGGCCAAATCGTTCCAAACCATCACCATGGCAATACACCTGGCCAAGCCAATCAGGATCAAACCAGCCATGTAATTAGGTTCATCTCTTAAAAAGAGTACCGCTAAAACAAACATCAATAGTGGCCCAATAACCCAATTGAGCAGTAATGAAATGCCCATCACCTTTCGGTCTCTTAATGCCATTGGCAAAAGCGAATAATCTACTTTTGCCAATGGTGGATACATCATTAAGATGAGCCCCAAAGCCAAGGGAATATTGGTTGTGCCTACAGATAAAGCGTTGGTAAGCTTAGGAATACCTGGAAACAAGTAGCCTACGCTAATGCCCAGTACCATTGCCAGAAATATCCACAGGGTAAGGTAACGATCAAGAAATTTTAGTTTAACTTGCATCTGTTTACTTTTTGATTTGTGAAAATACGTAACACATTTCCTTTGCAATTTCCAAACTTCTCTCGCTATATACCTGCGCTTGCTGGGGTGTAGGATCTGAAATTTTAGGATCTTCATACGTGATGGGAATCCGCTGGTCGGCTCCTGCAATAAAAGGACAACCACCATCTGCCTGCGAGCAGGTCAATATGGCTACGAAAGCGGTAATTGGATTAAAAGGATGGTCGTAGTTTTTGGAAAAGCCAACGATGGGCATTGCATTAGGGCTATATTTGATCGCATATACTGGGTTAGCCCCTTCCGCAATTTTGAAAATATGAAAGCCTTGCTTGATCAAGGTTTCTGCCACCACAGGAAACAAGGCCGTTTCCTCTGTTCCGCCAGAGTAGCAATTTACGTTAGGCACCTCAAAGTACATTGCCGCCGCTTGTGCCCAAACTTGTGCCAAATGGCTCCTTCTGGAATTGTGCGTACAAATAAAATTGAGGTTGCTGGGCTGTCCAGCGTTTACTTTAAGCTGGACAGCGGCAATTAAAGGCTGTAACACCACTTTACGTTCAGCACTGATGGAGGTGTCCCCTTCCAATTGCTTTAGGGTATTGAGTAGATCCTGATACATCATCTTCTTTTTTAGCAGCATCCTGAATTTGGGGTACAACAAGCCGATGGGTTATTCTTTGAAGCCTGTGATGGAATTCCACAAGCATCTTGGGCCAAACAGGTAGTGGTTTTATTCTTCAACACAAAGGTTTTGCCGTTGAAATCCAAATCGTACTTACCGATGGTTTCTCCTTGGTACTCTACTTCTATTTCGGCATCTTCCATGCCCAGCTTTTCTTCGGATAGTTGAATGATGTGCAGCAACTTAGCAGGCTTTAAGCGATGCTCGTAATCATCTGCATCCCATAGCTGGAAATTAACAGCTTTTTCGTGGCGGATGATGCCCCCACAGTCGATAAAGTTTTTAGTGACCTGCCCTACTTCCGTCACGTGGAAATGCTCTGGAACGAATGCGCCGTTTTCTAATTGAAATTCTACGTTGTTTAATCCCGGAAGGATTTCTTTAATCTGTGATAGTTTCATTGTTGTTCTAATTTTAAAAGGTGTTTTATATTAATGTTATATTGCAATATTACGATATTAAAAGTCAAAAAAAATGCCTTTAACAGCATTGATTTACACTTACCTCTTGATTGAAAAGCATATTGAATTGTGCTTGAATTTGTTTCCATATCTTTTCATCGATGCAATAGCAAACGGATTTTCCTTCTATAGAGCCTTGAATGATCCCAATGCTTTTTAATTCTTTGAGATGTTGTGAAATGGTGGCCTGCGCCAATCCCAGTTCTTCTACCAAATCATTGCAAATGCAAGCCTTTTGGTTAATGATGTGTTGCAGGATGGCGATACGTGCAGGATGCCCCAAAACCTTAAATAAGGAAGCTAGTTGGTTTTGCTCTTTGGTAAATATTTCTGTTTTGGTTAGTCCCATGTTGTAAATTATTATATCGCAATATTACGATAATAATTGTAAATGGGAAAATATTTTTTTCTTTTGGCGTCAATAATTGGTCATCATTTACTTGTGTTTGGTGTTATCACCATACCACAATTTAGCCTTTAGTAAATTTACGGTTCTGTCGCTACCGCGGGTTCTACTTTATCAAGCAGTGTTTATTGTTTTATTTGTCTTAATGCTATTTAGGGTTCTGTCGCTTCGCGGACAAACTTTTTTCCTGTAGCTGAAAAAAGTATGCAAAAAAAGCCACGGCTGCGTCTGATGCTATTAAAATTTTAGCTGAGGCAAAAATGCCGCTATCCGCATCAGCCAAGGCCGATTTTAGTAGAACGAAGAAATAATGCTCGGGCTGGAGATGATGAAAAGCAAACCACGACATCTTGTTAACGCCCTTACTTGTGGTTGGTGTTATCACCATACCACACTCACGCTATAAATGGTTGGTGATCACGCCAGCCATAGGTTAAATGGCCTTGTATTACCTACACTATTTCGTGCAGCATCCAAATGGTGCAAGAGAAGTGTCCGGTATTGCCTAAAGGGCCGGGCAGTGATTTAAAGCCTAGTTTTTCGTAGGCCGCCACTGCCGAACTGAGCTCGGGCATGGTTTCTAAATAGATTTTTTGATAGCCCGTTGCCTTGGCAAAGTCGATACATTTTAGCATGATTTGCTTGCCTATCCCCTTTCCACGACTTGCTGCAGAGACATACATTTTTACCAATTCCACCGTATCGCTGTCCAAGCCGTCTGTGGGATAAATACCTGCACCTCCTAAAATTTCGCCGTTCTCTTCGGCAACAAAATAAGCGGTTCTTTCTTTTTGAAAGGTTTCAAACAATCGCTCGGTGCTTTCGTCAAAGTAGGCAGTGCCCGGTATGTTTAATCCAAACTCTTCTAAACTAGCTCTAAGGATTTTGGCCATGGCTACGTTATCGTCTGGCTTGATTAATCTTATATTCATCTTCTATGGTCGACAAATATCGGATATAAAAAAGAAAAAGCGCTTATCAAAAGTGCCTTTTCGATCATTGTATTCACCTTTTTTCACTATGGTAAAAAAAAATTTGATGCTGTAAAATTACACGTGTGTAATTCAGCAACTGCACGTGTGTAATTGAGCAAAAGCAAGCGTGCTTTTAGGTATTTGCACGCTTGCTTTTTGCTAAGGTCTCTATACTTTCCTAAAAGTTGCTGCTTTTAGGGCATCGGAGATTCTTTTTCCGGGACGATATTTCACATAAGCGTCTCTGATTAAGCCGCTGTTAAACTCTTCCCTGGTGGCCGCTCCACTACTGCTCAATCCTGGATAAAAACTGCCCAGCTTATCCATACGCACAATCCTACTATTCACCAAATTGTCCTGGATCACGTTCTCCAGGGCAATGATCACGCCCCGAATGTCGGCCTCTGAAAGTGCCGAGAATTTTTCGATTTGCTTTGCCAGGTCATCTACGCTCAGTTCTCCATCGGTAACCACACTAGCATACCACTTTTTGGTGCCTCCGCCGACTACGCCAGGCTCGCCTTTTTCGATTAGATTATACTTAATTGCCATAACTATATTTTTTTAGGGTTTATGTTAAAGATTGATGTAGGGTTGATAATTGCTTGATTGCTCAAGTTATTGGGAGGTGTCGGCAGCTAATGATTGAACAAAGATGAGCGAATTACCAATACGGCGTATCACCCGTTTAGGGTGATTTTTCATTTTTTTTGGGAGGGGGAATGAGGGGTGTTTAAAAGATTTATAGTTAATGTAGGAATATGAATAAGGTAAAGTTTTTATTATCTTCAATTGTCATTAACGCATTTTCAAATGTTAACCTTCACTACTCGTTTTATTCGTAGGATCAGCAGAAGACCTCTTGTTTCCTTAGCATGGACAGTCCTTACTGCTGCTACGGTATATGTTGTACATTATTATGTAGAAGAGCCAGATTCTACCAGTAAACTGGAAGAAGACGCGGTGAAATTGTTAAACCTTGAGAAGGAGCGATCAAAAGTAGAAAAAATGTATCTCACCTGGAGCGATTTAACCAGCTATGACAGTGCAAGTATTGTCGCACAGCTTTATGATCGCAAAACAGCACTTAATCCAAAAGAAATCTCTCAAATTATTTCTTATCTAGAGGAGAAAGAAAGTAAGATAAATTCAATAAGAGTGTTGGTGAATACCAGCCATTTCCGCAATGAGGCCTATGAGAATATGAGAACTACAATGGCAGAAGACATTAAATATTTGGACGAATATTATATTCGTATGCTGGCTTTTACCAAAGCTAGCTTTTCTGGTTCTGACAAAGCTAAGGAGATGTTGCCCGAAATGGAGATGACTAGAGATGTTAAACGCAAATTTCAGGAGCTGCATACCCGTTTTGCAACCTTGGATGAAATGATGGATCTGGCAAGAGAGGAACACAATGTGTATGTGCGTAGTTACAATTCAAGGAGTAAACTTTATCGTTTAAAAAGCTGGATATTTATTATTGCATTCACCTATATTGGTGCGTTTGTTGGCTTCGTGCTAGGATTGGCAGCTTACAGAAAAAAAAGAAAGTTACTACGCCCTATTATTGCTGCTGAAAGACAACGTAGCAAATCCGACGACAAGAGTAAAAGCTCTGAAAACGAATAAAGCAAAAGCTGAATCCTTCTTTTCTTCTCATTATTTAAGGTACTCGTGGTTGGTGATAACACCAACCAGAGGTTAAAGGGGGAATGAGGGGGTGGTTTTACTCGGGATTGGGGTGGTTACGATGCAACGATTTGGCTGTTAATAGTGGTTGGGATGGTGCCAAGTAGAGGGTTAAATAGCAAATATATACTGATGTCGTAGTTTGTTCGTGGTTGGTGATAACACCAACCGGAGGTGAAAAACAGAGGGTAAAAAGAAAATCATCAAATTGTATCATTAAAATTGTTTTTCGAGCATCTAAATTTATATTTGTAATCCAACAAAACTAAATTACCTCTATTCGCTTTAATGAAAAGTAAATTAACCTTTCCTGATTTTAGAACCGCAGGCTATAGAAACATAAGTGTTTGTAAAGAACTTCTGGATAGCCTAAAAGATTGCCCTGCGAGGAACAAAGTACATATCCTTCATAAAATATTTTATCTTTCAGGTTATGTTGTCGAATTTTCATTTAAATATATTTTGTTCTCCTCATTAAGATTAAGAGAATCACAGAATTTATATGAATATGAAGATCTGGCTTTTCGCAAAAGATGGCAACAACATAACTTTGACAAGCTCCGTGTACTATTGACAGCTAAAAAGGTAATAATAAGTACAGACATTCCTTTTTTAGGCAATAAGGTCGATAATAGAAAATTAGATGAGTTATTAAAAGCTTGGGATGTTCAAATTAGGTATAGTTTAGGACTATCTAATAATCCAGTAATCCTTACCCAGCAATTAATGGAAGAATTAGTTAATTTAACAGAGCAAATATTAAACAAAGTCACAACGAAGCATTAAAATGATAGCAATGTTACAAGCCTTCGATAAGATTAAAGAGGCATTAAATTTAAAGAAAAATAATGATACGATTCAAAAGTATCACATTTCTGTAAATCACAGAGATGAAATTGCAATAGTGGTCGTTGCTGAAAATGTATTTCCTAAAACTGATCTAGTTGAGGATCATAATCTTTTAGATAGCATAATCTTAATACAATTATCAAGTGATGAACTTGAGGAAGATTTCTTTTATAGCGAATTATTTAAATCAGGTGATGACTGTATTGTTGATTATGAAAATTCAAGGCGCAAATTGAACAACCTGCTAAACCCTGGAGCAGAATTTAAGGCTGCAATTCCAATAATAACCTATTACAGCTATAAAGGAGGTATGGGAAGATCTACAAATCTTGTAATTACATCTACGTATTTAGCAAGGACGCATAGTCGAAAAATTGTTATAATCGATTGTGATTTTGAAGCACCAGGATTTTCTAATTTTTTTCTTGAAGAAAATTCCTTTCCAATCTACAAGAATGGTCTTGTAGAATATTTTTTTGATAAGGAAAGCCAAGATGCTATTAACCTAAACGACTATTCTTGGGAAGTTTCCAAGCAATATTCACAGAGTGGCGAAATAAGAATTATTCCTGCAGGCAATTTGGATCCTAAGAGTATATTGAATAATACTGAATTCCCAACTCATTTGTCTCATTATTTAGAAGGCCTCTCAAGATTAGATTTATCTTCAACTGAGTCCACTATTAAAAAATTCAAATTGCTAATTTCTGACATCCAAGAACAGTATAATCCTGACGCTATTTTAATTGATAGTAGAACAGGATTTACTGATGTTTTTGGTATTGCAGCTTTACAATTATCTACTCAAGTCGTTGGCTTTTTCAGTAGTAGTTCACAAAATGATCCTGGGTTATTTCAATTCCTACAAGCAATGAGTAAGCTTGTAAGTACGAGAGAAGATGTTAATGCACCAATTCTAGTAAACTCCTATTCAGATTTAGGATATTTTAAAGATTTTCAAATTAAAGTAGAGGATATAATTGCCAACAACAGTGATCCCGAAGGAACTTTTAGGCTCTCCCCATCTTATTATCATTTTAGATATGACGGCATGCTTTCTGAAATTGGCACCAAACGAGAAAGCAAAGAAGAATGGTTAAGCCAAATAGATGAAAAGCAATTATTAAAAGGGTATATTGATGTTGCAGATAAAATAAATGAATCGCTCGGTAAAATAGCTATTGGCCATGATGAAATTATTGATGAAGAAGTAAAACAAGAAGAAATAGAGGAGGAAATCAATGACCAATTTGGAAAGATTGAAGCTAAAAAAGATAAGCAATCATCAAGGACAGATCAAGAAATTATTTTAGAAAGTATCCATGATAATTGGCCAGATCTTTACGCTGATAGTGATGATGTTGATTATCAAACAGAGTTCGATCAGGGAAAAATATTCTATAGAGAATCTATGATGGACCTGTTCAATTTCAACAAATTTATAGTATTAGGCAATAAAGGTACTGGAAAATCTTACATGTTTCAAGCATTAAAAAATGAGGATATTAAAAACGAATTGAAGCGAAGGGCTCAAAAAACAAAAGTTAAAATAGAATTCCTTCATTTGGTTGATAAAAAAGAAAATTATTTTATTGGCACGAATGGCTTTGAGACTTTCAAAACCGATATAGAAGAAATTGGTGACTTTTATAATAAATTCTGGAAAGTATACACTTGGCGTACCATAATTGATAAACTGGACGGTATTGTCAATTTTACTTCTTCAGTAGATTGTACATTTTCTATTAAGAACAATGATACTGAGAACCTCCAAAATCTAATAAATTTTATCAAAGAAGTTAATAATATAATCGCAATCGAGAAAGAATTGTCTTTACTTGATAAAGAATTAAATTCAAACCAGACCGATATTATCGCTATATATGATAATTTAGACCTTATGGTTGAACCTTCCAAATGGAAGTACGAAATGGCCTCTTTGATTTCATTCTGGCAGTTTTCAAGTTATAAAAGGATACATAGTAAATTATTTTTACGTTCTGATCTGTATAAAACAATTAGAGGTATTAACAACGTACAATCGCTTAATAATAATATAATTTCAATCGAATGGGAGAAGGAAGAAATATTTAATTATTTTTTCAATCTAGTAAAGAGATATGCAAAAGACGATTTTATTGCCTTTGTGAGAAAATATGATTTCACGCGGGTGTCGACTGATGCGATCGGATGGATTTCAGAATTTGAAAAAAAATTTTCTAATGAAAAACAAAACCAGTTTGAAGAAGCTATTCTTCGTAAATTATGTTGGGTATTTTTTGGGCAATACCCAGATAAAAAAGCATTCGGAGAATCATATGATTGGTTATATAAAAATATTATGAATGCTGACGAAACCATTAGTGTTAGACCATTTTTAGATTTGTTAAGATTATCAATAGAGCTTTTTAGGAAAGAATTTTACAAAGATCGATCAGCCATTCTTCCAAGTAGATATTATACAGCGCAAAGTGTACGTAGAGATGCCGTTACTCAACATTTCCAAGATCTCGTTACAGAAAAAGGCAATGAAAGCCTGCAACATATTTTCGACTATATTGACAATAACGAAGATTACCAGTTTTATCAATTGACACGAATTGAATTATACGAATTGTTAGGTAAAGTAATTAAAAAGCACGATTTAGCAGAATCTGTTGAATATTTAGAAAATATTTTGGAGATAAATGGAATATTAAGACGTTATAGTAATTCCAATTACAATTTTGCATTCCTATATAAATATCGTCTCGGATTAAAGAATAGACAGAAAAGAAGAAATACATACTAATATTAATCAAGAAAAGATTTGCGTTATAAGTACCTTAGGACAATCCTTTCTTAAATTTATACTTTTGGTTGGTGTTATCACCAAACCACACAATAACCTATCAGTAAGAGTTTTTGATGGCGTCAACCAGAGATTAAATTGAAAAGACACTGATACCTTGATCAAAAAGCCGTAGCCAATTGCGCTTACCCGCCCTTAAACCTAGCTATTTAAAGGAGCCATATAGTACCTTTAAACCCCAATGAAGGCACATTATAATTATTTATTTTAAAATAAACTGAAAATCAATAAAATACACTTAAGTTTGCAGCTCAATAATAAAAAATATAATGCAACAAGGAAAAGTAAAATTTTTCAATGAGTCAAAAGGTTTTGGATTCATTGTACCTTCAAATGGCGATGCCGAAATTTTTGTACACATCTCAGATTTAGTTGACCAAATTCGTGAAAACGATACCGTTAACTACGAGGTTGAGCAAGGTAAAAAAGGCTTAAACGCTGTTAACGTAACTATCGCTTAAGTATAATCCTTCTTATAATTAGGAACATCCGCCTTTTTGCGGATGTTTTTTTTTTGCTCAATTTTTACGTGTGATTGGTATGATCACACTAACTATAGGTTGTAAATTGTTACTTGCTTTTCATCCCAGCAATGATACTGTCAATAAGCTCCACAGCATGGTGGTATTGCAAAATGGGTGCAGCCTGCCCTGCCCAAAATGATTTTAACGCTGGATTGCTTTCTGTATTTGCAGGGTAAGCGCCCATTTGGCCCACAATTTTGCCCTGTAAAGGATAAGGAGCCAAATCATTTTGGAAGGCTTTCAGTTCTTCGGTTAAACGATTTTTGATACCTCTAGATAGTCTGCCCGTGAAAACTTTGGTTAAGGTGGTGTAACGAGCCTCTTTTGAAAATAGTTTTTGACGATGAACCTTACTTGTGCCCGATTCCTGAGTGGCCAGAAAAGCCGTTCCTATTTGAACTGCATCTGCTCCCAAGGCAAATGCTGCTTTTACGCCCCTCACATCGGCGATACCACCGGCAGCAATCACCGGAATTTTAACGGCATCGGCCACTTGTGGAATCAATGAAAAAGTACCCACCAAACTTTCTTCGGGTTTATCCAAAAACGCGACACGATGTCCCCCTGCATCAAAACCTGTGGCCACCACGGCATCTACCCCCGCATTTTCAATCGCAATAGCTTCGTCTAAAGTAGTGGCTGTACCTACGGTTTTAATGTTTAACTGTCGGCATTTTTCCAGAATATCCGGAGATGGAATTCCATAAACGAAACTAAAAACTGCTGGCCTAACTTTAAATATGGCTTCTATCTGGTTATCGAAAGTAGCACTTTGGGACAAGGGAAATGTAGGCGGCGCTACCCCTACCTCGTCAAAATAGGGCTGGAATATTTTAACAACCTTCTGAAAAGCTTGTTCATCAAAGTCATCAATATGATCGTCTTGGTCTTTTACCCAAAGGTTGAGGTTAAATGGTTGATTGGTTGCTTTAGTGATTTCATTGGAAATATCAACGATTTCACTCGCCGAAAATGGTTGACAACCGTAAGAGCCCAATCCGCCTGCATTGGAAACGATGGCCGTTAATGCTACCGAAGAAATTTTGCCGCCAAAAGGCCCCAGTACTATCGGCAAATCAATCCCTAAAAGTTTCGTAAGTTTTGTATCAGTCCACATGTTGTCTCCTCTTTATTTTTGCCCCACTAATTTGAATTGCAGCACAAATTCATCATAAATCAATTTATCCCCTAAGTTAGGGAGAAATTTCCCTGAGCCATACTTGATATTGTACAGCGTTCTGTCAATTTTCATTTCGCCCAAGGCATGCAAGAAGTCGGTAAATATTTCAATGGTGGCGTTAAATTCAATGGGGTGCGTAATGTCTTTGATGGTAAGCTCTCCAAAGATTTTATAGCTGTCGTTAACCCTTTCGCTTTTGGTAATTTTTAGGGTAGCCGTTTTGAATTGATGAATGGAGAAAAAATCATCGTTATTGAGGTGGTCAAAAAAATCTTTGTAAATGCTCTTGTCGGCAATGTCTGTGATGATGATGGTGGTCATATCAATCACCATTTCTCCCTCGATCAAATTGCCCTGTTCAAAGTTTAAAAATCCGCTTTTAACATTAATGGAGCCCGTGTGCAATCCCAATACCTTTTTACCGGTCCAGTTAACCGTACTGCTTTCTGGTTGAATTTTGAATGTTGTCATTTTTTGTTTTTTAAATTTTCGCTAGACAAAATTCACGATATCAAGGGGGCTCCAAAAGGACCTACCTCACAAATAAACTGTGATGTTGATCAATTATTTTGCAGCATACAATCGGCTCAGCGTTTCGCGGGTAACGCCTAAATAGGAGGCCAAAATATGCTTAGGCAACTGTTGAACCAGCGAAGGATATTCGGAAAGGAACTTTTCATATCGCTCTTTGGCACTGCTGCTCAACAAGCTGAGAATTCTGTTTTGTAAAGCCACATTTCTGCGATTGGTTTTTTTCCTGAAGAAATGTTCTATCTGATGAAATTCGCGGCACAATTTTTCCCTGTTTTCATTACTTAAACACAGTACCTCGGTATCGGCCAGGCAATCAATGTTCACGATCGCTTTTTTCTGATCGTAATAGGCTTCGTAATCGGTAATCCACCAATCGGTTAATCCAAAGAGTAAAATATGCGTTTTCCCATTTTCGTCGCTATAATAGGATTTCACACAGCCCGAAAGCACAAAGTAGTCATAAATAACGTCTTGCCCGTCTTGTACTAAAAACTGATGTTTTTTAAATTTCTTATAGTTAAAATGCCCCAATACATACTCGAACTCCTCATCAGTCAGTTCAATGATTTTTCGAAATTGGTTTTTCAGAATTTCACTCATTTGAATAAGGGTGCTTTATTTTTTGACGTAGCGAAATGTAGTCAATCTTCCTTTATTTTCCTCAAAAAAGTGAAGAAAGGGAATTGTGGTTTTTTACTTGCGGTTGATGTGATCGCACCAACCATAGGTTAATCAACTGTTAAAATTATTTTCTCCAACCATCACTAAATTTAAGTATTTTTCAACGAGGGATATCAGATGGTATTTCCATTACGTTTTAGAAGTATCTAAGAGCGTTGCCAACGCCATCCTAATGATTGTTTGATCAATAACTACCTAAGAAATACCATTATCATTTGCACATGAATTTTAAACCCTACCTACAAGAAATTGGCCTAAAAGAGGAAAGCATTGAATCCTTTGCTCATTATCCCTTCAATATTCCTGCAATTAAAATGATGCCCGTAATTAAGTTTCATGCAGACGTAACTTTTATTGTGGGAGAAAATGGTTCGGGAAAATCTACATTTATTGAATCCCTAGCGCAATGGTTGGGGCTTTCAAGGGAAGGTGGTTCAAATCAAAGTCACTTGGAAGAAAGGCCAGATTTATCGCTTTCTGATCATCTTAGAGGTTCAAAAAGCCATCGCAGGCCTTCAGATTATTTTTTTTTGAGGGCAGAAAGTCTATACAATGTTGCCACTTATCTTGATGAGATCTATAAAAGAGATGGGGGAACAAGCAAAAATTACGGGGTTAACTCCCTACATGAATGTTCACATGGCGAATCTTTTTTAGCGATCATGGCAAATAGGTTGGGCGGTAATGGTTTATATATTTTTGATGAGCCTGAAGCGGCTCTTTCTCCCACAAGGCAATTATCAGCTTTGAATTTGATTGATAACTTAGTGAAAAGGAACTCGCAATTTATCATTGCCACACATTCTCCTATCCTATTGGCTTATCCAAATTCGAAAATCTATCAATTTGATGAAACGGGCGTAAAAGAAGTTAATTATGAAGACACGGAACAGTTTATCGTTACAAAGTCTTTTTTAAACAACCATAAAGCAATGATAAAAAGTCTGCTAAGAGATTGACAACAATAGTTTTTTTACTTTTAGTTGGCATGATCATCCTCACAGAATTAACTTATTAGCAACAATTAATAAATGCATCAAGAGAATCAAATTACAATTTCAGTCTTGATCAATAGGTACTTGATTTTTGAAATATTACAATGAATTAAATTTTCTATTCTTACATTTATTCCATTTATTTCACTAACCCACTTAAACGCTCAATAATGGAACTCGAAGCAATTCTTAAAATTTTATCTGACTGGAAAAAGAATGTAGAACAAGCGATAGGCATAGGTAATGTTTACCTTTTTGGTAGTACAATAAATGATGGTGGAAAGCTCTTTGACCAAAATAGTAGTGACATTGACCTAGTCGCTATGATGCCCGATAACTTGCATAATGCAGTTGATCGAACTAATTGGCTGGTAAAGTTGAAAGATTTCAAACATGCACTCGAAAAGTCTTTCTTGGAATACTTTAACCGAACAAATGCAGATAGTGCCATTGTTAGCCTTTTGCCTTTATCCCGATATGAACTTAGCGGAAATATCCATAAGTCGGCAGTAAGAAGTTTTTTTACCGAAAATATTTTTTGCGACGTTGAAACTAGGATAATTTCTGTCGGCTTGATTTCAAGCGTTGAGGTTGATCTTTTGGATGACCACGTAAGGCAATTATTTGAATTTGCTCAAGCTATACGAAATAAATACCTAGGCATAGCTGTCGTTACACCTAAACATAAACTGAAATGGGAGCATGACGTAGATATTGCGCCGAAAGAAATTCTGCGCAATTACAGCATTGCCAACCACATTGAAAACCCATCTGATCCAATCGAAATGAAAACGGACCTCAAGATGGGTATTTCATATCTCCAACATTACCTTCATAAAAAGCGTCGGGAGAACGATATGTACAAAAACATGCAAGATTGGTTAGCGCAAAGAACTTTGCAGAAAGGCACAAGAACCCCTCTTGAAAGTCATGGCTATCTGTTCTTAAGTGAAATAATTTTTGATGTTGCCATTGGAAGCTCTTCAGCGCCATTGAGCAAAAACACAGTAGAAAACATAATCTCGTCTGAAATTGATAAGTCTCGTCGAGCCATTCCAGTCGAATTTGTTATAGCAGAGAATGGCTTGTTAATGGGTGAAGAAAAGGAAATCTTAATAGATATTGAGAATGCATCTATAAATTTAGCATGGAAAACAGAACCATATTTTAGCATCAGGTTCGAAGAAGAGCAGTTACTTCAATCAAAAATACAGGCAAATAGTCGAGATGGCAAGTCGATCGATCGACTTAGAAAATTGACGTTTATGTATGATAGTTTAGTAAAAGGTTTTCAGTATATATTGTTTTTCCAACGGCCGCTTTTCCGTTTTTCAAAAGATATCAGGTTAGATATTTTAGCAGCATTGAGATCATATATCATAACTAGATATGCTAATGTGTTCTTAGATAGCAATATTGGTGGTGCAAGAGAGGGATTTTTAGAGGGATATTTGGTAAATTATGGAGAGCTGAAACATAATTACCCTGGAATTAAAATGCATTCTCAGACATTTAATGGAGTTATTCATTTTGGTCTTCCAGATCATGATCTTGATCAATATCTTGCCTCAAATAAAGTTCTGCAGCAGAAATTCAAAAATGTAAGCTATCTAGTTTTAGGAGCTGCCCAACAGCCATTAGAATCCATAAATTCTTTATTGCTGGCAAAGTTTTTCGTACCGTTACTTGTCGATAGACTTACACGCTTAAAAATAGACCCATTAAGCACTGATAAAGAAGTAGTTGAATTCCACGAAGAAGCGACTGCTTTATACAATTGGGAATTCGGTCTGATGTAATTGCTTTTAATTTATTCGTGGCTGCCTTATCACCATGTCACAATTAACTTATTAGCAAACCAATCCATCGCTCACTCGCTTCTCATGACCGTACAAATCCCAAAAAGTTTCTTTTATCTCATTTTAATAGGTTTATTTGCCTCTTTATCTATTCCTTTTCCTACTAGCGCCCAACAGGTAAATCAAGCTTTTTGGCAGCCAAAAATTGTTGATGCCAATAGCTCATCGGCCTTAGAAACAGCCAACATTTCCATCAACAGAAAAACAGATTACCCCATTAGCACTGAAGGTTTGGCCAAAATTCCGTTGAGCGAAATTAACGAAGGCGACAGCATTTTTGTGAGCTGTATGGGCTATCAAACATCAAAATTACATATACTCAGCAAAAGCAACCTTTCCAATATCATCAAGCTAAACCCAATAAGCTACAACCTTGAAGAAGTAAAGATTGTAAAGAATAATAAAAGACTGAAAGAAATTACTATTGGCACGCAAGCTTTTTCTATTTCCACTGTAAGATTAAGATACAACTCTAGCTTTGGATTATATATCAATAATAATGATAAGAAACTTGGGTATATCAAAGAGTTAATGATTAGGATGTTTGACCGTTATAAGGGAATAGAGATGCCCTTTAAACTGAGACTATATAAAAAAACTGCTAATGATCTATTTCCAATAGAAGAATTGATGGAGCCCATGGTTGTTCAAAACACTAAAAAGAAAAAATGGTTCAACATAGATATTTCGCACTTAGGCATTAAACTGCCAGAAGATGGTTTTTTCATCATTTTTGAGGTATTAGGCAAGGAATACTACAATGATAAAACTGTCAAAGTGTTTGGTACTATAGCTGAAGAATTGCCCAGTTTTGGATTTACGACTTTCCCTAAAAGTGTAAATAAAGAAAATTATTCGATTATTAAGCTAGACAATAAAAAATGGTTTTTAAACAATAAAAACACTGAGTATCAATTCCAAGCTAAACTTTTATTGATCAATGAATAGTGCAATACTGTATCTTAATTTTTCGTCTCATGGCGCAAGAATTAATTTCACTTGTGGTTAGTGTGATTACCATGCCACAAGTGACCTACCTGTAAACACTCACAAAAACTTCAAACAAACCCAATGAAATTAATTATAGACGTATCTTATCAAAATAATCAAGCAAAAGTAGTTGGGGGATTTTTCGAAAATTGGCTTGATGATTCTTTAATTAAACAGTCGTCAAGGATAGTTGAAAAGGTAGAAGATTATGTCTCCGGAGAATTCTACAAAAGAGAGCTGCCGTGTATTTTGGAATTCCTCAGTGACGTTAATCTAAAAGAAATAGAACTGATCATCATCGACGGCTTTATTTATTTGGACGACGAAAGAAAAAGTGGCTTAGGTGCATATTTATATGATCGTTTAAATAAAGAAATACCTATCATTGGTGTTTCCAAATCTCGTTTCTACAATAATAACAAATATGTAAAAGAGGTATTTAGGGGCGAGAGTAAAAATGCATTATATATCTCTGCAATAGGTATTGAACTGCTGGAAGCTTCATTATTAATAGAAAAAATGTGCGGAGAGTATCGCTTACCTAAACTCATCAAACAAGTTGATACCGAGACAAAAACAAATGGATAAAAGCAGCAATCAAATCATCAACACTATGACAGCATATTGGAAAGAATTTCAAGTTAATAATCGTGAATACCTTGATATTGAACAACCACCAACGTTTTTCTTTTGTGACAATAAAAAGGATGCTGATGAATGTGCCGAGTTAGTGGTTCAAAAAATTAAACAAGCGACCTCGCCTTCGGTATGGTGGTTCGAGAAAAACAATGAGCCACTTCCAAAAGAAGGAGACATTGCCATTGTAACCAATTGGGATGGCGAACCTAAAGCAATTATTAGGACCACAAAAGTTGAAATAGTGAAGTTTAAAGACATCAGCCCAGAATATGCGGATACGGAGGGCGAAGGAGATAGAACTTTAGCATACTGGAAGAAAGTTCATTGGGATTTTTACCAAAATGAAATGAAACCATTCAATGAGTATCCTAGTGAGGAGATGGAAATTGTATGCGAATACTTTGAAACCATTTGGTAAAAAAGCCCCACATTTCCGTGAGGCCTTCTGTGAACCCAATGAGATGGTATCATTAGAAAATATTATTATCGTGGTTGGCAAGCAGGTTTTTCAATCCATCAGATACAATGGCATGGTCATCTATAATAACTACCTTAATCATTTTTCAAATCAATTAGCCTACTAAACATCCAATGGTAAAGGTTGGACGTGTTCCTTTTGGACAAGAAAAATTGTTGTCCCATTCAGCGGATTTTTAAAAATGCATAAAAATCTTTTATTCTAAACATTTTTTATAAGTAAAACGGTGATTCTCATTCCACTGTTCGACGGTATCCGGAGCTTAGTGGTTCACTAAATCTAATTATTAATGTTTGAAGATGTAAAAGCGGTTGAATTTATCTTTAATTTAGAATGTTACGCTTTGTACAACCATTATATAAGTATAGGGCTTAAATAAAGAACCGACAAAAAACCTAAATAAATCAAAAGGCGCAAGAACATGAAGTATCTCTTTTTTTTATTTTTATTCCTCTCCATCAACGCTAAAGCACAAAACATTGAGGTGTTACTGATAGGTGTTTCTCACGATTATAGTAAATACCCTACACAGGATTTTTCCAGCATACACCATAAAATCAAAAAATTCAAGCCCGATGCCTTTTTTGGGGAGTTTTTGAGTAAAGAAGACGAGCGGCTAGTAATGGATTATTGGTGTAAACAGCCAAATATCAGTCGACTAAAAAACCTGAAGAAAAATAAAACGATAAAAGAGGAATTACTGGCGCATACGATTGATAGCTTAAAGAAACTATCTCAACTGAAACCCAATGATTATCGTGTAAAAACGGAGCTGGCCCATGCCTACTACCTTGATCAGGATGTAGCCAATGGCCATTATCAATTTTGGCAAGTTTTTAATTCCCTGAAACAACAACCCAATGCCGAGCTTGAAAGTTATGTAAATAAATTGCTTAGCCCTAAGTTAGATACCACTGGACGAAGCATGAGAAGGCTGAAAACTTCTGAATATGCTTTTATCGCCTTCCCCATGATGCAAGAATTAGGCATGAAGGAATTGCTTCCGATGGATTGCCAGGAATACGATTTGAATTGGCAAGCCTCATGGGGAGCATTCGACACAGCATTCGCTTTGTTCAGGAAAGATCTTACAGATTCCCTTAAATCTCGTTTAAAGTCTGCTTTAACTACCATTAATCAGGGTTATGGGAAATACGATCAAATCGAGGCGTCATCAAATACGGTAACGGAATGGTTGAATACTGATGAAGCCTCTAAGATTTCGGCCTCTGGAGACTTTTATTTACCTGAGATGTACGAAATGAAAGGCTTTCCTAAAGAGGAAATGCTGTCGAAAATACATTGGTGGATCATGAGAAACGAGGGAATGTGCCATAACGTGGTAAACAGGGCTAAAGCGGCGGGAGCCAAAAGAGTAGTTGTTTTAGCAGGAGCCAATCATCGAAAATACATGCAGGACATTTTTAAGACCATGCCCAATGTGAAAGTGAGCAACATTAATGAGTTTAACTAGGTGATGTATCTAACTACTTTGGAAATATAGTAATCATTTTACCCGTGTTTGGCGATCACACCATCTAGAGGTTAACAGAGAAGTTAAACAAGTGCATATACTAAATCTCAATAATCAAGTTTTTATCATAGCCGTTATACTTCTCATCTATATAACCATGGGGATTACATATCACTTCAGTTTTACCAATATGATATCTAACAGGGGTATGAATATGGCCGTGAACCCAATAAAGCGGCTGATATTTTAAAATCATATCCTCCAGGTTTGAAGCGTATGCAGAAGATATCGGATCATTTTGATATAAATCGGGCACTGATTTTATGCTTGGGGCATGATGAGTGATGACAATATTTTTATAGCCAATAGATTCCTCTAAACTTTCCTGTAGCCATTTCTTCGAGATCTGATGAATTTTGAAAGTATCTACGCTTCTAAGCTTTGAATAAGATGGATCCCTTCGAATTTGCCTGTAATCATTCATTTGGCCTTGGCAAATAATACCATATTCCACTGGACTTCCAAAAAGAGAAAAGTCGGTCCATAACGTTGCACCGTGAAACCTGATGCCACCTATTTCCACACGCTTATTTTCAAGAACCGTAACGTTCGAATTCAGCGAGGCTTCGATTACTTGATTAAGCGTTTTAGGATACGAGCCCTTGTAGTATTCGTGATTTCCCAATAGATAAATAACCTGGCTATCCTTAATGTGCTGTTTAGCCCATTCAATTCCTTTGATACCCAGGTTAGTATCTCCAGCTAAAATAACAACGTCAGCATTGCTAAAATCTAAATTAGAAATTCCAAATTCTTGATGTAGGTCGCTGATGATCTTTATCCTCATGATATTTGCTAAAATAGCTATTAATTAATGAATAGCTGGCTAATCACGTTTAAAAAAAGGCAAAACGGAAAGCCCAACATTTCTGTGAGGCTTTCCGTGGCTACCACTTAGATTTGGGCTGCTTTTAATTGATCATACCATATTACTTTTTAACCAATTTTCGGGCTGTTTCCGTACCCTTTCCAGATAGAACAAGGTAGTATACTCCTCGTACATACCCCGATAGGTCGATGGATAACTGGTTGGTACCAGCCGCAATAGGCATCGTTCTTAGGGTTTTTCCGTTATTATCCAACAACTTCGCAGTCGAGTAGGCTTCAGCTTTAAATGTCACATTTGCGCTTGTGAGTGCAGGATTAGGATATATCGTTACCGCTTCTGTCGCAATGGCAAATGAAACCGAGGTGGTTTGTAGTATATGCTGTGTACCGTTCATATCTACCTGCACCAGCCTATAATAGTTATCGCCAAGTATAGGCCGCTTATCCATATAGCTATAGCTTTTGGTCACCGAACTGTTTCCGCTTCCACCAACAGTACCTATGGCGGCAAAAAAGCCATCGGCACCACTGCGATAAATAATGAATTCTTTATTATCCGTTTCCGAAGCTGTGGTCCAACTTAAAGCCACCTCATTTTCTCTAGTTGAGGCTTTAAAACTTGTTAAACCAACCGGCAAGGTTATTGGGAGCACTGGGCCACGTAGAGGACTCTCTACAGCTGTTCCGTTCAAAGCACCGTCTCTTGGTGTCACCTCAAAGGAAATATACTTGTTCACATCAGCTGCTGTAAGCACATAACTTGTTGTAGTTGCAGCAGCAATGGTAGTTTTGTTAAGACCAGAAGCATTGTCGGACTTGTACCATTTGAAAGTAGAACCGCTCTCAGCGTTGCTTTCGGGATCGGCATAGGTATATGTTCCGGTTAACGTCTGCCCTTCTTTCGTTGTCCCTGTATTTACCACGTTACTGGCAGAAGGTGCGGTGTTGGCTGCCGTTGATAGGCGGAAATTATCAAAGGCCATTGCACCAGGGGTTTGGTTGTTCACAAAAATTCTGATCCTGATGTCGAGCGTATTGCCTGTACCTGTAATGTTTCCAGAAAGTTCAGTAAGCGCACTTCCTAGGGCGGCACCATCGCCAACCATATCGCCGTTGGTATCCCGTGCCATCTTTCCTCCATTTGCCGTGGCGTCGTTGGGATAGATCTCTATTGATTTCTGCCAGGTTGCATTGCCATCGATCCGGTATTCTATAATCATATAGTCCAGCGCAAAGTTGTTTGCTGCATCGTTAAAGAATATACCTTGAAATGTTGCCGCTGTATTTGCCCCGAACAATCCCTTAAAAGTGATGCCTGTTTTTCCCGCGATGTTAATGCCAGACCAAGTGATGGATTGTGCCGCCGAAATGGTATTATTACCACCGCAGGAAGGGCTACGGTCGATGTCCATGGCACCAAAGTATTTTGAACCGTTGTATCCGGTAAAGGGATCTGGCCAAGTGATGTCGGATCCGTCAGTTCTTTTAAAGAACCCCGACGTACATTTAAATTCAGCAATGGAGGTTACTCTGCTTCCCACGGATGGCGAACCAGAATCCTCAAAATTGTCTGACCAAAAAGTTTGCGCCACAGCATTTACCGAAATTGCAGTGACCAAGAGGATAAATAGATAAAGTTTTTTCATATTTCTTTTTTCACAAAAGAAATATGTTTAAATCATCACTCCCTAATACTCTTCAATCCTTATCTACTACTTTTTTATCTATTGAGGTATTGGGATATTCTTACTTGTAGTTGATGTAATCACCATACCAAAAGTTGAACATTTGATAAATCATGGATTAGGTAGGCAACTTTGTGATTAATAAAATAAACATTAGTTTAGAGGAGATAAACTGTTCAGAACTCATTTGATAAATCTGAAAGTTTTTAATGATACTTTCTGTATCTAAAAAACACTCTTAATAACAAGCTGACTTTATGACCGAAGAATCCACCAATGCGCAACACCCTGTTATTAACAAACTTGGGAGAAACTTGGAGGCCTTCTACGGGAACATTATTGCTATTCGGTATTTAAGCCCCAACAACAAAGTCTTCCTACTCAAAGCTAATTCATCTAATGAGCTTTTCATTGAAATACTAGATTTAGAAAGTGATGCAAGTATTGCATTTTTAATTAAGGAAAAGATAAGCTTAACAGGCAACTATTTAACCACAAATATTATCAATCATAAAACAAGTACATCTTCTGAGAGAATATTATGGATTGATCGGGCTATCGTTTTTTTTGTGCCCGAAACGATGGATTATATATTCATGAAACTTGTGCGCAGCTACCCACATCATAAAGAAAACAATACGCTTAATATTAAGATTGATCTTGAAGGAAACACTTTACGAAAAGAGTATATTAGTATACCAGAAGTAAACCTTAAAAACTATGACTGTCTAAATAGTCTAGTTGTTATACCCGATTATAATTTCTTCAATACCGAAACTTTCCTCCAAAAAGACTTATATCCTTTCTTCGATGAATATCTAGATGAGGAAGATTTTAGTTACATACGATATACAGAAGAGAGGTGCTCAAGTTTTGCCTCATCTACAAAAAACCTTTACGCCATTGTTATATTCGACAAAGATGGACAATCCCCTCGAGGTACTTTCTGTGTATTTGAAATCAACGGCGATATCAATCCAAAGCTAATCTTTAAATCTAAGGTAGATGATTGGGGATCTTACCATGTTTTTAGCGAAGATGGTAAAAAGATCGCCTATATAACAAACTTGTGGGAAAAAGAAGGGATAGAAATAAACATAAGAACATTAAGTGAAAAAAAATTCAATAACGAGGTAGGATTTAAAATTCAATTATCAATTGAACAACGTAATATAGAAAAAATCTTCTTGACACATCGTGATGAGATCATCTTGGTATTTCCAGAACGTTTTGAAATGTACAACGCAGCCTACATTAAGCGAAAAATACATTTAAAAAGGGATTTGAAGACATCATATGAATTTGCCAACAATGTTTTGCTCTATGTACATAAACAACAGTTGAAAATATACAAAGTTTAAATGCTCGACTAGTGCGTTTAACAAGAAAACTTCAAACCAACCCTTCTATCAAATCCAAAAAAAGTATAAAAACGAAAAAGCCTCACATTTCTGTGAGGCTTTCTGTGATCCCGCTGGGATCAAAATATCGTGATATAATACGCCGATTATCAATTAATTAAAAAACAAGTTTATGTACAGGTCACGCGATAGGTCATGATTGTCAAACTGTTTTGTATTGTAAAAGAACTTCTTTGGACAAAGATAGAAAATCATTAAGTCACAAGCAATTGATTAATTATTTTTTAATTCTTGCATGTTTCAATTGAATTAAAACTAGGCTGCAAACATTTTCCTAATAGATTTATATCTTTACACGTACATCCCAATGGATTCGTAATATGGATATCAGACAAATATTTGAGAATAAAATTAAGATTGAAAACAAGGTAGTTACGATCGAGAGTCTATTTAATAACGAGGATCGCGTGAGAAAGACCGATTATGCTCCACCCTATCAAAGAAATTATGTATGGGATGATGAGAAAGCAACTTATTTTATTGAAAGTATTCTATTAGGAACCGAAATACCTCCACTAATCTATTTTAAGACTAGAAACAAATTTGAGGTCATAGATGGTCGTCAACGATATCAGACCATTTTACGATTTTTGGGAAATGAATTTAAACTTAAGAAAAATGGGCTTCATAAATTGGAGAATGTTGGCATTGCTAACAAACTTTTTAAAGACCTAGGTCCACTTCAGGATCTTTTCTGGGATACTAAATTGCGATTAATCGAATTTAGTTTTCACTCTCAGGACATGGTGGATGAAGAAAATGAAGACTTAGTAAAGCGTGAAATCTTTAAAAGATATAATTCGGGAATTACACCACTCAAGACAGCTGAAATTGATAAAGCAATCTATTTTACCGACGACTTGAACTCTTACATAAAAAAAAGATTAAATGATGACCAGAGGCTATATTCAGATATTACGAGTATTCTGCATTTCGAAAAAGTCAACCCCGAATTAATCTTAAAAAAAATCAGACAATTATTAGTCCAGGATCAAATACCAATAAAATATTACGCAGTAAAAAAGGATACGGTTATATCAAAGTTTTATGACTTTTTGTTTGACAAGATTGAGCCAGAGGAAATCGTAAATATTTTTACAAGTTTCATTGAGAAAGTCAATTTAGTAAAAGATATAAGATCAAAATTTCCCAATAAGAACCTGTTTAATAGGTTAATGGCGGAATGCCTAATTTGGGCTTTTTCTATTCTTGAAAAAGAAAAAATCGAATTGAATACAATAACCAATAGTTTGACTGATTCATTGGTTAAATATCTACAGTTGAATGGAGATGCTTTTGTAATGGATCGCAGTTCATTTTCAAAAGAGCTGTATAACAGATATGAGATTACCTCCCAGTTTTTTGTGACACACTTCGCTATAAATTTTGAGATATATCTTGATTATAATACTGATTTTAAATTAAGGAATAAGGCTATTGATCCATCAGACGAACCAATGGTTAGTTTTGACGATTTACGTATCAACAAACCAGAACCAACTTCTACTGCAATTGTAGATATCTGCAGACAAATGAACCGTCAACGGTTTCTGATTAGGCCTCCTTATCAGAGGAATGAAGTAATCAACAAAAAGAAATCATCTTCAATAATAGAAAGCATTCTTTTAGGGATTAAATTACCCCCAATTTTCGTCTATAAGCGACAGGACAATATATCGGAGGTTTTAGATGGACAACAAAGGTTATTAAGTATTCTTGGATTTATTGGCCAACCTTACCTTGATGAAAACAATAACGTGAGGTATTCAGACAAAAATGAATACTCTTTACACCTTAAAAATACAATTCTTTCGAATTTACATGGTAAAAAATTTACCCAGTTAAGTGAAGAGCAAAGAGAAAAGATTGAAAATTTTGATCTGTATGTAATTGAAATAAACTATAAGAACAATGTTAATTTCGAACCAATAGATTTATTTGTAAGGCTTAACAACAAACCCTACCCAATCAAGGAAGACACTTTTGAAATGTGGAACTCTTACATTTCTCGTGATGTAATCGATACTATAAAAAGTATTCACGCAAACAACAGGGGTTGGTTTTACTTACGTAAGAATAATTCGCGTATGGAAGACGAGAACATTTATACTGCTCTTGCATATCTGCAATATAGTTGGGAAAAATCTAAAAATGAGCGTATAAATCAATCAGATATTTATGCACCCTACGAGGTAGATATTTATCGTGTGGTAAATAAGATTTACTTGAGGATTAGATCTAAAAATGATTTAAGCAAGGTTTTAGAGGACAATGATGAAAAAGACAAATTCATTGCAGCTGCAAATCGACTAGAGTTTGACTTTATGAGAAAGCTTAAAGTCCTACTTTCAGATGATGGCGACAATTCCAATACTACACTTAATAAAAATCTTGATGAGATTTTTATGATAGAGAATGGTCGTAGAACACAACAAGGATTCTATGGACTTTGGGTTTTTCTCTTCGATGTTCCATTGGAAGCAATTACTGAAAAAAAGGGCGAAATCAGAAAGGAACTAACCTCATTATTTGAATGGACTTCTTGGGTAGATGATAAACCAACTTTCGATCGTAAGGTCTTAGATTTTAAATCGAAGTATATCAATAGATCACATTCTAAAACATTTGAATATGCTCAATTGGGAGAAATATCACATATCGCTAGTGGCGAATTACTGAATTTGTCAAAGGATAAAAATGAGGTGTTTATTGATAAAGCAGAATTTTCAAATTTCCGTTTAGAAAACAAGAACCTGTTAAAGTCAGAAGAACATAATATCCTTGGGAATAATAGCGTAAAAAATAAAATTTTATTAAAAAAGGGAATATCGCATTGGGATAGATTTGATACAGCTATTGTACCATTGAACGTTAATATAGGAAATCCCTTCCTAAGCGTGGTTGTAAATCGATACGGATTGTTGACCAAATACGTCCTTGCTGTGCTATCCTCTACATTTACTTTAAGAAAAGTACTCAATTCAAGGGAAGTTGATAAAAATGGAAATAGAAATGTAGGAATTAATGAATTGAAAGGCATTGAAATACCAGTTATTCCAATTCAAGATCAAGAAATTATATGTACGATAGTTGACTATTTATTAATAGCAGAACCATCTACTAAAGCAAGCCTATTTTATCAGCGCTTGCTTGATGCGACAATATTTGAAATATTTTATAGTCAAGATTTTGATTTGTTGGGAATACAAATTCTATCAAGGTTAAAAGGTATCATGGATATTTCATCGATACCGGCGGAAGAAAAAGATAGAAAATACCTTGAAATTTTGGAAGACTTAAGTGCGCCAGAAAATGGTCTCAGTGCGGACTTGCTAAAAATATTGGCGTTGGATATTTCAAAAATATATTGATAATAGATTTGCTCTCTGATTATGTCTAAAAGGATTGTTTCAATTGAAATAGAGAATTTTCGTGCTTACTATGGTTCGTTTGCACCAATAGAATTAAATGAAGGTCAAAATTTATTGATTTATGGTGAAAACGGAAGTGGAAAAAGCTCTTTGTTTAAAGGTTTGGGGCACTATATTGCTAGGTCGCTTGATAGTACCGTCGCGTTCACAAAAAATAGCTATTCTCCTCCATTAGATCCCGGACGGTTTTCTGTCTCATTTGCTGAATTTGATGATACTACTTTAAGTAGACTTCCAGTCCCAATAGAAGCATATCAGTTTAGTGACCTTAATGCCACGACAAACAACAATGTGCCATTTATACGTCAGGCTGCCTTAACCAAGGGCTTTTTAGATTACACAGACCTTTTAAAAGTCTATCTTCATGATGAGCCTAATCCTAATTTATTTGATTTGATAGTTCTATCATTGTTATCAAACCATATACCAATTAGTAGCGGAGGAACTGAGCCTTTCGGACTTAAATGGAAACAACTCCAGGACAATCTGACTGTCAACAGCTATAATAGGAACGACAATGCTCATCAAAGGGCATTGCGAGAACTACCAACTTATGAGACGAGATTGAGAGCAACACTGGATGAGGTTTTTGTAAAATTAAATTCTCTACTGACAACCTATTTTTCCGAATTGGGATTGACATTGGATTATAATCTTGCGCCATTAAGATTTAACTATGGTGCAAAATGGGAATGGCACACAACCTCAATATTACGTTTGCTTATATCAAAGGACGGAGTTCGTATCAGTGGGGATTATAGTGATGTACTAAATGAGGCCAGACTGTCAGCAATTGCAGTCTGTTTGTATTTAGCCGGATTACTAGTTAACCCAGTAGCAATAGATTTAAAAATACTCTATTTAGATGATGTGTTCGTTGGTCTTGATGCTGGAAATAGACTTCCGATTTTGGATATTATACGCAACGAATTTATTGGATATCAGATATTTATATCAACGTATGATCGGCATTGGTTTGAATTGGCGAAACGTCAATTTGAACTCCACGAGAATGGTAAATGGTCTTCACTTGAAATATATGTTGGAAAAGTACCTGTTGTTGGGGGTGTAATTACTAAACCAATTATTGTAAAAGGCCAAACAAACTATGAGCGTGCGGTAAAATATCTTCATAATCGTATCAGGCCTGATTTTCCTGCAGCAGCAAATTATTTTAGGAAAGCTTTGGAAGAAAATCTTTCGCTGCTAATTCCTGGATACGAGAGAGTAGATTCTGAATTCGCACAGATCCCAGATTTTCAATTAACCAGTCTATTGAAAAGAGTAAAAAAGTTTTTAAAACGTACTGGAAATTCGTGCTCGAACGTAGATAAAATTTTGGGGTTCTTACACATCTTACTTCATCCTCTTTCACATCACGATATTACATCTCCGATTTACAAAACAGAACTTGAAATATTGGAACGAGCAATATCTGATCTAAAAAACGAATTGATTGGCCTACATATTCCTGCTAATTATAAAAATATACTTGGACCTGGAAAAATCCTACGAATGACATTTGTAACAAGAGCTAATCCTAACCGGAAGTTTTACTATGAGTTCACACTTCAAGATTGTCTTTTAGTAAAGAATAATGGTACACCTAATCCTATTCTAAGCGAAGCAGATTGTAACATTATTAGAATGTCAGAATATAATAATGGTACACAAGTTAAGACAATCTCAATAAAAAAGAATAATCTAAAATATCATTATTCGTCGGTAAAGGATCTTCATGATGGATCCATTGCCTTGATGAAAGCACAACAACCAATGATAGATCCAGTAGATGTTTTGGATCAGGTTGACTATCATGATGGAACAAACTGGCAAAGCTTAAAAACAATAGTAGTTTGGTGAATTTCTAAATCTATATCCTTACCTTAAGCTAAAAACCATCTAATTTTTCCAAAAGAAAAAACATAAAAAAAGAAAGCACTTTTCCCGCGACTTTATAAGCGCCGCGGAGCACTATAAGTCCCTGTAGGGGTGGACGGTGAAGCCGTCCATTATGCGTGCGTAGCCAGCGGAAGTCGCGACATTTGTTTCCTTTTTTTCTGTTCTCAGTTAGAAACTTCACTCTCTGTTGAAAAGGTATCTTTCTGATTGTCTCGGCACTGCCGAGAGTTTTATTTGTCTCAACAATGTTGAGACTTTTATCGATGCTAACTGTTTTAATTTGTGGCACCATTAGTGCGACAAATTAAAAAGTCCATTTAACTTACCAGCCAAGCCTCCACAATTTTCTGCATATGTTTTTTTATCTCGTCCAACTTGTTTGACAGGGTTCTTTTTTCTACTTCATGAGTAGTCATCCACCGTATGAATTGGGGTGTTTCCTGAAGTGTATGGAGCTTCTTTACTGATTGGTTAAAATTAACGCCTATATGGTTCAATTCTGTACGAAGCAATGTTAATTCTGCAACTAAATCATCAATAGATTGATTGCGGCAAGTGGTCGTTACAGGCTTTCCGAAAAGTACCTTTCTTAGGTAATCACTTAACTTTTGGATAGTGGTTTTCTGCCACGTTTTTTCAATCTGTTTAAACTCTTCAACAGTAAGGCGTAACGTTATCCTCCGGGTTCTGTTTTCTTGTTTTTTTTCCATCTTCACTTATCCTTTTCACGTTAACAAATTTCTGATTTTCAAAAGAAACTGCTAAAATCTAAAACAGTTCAAAGCAGTCTTAAGCATATTTAGGCAATCTTCCCCCAACGAGTTCCGAGTTATGGGGGCAAGATCGATTTGTCTGACAAATCAACATCTTGCCGTTCACAGCCGAAGCAGGTGAACTCTATTGATTGCTCAAGGTAAAATGTATTATTATCTGCTATGTTTATAAAGTTACAAAAAGGATAATTGTATTTCAAATGGTTAAAAAACTTGGTTAAATGATGAAGAGAAAAAACTACCAGCTATTCCGTACTAGTTCATCACATACATGAAAAATAAGATACCCATTAGAGAGTATCATTAGTCGACTGCATTCAAAATAATCCTAAATTTACCCACACAAAACTATTTGCTTAAATTTAGAACATGAACGTTCGATTAACCAAAGATCAAAAGATTAAGATTGCCAATACAGATGATGTCTACAGCATCATGCAACAAATCTTACTACGTGAAAATAGAATTCGGAGAGGACAAGAACACTTTTGGATAATTGGTCTAAACCCAATGAACAAAATCTTATTCATTGAATTGACGGCTTTGGGGGCAGATAATCGGGTGCATATCAAAGCACCGCAGGTATTTCGTATGGCGATTTATAAAGAAGCACAAAAAGTGATATTCGTTCATAATCATCCTTCTGGAGTTATGAAACCTAGTGAGGAAGACCTAAAAGCAACCGATCGATTGTTAAAGGCTGGAGAAATTGTCGATATTGATGTGATAGACCATATCGTCATTTCAGAGAAAGAGTATTTCAGCTTTAATCAAGAAGGGCTTATCGAGCAATTGAAAAACAATGGCATCTACGAAATTGTCAGTAAGGAACGGGCTGAATTAGAGCAATGGCGTTTAGACAATGAAAAAGTAAGGGCTACTAAAAATGCAAGCAAAGAAATGGCTAAAAAGTTGCTTGAACTAAAGGTACTTCCGGAAGAAGAAATTAGAAAACTAACGGGCTTAACTGTCAGAGAATTCAATAAGATTTTAAAAGAAATAGGTGAGTAAAAACTCACCTATTTTTGTTTGGAATAACACCTATATACTAGGCAATCTTTTTCAGTTTTAGTTTTCCTTTCTTATCAAACAACAACTCACTCACAGTTTTCATATTGCGTGAGATTCGTTCCTTGCGCACACGGCAATATCTGGCGGTTGTTCTGAGTGATTTATGCCCCAGCATTTTACTTACATCTTCCATTGGAATGTTACAGACGTTCAGCATAATGTCCGCAAAGGTATGGCGAGCTAAATGTGTTTTCAGGTTTCTGTTAATGCCACAGATTGTTGCTATTTCCTTCAAATAACCATTATAATTTGAATTGCTGTTAATTGGTAATAGTTTACCTGTATTTTCGCAGTAGGGATGTTTCTTGTACTTCTCAATGATCTCCAAAGCAATAGGCAAAAGCGGAACCATCTCAGTAACCTTTGTTTTTCCCCGCTCTTTCATTAACCAAGGCTCCTGGCTCAAACCTACATAAACAATATGTTCACGGGATAACTGGAACAAGTCCTTATAAGCAAATCCGGTAAAACATTGAAAAATGTAAAGATCTCGAACTTCATCTAGTCGATCAATTGGCATTTTCTTGGAGTGGATTGTAAGTACTTCTTGTAGTTCCAATGGATGAACTTCTTTCTCTCCGCCAGACGTCTTGAACTTCTCCCAGGGATTCTTGCTGATGATAGATTTATCGACACCAATAGCAATTAGCTGTTTGATATTCTTAATCTGCTTTTTGGCAGCTGCTTCCCCTAAATTGGAACTACGTCTCTTGTTCGTTTCATCTTTCAGGAAAGCTGATCGTTTTAGGGTGAGGTAACGGTATAAGCATTCTCCAAATGACGGATCGATTTCGGTTAGTTTAATATCGTTCTTTCTAAAATGGAATTTAGCAAACTCAACAATCTTTTTACGGGTTGCCCGCCATTGTTTCAATGTTTCTTCAGAACGGATGCCTTCGTTGACCTGATCTTCAAAATCCTCGATAAACTCATCTGTAATCTGTAGCAGTGTTGCAGGCTGATTATTATTACCGATCTGATCATTCATTCCAGATTGACCGTTTGACAGCCCCAAATAAGCGGATTTGATCTCTTCTGGAGTCAAAAATGAGTTTGTCTTTGATAGAACAATGAAGTGCGCCCTGATTTCATTTAACGCATCTTCAATTTGTCCATTAATCGTTTGGAATTCCAGGCATGTTTCCTCACATCGTTTGAGGTCATTATTCCAATGTTCTTTAGGAACGATTTGGCCGAGGTAGCACTCGGTTTCATTTCCATCAATAGTGATGCGAATGTAGGTCTTCGCCATACCTGACTTGTTAGCTGATCGAACAACGACCAACAATGCTAAATTCTGCTTTTTCATTACAGCACACTTAAGGGTCAAACAATCCGATTAGCGCAAACCAATCGGGTGAATTATTTGAGTTCCTTACCCAAAACACGGTTTTCAGAATTCGTGACCTCTAAGATAAAATCCTTAAATGGGTCACGGAATAGGTCACGAATTTTGTGAACTGGAATGAACTGTTTTTAATTGAAAATTTGGTAAGTGACTGATTATAAATGAAAAAAGCGCATCGTTTGATGCGCTTCAATCTTGATCTGTGATCCCGCTGGGATTCGAACCCAGGACCACTACATTAAAAGTGTAATGCTCTACCAGCTGAGCTACGGAATCGTCCTTCGTTCTAAGGAGGTGCAAATATAGGAATATTAACTAATCATTCAAATCATTTTTAAAAAAAGATATGATATTTTAATATTTAATCAATATCCACTTCATAATCAATGATATAAATTTCGTCAGTTTTAGATCATTTGCCGCTACGGCTTCTTCTTTATGAGTTCAAAAGAATAAGATCAACATAAATGTGTGATACGGCAATAGAAAAACCACATAAAATGGCCCTCAAGGCTATAAAAAGGCATTAAATAAAAAAGGGCCAAGAAACTAGTTCCTGACCCTACATCTACCTATGAAAAACATACCCCCGAAAGGGTAAGCCCAAATGTAAAAACATTTTTTCAAAATCTATAATATTTATTAAAATATTATTAAAAATAATTCAATTGACACAGGAATGTTACAATTGAATCTATTCAGGTTAGCTACAGCCTAAAACAAGTACTTTGTACTTAGGAAATTAGAGCTGTGCCCATCGATAATTTCGTTCAACAATTGCTTATTATTATCGTTAAGTTTGGTAGCTACCAGCGAACGAATCGAAAAAGCTCTCAAGGCATCCACCACTGAAAGCGTCCCTTCTGCACTGTCCTTTCTTCCCGTAAACGGAAAAACATCTGGTCCTCGCTGACATTGACAATTAATGTTTACCCTGCTCACCTGATTCACAATGGGATCAATTAAAGCGGCTACTTCTTCGTTAGCATTACTGAAGATACTCACCTGTTGCCCGTGGGTAGATTCTATCAGGTAATTGATGGGTTCTTCAATATCATCAAAAGTAACTACCGGAATTACGGGACCGAATTGCTCTTCGGTGTACAACTTCATTTCTTTGGTCACAGGATAAACCACCGCTGGGTAAACAAATGATTCTTTAGCCTGTCCCCCATTTTCATTCACCACCTGCGCACCTTTAGCCACGGCATCATCAATCAGCTCCTGTAAATAGGCTGGCTTTTGAGGCTCAGGCAATGGAGTTAGCGACACGCCCGCTTGCCAAGGCATTCCAAATTTAAGTTTGGCGATCTCGGCAGATAGTTCTTTCACAAACTGATCTACATGTTTTTTATGTACAAAAATGATTTTTAAGGCGGTACAACGTTGGCCATTGAAAGACAATGAACCCAATACCGTTTCTTGTACGGCCAGTTTCAAATCGGCATTGGCCGTAATAATGGCGGCATTTTTGGCATCTAATCCTAAAATAGCACGTAAACGGTTCACTTTAGGGTGCATTTTTTTGAGTTCGTTAGCTACCTTGCTGGAACCAATAAGGGTAAGCACGTTAATTTTACCCGATTCCATTAAACCTGGGATAATCTTATTGCCACGGCCATAAATGGTATTCACTACACCTTTAGGAAAGTTATCCCTAAACGCTTTTAACAAAGGGTAAAACAATAAGGTACCGTGCTTAGGTGGTTTAAATAAAATGGTATTCCCCATAATCAAGGCTGGAATTAGCGTGGTAAAGGTTTCATTCAAGGGATAGTTAAATGGACCCATGCAAAGCACCACACCCAAGGGTGAACGGCGTATTTGCGCCACAATGCCCTGCTCAATCGTGAAACCAGCAGACTTGCGGTCGATATCTTTTAACGCATCAATAGTGGCATTGATGTATTCGATGGTTCTGTCGAATTCTTTTACCGAGTCGCCATAGGTCTTCCCTATTTCCCACATGATCAGCTTCACCACTTCCTGCTTCTTCTCCATAATATCGCGGGTGAACTTTTCTACGCATTCAATACGTTGCGCTACGCTCATGGTAGGCCACTCGCCTCTTCCGTTGTTATAAGCATGAACGGCAGCATCTAAAGCAATCTGCGCTTCTTTCTCGCCACAAAGTGGATAAGTACCAATGAGCTTTCGCTCCAAGCCTTTTGGAGTTTTGATACAAATTGGAGATAGTACGGTGTGCACATCTCCCGACCAAGTTAACATATCTCCGTTGGAGAGATAGCTACGCTGGTCTAAAGGTCCTTCGAGTGCATACTCGGCAGGAACATCTGCTTCGGTGGGAAACAGATTTTCAAGGTTTAGGGACATGGTTGTTTTTATTTATTACTTAGTTTATAGATTTACTAGATTTTAGTTTCAATAATATATCCCCTCGTGGTTAAGGAGAGGATATATCTATTTAAAGCTTAACGACTTTCATTTTAGGCACTAGGGATTTCATAATAGCCCAAGCCAAAAGATATGCTACTGCACAAAAACCGAACATGATGGTATAACCCGTGGTTAAATTAGCTTGCACCAAAGGCTTTTGGATATCTAAAAGTTGTTGATATAAAGCAGGGTCGATATTTTGCAACTTTGAAGCTGCTTCTGCTGGAAGTTTGCTTAAAGCCATTACATTTAAATCAACCTTATCGCCATATTTACTGAATAACTTTAAAGCACTGATCTGATTAATGAAATCGGTATTACCCAATTCTTTAAATTTGGCAAATGACTGTTCGATACCTTTGTGGGTATAGCTGTCGAAAATCCAACCGCCAATTTTGGTAATGAGTACTCCACCAATTCCTCCAGCCATTCCACCAATACCCACTACAGAACCTACTGCTTTTTTAGGAAACATGTCTGACACTGTAGTAAAAATATTGGCTGACCAGGCTTGATGTGCAGAAGCACCTATCCCAATTAAAACTACTGGAATCCAGAAAGAATAATGGCCCAATGGCTGTGCTAACAATACCACTAAAGGAAATAATGCAATGGCAAACATAGCCTTCATCCTGCCATCGTAAATGGCATAACCTTTATTGATAAAATATTTAGGGAACCAACCGCCACCAATGCTGCCAATCATGGTCATACTGTATAAAACCGCAAGAGGAAGCATAATTTGATCGCTATTCATAGCGTATTGATCTTTGAGGAAGCCTGGCAACCAGAACAAAAAGAACCACCACACACCATCGGTTAAAAATTTACCAGCAGTAAATGACCAAGTTTGTTTGAAACCTAGCAATTTAAACCAAGACACTTTCTCGGCCTTAGCTTCTGCTGCCACCACAACTTCTTCTTCATCACTATTGATATAATCAAGCTCCGCTTGTTTTATTCTCTTTTGTTTTTCGGGCGATTCATAAAAAATCAACCAAAAAATCAGCCATAAAAATCCGGCAGCACCTACTAATTCAAAAGCTTTTTCCCAACCCCAGTTCTTGGCAATCCATGGCACTGTAATGGGTGCCAAAATAGCACCTACATTGGCTCCAGAGTTAAAAATTCCAGTTGCCAAAGATCTTTCTTTTTTAGGATGATATTCAGCGGTGGCTTTAATTGCAGCGGGAAAGTTTCCTGATTCTCCAATAGCCAGCACTGCCCTAGAAAACATAAAACCTAAAATAGAAACAGGTAAGGCCGTTAATCCGAATGTAGTTAAGATAGTGGCCATACTTTCGCCAATGGTAATGGCATAAGCATGGATAATGGCACCAATAGACCAAACAATAATCGCGATAGCATATCCCCATTTTGTTCCTAATTTATCGACAAAACGCCCTGCAAACAACATAGAAATTGCATAGGTAAACTGAAATACTGCTGCAATATCAGCATAATCGCTATTAGACCATCCAAAGAGTTCTTCTAAGGTTGGTTTAAGCAAGCTTAATACCTGCCTATCTAAATAGTTAACAGTTGTTGCGAAAAATAGCAAGGCACAAATGGTCCATCTGTAATTGCCGATTTTGGTTTGGTTCATTTTGGTTTTTGGTTAATGGTATAATTTGGTTAACTGTAAAGTGAAAACTGTTAACTGAAAACTTACGCTCTCACTTTATTAATAATTTCAAAGGTTTTGATGGTTAATGATTGTAATGTTTCGTAATCGCGTTTTTCGATGATTGATTTGCTCACCAACTTGCTGCCCATACCTACTGCACAAACACCTGCTTTAAACCAGCTGGCAATGTTATCCTCTTCAATTTCTACCCCACCTGTTGGTACAAATAACTGACCTTGGAAAAGCTCTCTGATAGAAGAAAGGAAATCTGGCCCTAACACATTGGCAGGAAATAATTTGATGATCCCTGCTTGGTGCTGTTGTGCCAAGTTAATTTCTGTTGGGGTCATGCAACCTGGAATCCAAAGCAAACCTGCTTCATGCGCTACTTTGGCTACTTCAGGGTTTACAATTGGACAAACGATAAAATCGGCACCGGCATTGATAAAATCTTGTGCCTGTGCTGCCGTTTTAATGGTCCCAATGCCCAAAAACAAATCCTGCATTTCGGTTTTCAAAGCTTCTTTAATAAATTTGAAATTGCTTAAAGCAGCTTCTCCCCTGTTGGTATATTCAAAAACACGAACACCTCCCTTATAAAGTGCCCTGATGATTTCTAAACTGATTTGAGCATCTTCATAATAAAACAATGGCAATAATCCTTGTTGTTGAATGGCTTGTATAGCGGTTTCTTTATTCTTAGTCATGTTGGGCAATGGTTTGGTGAACGTCTTGAACGGTTGCAGTGGTACAGTCGCTAGGAATGTACAGTTTGTTGTAAGCGGCAGCGGTGGCAAATTCTAAAATCTGCTGTGGCTCATGTTGGTTGTAAAATCCATAGATCAAACCACCCATATAACAATCGCCACTACCTACACGGTCTAAAATTTTTTCTGAAAGATACTCTTTAGATACAAACAATTTATTATTGGTAAACAACGTGGTATAATACCTAATGCCTTGCATATAATCGAACCTAAAGGTGTTGGCTACGTGCTTACATTTTGGAAACTTGTTGATGATTTCCTTTGAGGTAATTTCTGCCTGTTTAAGGTAATTCTCTTTGGTATCGATAGCTACAATATCAGCTGGCAAAGTTATACCTAGCATTCTTTCGGCAGCCCAAATATTGCCCATGATCAAATCAGCATATTTAGCCAATTCAGGAACAATATCAATAGGTTCTTTACCAAATTTCCAAAGTTTAGCTCGGTAGTTCAAGTCAATGGAAATGGCGATTCCTCTTTCATCGGCAGCTTTAACTGCTTCTAAGCAAATATCTGCCGCATCTTGATTTAAGGCTGGGCAAATAGTACTGAAATGGAACCAGGACACGTCTTTAAAGATCTCGTCCCAGTTTAGGGTATTGGGTTGAATACTAGCGAAAGACGAGTTTGCCCTGTCGTAAATTACGCCTGCATTTTTGAGGTCCTTCCCTTTTGGCAAATAATACAGTCCCAAACGATCACCACTCAATTGCATTCTCGACGAGTCGATGTTGCACTTGTTTACGTAGTTGATGATTTGCTCGGACATAAAATTATCTGGCAATGCCGAAAAATAGGCCGATGGGACTTCCCAAAGTGCCAATGCGGTGGCCACGTTCAATTCTGCGCCACCAACATAAAAAGGTAGTTCATTATCTGCGAGCCATTGCCCATCAACATCAGGACAAATGCGCAACAGTAATTCCCCAAAACTTAAAACTTTCATTTAGCTAGTAATTTGTTTTTTAACGGTGTAAAATGTCATGATCGCGGTGAGTTCTCGAACGAATTTTGACCATGATTTCTTCAATTAAAAGCTAAAATAGGCTTTTGCGTTGTTATAACAAATATTTTCAATTAATTGGCTAACCAATTTCATATCATTCGGAATTTCACCGTTTTCCATGTCGGTACCGAACAGGTCGCATAAAATCCTGCGGAAATATTCGTGACGTGGAAAGGACAAGAAACTTCTGGAATCGGTGAGCATGCCCACAAACTGGCTTAATAGACCCATATTTGATAAAGCATTGATTTGCTTGATCATACCATCTTTTTGGTCTAAGAACCACCAACCCGAACCCCATTGCACTTTACCCGCTACCGTACCATCTTGATAATTACCAATCATGGTAGCCATTAGCTCGTTATCTGCTGGGTTTAAGTTATACAAAATGGTTTTAGCCAATTGGTTATTTGCATCTAGCTTATTTAAAAATCTAGCCAATTGTTTGCCTTGTGAAAAGTCACCGATAGAATCGAAACCTGTATCTGGTCCTAAACTAGACAGTAAACGATCGTTGTTATTGCGGATAGCACCTAAGTGATATTGTTGCACCCATCCTCTTTCGTGGTCCCAAATGGCAAAAGTGAATAGCATTGCCGATTTGAACTTTAAGTTTTCTGCTGCAGTGATACTTGCACTATTTCTTATTTTAAGGAAGATTTGGGCAATTTCTTCTTCGGTATAATCTTCCGCATAAATTTGCTCTAAACCATGGTCAGAAACTGAAGCACCGTTTTCTACAAAGAAATCATGACGAGATTTCAAAGCGGCCAAATACTCTTGATAGTTGGCAATTGGTTTTTCAACGATGGCCGCTAATTTATCGATGTACTGGTTCAATGCCACGGTATCATCGACATTCATGGCCTTATCAGGTCTGAAAGCTGGCAACACCACTAAATCAATTCCACTGGCTTTAATTTGCTGGTGGTAAGCTAAGTTGTCCAAAGGATCATCGGTAGTACATAACGTTTTTACGTTCATCTTTTTCAATAAACCTAAAACGCTATACTCCTTGGTTTGTAGCTTGGCATTACATTCGTCCCAAATTTTCTTGGCCGTTGCTGGCGAAAGCAAATCGTAAACATCAAAATAACGTTGCAACTCCAAATGTGTCCAATGGTACAATGGATTTCTTAAAGTATAAGGAACGGTTTCTGCCCACTTTTCAAATTTTTCCCAGTCGGAAGCACCGCCAGTGATATAGTACTCGTCAATTCCGAAGGTACGCATGGCACGCCATTTATAGTGGTCGCCATATAACCAAACCTGGGTAATATTTTCGAACTGTTTATCTTCTGCAATTTGCTCTGGAATTAAGTGATTGTGGTAATCAATAATAGGCATATGCTTTGCATGCTGATGATACAAAGTTTTTGCGGTTTCCGTCTGCAATAAAAAATTCTCGTCTAAAAACTGTTTCATTTATACTCTTGGTTGTTTATTAGTTCATTGGTCATTTGTTCATTGGTTTTCAAGCCTATAACTCAAAACCCGTAACTCATCACCTGCTTAAACTCCTCCGAAAATAGAGAAGCCTCCATCTACACAAATCATGGCACCTGTTACAAATTGAGAAGCATCACTTAATAACCAAACCAAAGCTCCTTTTAATTCATCAGGGTTACCAAAACGTTTAAATGGCGTTTGATTGATTACTGCACCACCTCTTGGGGTATAACCACCATCAGGCGTAGTTAATAAATTGCGGTTTTGTTCCGTTAAAAAGAAGCCTGGTGCTAAGGCGTTCATTCTGATTTTATCGCCATAACGGTTAGCTAATTCAACGGCAAACCATTGGGTATAGCAATCTACTGCTGCTTTGCCCATGTTGTAGCCCAACACTTTGGTGATGGCTCTTTTTGAGTTCATGGAAGAAATGTTCACAATGCTTCCTCTTCCTGTTTCGGCGATGGCTTTACCAAAAACCTGCGTAGGAATTAAGGTTCCCCAAAGGTTCAAGTCTAACACGGTTTTCATGCCGTCCATCTTCATTTCGAAAATGTTTTCATCTGGCTGCAATACGCCATCAGGCATGTTACCACCTGCAGCATTTACCAAACCATCAATTTTACCATAAGCTGCCAATACTTTCTCGCGAGCAGCAATCAGCTGTTCTTCGTTCATGGCATCAGCGATTAAAGCGATGGCTTTACCACCGTTTTTATTGATTTCGTCTGCACGTTCGTTGGCTACTTTTTCGTTTCTGCCTAAAATACCTACGGTTCCCCCTGCCTCAACAATGGCGTTGATGAAAGAAAGTCCTAATATTCCTGTACCGCCTGTTACAACGATAACTTTATCTTTTAATGAAAATGATTGTTCCATTTTATGTTTTATCACAAAGGCGCAAAGCACTCAAAGATTAGCTCTATTGTGTGCTGGCGCTTAATTAGTTAATTTATATTTTACCGCAAAGGCGCAAAGAACACAAAGACTGTTGTCCTTTTTACTTTTGACTTTCTACTTTTAACTTTATCTCAGTTCTCCTACTGCAAAGGTATCCATATCAGCATAGTCCAAATTCTCACCTGCCATGCCCCAAATGAAGCTGTAGTTTTTGGTTCCAGCACCAGAGTGAATGCTCCATGATGGTGATAAAACTGCTTCGTGGTTAGCCATTACAATGTGACGAGTTTGTTGAGGTTGCCCCATAAAATGGATGACCCTTTGGTCTGGCTCCACATCGAAATAGAAGTAAACTTCCATTCTTCTGTCGTGGGTATGTGGAGGAATAGTATTCCAGATAGATCCTGTTGATAATGAGGTTAGACCCATTACCAATTGACAACTTTGGATACCATCTTTATGGATATAACGAGAAATACGACGCTCATTAGCGGTTTCTACAGCACCTAAATCAGCAGAGAAAACATCTGCATGGCTAGCAAAGGTAGTTGGATAGCTGGTATGTGCAGGCGCTGAAAGCGCATAAAAAACAGCAGGATTGCTGCCATCTTTACTGCTAAACTTCACTTCTTTAACGCCTTTACCTAAGTATAAGCAATCTTTCTTCGCTAAATCATAGCTTGTTCCATCCGCTACAATGGTGCCTTCACCACCTACGTTGATGACGCCCAATTCTCTTCTTTCCAAGAAATACTCGGCACGTAAAATATCATAGTTACCTAAATCTACCACGTTGTTTACTGGTGTAATCAATCCAGTAATCATTCTGTCGTAGTGTGAATAGACAAAATTTGCTTTGTCTGTCGCTTTCAAGTCGTCCAACAAAAATCTTTCTCTGATTTTTTCGGTGTCGTAACTCTTGAAATCTTCTGAGTGTACTGCTTGTATTTGTTTCATTTTCTATATTTTGTTCCATCATTAGAGGTTTTGGTTTGGTCCTCATTTTAATGACAGATGGTCTTGGCTAATATACGTCAAAAAGACGTTTATAAACGTAAAATTTGGAGTGATTACAATGAAACCCCTCTTTTCCATGGAATGAAATCATCTTGGTTAAGCAATACTGCTTTGGGAATCACTTCGCCACTGGCAGCTTTAATGCAATATTCCAAAATGTCCTCGCCCATTTCTTCAATGGTTTTCTCGCCTTCAATCACCGGTCCTGTATTGATGTCAATAATATCGCCCATACGTTGGGTTAAAGCATTATTGGAGGCTACTTTGATTACTGGACAAATGGGATTACCTGTAGGTGTTCCCAAGCCTGTGGTAAACAAAATCAAGGTAGCACCACTTGCGGCCTTTCCTGTAGTAGCTTCAACATCATTACCAGGGGTACAAACCAAGTTTAAACCTGGTTTGGTAACGGGTTCTGTATAATCAAGTACATCCACAATAGGTGATGTTCCACCTTTTTTAGCTGCACCATTGCTTTTAATGGCATCGGTAATTAAACCGTCTTTAATGTTACCAGGAGACGGATTCATGTGAAAACCGGAGCCTGCATTTTCTGCGGCTTCGCTGTAAGCGCTCATTAGTTTCATGAATTTTCTGGCCGAAGCTTCTTCCATCGTCCTATCAATCATATTCTGCTCGGCACCACATAGTTCTGGAAATTCAGCTAACAATACCGTACCGCCCAAAGCTACCAACAAATCGGCACAGTAACCTACAGCTGGATTGGCAGAAATACCACTAAATCCGTCACTTCCTCCACATTTAACCCCTAAATTCATCTTGTTTAAAGGTGCTGGCTTTCTTTCTATTTTATTGGCTTCCACTAAACCTTCAAAAGTTTTTTTGATGGCCAGGGCAATCATATTTTCTTCGCTTTGCGATTGCTGTTGCTCGAATATGAAAAGTGGCTTATCGAATTTTGAATTGCGTTCCTTTAAATCGGCCGCAAAATCAGTGAGTTGCAAGTTTTGGCATCCCAAGCTCAACACCGTTACACCCGCCACATTGGGATGATCAGCATAAGCAGCCAAAAGTTTACTCAACACAGCAGCGTCTTGTCTAATTCCCCCACAACCACCTTGATGGTTTAAAAACTTAATGCCATCAATATTTTTGAAAAGTCGGTCGTGTTGCGCTTCCCCAAAAGAAAGCGGTGCATCTAACGATGAAATGGCCGTACCATTTTGATAGGCTTCCACTAATTGACGAGTGTAGTTTTTATACTTTGCGGTTACGGCATAGCCTAATTCATTGTGCAAAGCTTCTTTAATCACATCCAGATTTCTGTTTTCGCAAAAAACAGTTGGAATAAACAACCAGTAGTTGGCTGTACCTACTTTGCCATCTGAACGGTGGTAGCCATTAAAAGTTCTACCTTCAAATTTTGAAACATCTGGCGCCTGCCATTCGTAGTGATAAGGTTTGAACTCGTAAGGTGCAGCAGCATGTTTAAGGTTATCGATAGTCATTCTGGTGCCCAATTTTACTGGAAACTGAATTTTACCTACCAAAGTGCCATACATATACACTTCATCACCAGTCTGCATATCCTGTGTATAGAATTTATGCTTGGCATCCACATCATCTACCAATTGGAAATTGGCACCCCTATAACCAACAATTTGGCCAGCCTTTAGGTTAGTAAGGGCTACCAAAACGTTGTCTTTTGGATGTACTTTTAATACTTGTTGTTTCATTTATATTGCTTTAAGCTGCGCCGACATTTGCTTGGTCAACACGGCTTCCATCCCCTCTTCTAATATCGCTTGGTATTGTGCCTTCACGGCTGGAATAAAACCTGATAATTGGCTCAAGTTGGATCCCCAGAAAGTTTGATCTGTTAAAACTTCTTCTACAAAGTTCTCTTGATTTTGGTTGTATTTTTCAAATAAATAAGGTGCAGAGTCATCGTTTAACCGATAACTCGCACCATTATCCAAACCAAAATATAGATTGTTCTCTTTTCTCTCTGCACGAGAAAAGGCCAAGTAAGCGGCAAAGCCAAGGGCAATATGCGCCGGAACTTGGTTAAATATTTTATAGTAATTCAGTAACAATGGCAGTATTCTGATTTTCATCTTCATACTGTACTGAAATGCAATGCTGGTCCACAAATGCTCAATAGAAGGATTAGCAAAACGATCTTTAACACTGTTGGCGAAGGTATCCGTTTGCTTTTTATCCACTTTATAAGGAATTGCTGGGGCTATTTCATTGGCCATTAAGGTCTCGATATAGCTGGTCATCAACTCCTGGTTCATGGCATTTTTCACGGTATCAATGCCCAATAAAAAGGCAATGCCCGAGCTTAGGGTATGCGTACCATTGAGCAAACGTACTTTTAGCTCCCTGTATATTTCAATATCTTCGGCAATAATCACTCCCTGATCTACCGTAGCGAAAGAAAGTACTTCTGCAACATGTTTTCCACCTTCGATAGCCCACAAACGGTAAGGTTCGGTCATTGAAAGCAAAGTATCTTCATAGCCTAACTCCTCTTGTAAAGCCGCATAGGTTTCTTCATCTGGCTTACCAGGCACAATTCTATCTACCAAAGAATTACAAAAGTTATTGGCTTGTACTAACCAAGCCATAAAGCTTGCTTCCAATTGGTTAAAATGAGCCAGTTTAAGTACTATTTCACCTAGTTTCTTTCCATTATCTGGAATAAGTTCCGTTGCTACAATTACCAATCCTTTATCAGGCTGACCATTAAATGCTTGATAACGCTCGTACAGTACCGCTAATAATTTTGCTGGGAATGAGCTAGGTGGATTCAATTGAATGTTTTCCTCCACATATTGGATTCCCACTTCGGTGGTATTAGAAATAACGATTTGTAAATCTTCCGATTTGGCAATTTCTAAAATTAACTGCCAATCTTTTTCGGCAGCAATAACCCTACTGATGGCTGAAGAAATAATGTTTTCCGAAACAGGAATTCCATTTTCAATACCACGTACACAAAGCGTATACAACGCATCTTGGCTATCAAACTCAGCAGTATTTGCGCCCGTTGATTTAACCACTGCAATACGTCCATTAAAAACACCTTCACGGTTAGCTTTATCAATAAAGTAATCTGGTAAGCCTCGCAACAACACCCCAGTTCCAAACTGCAATACCTTCTCTGGTAAATCAAAGATTTGCGGGTTTGGCACCACCACATTCTCAGTGGCTATCAATTTCAGATTATCTTTTGATAAAATCATCTCTCTATATACTGCTTTTCAACTTGTTTTTTGAGCTAGTAAAGAGACATAATGTACCGTTACTAGCATTTGGTCGAAACAATTCTACATAATTTATGCTAGTAAAATCCTTATTTGAACGCAAATATTTGCGCAATCGTTCCCGATAACGTAGGGCAATTTAAGTTCTCAGATTTTATCCTTGTATATCACTATTTTTTATGTGCCATAAGTTATCGACGCTAGTTGATACGGATGCTTTTTAAATCTTCACGTCCAAAAAACACTGGGAAATACATCATTTCGGCTTTGGCTGGATTTAAAGTGTATTGTCCATTGTAGCGAGGCATTAAAGCAATTTCGAAAGTGTATTTCCCTTGTTTAAGCTTGGTACAGAAGATGGATGTTTTTTCCTTAAAGTACTCACGGTGTGTTTCTAATCCCCAATATCCTTTAGCTTTGTTTTCGTAAGAACATCCCGCTGGAATGGGCACTTCTATCATTACATAATCTGCATCAGCTTTTACATCTACTTCAATTTTCAAGGTAGCCACTTCTCCTGCTTTTAATGCTTGACCAGATTTTCCTTTTTGGGCAATGGAAGTACGAACCACAAACTCCTTATCCACTTTTTTAGGATTAACATTTTGGAACTGTTGGTAAGCGGTAAAATAAATAGGCATCTCGCCTTTCTTTTGCAGCGACAACTGGTCGTTTTGATCTAAATCCTGCTGATAAGGGAATTGTTTTACAGCTTTGCCGTTTAACAGCAGCTCAGCAGATTTCTTGTCCGCATTTTTTTTCAATAACTCTGGCAGGATTGTTTCCAATATCAACGAAGATTCATAGGTGTTTCGCCATTTCCCATCTCTCCTTTGCTCTAGGAAATAGTTAATGATTTTTTGTTGTTCCTGCTGTTGGCTACCAGAGGCTTTCAATATTTTATACGCCAGCAATGTATTCTGGATGTGATTATCCCAGAAACCTGCTTTGTTTTCGCCCCAATAACTGTTGCCAAACATGGTATTCTTTTTGATTTTCAATAAGCTATCAATGTTCACCTTCAGTCCTGCTGCTTGTTTCATTTGCATTAAGCTCAGTTTGTCATACAGCGTGGGTACGTAGTGTAGTGTTTTACTTTTTTCGATGGCTTTTAACCAATCTTTGGTAACTTCTTTATTGTTGAGCAATTGGATCAGTTCCACCACTTTTAATTTGCTGTAGTCTTGCTGATCTACGAGCTGCCTGCGCAGATAATTGTAAATTTTATCTTTGTTAAGTTTAACCTGGTAGCCTTCTTTTTCGGATAAGAGCAATGCCTCTATTACATGCAAGCTGATCCAAATCTCTTCGTCACCATCTTGCCACCAGCCCCAAGTTCCTTGACTTTTTTGGGTAGCATTTAATTTTTTAATTAGGTTTTTGATTTCTTTCTCATACTTAAAGTTTTCTTTTAAATAGCTTTTCAATTGTTTTTGAAGAAGAAGTCCTTTTAGTTTAGAAGCCATTTGCTCATTGCACAGATACTCGTAACGGTATAACTGCTCCATTTCATCTAACAATACAGGAAATACGGATGCTTCTGCTCTCACCGTTACTTTACCCAAACGCTTATCGAAATTATAGTTAATGGTAGTATCGCTATGCAGCGCATTGAAATAGCCTTTGGTTTCTTTCACTCCTTTTTCAAATACCGGGATCTTTCTAATTTCTCCATCAAAATAGCCATTGTCTTGCGTAAGTGTGTATTCAAAGTACAAGCTGTCTTTTTCAGCTATGGCTTTTACTGGAATGGTATCAATTAATGAGTTTTTGATGGTAACCGTACTGCTCAGTCGTGGTTGCTGATTGTAGCTCATTTTTCTGATCACTTTTTCGGCTATTGGTGAATAGTTCATCAGTTTTCCAATAATGTTGATGCTATCGCCTTGAACGGCAAATTGAGGGGCTGTTAAATTCGCACTCAGTGATTTAAAGGATTTTATTTTGGCAGTAGTCGTTCCCGACTGTTTCTTCCCATTTATGGCAATTACATTGGCATTCCAACTAGTAATATCATCTGGAAATTTTACGCTAAATGTGGCATTACCATCTTTATCGGTATTCAATTTGGGTTTCCAAAAGCCAACATCAGAAAAATTGGTACGCATGGTTTGCTGCTGTGCTACCAACTCTCCTGCTTCATTTACGGTAGTGTTTCCTTTTTTAGTTTTAATGATGACTACGCCATTAGCTGCCCTAGCGCCGTAAATAGCTACTGCACTTGCATCCTTAAGAACCGTAATATCCGTCAAATCATCTTTACTAAGACTTGCCATATCCCCAGCAAACGGAACGCCGTCAATAATGACCAAAGGTTGTTCATTTGCATTGATGGATGCAGCACCTCTAAACATAAATTTATCGTTCCCGCTTACAGCAACACCTGCTATGCTTCCCGCTAAGGCACTTTCTAAACGAATGGTAGAAACCGAACCTGTCAGTTCGCTTCTCTTCATGGTTCCATAACCTGTCACCACAACTTCTTGAAGAAAACTAGAACTTTCTTCTAAGTAAATATCTCCTAAATTCCCCTGAGTAATATCTTTTTCAATAGTATTATAGCCGATACCCATGATACTTAGCTTTCCTCGTTTGGGTGCATCTATCTTGAAATATCCATTTTCGTTAGTGCTTACCATTTGTTTTGTCCCAACTACTTTAACAGTAATACCCGGCAATGCTGATTTATCAGTTTTCGACAAAACTCTTCCGGTAACGAGGTTATTAAAAAGAATATTATCGATTTCTACATCATTGATAACTTCCAACATTTTATAGTCAATTTTATTCCCGCTACGTTTCAGTGATTTAATATATTTATCAAGCTCTAAACTTTTTTGATCGGATTTTTTGGCTTTAAGCGAGTTCCATTCGTAATAGTTGATGCCATTGGATTTGACTTTTACGTTTTCGACCAAGTAATAAGAATTGTCTTTAAGCAGCAACATGATTTTGTAAGCGCCTTCTTCCAAAGAAATTTCCCCTTGTGTATTACCCGGATAAATGTGCATGAAACTTGGTCGCTCCGACTGATAAATCACAATGTTTTTTAAATAAGGAGCTTTGATTAAGCTATCCGCCAGTTTAAACCGTAACCTGCCTATAGGTGCACTTTTGGGCTGCTCATTTTGAAAAAGTGCAGTGGTGTAACTTCTTAAATCTAAATAGTCATTCCAAATGCTGTCAATTTCTACCTTGTTAATCACTTGCTGTAAATAATTGTCATTGCCTAATCTAGGGAATGAGGAAAGAGTTTGATCAAAGGCAAAGGGACCACGGAATGATTTCTGTTTGATCAAATTTGGCAAAAAAGTATAGGTATAGCCTGGTTCGCGGATGAATTGATGTGAAAAATCCTCGGTTTTATACGTGAGTAGATTATCCTTAAAAGGTCCTACCAAGAACTCGCCGCCAACATTTTTTTGTGGAGCATTTATGAGTACGGTGGTGCTATCGTAATTCATCACCAACTTTTCATAGGGTTGATTAAAGTTGGTAATCCTCATCATGTACCTATCCAATCGCTTTGCTTCCTGATCGCTAAGTACATTTTTTTCGGCAGTAACCATGATATTCGCATTATTTGACTGCGAGGAAACGCTAAAGATGGTCTTTTTACCTGCTACAATTTCCACTTCTTTTAAAACTATCTTTTTGCTGGCCGTTCTAAGTCCTATCTTATGTTTACCTGGGGTAATTTCAAATGCATAGGACGTCAACTGATCTGCTTTATCAAAAAAGACAGGCACATCATCCACATAAACGACATTTACCGGTTCAATCTGTCCTTCGTTAACCACGAAAGGGGCAAATTGGGTAAGGTTGTTTTTAGCATTTTCGGTAGTGAGGTACAAATCATGATGATTGGTAAATTTGTAGTATTCTACGGTATCCAATCGGAGCGATTTTGCCCATTTGGCCCACAATAGTTTGAAATCACCAGAGGCTGATAATTCATCAGCCGTTATCGTTTCCTTTAATTTACGACTGTAATAGTTTTTCGAAAACCTCGGCAGGTTAGGCTGTCTGACATCACCAAATTTAGTGGTATGTGCGTATGCAGTAACGTCTACATCTGCTACCGGTTGCAAGTCAACATCGGTTACCTTTACCAGCATATTCACTTTTTGACCTGGATACACCACATCTGGTGCAATGAGTTTTACATTTAGGTCATTTGGATTATAAAAGGTACTGGCTTGGTGGGTTCTTTCTTCGTTATCCCAAAAATAACTGATACTAATGTGTACTGCCTTTGATTTGCTGTGCTTTATCAATGTATCTAGTTGGGTAGTATAACCTTTAAATTTCACCATATTCCCAGAAAAAACGGTATACCAAAAAGGAACCTTATGTTCATTATTGATTTTAATCCTAACCGAATCTTTGGTGTGTTGAGCGGCTATGGAAAGCTGAGGTTTATTGTCAATGAGGTAATAATCTTGCTGTTTATCTGCGTAATGTAACTCATAATACTCAGCTCTATAGTCTGCTTTTATTTTGGGACTGCTGATGGTTACTGAATCTAAAAGCTCATCATTAAAAGAGAATGATTTGAGTAGAAAAGCTTGATTAAACGGCTTGCCTTCATGGTTATAAAAAGCCAAGCTATCTTTTTCCAGTTTCACAGTAATTAAATCAGCTGCTGCATTTTCTCTGGTTAAACTCACATTGGCATTTTTGCTTTCGTTATTGGAATTTAAAAAATGGGCATTCACCCTAAAATTAATTTCTGCTTCGGGAAATACATGTGCTGGGATAACCAGTTTTGTTTCTCCTACCGGCTCCAATTTGAGCTCCTTTGTCCAAAGTGTATCGGTCACAAAAACAACTTGATTAGTGTATTTTCTAACATTGGAAGTCGTTACAGATAGTTTCACTCTTCCATCAGGCACTGCTAATTCATTTTCATCCGTGGCTTTCATAAAAAGGGTAACAGAATCATTTTTGGCAAAAGTAGATTTGCTTGCCCTCAGCTTAAAGTCTATACTTTTCAGTTCATATTCTTCATAAAAAAAGTCATCGTGTAGGACTACACCTTCATTCATCTCCTTATCCTTTTCTACCAACCAAATTTGGTATCTACTGTCTAAAGTCATGTTAAGCGAATCGGCCAATACAAAACTATATTCATAAGCACCATTACGGTAAGGTTTAAGCGTAGTTAAGGTCTTTCTGTTTTGGTAGTCTTTAAAGAACATCACTTCCAAGTCTTTCGCCTTAATTTCTCTACCTTTTTTGTCCAACACATAGGCTTTAAACTGAACGGTATCCAAAGGTTTATATTTAGGTTTACTAAACACGATGTATCCGCTATATTGTCTCTGTCTCTTGTTTGAATATTTTATTTTCCGGTATAGGTTTTTAAAAGGCATCCAAGTATAACGAACGGGAGAACTATATAAAATTCGTTTGGCCAAGCTCCAATCTTCTTTGTAATTATATCGCTCATTGATTTCAAAAGAGAAAAAGTTACTTACATTTTGGTGTTTTACCTTAATGACTTCGTCTTTTCTTCTATAGCTACTCCTATACAAGCCCGTTGTTTCATCATAAACTGCTTTTTTGCCTTTTCCTATGTGTACCTCTGCATCTTTAATTAAGTTTCCTTTTAAATCTTTCACATAGAACTGAAAATGCCTTTGGTCATTCACAAAAGCGATTTCTATGTTTTTATGATCTTTTAGGTCATAATCCCATCTGTTTTTGATAGGCGTTGCATACAGGTAATTGCCGTAAGGAAGCTTTCCTGAGTATTTATTACCAATTTTAAAACTGTCTATTTTAGTATGAAGATAAGTGTCGTTAACAGCATATTTGCCCTCCAAGGCAATATCAAGCATCTCTTTATCGGTAAGCTGATAGACGTAAGTATAATCTCCAGAAGTTTTGCTCTTAGTTAACTTTTGTTGTGCAGCTACGTTAAGGCATGCCAATAAGGCGAAAGTGAAAAGCGTAAAATGGATCTTCATAAAAAGGATTTATCTAAAGATACATTCTATCCTGATATTCCATAAAGTGATGACATTTTATATTACCAAATACCTATAGGCTATTAATGCACAATTTATATATTTGGGCTATTACCTTTAACATTTAACGAAATATGGATAACGAAATAAAAATACCCGTACTAACTGCCGAACAAATTAGAGTTTTGGGCGCCTTAATGGAAAAGGCAAAAACCACTCCTGATTATTACCCGATGACGATGAATGGCTTGGTTTCGGCCTGCAACCAAAAAACATCTAGAAAACCTGTCGTTAATTATGATGAGGAGGTGATTGGCTCAGCTTTAAATTCCTTAAAAATTGCTGGTTTAACTTCAACAGCAACGGGAGGCTCTATCCGCAACATTAAATACAAGCATAATTTCGCTATCGTATATCCCCTATTGCCTTCGGAAGTGGCAGTAATGTGTTTATTATTTTTACGTGGGCCGCAAACACCTGGAGAAATTAATACCAACTCTGGTCGTTTATATGAATTCGAAACCTTGGAAGAGGTCCAACAAACCTTAGAAAAGCTTGCCAACGAAGGCTATGTAAAGCAATTACCAAAACGTGCTGGACAAAAAGAGCAACGTTATATGCATCTTTTTGCTGGCGATGTTGAATTTAACGAGGAAGATTACAGCAACGACGAGCCTGTAACAAAATCAAATTCACAATTGGAAGAAAGAGTAGCTAAGTTAGAAGCAGAACTCGCTGAGCTTAAAGAGAACTTTGATAAGTTGATGAAGGAGTTGTACTAGGAATTAGTGGCTAGTGGTTAGTGACCTAGTGACTAGGTGGAGAGAAAGAACTATTTGTATAGACTTAAAAACTAGTAACTAGCCTCCTTAAAGGAAACAATTCTTTTCTCATTCAGAGCGTAACTTGTACCGATTTAATCGGTAGCGAAGAATCTCATTAGACAATCCAAAGATTTTACTTCGTAGCTACTTCGCGGTCTCCACAAGGTCGAGATGACGATCTAGGTACGGAATCACCAATTCCTAATGAACCAGTGAACTATTGAACCAAACCAACTAATCCCGAAGTGTCGGGACTATAGCCTCTAACCACTAGTACCTAGCTACTGAATCTCTTAATTACCCTTAGTTTATGGCTGTACCTATCTAATTCCATGTTATAAATCCCTTGGTTATCAATAGGGTCAATCCTAACTTTCCCAGCCGAATGGATAATTTTATCGTTGCTCAACATTAAGCCAACATGGATAATCTTTCCTTCTTCATTGTCAAAAAAGGCTAAATCTCCCATTCTGGCCGAAGCTAGGAAGTCTACCAGTTCTCCTTCTTCTACTTGCTGTGAAGCGTCTCTGCGTAAGCTGATTCCGAGCAATTTATAAACGGTTTGTACAAATCCAGAGCAGTCGATTCCGAAAAAACTACGTCCACCCCACAAATAAGGCGAGTTTAAAAAGAACTTGGCAGTGGCTTCAACGTTAATGGCAAAGTTGGCCGCATTTGGAATAAGAGGCTCAGTTTTTACCTCAAAACGATTTTCGCCCAAATAACAATAACCATCCTTATAAAAAGGCAAAGTACTGCCCGGACTGAGGTAATAAATCGTTCCGGCATCATCTACCAAACGGTTATCAAAATTCACCGCGGTAACGTATTGATAGCTCTGCTCATCATGATATTGCAAATTAGTAATCCTTTGCAACTGCTTATGGTCCATCCAACCCTCATATTGGTCATGATGGGTTTTCACGAAACACCATTTTTCGGTTTTTTCCAAAAGCACTACCCTATCGCCAAATAATAACTGCGAAACGATTTCGCTTCGGTCTGATGGTTCTTTTCTAAGAGGAGCAACTGCTATGCGACAAACGTGGTACATTTCCATATTATAAAAAAAATGATTGCGCTAAAAATAATGGAAATAAGTGACATATATCAGTCATTTTTGTGCCCAATTGTGGGAAACTTTATGCCTTACTATTTGTTACTTAGTAGAAACAAAAAATGAAAGCCATGAATTACAAAAGAATTTTAATTGCGGTAGATAACAGTACCTGTGCTGAAAAAGCCGCGAAAAGTGGTTATGAAATGGCCGCCCTTTATGATGCTGAAGTTGCACTTTTGAATATTGTAGAACCCGCTCCGCCTATTGCCAATCCCGATTTTGGCTTTACCCCTGCCATTATCGACCTATATGATAATAGCATTGAAAACAGTCATGTTTTGTTGAAAGAGATTGAAGACAAGTTCAGCAATGGGCGAGCAACCACCTACCTTTCTGCACTTGATACGGCTACCAACGGCATTTTACAACAATCAGAAGAATGGCACGCCGATTTAATTGTGATTGGTACACATGGTCGTACAGGTTTAAATCATTTTTTAATGGGCAGCGTAGCCGAACATGTGGCCCGAAAAGCTGCCTGTCCTGTATTGATTGTACCTAATAAAGCAGAAGTTTAAAGCAAGCCGATTTTTGAAGCGCAACTTTCTACAAGTTACTACCGATAGTCCCGCCATTCATTACAAATCCGCACTCGCTTTGCTCGCTTGCGGGTTTTCCATTACTGTCGGGGCTAACTACCAAAGTCTGCGTAATAACCTTTCCTACACCATCATTTCGACCGTAGTGGAGAACTGAAAGTAAACAACGAAGTTTGACTAAAAGCGCTTAAACCTCGTAGGTTTGGTTGACTACCAAAAAAGAAAAATCTGCCTGTCCGGCACCATGGCACCAAACAAGGCAGAAGTTTAGTTAGTGTTAGTTAAGGTTTTAAATCTCTTCGTATTGCAATACATAGTTTTTATAAAGACTACTCAATGCAAAAGTTCTTTCTAAAATAATGAGAACAATGGTAGGCAGGAAAATCAGCTCTACCCAATCTAATTGGTAAAAAACAAAGCCAAACAGCAGTATTAATCTTACGCATTCCAAATAGTAAATCCATTTACGCTGCTCTAATAATGCACCACAATTAATAAGGGTAATGAGTACAAATATGAGAATGGCTAATGCATCTATAAAATTGATATAAGCCCAAAATGCGGTGGTTAAAGTTAATATTACTACACTTAAAGCCAATTGAAGGTTAATATATCCTTTTAGCTTAAATTTAGCTGTAGCCGTTGATTTATGCTGTAAAAAACGACGCTCCAGTAAAGGTCTAATCTCTTGGTCGAGCAATGCAGGGCTCCCAAAAACAACTTTCACCTTGTTCCATGTACCCTCAGTTTTACGACAAGCCTCTATCACCTCCAAATAATAATGAAAATGCTGCCACAAAAAGCTGTTGCTCTTAATGGGATGCGTTAATCCGTAAGTTGGTGGTTCTTCTTCCCTTTGAAAAGTACCGAACATTTTATCCCAAAACACAAATACATCGCCGTAGTTTTTGTCCAAATACTTATCGTCACTTGCATGGTGTACTCCGTGCAATGATGGCGTAATCAGCACATGCTCCAACCAACCCAATTTACCAATCAACTGTGTGTGGGTGAAAAACGAATAAGCGCCATGTACCGTCAAAATAACCACCACCATTAATGGATGAAAGCCTAACAGTGGCAAGGCACACCAAAACACACCCCTTATTAAAGCCTGAAGCGTAGTAATACGGGCCGATACGGTTAAGTTAAACTCTTCGCTTTGATGATGAACAATATGAGCCGCCCATAAAAAATTCACTTCATGCCCTAGTCTATGGTACCAATACCAAACAAAATCAGTGGCTAAAATCAGTAAAGCCCATACCCACCAAGTGTTTGGAATATCAAATAAGGCATAGTTTTGATAGACATAATTGAACAACTCGTAAAAACTTGCTGCAATAAACAAATTCAATAATCGCTCGGCAATTCCAATACTGATATTGGCTACAGAACTTTCATATTTAAACAAATGTGCTTTATTTTTTCTTACGGCCAACATGTATTCCAAATACACAAAAAGGAAGAATGCGGGAATAGCAAACGCCAAATAATTGATTTTTTCCATTTAAGAAGCTAGGAATTGACTTACATATTCATTAAACAATTCAGGCTGTTCCATCATCGGGGCATGCCCGCATTCGTCGATAAATCGCAATGTGGCATTTGGCAAATGTTCATAAAACTCTTCTGCCACGGCCGGAGGTGTTACCACATCCTGCAAACCCCAAATTAACAATACCGGGACTTGAATAAAGTGAAGCAGTTCTTTTAAATTTTGCTTTTGTGCATCTCTGGCCAGCATAATTACAGAAAGAGCCTTGGTTTTCTGTTGTACAATATCAAACACATAGTTGACCATTTCTTCATCTACCACTTCTTTCCTATCAAATACGTCTTCTACTTTTTGTTTGATATACTGATAATCTTTCACCCTTGGGAAAGAACCTCCAAATGAGTTTTCATATAAGCCTGAACTGCCCGTTAGTACCAAACTTGCCACCTTTTGCGGATACTTCAAGGTATATAACAAAGCAATATGGCCGCCTAAGGAATTACCAATTAAAATTGGGTTATTGATTTGATGAGCATTGAGATAATCTTCCAAAAAGTCGACGAGCTTATTCAGTCCCCCTCCCAAAAAATGATTGAAAAGAGGAAGCTCTGGTGTCCAAACATTGTATTGCGCAGATAATTCCTTATGCAATAATCTCCAATTGCTAAGATTGCCAAACAGGCCATGCAAAAGCACTACATCTTTGGCAACCGTGGTTGGATAAGGTACAGGATGAGCAGCTAAAGCTTGATTGATTTGTAATTGCATATGTTAAAGCTTTCGGTTAAAAACCGTGAATGCTTCAAAATTAGCAATATTTTTCAAAAAGACTACTATTTCTATAGATTAAATATTTATTAACTCAATATGAACATATTAAAGTGAGTTAAATTAGTTCAACCTGCTTGTTTATTTTCAACCACATAGGTACACAGAAAAGCAATGATTGGTTTTCCAAACAGTTGGGATAAACTATGCCTCGCAATAAGCTATAGGGCTAAGCCCTATCTATATCATCTTGAGTAAGTTGATTGTTTACGGTACGCCAGATATTTAAAGGGTTCTCGTTTTTCAATTCATCAGGTAAAAACTCATTGGTCCAGTTTTGAAAACTCACTGGTCTAGCAAAACGCTTAATTCCATCTGCTCCTACAGCGGTAAACCTGCTGTCTGTACAAGCAGGAAATGGCCCTCCATGTTGCATAGCCAAAGCTACTTCCACCCCTGTAGGTACACTATTCATAATAAATCGGCCACATTTTTCCTGCAACTCGTTTACTAACGCTCTGTTATTGTTGATATCGGTAGCTGTAGCCATTAAAGTAGTGGTCAATTGTCCTTCCAAATGCTGGGCAATCTTTAACATTTCAGCCTCATCGCTACATTCTACCAATAAAGAATAAGGGCCAAACACCTCTTGATGTAGCTGTACATTGGTTAAAAAATATTTTCCTGGAACCTTTGCAATGGTGACCATTCCGTCTTCTTCTCCCAGTTTGTTATCACTTTGATAAAGTACGTCTACGTGCCTTTGTGTAATGGCGGTTTGCATGTTGTTGATGTAATTTCTGGCAATTCCCTTATGCAGCATCTTACTAGGTGTTACCCCATGCAAATTAACCAAAAGCTGCTTGACATATTGGTCTAACGCTTCACTTTTGACAGCAATCATTAATCCAGGATTGGTGCAAAACTGCCCCATATCTTGAGTAATGGAAGAAGCCATTTTATCGGCAACCCATTGATGGTCTTGGCGCAATTTATCAGACAATAAAAACACCGGATTAACACTTCCCATTTCGGCAAAAACAGGAATAGGAGTTTTGCGTTGTGCAGCCAAATCAAATAAGGCACGTCCACCACTATATGAACCAGTGAAGCCAACCGCTTTTACCACTTCATGTTTCACCAAATATTCTCCCACTTTGAAATCTGCCCCGTAGATATGTGTAAAAATTCCTTCGGGCATGTTGCATTGCTCGGCAGCTTTTAAAACGGCTTTGGCCACTAAGGTCGAAGTTTCAACATGGGCGGGGTGAGCTTTCACGATCACTGGGCAACCCGCGGCAAGTGCACAGGCGGTATCCCCACCAGCCGTTGAGTAGGCAAAAGGAAAATTGCTGGCACCAAAAACCACTACTGGCCCTAAGGGAACAAGCATTTTACGCAAGTCTGGTTTTGGAGGAGTTCTGTCATCGTCGCTAAAGTCAATTCTGGCTTCTAACCAATTTCCTTGTTCAGTAGCATCGGCATAGCTATTCAACTGAAAAATAGTGCGCTTACGTTCAGCATATAATCGCTTTTCAGATAAATGCGTCTCTTTTTGAGCAGTAATTATCAACGCTTCTCCCAAGGCCTCTATTTCTGCAGCAATACTGCGCATAAAAACGGCTCTTTCTTTTAAAGAAAGGTTTTTATATTGATAAAATGCTGTTGCTGATTTTGCTAATAAGGTATCTATTTCAGTGGTCGAATGGTCGGTATACATACTGGTATGGTTAATTGACTAAAGTTAGGGATAGCTGTCCAAATATGTGGAGTTTTTTCTTCATTTACCATTATTTGACATTTGCGGCATTACTTTTTAAACCTACCTCTCCTTTAATTGCGAAATAATCCATTACTTTGGCAACTAAATATTATTTGCAAAAATGACACATCCAGAAAAACTAACCGCTATTCGTGAGTTGATGAAAAAAGATGGTGTTGCAGCCTATATCATCCCTTCTGCCGACCCACACATTAGCGAATACCTACCAGATTTTTATAAAAGTATTCCTTTCGTTACTGGTTTTACAGGTTCTGTAAGTACCGTAGTGATTACCCAAGATTTTGCTGGTTTATGGGCCGACTCCAGATATTTTGTTCAGGCCGAAGAGCAACTGAAAGACAGCGGCTTTGAGCTAGTAAAATTGAAAGCGCAAGGTGTTGCCGAATACATCGATTGGTTGGGCGAAAAACTACCTTCCGGAAGTAAAATTGCCTTTGACGAAAAGACGGTTTCTGTGCTTCTTGGTCTACAACTTGAAAAACAGTTGGCTTTTAACAACGTTAGCTTTGATCACCAAGATTATGTAGGACAAATATGGAAAGATAGACCAGCCCTACCTGCTGAACCTGCTTTTTTATTGACAGATGAAGTGGTTGGACAATCGGTACCGAGCAAACTCGAAGCCATTAGAGCATCACTTAAAAAGCAACGTGTAAACTACCATTTGGTTTCTTCTTTAGATGATATGGCTTGGATTTTCAATCTACGTGGCCAAGATGTGGGCTTTAATCCAGTGGTATTAAGCTTTGCTTTAATTGCTGAGGATAAAGTAAAAATCTACCTTGATCAGCATAAACTGAAAGCTGATGATTTAAATACACTAGCCGCCCAAAATGTTGAAGTGGTTGGCTATGATACTTTGGCTTCCGACTTACAGCAAATCCCATCGGATAGTTCTATTCTGATTGACCCTAAGCGCAATTGCCTTTTCATGTACAAACAGGTTCCTGCTGGGGTACAAAAAGTTTTGGAAACGAATCCTTCTACTTATTTAAAAGCAATTAAAAATGAAGTAGAGATTGCCAACACCCGTAAAACCATGATCAAGGATGGTGCAGCAATGACCAAATTCTTTAAATGGGTAAAGGAGAATGTAGACAAAGTGGAAATCACCGAGATATCTGCAGCCGAAAAACTGAGAGGCTTTAGAGCAGAACAAGACGGTTTTGCCGGCGAAAGTTTCAACACCATTGCTGGGTATAAAGCACATGGTGCCTTACCGCATTACGCTGCTACCCCAGAAAGTGATGTTCAAGTAAAAGCGGATGGTTTATTTTTAGTGGATTCTGGTGGTCAGTACCGATATGGCACTACCGATATTACACGTGTGATACCAATGGGCAACAATACCGATGAGGAAAGCACTGATTATACTTTGGTACTTAAAGCGATGATTGAAGGTTGTAAAACTCGTTTCCCTAAAGGTACCTGCGGTTATCAGATTGACGCCATTACCCGTCGCCCAATGTGGGATTACGCTTTAAATTATGGCCATGGAACAGGTCATGGTGTAGGCTATTACTTGAATGTACACGAAGGTCCGCATGTTTTTAATGCCTCGGCTACGCCAATTGCAATTGAGTTGGGTACCATTACTTCTATTGAGCCTGGTATTTACCGCATTGGTAAGCATGGTATCCGTATCGAGAATTTAGTGTTAACCGTTAAGGATACGGCTAACGAGTTCAACGAATTTTATGCTTTTGAAAGCTTAACTCTCGCTCCTATTGATACTACTTTAGTGAAGAAAGAGTTATTAGAAACTTCGCATATCAATTGGTTGAACAGCTATCATCAAGAGGTTTACGAAAAGGTAAGTCCTTTATTGAATGAGGAGGAGAAAGCGTTTCTAAAAGAAATGACGAAGGCGATATAACGATTAGTAATTGCGAGTGCAGTAAGGAGATTCCTCGTGCCTCGGAATGACAAACAAAAAAGGTCGAGAAAATTTCTCGACCTTTTTTTATTTATCTCTAGGCAATTGATATAAGTCCAATATCTCACAATAAATACATTTATTTTTCAAGCTTAAAGATATTTCATTAATTTAGACTAAATAAAATTTATAAATAAAAATGAAAAAAAACGTAGCAGCTTTCTTGATTTTAATTTTACCTTTTATACTTTCTTGGAAAAGTAGCACCTCTAGCTCCAACTCATTTAAGAAAAACAATATTTCTATCTTAAGGATAAACGATAAGTTATTAATTCGTAAGGAAACCAACGGTAAAATTGAATTAGTTGAAAAAATTGAGGATAAAAATTATACTTTATTACCATTCGAAAACGAAAATCATTCATTATCATTACGATTAGTACCTAAGAAAAGTAAAGATGATGTCTTTATAAAATATATAATTCACTACGATAGATTTTTAGGGAATCCATCCGCTGAAAATAATTGTGGAGAGCCTCTTACAGTAAGATTAAAAGATGTTTCTGGTCACCTATTTGTTGAAATTATGGGATATCAAACCAATAGTTCTGAGATTTATGTATCACTTCCCGAAGATATTGAATATTTAGACTGCTGGAAAGAACTTGATCCTAATGACACAATAGAAAAAGTTTATTTATAATAACTGTATCTATTAAGTTGAAAAATGTTCAATAACAAAAAAGGTCGAGAAAATTCTCGACCTTTTTTGTTACTTATCTCTAGGCAATTGTTCAGGCCTATGCATTTTGTATTGCGTGGCAGTAATTGATTCGAGAAAAGCGATTACCGCTTGTATTTCATCTTTAGTAAGATTTAGTTTCTTCATCAAAGGATCTGTCACTGGATGCATGGGGTCAGCTGCTTTTTGAGCTGCCGTAGCCGTGTTCATTTGCATGCCGCTGTTGTAGACATTCAAAAGTCCTGTGATATTATCAAATAAACCATTGTGCATCCAAGGACTGGTATTCATCACATCTCTTAAAGATGGCGTACGGAACTTACCTACATCATTAGGATCTTTAGTGACATTGTAACGACCTAAATCTTCATATTTACGTTTGTAATAGGTTAAGCCGATATTGTGGAAATTCTCGTCGGTAAAATACTGTCCATTGTGACAATTGATACATCTTGCTTTGGTACGGAACAAATGCAGTCCTTCCAATTCTTTATCATTTAATTGTTTGTACTCGCCATCTAAAAACCGATCAAAGCGACTTCTTCTGCTGGTTAAGGTACGTTGGAAACTGGCCAAGGCTTTGGCTACGTGGTCGAAAGTTATTTTATCAGTGCCGTAAGCTTTCTTCACCAATTCTTTATAGGCTTTAATGCTATTCAACTTTTTAGGTAATTCCTTCAAGTTCATCGCCATCTCGTTATGGGCTTCAATAGGGCTTTTCACTTGGTCTTCCAAAGTGGTTGCTCTACCATCCCAAAAGAAAGATTTACGTTCTTTCACATTCAATAAAGATGGTGTATTCCTATTGCCTGAAGCATGGTCATGACCAATGGAAACAGACAATTTATCCGCCCAAGAGGTTTGCGGATTATGGCAGCTACTGCAAGAAATTTGATTGGAGCCTGATAAAATTGGATCGAAGAAAAGATTTTTACCCAACACCACTTCTGGCTGTTCCATCATCGCAAAATAGCTCTTATCTACATCTGGCAAAGCTTTAAACTCTTGCCATTTCACACCGCTATCTACATTAGGTTTAGGCCATTGCGCTACTGGGCGTTCATACAAACTGCGTAAGCTGTCTATCTTGACCCCTCCAGAGGTATCAGCTATTTCTCTAAACGAAAAATGCAGCAAGCTAAAAGCTACCAACAGCCCAGTTGCCACAAAAAGTTTCATCTTTTTCATCCCCGCAAAAATAACTAGAAAATGTTGTTATCAATCTTAGTTTTATTAATTTAGACTGATTAAAAACAATTAAATTAACAAATCATGAGAAAGCACTATGCTACCATTTTTGCCATATTATTTTTGGCATTTAACTACTCTTGTAAACAGGAAGAAATCTCTATTAAAAAAGAGAGCAACAAAGGTCCCAACATTTCCGCTGTAAAAGTAAATGGCAAACTATTCATTCAAAAAGAAACTAATGGAAGAACAGAACTTTTAGATAAATTAGTTACTGAAGACTTTATTGCGATTCCTTTTATTGATGATAAAAATTTATTAGCCATTAAAGTTTCTCCAAAAGACCAACCTCACAGTAAAAATGCTTTACTCAGTGGATGGTTTTTCACTCTTGATGGATCTAAGTATATTTGTGACGACGTGGCTTGGAACGAATGTAAACATTTAGAAAAACTTAACTTTGGATTTTATAGAGATGACTGTACGTTACTTTGGCATAGTAATGGTCATACCTGGAATATAACAACCCACCCTGTATATTGGACTGCATCTTGGACTGAAGAAAGGGATTATCTACAATGCTGGAAAGAAAATGACCCTACTGGAGTAGTAGATTAGGATGATAGCTAAAAGCAAGTTAATTAACTTGCTTTTAATTTTAAAAATTACAGCCTACACTTAATCCCGCTACACCAAAACTGCCTCCTAAAAATTGCGTATCAAAAGCTTTGGTATAGTTATAACTCAATTTAGCAAAAGGTGCTACATTGGCTTTTATTTTTTTAGTGTATTGTAAACTAATATCAACCATTACCCGGGGCTTTGTGAAATACTCAAACTCTTGATAAAGGTATAGATCATTACTTTGCGGAACCTGACTAGCGGATGGGTCGAAATAAAAGCCATCGCGTTTAGCCAAACCATCGCCACTACCGTATCCCAAGCCTAAAGCGAAACTATACATCTTATTAGCTTTAACTAGATTTCGTTTAACATTAGCCTTTCCTTGGTAGCTATTAATTGTTTGATCTCTATAAAAAGGCGACATTGACGTTGTCTGTTGACGACGGAAAAAATCTGCAGTAAAGTTAAATTCCCATTTGGGGTTATTATTTACTACATCTTTGAATAAAGTATAGTAGAAACTCGCCAATAGTTGCTGTTTATCTAATCTTTCTTTTCGAGCGTAATAAAGAATCCTAGTTACTCCAGAGGAAGTCTGCTTAACAGCCTCATTTTCAATATTAGTCAAAGTAGCATAATTTGCGTCAATACCAATGATGTGTTGTAACCGATTTCCAATGAAAGAAAGCTGTGTTTTAAATTCATATTGAGTGCCATTATGGTCGGTTAAAGGCATAGCATTTGAACCCGCAACACCAAATGCTCCCTTCAAATGACGGTAAGTTAATTCGCTAAACCAATTCAATTTAGGATTAACATGGAAATTTAGTTGCAAAGCGCCTCCATGAGCATTATTCGTAAAAGGTGTAGTCTTATCTTGTTCGGTGAAATCATTTTTCCCAAAGGTTTCTAATTTCCCATAAAATGTGCCGAAACTAATCAACGAGGAATAAGGAACATCGGTTCTGTTACCATAAGTATTGAAATAGATGCTCTCTATACGACGTTGGTATTGGTAATTTGCTCCTATTTCAAACGATGGTGTAATTAAGTAACTCGCACCGATTGATAAATCTATAGCTAATAGTTTATTAATATGGCGTAGATCCTTTGATTTCGCAAAATTCCCAGCATTATAATCTACGGCACCACCTATAGTTAATTTATGATTAAGTTGGCTGCTAATTGAGGCACCTAGATTGTAGCTTTCTTGGGTTTTAACACCCTTGTTAGCATCATCTAATTCCACAATATCGAATGAATTTAAATATGGATCAATAAAACTAGATCCACCCATATTTTTCCCCTTAAAACTTTGGTATAAAATATTTCCGCTTACGATTGTATTTGGAGACAAACGAAAAATAGATTGTGCATCTATGCCATATTTATAGCTATTATCAGATTGATGATAGTTTTTAAAATCACCGTTAGCTTTCTCAACATAAGCCTTTGCTCTAGATATTTTCTGCAACGTATAATACTTTAAGCCTACTGCATTGCTAGAAGTAGACCAAGCATTGTTTTTCTTAATGTAGTCGATATCAGCAAAAGAACTGTCAATTTGTTGCGCTGCTAAATTGGCGGAGCATAAAACTCCGCCAAACAGCATTAAATATTGATATATTTTTCTTTTGACAATCATTAACTAAAAATTAGTTAGCTCTTAACGAAGCTTTGCTACGCAAGTGAAAATCGTTAGAAGAATTATTGGTGTCTTTATAGATAATACGAGCACCTTTTTTGATAGAAGCTTCTGCATCAATTCCACTTGGATCTGTAGAACCACTAGTAATATCTGTTGTACCCAAAGCGTAGTTATATACAATTTTATCTTTGTTTGTTGTGATAGCTTCAGTAGCCGCTTTATCTACGTTACGGTACATTGCATAGCCAAGACCTGTTCTGTGATAAACATATCCAGCGTCAACTGCTGCAGTAAATCTTTTTTGATTACCAGAACCACCAATTTCGAAAGCTTCAACGCCATCTACAATCCAAGATACAGGTACTTTTTTACTGATTAAAGTGGCTGCTCCACCATATAAATCGTTACTTGAAGCATCAGAAGAAAAAGTTAAAGGCGCAACTCCGTCTAAAGCAAAAATAAATAAGCCAGGCGAAGCGTTACTTAATGTCCATGCAGTACCAGCACCATATTTCGCTACTTTTAAGTAATGAGAAGTTGGGATTGCGTCTGAAGGAGTAGGGTAAGTTAATGCGTGGGTGAAGTTTGCAATATCATACATTGCATAATAATTTGCATTAGCAAAATTGATAGATTTAGTATAAGTAACCGTGTTATTTACCGCATTGGCTGTAGCAATTACTATCTGCTCGCCTGGTTGCAATTCTACATTTTGTTGGAAATACCAAAAAGCTTGTCCAGCTGGAATCCATCCTTGCGAAGCGTAAGTTAAATTTCCGTCTGCTCCATAATATTTGCTATTACCTCCTGTTGAACTGTAAGGCATGGTAGTTGCCAAACAAATATTATTTAAGTTAGCTACAGTACTAGAGTTGTTATATAAAATGATATACCTGTCGTAGTTAAATGTACCAGAATTATCATCTCTTTGAACACCGCCTGTATAAATCTCTTTTACTACCAACTGCGAAGTTTTTGACTCGGTAAGACTTAAAGAGATAATTTCAGCGGCGTTCCAACCATCAATTATTGCTACGTTACTTTTTACGCCATTATAGATAAATGCAGTACCTGCTTTTGATCTTGCGTCGGTGGCTGATATTTCATAAATATCTGTCGGTACGCTAAATGTAGCTTTACCTTCAGCATTGGTTTTAGCTTCAAAGGCAGTTCCTTTACCAGTTAACTTTACTGTTACTCCTGCATTTGCAGTAAACGAACTGCTTGCCGGGTAAGTTAGTTGAACGGTAACCGAATGTACCTGAACTTCTTTCTCTTTTTTACAAGCGAAAATCATCATTGTGGCACAAAGCATTAAGTATGCTATTCTTTTCATAATTATTGATTTATATATATGTGAATATTTGAATTTTACAGTTTTAGTCTTATTGAGGCTCCATAATTAAATGCTGGGATATAACTACTATTAAATAGCGAGCTTTCACTGCCACTCCATGTAGAGCGAACATTAGCCATGTTGTTAAAAAAATTATTGGCGAAAAAAGATAAAGAAGCAAATCGTCCTATCTCTTTAGTTACCGCAAAATTTGCAGAATAGTAGTTACTAAGATTGCTTTTATTAAAGTAGAAGTCATTGTTAGTTTTGATTACCATTTTGGCCAATTCATTATACAAAGCCGGATCATTATCTTTTGCCCATAGGAACTTTTCTGCAAATGGAATTTTAGTTTTCAAATCGTCCAAGCTCACATAGTATTCAGGATAAAGTCCTACGAAACGATTGCCACCGTAGATATCTGTTTGACCAGCAGAAGGCGTTAAAGAATTTACATTATCTATTACGAAACCTCTTTGTTTTCCATTAGTTTCACTTAAATTTCTGGAGAACTTATAGAATGAACCTTCCAACCTTGCCGATAAGATGAGCCTAATTGCTGGGATATGAGTAGTAATGGTAAAGTTTATATCTACCGATTTCGAGACGTCTCCGTTAGCAGAGCTAGATCCCCCTACAAAAAAACCAATATATTTATAAGGCTGTCCATTAGCCATTTGCTGGTTAGAATTTGGCATATAAGCTGACAGCGTTTCTTCTAAACCTTTGTAATAATAGTAATTACCATCGATTCTTAAACTAGTTTTTAGTGCTTCTATTCTTTTAAAATCTACAGTCCAAGTAACACGATTTCTAACTACAGGAGAACCATTTGCCGTTTTTCCATCGCCTAAAAATGCATACGTCTGTGTATAAGAGACAACTTCAGAAGACTGAACACCTGTTTTATCATTAATAGTTACAATACCAGTATTTGGATTAACAGTATAAATACGATTGGCTACAGGAATAGAAGAGTTCTCTACATTTGCCTGGCCAGTAAATTTGTAGAAAAAAGGCGTATAATCTGCTTGATAAACATATGGATTTGAGGTTCTATCTTGAGAAGCTGTAAGCAAAATTCTATTTCCCGCAATATTTAGATTTACTGCAATTTCTCGTTGTACATTACTCTGCCATTTCAGATCCGGATTAAACACCCTCGTTCTAGGCATCGTGTAGTATGCATAAAAAGTTTCTCCACTAGTAGTTGTTCCTGGAGCAAAAGTTAAAATATCTCTATAACTAGGCGTAGGATAAAGCACGTCGAAACCTGGCAATTTAACCGTTTTACCCCAAGCCACTTTTATATTAAAATCACTAACTAGTTTATCGGCCTTTTCCCAAAATATATACCTGGCATTTATTCGAGGCGACCAACTATTTACTGCCCCATACTCAGACCCATTGATATCTGTAATCTCACCTCTTAACCCTGCTACCAACTGCAAGGTTGATTGTTTGATCGGAATATTCAATACATCTTCTGCATAGAATGCGTAATTATTAACGAAAGACTCTTGGTCATATCGATACTCACGCCAAGTGGGTGCAAAACGTAAATCTTCATAATAAGTTCCCCTTCCATTATTTCCGCTTACATTGAACTCACCACCTAACATTAGGTTATTATTTACATCGCCGTACTTCTTAAACCAATTGGCCTTTATCTTAGCATTGTAATTGATCAACTTATTATCCACGTACCTTACTTCATACCAATAACCTGGCGGTATCAGAACTATAGGAGCATTTGGATTGGCAGCGTAGGTTTGGCCCACATGATAACCTTCTTCTTTAGTACGAATAGAAGCAAATGAAGACGATGCGGATTTGTTTACGCTAGTTTCATCAAGCTTATCATTATAGTTAAATGTGCCGGTTGCTTCTAAACTTGTTATCCATGGTTTATTCACTAACCATCTGGCAGAAAAGCTGGTACGAAAAGCGTTATCGCTTACTTTGCGGTAAGTATCAACAAATAAGTCGGGGTCACTTTCATTATTATAGCCTCCTATATTTCCTGAAACACCAAAATTAAGGGTTAAGGGTTGTCCCGACTTTTTATTGAAAGTATTATTGTAATTAAGAGAAAGGCTATTTCTATCATAAGCAGTATAAGGAGATGCTAAGTTGGAAATTGACTTTGTATAATCTGCGCTAAAATTTAGTACACCTATATTTTCACCCAAGTTAATCCCTTTACTTAACGAAACTTGTTTGGTGTTTGGCTTTGTAGAAAGCTCCATGATATATGGAGAAATACCTTTTCGGGTATTAATTTTCACCATTCCGTTAGTCATGTCACCGTACTCTACAGAAGGTATACCAGTAATAATTTCTATAGATTCTATGTTGTTGGTAGAAATATTTTTAGTATCAGCACCAGTAACTTGTGTAGAAACTATGTTATTGGTTCTGGTAACATCTCTATATCCGTTATTGCTCAGCCTCACTCCATCTACCTCAACCCCTACGCCAAATGTCGCGTTACCTCGTTCTCCAGTATAACCATTTATCTCAAAAGGTTGATTTGCAGCTGTAGCTAAATGGATACTTCTATTTGTTTTTCCTCCTGGCAGCAGTGCTGTTACATCTGTTACATTAAGCATTTGCAAATGATCCAGTACGTTTCTATCCATTAAGAACGAAGTGGCTAAATCAGTTCCCTTTTTTGCTGTAATTTCTACTTGAGAGAGGGTCAGATTATCTTCATCCATCAGGAAAATTAAGTCTGTAAGATTTTTGCTTATGACGTACTCGGTTTCTTTTTTAACAAAACCCAAGTACTGTACGCTGATTTTAATTTTTCCAGCTGGAATATTTTTAAGAATAAATTCGCCTTTAACATTTGCATTAGCCCACTGACCACTTGCCGGCACAGACACAATTGCAAAGTCTACTGGTTCTTGATTACGTCTGTTCAATACTTTACCAGAAATGGTGTATTGAGCACTAGCTACTTCTACCAATCCCAAAGAAACCGCAAAAAAAAGCAATAACATTTTTAAGCCACTTCGGAATTTCACAAAAAGCACTGAGAATAAATTCATTAGACCAAATTGCACGTTATATTGCTGACGGGAGAGCGAACAGCCATGTAGCAAATTGCCGCAAATATACGGTTATTTAGACTAAGTCAAAATAAAAACACAACTATAAGTGATAAAAGATAGCCTTTAGGCAAAAGAATAAATGCCTTTAATTAATAAGATAGTAGTTTTAAAGAATATTATTCTGTTGGATGCAAAGGGTAATTGATTTCAACTTTGAAACCATTCCCTGCGCTCGTTTTAATTTGATATTCGGCGTTGATCATTTGTAAACGGCTTTGGATATTTTGCATGCCAATGCCGCTTCGTCGGTTAAGTACTTCCATATCAAAGCCCCTTCCATTATCTTGATAAACAATGGATAAATTTGATTCATGAACGCCAAAAAGCATTTTAATCTCTGTTGCATTGGCGTGTTTAAGCGTATTATCTACCAATTGCGTAAGTACCCTAAACAATGCTAGCGAAGTTTTTTCGGGTAACTCTACTTCTTCCAAATCATTTTCGTGCTCCAGAGAAATTTTGATTTGACCAGTATTGTTGATGAGGTTTACAAAAGCCTCAATGGTAGTAAAAAGTCCAAACACAGCTAAGCCTGGCGGCGATAGATCATGCGAAATGTGCCTCACGTCAACAATCATTTTATCAATCAGTTCCTTTGCATCCGTCAATACTTCTTCCTGTTGCTCGTTCAGTTTATTTTTCAAGGAATTGAGCATTAGTTTAATGGCTGACAAGGTCCCTCCTATCTCGTCGTGTAAATCCTGCCCTATTCTTTTACGTTCAATTTCCTGCGAATCAATCACCGCATTTAACAGTTCCTTTTGCTGTATAATTTGGGTTTCCTGCAATTCTCGTCGTTGCTTCCATACCATATTCTGGTTTCGGATGTAGAACAACAGGAATGCTGCTATGATCATAAATAACAGCAACATTCCGTAAAATATCAATAAATAGACGTTATCTATCATTTTGTTTTTCTATCAATCAATGAGAAACCTTTTGCAAAGGCCAAATACATGGCCAAAACCAAAATAGAATGGACATCCCATATAATATTGTTTAAAGTACGATTAGAACTTACAAATACAAAATAATTGGAAAGAATAAATATGATCGTAGCCGTTGGAAAATAAATCAGAATTCCTATGTTAATCCAACTCCTGGATTGTTTCAAAAAATCTTCCACAAAACCACTATTATATAAAAATATCAGGCAAATAGCTGTGATCAAGATTGCTTCTACTGGCCTAGTATAAGTATTAAACTCGTAAATGCTTTGAAAAAAAAGGAAATTGATAATAAAAGCAATAGGCAGTAAAATTACTGCACCATACAACACTTTTCTGATAGTTCTTTTTTCAAAAATCTGTAAAAAATATGTGAGTAATAACACCGTTTCGCCTATGGTATAAAGATGCAGCAAAGGTAAGTTCCGTATATTTTTAGTGCTTAAATATATAGCTACAGCATTTACCAGACCAGCAAATATTAGATAATAAAATATAGTTTTAGTCTCTCTTCCTGCACTTTTATATTTAGGTAAAAATGTACCTATTGGAATTAAAATACTCAATGGTACCACAACCGCGGTCAATATATCTCTAGTCATTATGATTAATATTCAATTTAAGTTTGTTTGCTTTGTATCAGGCTAAAGCCTTTAGTCCAAATCAAGTACATGATCAAAACCAAAATGGCATGTACATCCCATATAAGACGGGTCATTTCTAGATTTAGACCGACAAAAGTGAAATAATTAGAGAGGATAAAGATGATTGCAGCTACTGGAAAGTATATTAAGATGCCTATATTCAACCAATTTATAGACGAGTTAAGCCAGTTTTCGGCAAAACCACTTTTATAAAAATAAAGGAGGCATATAAAGGTGAGCATAATTGCTTCCAATGGTCTGGTATAAGTATTAAAGGTAAAGATGTCTTGAATAAACAAAAAATTAATGACGCATAGCAGTGGAAAGCCAAACATCAAAATATTCAAGGCTCTTTTTATTTTCGGGCTATCAAAAATAGCCCGAAAATAAGCTAAGAAAAACACCGTTTCCACTAAGGTATATACGTGCAAAAGCGGAAGATTCCTCTTCCCCATTTTGACTACAACAAGTGCCGAAGAATTGATCAGCAATGTTGCTATTAGATACCAAAACAAGTATTTTGTCGCTTGAGGAGCTTTTTTATATTTTGCTAGAAATATGCCGATAGGCAAAAGAATGCTTAACGGAACAACATATCCAACAATAATGGTTTTCGGGATCACTCAATAAACAATGGACTAGTTGGATCACACTTATCTGGACAAGGCTGAGTAAAATCATAAATTTCTGTTCCGTCATCGTCCTCACCTAACCCACTATTTCCTTGATCTTTATAAATAACATCTTTACCTTCCTTATCTACAGGTACAATTACCGCAGTAATATCATCATCAAGATCCATGTCAGATTCTTTTACAGCAAAATAGGCTCTTACTCCCTGTAATTCATTAATTGTGGTACCATCTGCTCTTAAAACATCATAGCTATTAATAATAGCTAATAAGTCACTGATTGGAATGAATACTGCTCTAGGAATATTAGTTTCGGGAACTTGTTTAAGCAATTGATCACGAAAGCGTGTAACACGGTCTACCGCATCGTTTACCGAGATGGTCGGTACGTTAATTTTTGACTTCATCTTAAGTTTATTTTTTTTGTCGAATCTAATAAAAAAAAGATATTTGTAGACGCTTCAAAATGCGATTATTTCTTTAATACTGTACATCAGAGAGATGTATTGAGCATAATTATTAAAAAATCAACTATTTTTTAAACATTTTTCAGGAAATAATCAAAACAATAACCCACATAACACCCTTTTAAAGATGAAAATCAACGTAGCGATTGCCGATGACCAAAAATTATTTAGAAAAGGAATGATTGCTTTGGTAAATTCCTTTGAAGATATGAACATTATTTTTGAAGCAGAGAACGGGAAACAACTTGTCGACCGTTTAGCAACTGATGAGATAACACCTGATATTATTTTACTAGATCTTTCTATGCCCGAAATGAATGGACTGGAAGCCTTAAAGATTATCAAGGAGACTCAAGCCAACATTGGTGTCATCATTTTGACCATTCATGAAGCAGAACACCATATTTTAGCCACCATACAAGCAGGCGCCAATGGTTATCTAGCTAAAAATGCCGAACCGGAAGAAGTAGAGAAAGCCATTCGTGAAGTTTCTAAAAACGATTTTTACTTTACCCTCCCTATGTTGGAGATTATGAGAAAAGGACTTACGAAAAAACCTCAAGCAGTTAGTCTCGATCAAGAAGAGAACCTACTTACACCTAGAGAAAAAGAAGTACTTCAATTAATTTGCAAACAATTTAGTAGCATTGAAATTGCGGAGAAGCTTTTTCTAAGTAACCGTACCGTAGAAGGTCACCGAAACAATCTACTATTGAAAACTGGCAGTAGAAACACCGCTGGATTGGTACTATATGCACTTAAACATAAGTTCATAGAGACCGATCACTTCATTAATTAATCCCATTTTCCCTTACCAATAAAGCAACCACGTAAAATTACCTGGTTGCACAAGTAGTTTTACCTGTTTATCAGTACAGGCAAAAGCCCTCTAGTTCACTTCCTCCAAATTTTGTCACTTAGCATTGTCGGAATTAACGACTCTCAATCAACAGAAGTTCAAACAAAAAAGGAGTTAGAAAGTGAACCAATTTTTTTCATACCAAGTGAGCAATGATGTAGAGGATGTTGATCCACATTTTAGCTCTTTTTATCAAGACGATAATTCATTCAATATCTCAGAAGAGATCCTCCCTCTTGTTAACAAACTGATTACACTTTGCCAAGAACATGGTTTTTTCATCAAGATATTAAACAGATCTACAATCATCCGTAGAAGTTTAATGAACGATCTTGCTTTTGATTTCATAGCAGCTTACGAAACCACCCAAGAAACCTTGAACCTTTCTTACCATAATTTCGGATTGGCTTTTGGCGTAGGCATTTATGAATGTTCAGCCCTTGGACAACTAAAATACCTTGACCACGAAGTACTTTATGATAAAGTGGGAAAATTGGGTGAATCTCTTGGTTTTACTTGGGCTAGCAAACACCAATCTTTAAGACATTTGAGATATTTTGAATTAAAACCTCAATGGGCAAAAGGTTTAAGTGATAAAGAAATGATGAATGAACTTTACATAAGAAAACAAGCCAACGTAAGCTTACTTACTTCGGTTACAAATAATTAATACTGAATTAGCTCTCAATCAGTTTGGTTCATGCGATGTGAACAAACCTAAGCCCTGGAGGATTCCGGGGCTTTCTTTTTCGTAGCAAAAGCTCAAGAAGTTCTTAAACCGGCGAAACCCTTAAAATAATAAAGCTAAATTTTATAAGTCTAACATCTAGGAATTAAGCTAATGCAAAAAGCAGTCAACAAAGCCTAAAATATATTTAAGAAAAGCACTTTCAGCAAGTCTAGGTTTCGACAGTCCCGCTTTCCACTTTACTCGCTATGCTCGTGTTCGCTTCAATCGGGTTTAACTAGCAATTGTTTTATATGATTTGAACGGAGATATATTTAGAAGCTCTAAAATTGAGCTTGCAAAAAATAAACAGCTAAAAAGATTTGAAACAATCCCCTCCAACTTTACTTTATTAAAAACAAAAAGACACTAAAATTTAAGCTTCAGAACCCTAACTATCAATATAAAAAAGGGCGATAAACTACGTTTACCGCCCTCCAATTATCTATTTAACCAACTTAATTTTTCTGCTTAGTAACCTTAAATTCGGTTCTACGGTTTAAAGCCCTACCTTCTGGATTATCTTTTCCATCAGCCAGTTTATTTGGGGCCACGGGTTTACTAAAACCATACCCTTTTGAAGTCATTCGATCGGCAGCAATACCTTTGCTTTCCAGATAATCTAAACATGATTTTGCTCTTCGGTCCGACAAGCTCAAATTATAAGGCTCCGTACCAATATTATCTGTATGCGCACTCAATTCAATTTCAATATTTGGATTATCTACCATGATTTGGTACAGTGTATCCAAAGTTACCTTTGATTGGTCGGTAAGCTCTGAGCTATCAAACTCATAAAAAATATTTTCGAGCACAATAGGTTTATTAATCACCATAGGTTCTAAACAAAGAGTTGAACTGAGTAAAGTATCTACCTGTACCAATTGTGCGTAATTGTAGCTGATATTTTTAGCGAAATATTTATCACGCATCACATTGATTTTTAAATCTCTATTGCTCCCAACCTGAAAATGGTAATTACCATTATTGTCCGTTTGTGAAACTTGCTCGGGAACTTCATTTCCTGTTACGGTAACGATAGCACCAGCCAATGGTTTCTGAGTCACGCAGTCAATGATGGTTCCATTTACATTAAGGTATTCACGTACCACATGGAAAACCTCCAAACAACATACCGATTCTCTATCAGAACTAATGTAACCTTCCCTGCCTTCTTCGTCTAATGCGGTAAAGTAAATATCGTCTTTGGCAGAATTAAACGGATAACCTAGGTTAACTGGCTCCGACCAATCTACAAAATCACCAACAGTTTCATAAAAATCAAAACCGCCTAAACCAATTTTGCCATTGCTACTGAACAGCAATGTTTTATTTGCAGGCATATAGTAGGCAGCTTGCTCATCTTCACTGGTATTAATTTTATTCCCCATATTAATGGCATTGCCTACCGATCCGTCTGGTCTTAAAATGGCATACCACAAATCATAACCGCCAAAACCTCCCGGCCTATCTGACGAGAAGATCAAATATTTACCGTCTCTACTTACCGAGGGCTGCTGTGAGTTGTAGCCATTCACATTAATTTCACCTGTCATTGACACAGGCGAGCTCCAAGTATCGCCCTCTTTCCTACTGATATAAATGTTACGCTTGTCGTTTTCCTTGTTGGCTGACCAGGCTGTCAAAAACATCATTTGGCCATTCGGATGGATTGTTGCCGCAGCAGTTTCCATCTTTTTAAGATCGATATTGACTTTTTGAATGTTCACCTTTTGGCTAGCTGGATTTTCGCTATCTATTGCATAAATCGTGTTTACATAAGGCGTTTCTTTTTTAAATACTCTTACATTGGCAGTACTTCCTTCCAAAATCTGATTTTTTCCTTCGCTACCGATCGGTCTTGATGAGGTAAAAATAAATCCAGAGTTATTGCTCATTGCAGGGGCATAATTTGATCCTGCTTGGTTAATATTGTTCATCAACCTATTTACCCTAAGCAGTCGTGGGTACTTCATCTCTGCCAAAGCATACTTACAAGAAGCAATTTCCAATTTTGCTTTCGATACCAAATCATCATTTCCTCTGTAACGGGAAATGAAATTTTCAAATGATTTAACAGCTTCATCATATTTCAAATTAGCCCTTAAACATTCTCCATACCAAAATTCGCTTTGTGCATATTTTGGATTAGTAAATTTATTGGAAACTACATACCACTTTTCAGCATCCTTAAAATTTTTGTACAACCTTAAGGATGTTGCTAGTTGATAAACCGCATATTCGTAATCATCTTTTCTGGGACTAGTTTCCCTTATTTTTTGTTCAAAACCAAATGGCACTACAAAGCCCGCACTATCTGGCGATATTTGAAGCATCCTTTTATAATATTCAGCCGCAGCATAATATTCTTTATTTAAAAAATAAACATCAGCAATGCGCTTGGTGCTTGAACCTATTTGTGCCTTGGTTACGTTAGCCAAGCACAAAAAAACTGTTAATATTTTTAGATATTTCATAGCTTAATTTTTTAAAGTCGAGGACAAAAGAAGTTAGGACCTACAATACCTTTTCTACTGCTAAAGGAGATAGAAAGTTCTAGACCTCCCTTACTACCCGTTGCCCTGTTTAGTGCCGAGGTATTAAAATCGTAGCTTACCCCAAAAACCATACTTTTAACATGGAAACCCAAGAAAGCAATTGCGGCATCATTTACCCTATAATTGGTACCAAATAGCAAATCTGTTTGGGTATTCAACATCATTTGGCCATAAGCACCAATCGCTACCTCATCAGCATTACCTTGTTTCAGATACAGTGCATTTGGCGTGATATCAAGCATCTGATTAATTTTTAACCTAGCTCCACCATGAGCAGTATACCTCATCGGAATTTTTGCATTGCCTCCTATAAACTTATCCCTTGGTCTGTTAAGGTGCGAAACAGATACACCCGCAAAAACATTAATTTTTTTGTAATCGGCAGCATCAAAAAACATGACCCCTGTATTAATATCAGGTGCGATAAAGTTTTGAGCCTCGAAATTTTCGTTAAAACCCAATCCGCCATCGTAACCCACCGTGGGATTATATTGACTACCCAGGGTAATACGGGAAATATCGATGCTTTTATTAATAATCCCAGCCTGTAATCCAAAATTGACAATTTTATCACCCGCTTGCCCAAAACGTATACGATACGAAGCCGAGGCCAAGGCGCTTAACTGATTATAATTTACGGATCCAGCTCTTTGGTTAATCACCATGCCGCCAAAGGCAAGGTTTTTTTTAGGGGCGGCATCAAACGACGCCCCTACGGTGAAATATCCATCATTTAAATTACTCCACTGTTGCTTAGCATTAATGTTTGCTCGGTATGCTCCATCAGTTACCCCAGTTAAGCCTGGGTTTAACCACAATGGATTGGCATAATATTGAGAAAAATGTGGATCTATCTGTGCATATACATTATTTGCAATAACCGCTAACATGCCCATTACTGCAACTATTAGTTTTTTCATTTTCATTGGTGCCATTGTTTAAATAAAACCATGTTGTTTAATATGGGCGTTTATCTTAGTAGTGTAATTGAACCTTTAAAGGTTTTACTTGCACCACTATTGAAAGTTACATCTATATAGTAGACGTATACACCTGTTGGCTGAGCCCTACCTCTATAGGTACCATCCCATCCCTGTAATATGTTCTGAGATTCATAAATGAACTCTCCCCATTGGTTATAGATACGCATCCTAAACTTAGCTATATGGTTTCCATAAGCTAGGAAGTAGTCGTTCTTACCATCATTGTTAGGAGTGAACGTGTTAGGGATATATAGCTCATCTTTAAACGGATCATTAGTGGTAGCCGTTACTGCATTTGAGTTGGCACTGGTTTGACACACAGACCCTGCCTTAGCTCTTACAATAATACTTACACTTTGTCCTTGAGCTAGGCCAGCTACGGTATAACTATTTGTTACTACAGCTGTCCAAGTATTTCCTCCGTCTATCGATATTTCATAACCAGTGGCACCCGCTACAGCATTCCAATTAAACTGGATGCTGTTGGTGGTGATGGTTCCAACGGTTACTACAGGTGTTGCTAATATTGGTAATACATTTACCACTACTGATGTTCTGGTACCACTCACACAACCTCCTGCAATACTAACTGCCTCTACATAAAAAGTAGTAGTGGTTGCTAAAGCAGAAGTAGTATAATTGATACCTTCATATAGTGAAGTACCGCCAGTAGCAGTAGTGTACCATCTGTAGGTTACCGCCGCATCAGGGTTGTTTACCGTTAATACCGTGGTTGCACCTGCACAGATTTGCCCATTTGCAGCCGTAACATTCGCTGGTGGATTTGGCGCAGAACCTACTTGTACATTTACCTGAGCTCTACCTGGAGAAGTACAGCTACCTACGCTTGCCTCTACATAGTATACTGCATTAGCAACTAAAATTGGTGTGGTAAATGTTGCACCACTGCCTACCGAAGCACCGCCTGTTGGCAAAGTGTACCAAGTGTAGGTTACCCCAGCTACAGGACTGCTTACCGATAGGGTTGCTGTTCCACCGCAAGTGGTTACATTTGCAGAAACTACTGTTGGCGTAACTGGTCTGTTAGTCACCGTGACGGTTACTTTTACCCTTGCCGATGCACTAGTACATCCAGCAGTACCTACTGCTTGTACATAATACTCTGTAGTTGCATTTAATGTACCTGTAGTGTAGGTTGTTCCTGTCCATAATAGTGTACCTGCTACTGCACTATTGTACCATTCGTAAATTACACCTGCTTGAGGGCTAGTTATCGTAAGCGTTGTAGCGCTGTTATTACAAATACTAGTTCCCGCAGCATCTACTACTGGTGCTAAAGGCGGAGCTGTAACTACAATAGCAATACTTGCTACGCTTGAAGCATCATTTTCACATTTATTATCTCCTTTTACAGTTACATAATAAGTTTTGTTTGCACTTAGTTGCGGGGTAATAAATGTTGGGCCAACGTGAGCAACAACCGTAAGCGCCGTATTTTCATACCAAGTAAATATCGGATTGGTTACCGTAGTACTTGTCGCAGTAAGTGTTGTCGTGCTGTTCACACAGATATTTGTATTTCCAGCAAGCGTAACATCAGATGCTACCGCTCTAGGTTTAACCACTACAGTCACAATGCGAGCATCAGCTGCTGGACTTTCACACCTATTATCTCCTTTTACAGTTACATAATAGGTTTTGTTTGCACTTAGTTGAGGCGTATTAAATGTTGCCCCAATGTTTGCAACAACCGTAAGCGCTGCATTTTCGTACCAGGTAAATACTGGATTAGTTACCGTAGTGCTGCTTGCTGTAAGTGTTACACTACCTGAACCACATATTTCTGTAGGGGTAGAAACCGATAAGTCTGCCGCTGTGGCATATGGTTTAACCACCACATTCACTGTTTTAGCGTCGGCTGGTAGGTTCTCACATTTGTTGTCGCCCCTTACCGTTACATAATACGTTTGATTTGCCGCCAAACTTGGTGTGGTGAAACTTGCCCCAGTACCAGCCACTGTAGTTAAAGTAGCATCGCTGTACCAGGTAAATACCGGATTGGTAACGGTTGTAGAACTTGCCGTTAACGTTACACTTCCAGGACCGCAACGTTCTGTAGTTAGTGATACCGTTAAATCTGCTCCAGTAGCCCTCGTGTTTACGGTTACCGTTACCGAACGTACATCTCCAGCTTGGTTTTCACATCTATTATCGCCTTTTACGGTTACATAGTAGGTTTTGTTAGCGGTTAAATTACCAGTCACCAAGGTAGTTCCAACAAACACTACGTTAGTTAAAGCGGCATTGTCATACCAAGTAAATATTGGGTTAGTCACTGTTGCACTTGTTGCTGTAAGTGAGGTACCGCTGTTGATACAAACAGTAGTGTTTCCATTCACCGTAACATCAGCAGCTGTTGCAATTGGTTTAACAACGATGGTTACACTTTTTGCTTGTGAGGCTGGGCTTTCACATCTGTTATCGCCTTTTACAGTTACATAAAAAGTTTGCGTTGAGGTTAAGTTAGGACTATAAGTTGCGCCTACAAACACCTGGGTAGTTAGGTTTGAATCACTGTACCAGGTAAATATTGGATTAGTTACTGTAGTGCTGCTTGCTGTAAGTGTTACACTACCCGAACCACATATTTCCGTAGGTGCCGAAACCGATAAGTCTGCCGCTGCGGCATATGGTTTAACCACCACGTTCACTGTTTTAGCGTTGGCTGGTAGGTTCTCACATTTGTTGTCGCCCCTTACCGTTACATAATACGTTTGATCTGCCGCCAAACTTGGTGTGGTAAAACTTGCCCCGGTACCGGCCACTGTAGTTAAAGTAGCATCGCTATACCAGGTAAATACCGGATTGGTAACGGTTGTAGAACTTGCTGTTAACGTTACACTTCCAGGACCACAACGTTCCGTAGTTGGTGATACCGTTAAATCGGCTCCGGTAGCCCTTGTATTTACGGTTACTGTCACAGAACGTACATCTCCAGGTTGGTTTTCACACCTATTATCACCTTTTACGGTTACGTAGTAAGTTTTATCGGCAGTTAAATTACCGGTCACCAATGTAGTCCCAATAAACACAACGTTAGTTAAAGTGGCATTGTCATACCAAGTAAATATTGGGTTGGTTACTGTTGCACTTGTTGCTGTAAGTGAGGTGCCGCTGTTGATACAAACAGTAGTGTTTCCATTCACTGTAACATCGGCAGCTGTTGCAATTGGTTTAACAATTATGGTTACACTTTTTGCTTGCGAGGCTGGGCTTTCACATCTGTTATCGCCTTTTACAGTTACATAAAAAGTTTGTGTTGAGGTTAAGTTAGGACTATAGGTTGCACCTACAAACACCTGGGTAGTTAAATTCGAATCACTGTACCAGGTAAATATTGGATTGGTTACTGTAGTACTACTTGCAGTAAGAGCTACGGTTCCAGTTCCGCAAAGTTCTGTGGTTGGAGGCACCATTAAATCAGCACTTGTAGCTGGCGGATTAATGTTGATAGTAACCTGTTTAGCATCTAAAACACCATTCTCACATTTGTTGTCACCAGTTACGGTTACATAGTAAGTTGTACTCATTGTAAGTAGTGGTGTAGTAAATGTTGCTCCCGTATGTTCTAATGCTGTTAAAGCTGCATTAGAATACCATTTAAATACTGGATTATTTACTGTAGTGCTGCTTGCAGTTAAAACTGCTGCAGTAGATACACATACATTAGGACCACCTGTTACTTGAATATCAGAAGCCACTGCTCTTTCGCCAACGGTGATAGAAATTGAAGTACGATTTCCGTTTGCGCAAGAATTACCATTAACCGCTTCTACCAAGAAAGTATGCGTGCCTACTGCTAGGTTTGCCGGAGTAGTGTATGTAGCACTATTTAAAGCCACTGCTATTCCATTAGCATACCAGTTATAAGTTACCCCAGCAACTTGATTTACACCTAAAGTTGCAGCAGTACCAAAACATACCGTAGTTGGATTACCCGCCAACGGTGTTGGTGGAGCTGGTGTTGGCAATATCGTTACTTGAACTGGAGTACCGGTACTCTCACAACCATTTACTACCGCCCTTACATTATAACTGTAGGTGCCCGCAGCTAACGTTGTTGGTGTAGCATAAGTGCTTCCATCAGCTAAATAAGTGTTACCTAAATACCATCTGTAAGTGATGCTAGGTACTGGATTTTTCACACTTAACAAAGCCGAACTACCTTCACAGGCATTTGCGGTAGCGGCATCAACCTGTGGCGCTGCCCCTACTCTTTGAACATAGTTAAGGTCTACCGAAGTAAAGGCACTTACTACACCAGAGTTTAAGCGAAGTTCTACACCAGTAAATGGTTGCGTAGGCACAAAGCTTAAAGTGGCCGCGCTGCCATCGCTTAATATTTCTAAATTGATTAAAGGGTTATTGGCAACCATTGCATCGTTGTTGCTGCTGCTGCCATTGTAGGTTAATACACTGATAGATGGTACTACAGCTAATGATAATAGTTTGCTTGGTGAAGTGATACGAACTTTTACAGTATCACCCACATTAGAAACCGAGCTGAAACCAACCCTGTGGTAAACATAAGCACCTAACGCACCTACTGGCATTACCAATGAAGAAGCGCTTTCTGCATTGTTATCAACAGCCAAGCCTCTATTAAACACACCAGCGAGTAATGCCACTCCTGATACACCGGCATCAATATCAACTGTTGCCGAAACGCATGGTACAGGACTGGTTCCATCTGCAGTTACAGTTACAGTAACTGGTACCTTAGCTGATTTACAACCTCCTAAAACTTCAGCTTCTGCGTAATAAGTATAAGTACCTACAGCCAATGGATCGGTCAAATAAGAAGTACTATTAGCCTGAAGTAGTGTCGTGTTATCTGAAGCATACCAATTAATTACTGCATTAGCTGTGCTAGAAGTGGCTGATAATAGCGCTCTTGAATTAGCCCTAATGGTTACATTAGGCGTATTAACAATTGGCGCATCTAAAGTACCGGCATCTACATCTACATTAGTTGCTGCTGATAACTGTCCGCAACTATTTTCTATTCGAACTTTATAAGTAGCTGGACCAGTAATATTGGTCACGGTATAAGTAGGACCATTAGCCAAGAACCCGTCAGCACTATTATACCATTTATATGTTACGCCAGCAATTGGATTTTTAATCTGCAATACGGCACTTCCACCAGAGCAGGTAGTAATATCATTGGCCAGCACTTCTGGATCAGGTGGTACAAGTGATACCGTAACATTTACAGTTGCCCTAGCGCTTTCGCAACCAGTACCTGAAGATGCGGTTACATAAAACTTCGTATCTGCGGTAATTGGTGTTAAAGAAGTGAACGTTACTCCGCTAGCCTGATAAACGCCAGCTTCGTTGTACCATCTGTAAGTCAAGCCTTTGTCTTGAACGCTAAGTACCGCATTTTGACCATTACAAACTTCTATATTTGCACTGGTAACTGTTGGAGTAGACACGACGTGTTGAGCGTAGTTCACATTAATTGAATTTAATGCTGCAACTACACCTCCGTTAATACGTACCTCTACTTGGTTAAACACCTGTGTTGGCACATAAGTTAGTAGCGCTTGAGAGCCTCCACTTAAAAGTTCTAAATTAATGAGCGAGTTATTTAGATTGATGAGGTCATTGTTTGAAGTTCCGTTTCTCAAGGTAGATAGTTGTACTGAACCCAATAGGTTTAACGAAAGTAAACGACCTGGTGAGCTGATCAATACTCTAACAGTATCGCCAACGATACTTTCGCCAGGGAACGTTAAACGTTGATAAACATACGCTCCCAAGGCGCCTACCGGCAATGATAAGGTTGAACCAGTTTGTGTGTCGTTGTCTACGGCCAAGCCAGGGTTTGAAACTCCTGCAAGCAAGGCCACACCGCTCACGCCATTTTCTTCAGCAATTGGCGAGACACATGGGGTTGGTGTTGGGGTGCCATTATTAACGGTAATGGTAATCATTACCCTTGATGGCGAAACACAGCCAGTTACATTCGATCTGGCTTCAACATAATAAGAGGTCGTTGCATTTAGTGGTGGGGTTACAAAAGTTGCTCCTGTATAAATAGGAGTTGCTGCTGTAGGCGATGTAAACCAGTTAAAGTCTACATTGGTTTCGCTTGAGCTAGCGGTAATTACTACAGTTTGACCAGCGTTAACAGTAGAAACTGAAGCTTGTACTTGAGGCAAAATTGGACGAGGATTAACCGTTACCTGAACAGATCCTCTGCTTGAGCTGGTACATCCTTGTTGGGTAGCCTCTACATAATAGGTTTTATTTGCAGTTACATTTGAAAGGGTATAAGTTTCTCCTGTATGAACTGCTGTTCCACCAGTAGAAACTTCATACCATCTGTAGGTAATCGCTGGATTAGGATTCTCTACGGCCAAGGTAACAGGAGAACCTTCACAAGCCGTAATGGTTGGAGTAGCAAAGGTAGGCACATCAAGCAATGGCACTACATTTATCACTACTGGTACACGTTCTCCATTTGGACATCCATTTCTTGAAACTTCAATATAATAAGTGGTTGAAGCAGTAAGGTTTGGTGTAGTATATGAAGGGGTAGTTGCAAAAGCGGTTCCGCCAGTTGCAGTAGCAAACCAAGCAATTTGCGTATTACCATTTGCTACAGCATTGATAGTAGCGCTAGTATTATAGCAAATGGTTTGTCCATTGCCTGTGATGGTTGGATTAGGATACACAATTTGTGCACCATAAATATCGAGGCTACTAAGAGCGGCAACAACTGCTTGAAAACGAACCTCTACTCTATCAAATTCAGCTCCTGCCGCAAATGTAGCCTCAAATCTATTTCCTCCTAGCAATTGTAAATAAACTAGTGAGGAGTTTAGCTGAAGTGTTCTCACTACAGCGTTATTTTTCATGACGTTTACTGTAATTCCACCCAGTGCTGATAAATCTAACAAGCCTGTTGGCGTAGCTAAATCTAAACGAATACTGTCGGTAGCTAACCCTCCCGTAGCTGGGAAAATTAATTGTTGGAAACCTGTAGCACCTACCCCAACGGATAAAGTAATGCGGGTAAAGTTGTTTTTATCGGCATCTACAGAATTACCTGGATTGGCCACATTACAAAGCACGCACAATAGCCCAGTGGTACCGCTCACTTGTGCATTAGCGCTGATACAATCAGGACTAACACCACCTGTAATCACAGTTACGACTACAGGAGTTCTTACTGTACTAGCACAGCCTTGAGCACTTACTGCTTCAGCATAAAAAGTAGTAGTTACTGCCAAATTACCCGTAGTATATTCTTCACCTGTTGCTAAAACCGTACCGCCTGTAGGTTGTGAATACCACCTGATGGTATTGCCGGCGTCAACCGACGCTTTAACCGTAGTGCTTTGGTTAGCATTTATGGTTTGGTTATTAGTAAGAATAACAGCTGGATTAGGTGCTGGATTTGCGGTTACATTTACCGCTGTACGAGCACTTACCGCAGTACCTGAAACGGCTTCTACATAAAATACTGTATTGGAAGTAATATTACCTGTAGTAAAGCTACCGGTGTTATTGGTTGCCAATGGTGTACTACCACTTGCACCGTACCAATTGTAGGTTACGCCAGCTTGGGTATTAGTTACTGTTAGGGTAGCTGTTGTACCGCTACAAACCGTAGCTGCAGCTACCAATGGGGCAGTTACATTTACCTTAATTTGGTAATTGGTGGTTACCGTATTAGAAGCCGCATCAGTTACTTTAACTGAGAAAGTATAAGTACCACCAGTGGTTGGCGTACCTGTCAAATCTCTTGTAGTGGTATTAAAACTCAATCCTGCAGGCAAGTTCAAAGCTTCATATACATATGGACCAGTACCGCCACTTACAGCTGGCAACGTTTGCGTTGGATAGGCTGTACCTACAGTTCCATCTGGCAAAGTTGCTGTAGCTAAGGTTAAAGCTCCATTTACCTTTAAGGCATAAGTATTAGTGGCCAGTCTTCCTTCCGAATCGGTTACCGTTAAAGTAATCGTAAAATTACCTGCACCTGTCGGTGTTCCCGTTAATTCTCTAGTGGTAGGATTAAACGACAATCCCGCCGGCACATTAGTAGCCACATAGGTATATGGTCCTACACCGCCAGTAGCTGCTGGTAAAGTTTCAGTAACGTAAACGGCACCAACTGTTCCATCAACCAATGTTTTATTAGCTATAGACAATGGTGCAACCACCTTGATCGTATAACTATTGCTAGCGGTTACAGTTGCCCCATCGGTCACTTGCACATTTACGGTAAAGGTACCAGTGGTGGTAGGCGTTCCAGTAATTTCTCTAGTTGTAGGATTAAAAATTAACCCTGGAGGCAAGTTAGTAGCTACATACGTATATGGTGTTGTACCTCCCGTTGCCGACGGAATTAACTGAGTTGGATAGCTTAGCCCTACCGTACCATCAGCCAAAGAAGCATTTGGCAAAACCAAAGCATTCTTAATATTAATGGTATAATTCATACTTGCGCTATTGCCATCAGCATCGCTAACGTTAATGGTCACTACATATGGTCCAGCTACCGTAGGTGTTCCAGTAATTTCACGAGTTGTAGGATTAAAACTCAATCCTGGAGGCAAGTTAACAGCTGTATAAGTATAAGGTGTACTACCACCTGTAGCAGGCGGTATCACCTGTGTTGGATACCCTACCCCCACAGTGCCATCTGGCAAACTAGCTGCAGTAAGTGTTAAAGTATTGGTAATTAAAAGCGTTTGTGCTGTAGTTACGCTACAACCTTTGCTATCAGTTACGGTGATTGAAAAATTGTAGGTTCCTGCTTGGGTAGGTACTCCTCCCAACAATCCTGCATTACTTAAAGTTAGCCCCGGAGGAAGTGTGCTTCCGGCAGCTAATGTATAAGTATAAGTTGGTGTACCCCCAGTGGCAGCATTAAGCTGTTTAGTATACGCTGTTCCAACCGTACCATTGGCAAACGTAGTTGCTGCAAAAGTAATTTGAGGATTTACAGTAACTGTTACGGGAACTCTCACCGATTCGGTTGCACAACCTATTTGTCTAGCGGCAACATAATAAATTTTATTAGCGATGAGTTGAGGCGTAGTATAAGTTCCGTTGTAAGGTGTAGTTACCAAAGCACTTCCACCTTCCAATGCTTCATACCATAAAAGTTCATTGGTAGCAGCAGTGGTTGCGCCCAAAGTAGCTGTGGTATTGTAGCAAACGTTTAAACTATTAGATAATGGGGGCGTAAATGTTGGCCTTGGGGCCGAACGAGTTACTTCGTGAATATTCAGAGATTGCGTTAACGAAATATTTAAGAGTGCAGACAACGTAATTTTAACCCTGTCAAACGCGACATTGGGAGAAAAAGGAATAGTAACTGGCTGGCCTGCATTTAGCAAACCAAGTAAATCCAGATTAAGCAAACCCGCCACACCTGTTCGAGTATAAACAAGCGTATTGCCATTATAGGCTTCCACAGTAATGTTGCCCAATAGGCCTACATTTGCAAGTGCTTGCGATACGCTTAACCTAATGTTAAGTTCATCTCCAACCCTTGATGGAGAATTGAAATAAATGTTTTGACTAATCGTACCAGCTGCAGCAATAATTCCTAAACTGATATTTGAGGAAGTTGCTGGGTTTCCATCAATGGCATTCTGAATGTTGGTTACTCCAGCACCGCCTAAACCAAGTAGGCTTAAAGTTGCACCTGTACCTTCATAGTCGGTAACAAATGGTGGATCACAATTACCAGTTCCGGACACATGAAAGGCATTAAACACCCTAATTTCATTTGTAGTGCCCAATATAAGTGCAGAAGTAACATCTTTAATGAATACACTTCTATATTCAGATGTTGGGGTAACAGCGAGATAGTAATTGCCTTGGACATCTCGCACCAATTTAATATTAGTGGTAGCGAAAGACGCATTACTAGATCCCGTTAGAACGGTAGCACCACCTGCATCTCTTGCACCTACCGTAAAATAATGATTACCAAGCACCACACTACCCAGCACACTGGCTAAACTAGAACCTAAGTTACCTCCCAACAAAGCATTGAGCAACGTTTGGTCATAACCAATTCGAATAAATGTGGTTTGATTAGCGGGTACATTTTGTGCAAAAGTTAATTGCAGTTCACCGCTATAAGCTCCAATACCAACCAGTACGCCGCCCGAAGATTTTACTGTTGCATAGTCATTATTGTCTAAAGTGGCATTGTCCTTGTTATCCACTTGACTAGAAATGACCGTTGCCTGATTTGCAAAAATCTTTGTTTGAGCATACGAAGCGCTGGAAATTAGCGTTATTAGGTAGAAGTGCAAGAAAAAGACCAACCATTGTGCCCTTCTTGCTGACTGAGTAGAGGTTACTTCCATAAGCCTGGGGAGTTTTTGATATTGTTAATTCGTAAAACAATATTAATTACGTATTGCCCCTTTTAGGCTGTTCATTTTATTCATCTACTGTTCAGATAGATTTTATCGTTGTTCATTTTGTTCGTTTTATAAAAAGCCCAAACACTGCGCTTACACAGGTGTTATAACCTGTTTTAATGGAAACGGCAAGGATAAAAGCTATGGTAACTAGGATAATGTTTGTTCAATTTTTTTTCTTAAACAGAAATGTGATTTATTTTTTTATTATTTTAGTGAATACGATAAAATAACCTCTCTCATGCCTCAAACAATCATCTTAGATAAAATCAGGCGCCTAATCTTATTAAAAACTGGCATAAAAACGATCAGCCCGTCCGATTGTCGTTCAATTTCATCATCGATACAGAAAGAAACCCAAAAGAATATTAGTGAAACCACGTTAAAACGCCTATTTGGCTTCGCCGAAGTAAAAAACAAGTTCTCTAAGTATACCATCAATGCCTTGCTGGAGTACATTGAGAAGAATGGCAATTACACCCTTGTAGAGCGAGAACTTCTACACCAACCGGGCATTAACGAGAAATTTTCTAGCATACAAGCAAATGCCGCTGACATTAGCCTTAGCACTTTAAAAGCTATTAAAAGTAGAAGTACTGTCCCCTACCACTTTACCTCTCCTAGATCTTTTGCTCGCTTAGATTTTGAATATTTTTACGATAGCAATTACAGTTTTACGGCTTTCGTATCACAGGCGGGTTACGGTAAAAGCATTTTATTGAGCCATCTTGTTCAAAGTTTATTTTTAGATCAAGATGCAAAATATAGCAAGGACACTATTTTATTTGTAAGTGCCAGAGATATTTTTGATGATCAAAATGAATATTCAAACGTTGAAAATAGAATTAAAGCAAAGATTGGCCTAAATGCCCGCACCAATTTGATCACCTACTTTAAAGATAAGCATGAAAAATCGGGCAGTAAATTGGTGATTGTGATTGATGGATTTTCCGATTTAGTGACCAACAAAGTCTCCAAACCTATCATCTTTGATAAATTAATTAATCTTATTTCTTTTGTTGAAGACGAAGGTTTTATCAAAATAGCTTTTGGTATGCGTTCTACCATGTGGAGCAGGTTTTACGACCAGATCAAAAACATGTCGTTCATTAAACGAAAGTGGTTCCCAGGCACTTATTTCAGTCTTAAACACCATTCAAACATCCCTCCTCTGGCTACTGAAGAAGTAGACGAAATTCTGAAGAAAATAGATCCTAACCGTTCTAAAGAAATTGACGCTTCTTTTAAAGCAAAGCTCAAATATCCATTTTATATCCAATGGTACTATTTGCTCAAGGAAGAATTTCCAAACTTCGACTTTTTCACCAATATCCTTTCCTTTGAAATCGTAGATCGGTTTATCCATGAGAAGATATACAATGCTTCTTACGCTACCGAAAAGATACTCTTTTGTAAAAAACTGATCCAGTTAAGCGACTATGGCAAGGGCCGACAAGCCGTTCAAAAATCCTTGTTCATTGCCGATCTTTCTAATTTCAAAAATGCTTACATGGAATTACTTGCCGATGGTATATTAATGGAAGAAAAACGAGAGGAAGATGGTTTTGTAACCGATTTAGTAAGGTTTGTACACCCCCATGTTTTTGAATATTTTCTTTTTGTAGAGTTATTGAATGCAGCGCACAACCAAATGAACACAGCCTTTTTCGAAGAGGTTAACGAGAAATATGCAGGCAATCCAACTAAGTTTCAAATTTTGCAATGGTCGGCAAGATTATTGATTATCAAAGGGGAATTTAGTGCGTTAAACAGCTTGTTAAAACTAAAGTTAAGCAACTACGAAAAGACCTACCTCATTTATTTCATTGCAGAAAATTTAAATTACCGACAACGTAAACAGCCTTTACTGGCATCCTATTTAGAAGAAGATGAACTTCATCAAATGATGATGGAAAACATCATTCATTTTGATTTTGCAGATTCATGCTATAAAGATGCGGTTTCTTCACTGTTAAGCATTTCCAGAAACGACAAGTATTCTTACATCTACCAAGTGATCTTATCTATTTATGATTGCTTTGGTTTTAATAAAGAGCAACTTAAACAACGGATAATAGCCATACAATCCCTATCCTTTAAAGGAGAGAGCTTTATCATCAATCCATTAGAGATATTAAAGAGTATTCACGGTGCTTTAGCGGGCGAATGTTATAAAAATGACGCTTTAGCTGCAGAAATAGAAACTTTCAAACAAGGCGATACCATATCAGGTGCCAATGCCGATATTATGCCTGATTTCAAGGAAATGCTTTCCTTTATCCTATTAAGGCTCCACAATAGCTTTATTGGAAACCGTGGTGAAGCTATGCGAATACTGAATGCCATGATTTGCTATTTCCCAAAAATGATGTTCTCAGACAGCATTGCATCGGCCTATTTGTTTAGTATGATGGCTTTTGTAAGAGCCTTAGCCCATCTAGAAAATGAACAAAAAGGTTTAACAGAAAAAATAAGCGTTAAAATCTTTCATATTCATTCCATTGGTAATTCTACACCTTATATTCAAACGGTGTATCTGGCTTCAAAAGCATATGAAGCCAAGAACAGCAAAGATTACAACACCGCTATTATTTGTGCCGAAAAATGCCTGGAAACCTACAAACGTAACCATTTGTGCTTGCACCAAACTTTAATGTACAATCTATTGATTGAAATCTACGAGGAAATGGATAATTATGAAAAAAAGAACGAATATATGCACCAAAAACTAAGCTTAATTGACCAAAAAAACGTAAATGCTTCCATTTTTCACAACATCAAGTAAGGTGATTACCTACAAAGGCAGGGAAAACCAAAAAGTACTACCTTTACCTAATTCACTTTCAACCCAAATACTACCATTATGACGTGAAATAATCTCGTGAGAAAGATACAGTCCAATACCTAAACCAGATATATTCGGCGTAGCTTCTTCTATCCTGTAAAAACGAGAGAACAAATGGTTGATTTTATCTTCAGCAATCCCCAAACCATTGTCGGTAACTGCTACTAGCACTTTATCTGCCTGTTCTATTATTTTCAACTCAACCTTGTTTGCTCCTGGCGAATACTTAATAGCATTACTTAACAAGTTGATTACCACCTGTTCTATACGCTGACTGTCGCCACTCACCATACAGGCATTGGGCGTTTCTGTTAGTACAACTTCATATGACTCGGTAGAGTTCTTGATTAATTCTATCGCTTCATCAACTACTTCTTTCAGATCGAAATCAACAACAGTTAACTTTAATTTCCCTGCTTCTATTTTAGAGACATCCAAAAGGTCGTTAACCAAGGAAGTTAATTTTCTAACCTGGATAGAGGCCTTGCCCAAAAACTTCTGGGCACTTAAGTCCTTCACCAAGCGATTAAGGATTTGAAGATAGCCATTGATACTTGCCAGTGGCGTTTTAAGCTCGTGGCTGGCTAAACCAATAAATTCATCTTTTTTATCGTTAAGCTCACGCACCTTTTCGTACAGCATTGCATTATCTATACCAATGGCCGCTTGGGCTGCAATGGCAGTAACAAGGCTTTCATGTTCAGCGGTAAAAACTGCGGCCTTCGGATGTCCAAAAAACAACCCGCCAATTACCCTACCCGATCTCGAAATCACGGGAACAGTCAAATAACTAACTACTGGCAAATGGCCTTCGGGCATTCCATGATGAGGATGATTTTTTCCATAACGAGGGTCTTTGGTTACATCGTCAATCCTTACGACCCCTTGTCCCGAAAAGGTAGGATGAAAAAGAGCCGTATGTCTAGGCATACCAAATTTCTCAAAAGCTTCTCTTGGTGCCCCAGAAAGGGTGTACAGCAGATAAGAATCTCCGTTTTCATCGGTTTTGTTATAAAAGAACGCTCCAAATTTAGCACCAGTTAACCGGGTGGTGGCATCGGTTACCTTTTGAAGAATACTGTTCAGGTCTAGCTCTTCCGAAATGGTTTCACTAAGCATATTCAAAACCTCCAAACGTTGTGTATAACGTCTGCCCACTTCTTTTACTTCCACTTGGGCTTTAATATCTCTTGCAATTTTAGAAGCGCCGATCACATTCCCTTTTTCATCGACAATAGGAGATACCGTGATGGATAAAAACACTTCACTCCCATCTTTAGCTTTTCTTACGGTATCAAAATGATCTACCTTGTTCCCCTTTTTGATCTGGGAAATAATAAAAGCCTCTTCTGATAGCCTATTTTTAGGGATGATTAGGGAGATATGCTGTCCAATAGCTTCTTCGGACGTGTAACCAAACATTCGTTCTGCTGAAGCATTCCAACTGGTAATTGTTCCATCTAATTGTTTACTGATGATGATATCATCTGAAGAATCAACAATTGCCGCTAGCCTGGCTTGTTTTTCAAATACAATACGTGATTTTAGTTCTGCATATTTCTGTTCGGTAACGTCTAATACCGAACCTATAAAACGGGAATCTTTATTTTGTTCATCTTGATATACTTTACCTTTTGCTCTAATCCATCTCAGTTTCTCGTCATCAGCACCTAAGGTTCTATAAATCACATCATACTCACCGTTGCCATCATTCCTGTAAAGAACCTTGTCTATAGCTGCTAATACCCTATCCCTATCTTCCAAATGTAAACCCTGAACGAAATCTCTGTCATAATCTATTGGTCGGTCATCTTTAATACCAAACAACTCACGACAGCGGGCATCCCATTCTAACTTTCCTGTGGCCAAATCCATATCAAAAGTACCCAACTCAGCAGCCTCCTTGGCTAAACTTACCTGCTTATATAAACGTTCCAACTCTCTACGTGAAGTTACCTGTCCCGTAACATCTATGGAGATGGCTAAAATGCCTAATATTTCCCCATCACCACCTCTATAAGGTTGGCATACAAAATTTTGGTATACCTTTTCTGAGCTTCCATGACGTTGCATTTTTAATGGACGTTCAACGGCATAATAAGGTTCTCCAGTAAGGTAAACCTTAGTGATCGCCTCTTCTAGTTCTGGTTCTTTGGTATCCGGCAGTACTTCAAAAACAGGTCTTCCTATCACCTCTGCTTCCGTTTTATCCCAAATAGCTAACATGGCGGCATTGGCTGATGCTATTTTAAATAAGGGTCCGAGAAATAAGCACATGGCTACTGGAGCCTGCAAAATCATGTTTTTAAAGTTCTTCTCGCTTACTTCTATTTGCTGTTTAGCAATTACCAAATCGGTAACGTCAGCAGCGGTACTCATAATACCGTAAACGCTTCCCTTTTCATCGTATAGGGGAGTGAAGCTATAATTGAAATAAAAGGTAGTGAGTTTACCATGCATAACAAGATCTACCCTTTGATTTCGGGCGTGAAAAGCTTTTCCCGTGGTGAATACCGAATCTAATTGCGCATAAATTGATTGTTTTTCGAGCTCTGGCAGTATCTCTCTATAGGTTTTGCCAACCACCTCGGGACCTTTACCCCAAACTTCAATAATGGCTCGATTAGCTTGTACAACCCTCATCTCTTTTCCTACATAAACACCGATTGGAAAAGGAGCACTCGCTACAATTTGATGTAGTAAATGCGCTGAGGACAAATCAGCTTTTGTATTGGACGACTGATATTGGTAGTCGCATATCCCTAAAATACCACTGATATTTCCCCCAAAATCTCTAATTGGACTTAAATTGGCATTAAGCTGTTTTACATAAGTTGTTTCCCCTTGAAAAGCAAGCTCCAAATCGGCTTTTAAACTTGGCCATGTTAATGAGCAAGGTGTTCCTACAGATGGAATTTCTACCACACCTGCTGTGCTTTTAAAGGCATCATTACAAAAAAACAGGTGATTGCTCCCCCAACAAAGAAAAGCGGGGCTACCATTTGCCAAAATTAAACCTAACGATTGCTTTAAGCTATCCGGCCAGCTTCCCGGATGCCCCAATGAGGAATCAGTCCAATCAGTAGCTAAAATAAATCCAGTTGTAATACCGCCTCCTTGAAGAAAAGCAAGATCGGTAGCATGAAGAGGCGAAATTGGCATGGGCACTTTTTTAGGATAACAATAATAAAAGGCTAATGTTAGTGGTCGGTAAAATTATTTTAAATGCAACAACTCATTTGCAAGCGCCAACAAATCATCGAACTCAAATGGTTTCGCTAAAAAACGATCAGCACCTGCCCTAACTGCTATTTCCTTGACGTCATTATTGGCAGACACGTATATTACGGGAATATCCTTTAAATCTGCATGACTTTTTAAACGTTGAACAGCAACTTCTCCCCCTGTGCTCGGTATCCAATTGTCCATCAATATCAAATCAGGAGAGATGGCCTGTACCTTTTCTACCACATTGTCACAGTCTTGAAAGGTCTGAACATCGAACCCTTCATCTTCAAACAGAAAACGGAAAATATTCAACAGGTCTTGATCATCATCAAACACCGCTACCAATTTCGAATTCTTTTCCATATCACTTTTTAGATTAACTCAAATAAAGCGATTTTATCTTTTAAAAACAATGGTCGGGACTTAAATAGAAAGCCACAGATACACAGACCTACTTGTATACCATTTTATATTGATTTATAGCTATAAAAAAAGCCTCAAATACACTGATGAGTTTAGTGCATATTGTGGCTTGTAAAATTGCCTGATTATTTTTAACGTTCTACCAATTCCTTAACTGTATCACCATAATGATCTACATGTTGCCCTTCCATTTTCAATAACTTACTCCATCTTCTAAACGTATTTACAAATACAATGAGCATTAATGCCATCGCTAAAGCTGCCAATGAGGCCAATAGATATTGTTGTTTAGGTAGATATACGTTAACTACCTGCTCATAACCTGCCCAAAAAGTAATGACCGCCATAAAAACACCAGGAATGGCCGAGCATAAGGCATACTTTTTACGGTTCATCCTAATCAACATGGTGGTGCAAACAATTAACCCACAAGCGGCCAATAGCTGGTTGCTGATCCCGAACAAAGGCCAAATGCTGCTTACATTTCCAGTATATACCAAATATCCCCAAGAAAAGGTGAAGATCAAGCTACTGATGATAATGCCAGGCATCCAGTTTTTATCATTAAATTTAGGAATAACACTTCCCAACATTTCCTGTAAAAAGAAACGACCTACCCTAGTTCCCGCATCAATGGCAGTAAGGATAAATACCGCCTCAAACATAATGGCAAAATTGTACCAATAGGCCATTACGTCATCCATAAATGGAATTTTATTAAAGATATGGGCCATCCCTACAGCTAATGATACCGCGCCACCAGTTCGACCATAAAGGTCTACCCCTATCTTTTCACTGAAATGGGCAAGATCCACGGGATGCAAGCTTGGATTTTGAGCAAGGAAGGAATCGTACAATTCTTTGGGTGTATTGATAGCGAAATAGTCACCTGGGACCAAAGTACAGGCAGCAATTAAGGCCATTAATGCCACAAAACCTTCTACTAGCATGGCACCGTAGCCCACAAAAAGGATTTCCTTTTCATTGTTCAACATTTTGGGCGTAGTTCCAGTAGCAATTACAGCATGGAAACCCGAAATGGCTCCGCAGGCAATTACAATAAAAATAAATGGCAATACAGGACCTCCTATGATTGGACCACCACCTTTTACAAAATCAGTAATGGCTGGCATTTGCAAGGTGGGATGCACAAAGATTACCCCAACGGCTAACATTAAAATAGTCCCGATTTTGAGATAAGTAGATAAATAATCTCTTGGTACCAATAACAACCATACGGGCAATACCGAAGCTAAAAAGCCATAAACCGTAATGGAAATGGAGATGGTTTTAATGTCCCAATGGAAAATATCGCTGATTTCTTTAATCTGCATTAAATTATGACCTCCAATGATACTGGCAATTAACAATATCCCACCAATGATACTCGCTAACGTGACACTGTTTTTACGGTAACGCATAATAAGCCCCATAATCACCGCAATGGGCATGGTGGCAATTACGGTAAATAATGACCATGAGGCTTCATGCATCGCACTGATACAGGCGAGAGATAATCCAGCTAGGGTTAAAATGAGAATGAACAAAATGGCAAAACCAGCAATTACGCCTGTACCCTTTCCGATCTCTTTACTAGCAATAGTGGCCAAACTTTGCCCCTTATGACGTACCGAAGCAAATAGCACTACCATGTCATGCACGCCTCCACCTAGCACACAACCAATTAATATCCATAAGGTACCCGGCAAATAACCAAATTGTGCTGCTAACACTGGTCCAACCAATGGCCCTGCGGCTGCAATGGCGGCAAAATGATGGCCAAAAAGTACATTCTTGTTGGTGGCTACATAATCTTTACCATCGGCAAATTCGATAGCAGGGGTAACGTGGTTTGCATTAAGCTTGAGCACCTTATTGGCCATAAAAATACCATAGAAGCGGTAAGCAATAGCAAAAACCAATAGGGCAACAAATACCAAAGTGAGCGCATTAACGCCGTTCAAAAATTCCATAAACGTGTTTTATATTGATTTGATTTTAAAAAGCAGTTGGGGTTGCGCTGCTAAACTTTCTTAGCTGTAATAGCCAATAACGAAGGTAATCATTCGGATTGAAATAGAAATTAAATTTTATTAATTTATTAGCGATAATAAATAAATTTTATTTTTAACACTACTTAAATAACTGTTTTAAAGAAAATTAAATACATTAAAACTAACAATATATATGGACCAGCTTGCACTGGGGCTTATTCGGATATACTTAAGTCTTAAAGTATTTTTAGAGATCCTTCGATAGCGCTCTGGATGACAAACCGGACCTATAAAACTTTCTGGTCCTGAAGTATCGAAACGGGCTTGGTAGGGATAATGGTATAGGAACTTAATGAACGGATAAACTAAACCTCGTAGGTTTTTGAAACCTACGAGGTTTGAAAAATCTAAGATCATTCCATAATAGAAATCGAGATGACGACGTGGAAAAAAATAGCACATCATGACTAACCACCAATACCTAACTCCTAGATAAACAACCGACCTCCAAAAATCTCTCCATTACAGTCGAGATGACGATACAAGAACGGAATCGGATAATTAACAGTTAACCAGCTAGCCGACTGACAGACCCTATTTTTTAAACGCTACCACCGTTTGCTTAGCTACACCTAAACCATCGGCACCAAGCTCCACTACATCACCTTCTTTTAGATAAATAGGTGGTTTAAAACCCAAGCCTACACCTGCTGGGGTACCTGTAGAGATAACATCGCCAGGTAGTAAGGTCATGAATTTAGAGACATAGGCAATGAGTTGTGGCACTGAAAAGATCAGGTTTTTGGTATTGCCATTTTGATACTTGGTTCCATTTACGGATAGCCACAGACCCACATTGCTGATATCTGGCATTTCGTCTTTAGTTACCAAATAAGGTCCCATAGGCGCAAAAGTATCACAGCCTTTACCTTTATCCCAAGTACCGCCTCGCTCTAATTGGAACTCACGTTCAGATACATCATTGATGAGTACATAACCTGCTACGTGATCCAAGGCTTCAGCTTCCTCCACATATCTTGCAATTTTGCCAATCACCACGCCAAATTCTACCTCCCAATCTGTCTTCTGCGAATCTTTAGGAAGCATAATATCATCAAAAGGACCTACTATTGAAGTGGTAGATTTAAAGAAAATAATGGGTTCGGCAGGAATAGCTGCCCCAGTTTCATTGGCATGATCTAAATAATTTAGGCCAATACATACAATTTTAGAAGGACGGGTAATAGGAGCTCCTATCCTACTATCTGCAGGAATTTCTTTCAGTTCATTTTGGTGTTCGTTAATAAAAGTCTTTAGCTGCTCGATCCCATCTCCACCAAAAAACTGTTCGTTGTAATCACCGCCAAAAGCAGATAAATCGTAATACTTGGCTTCTATTTGAATGCCTATTTTCTCTTGTCCTAAATTTCCGTAGCGGATTAATTTCATATGTGGTTAATATTATACAGGTCATCCCTGCTCATCATCTATTATTTTATTATTCGTTTGTATTTAAGAGTACCTTTGCACCGCCATTGAGCCTACTCTGATAGGCAGCATCAATAAACTTACAGATAGCCAGTGTTTCCGTAGCAGAGACGGGCGATCTACCTGTTTCAAAAAAGGAAATGATCTGTTGTAAAAGTGGCGCATAGCCTTGATATACACCCAAGGTGATGATCTTATCGTCAGTAAAAACAGTTCCACCAAAACCGTCTATGCCCTTTCTAATGCCTCTTAAGGTAGCTATCCTATTCCCCGACCACTCGCCTACGTAAAAATCTGCATCAGCAGTATGTTGCGTTTGCACACTGATACAATCGGTACCCATGATGGCAAAAAGCATCTCTACCCCATGAATGCCATACCAGTACAAATCCTTATGGGAAGGTTCGGTATGGGCTGGACTATATATTTCGGCACCCAATACTTTTGCTTGGTCAATATTATCGATACCTGGAATATAGCGCAGTGCACTGGATGAAAAAACAGGTGTTCGGTATTTCTCGGCCAGTTGAAAAATTTTTAAAGCTTCTTCATAGCTGTTGGCAATAGGTTTATCAATAAACAAGGGCTTTTTGGCTTTTAAAATAAGTTCCGCCTGTTCTAAATGTTTATTCCCATCATTGGTTTCCAGCAACACCACATCTACCTTTTTTAGCAGCGCTGGAATACTATCCACCACTTCTACGCCTAGTTTTTTAATTTCTTCAGTAAAAGCTGGAATGCGTTTGGCATTTAAAGGAATACTTGGACTTCCCATTGGATAAGCCGCTACTACTTGGTAACCTTTATAAGTACCATTGGCTAAATTTGCGTTGAGCTCTTTGGTAAAAGCAATTGCATGTGAAGAGTCTAAACCCACAATACCTATGCGCTTGCTTTTTGCAACGGCCGCCATCAAATGATTATTCACCAATAGCGACATTGCGGCCAAACTACTCATTGAAACAAAATCTTTCCTATTCATTATTTCCTCCCAAAAAAGTTAAAGCGCTTAAGGCCATAGCCTGCATGGCATCTAAAAATGCCTGTTCATCTAAATCAAATTTAGCGTTATGCAATCCGTATTGTAAACGTTGTTGTTCATTTTTGATCCCTACTAAAAAGAATAGGGCTGGATAACGATGCGAATAGTAGGCAAAATCTTCAGCAGCCATCCATAATGGTATGTCTTGTACTTTCTCGCTACCTAAATACTGCGCCATCTGTTCTTTAAACCAAGTAGCCAGCGCTTCGTTATTCAATAATACTGGATAACCATTTCTAATCTCAAGTTCAGCTTGTGCGCCTAGCATCTGTGTGCTTTGTTTCACGATCAACTTAATGTGCTGCAGAGCCTCTGCACGCCAGGTTTCGTCCATGGTGCGGAAAGTACCCTCTAAACTTACCTCATCTGGAATTACATTGGCTGCACCATTACCTATAATTTTACCAAAAGTAAGCACGCTCGGCATAGCCGGATTGGCTTTTCTACTCACCACTTGTTGCAGTGTCGATAAAAGCTGTACTGCTACCATAATGGGATCGATAGCACGGTGAGGCTCAGCCGCATGTCCACCCTTACCTTTAATTTTAAGATAGATTTCGTCGCTAGAGGCCATAAAACGTCCAGCACAAACGCCAATTTGTCCTGTGTTTAGTTGGGGACTTACATGCAAGCCAAATACTGCCTCAATGTTGTTATTGGCCAATCGGTCTAAAATGCCACTATCGATAATTCCTTTTGCTCCTCCTGGAATACGCTCTTCGGCAGGCTGGAATAGCAATAGCACTTTCCCAGAAAACTCGTGCGCTAAACTTTTAAGAATATGTGCTACTCCCAATAGGTTGGCAGTATGGAAATCATGTCCACAGGCATGCATCACTCCTTTTGTTTTCGAAGAAAAATCAAGTTTGTTCTCTTCCTTGATGGGTAAAGCATCTATATCTGCCCTTAACACAATCGTTTTGGCACTTTGGCTAGCCTTCCCTTCTACCCAGGCTACCACGCCCGTAGTCAATACCTCTTCAAAAGGAATATCCATCAGCTGCAACTGCGATTTGATATAGGCCGAGGTTTGATATTCTACAAAGGAAAGTTCTGGATTTTGGTGTAGGTGCCTCCGATAAGCTACTACCTGAGGGTACAGCTGTTGCGTTTTTTCTGCCACCTTTGCTAAAAGAGCTGCCTTTTCCATTTCGTTATTTTAAAAATACCTTACATAAAAATAGAGTACGGCAATGGTAACAATAGCCCACCATAGCGTTGGATTTTTAAGGCCTTTGTATTTTTCTGTGGGCACCAATGCACCATTACCGCTGTAGTTAAGCACCAAACCTTCTAGCTGCAGGGCCGATTTAGGCTTGTACAACAAACTAACGCCAGCACAAAGCAACATACAGCTCCAAAACACAATACCTGTACGGTTAAAGAAAGGCATGTTAGGCAGTAAAAATTCCATGATTAACGACAAGGGAATGGTTAACAAACCTGCCGCCAAAGCACCTTGTGAAGTGGTACGTTTCCATAATACGCCCATTAAGAACATGGTGGCAATACCTGGCGTAAACAAGCCGTATAGATTCATCAGATACAGGAAAATAGGCTTGTTAGAATAGCTTAATAGCAACACCGCACTTCCTATACCCAATACAATGATTACCACCCCCGAAATTTTACCAAACCTGATGGCTTGCTCATCGGTAGCGCTTTTATTGATGAACTGGTTATATACATCCACCGTTAAAATGGTGGTACAAGAGTTAATAGCTCCCGAAATGTGCGACATGATGGCCGAAATAAGTCCCGCCATTACCAAGCCAATCAATCCCTTGGGCAATAGGGTTTCTACCAAGGTAGAGAAAAGCAAATCTGGCTGTGCCAAAGAAGGTAAAAAAGTAGGGGCTACCAAGGCGGGAATGGTAATAATCAATGGCACAAAAAACTTTAAATAGTCGCCAAAAATAACGCCCATGCGACCATGCCACTCATTTTTTGCAGCCAATACCCGCTGCACAATAAATTGATTGGTAGCACAGTAAAACACGCTGATACACAGCAAACCACCTAAGTACATGGTCCACGGGAAGTCGGGATCATCTGCTGGATAAAACATCTTCCAGTTTTTAGAAGATTCTATCACGGCATCAAATCCACCTGCTTTATTGATGGTGGCAAAGGTGAGCACTAAACCACCTAAAACCAATACGCCCAACTGCACCATTTCCGTCCAAATTACTGCTTTAAGGCCTCCCAGCACGGTATACAAACCTGTAAGTACCGCCATGCCAATAATACTGTAAAAAATAGGGATGTCAAAAAGGGCGTGGAGTGTTAAACCGCCCAAATAAAGTACTGCCCCAATCTCTACAAAAATGTAAGTGAATAAAATAAGTATGGCATACAATACCCTAGTGGCCGCACCAAAGCGTTTTTCCAGGTATTCGGGAACGGTATAAAAGCCATTCCGGATATAAAAAGGCAAGAATATCCACAACAGGGCATTAAAACCAATCAAAATAGCGCCCCATTCGAGGGTAATGGCCACAAAACCTTTGCTGTAAGCTGCACCCATAGCACCTACTAAATGGTGACTACTGATATTGGCGGCAATGATACTTCCGCCAATCATCCACCAAGGTAATTTATCGCCTGCTAAAAAATAGTCTCTTTTTGATTTAGAGCTTTGTTTAGCCGCATACAATCCTAAAGCGACAATGCCAATGATATAAATGGCGAAAATGGCAATATCAATTAACTCTAATTTCATCAGCAATTAGCTTTTCAATGTTTGTAATGGTTGCGTTGATTAGTATTTCTAAACTTCCTTTTTCGAAAGGAGTTTGCCAAACGGCATACATATCGTTCTGATATAAATCTTGCGGCGGCAAGTAACCTAAATAGCCATTGGCAATATTAACTACAGCAATGAAACGATCTGGAAAATGTGCCCTGATCTGCTCTTGGAAAACAGCATACACCTCGTTGGGCTGAGCCACCAAAAAAGCATCGCCAAATTGCCAAATCCAAACAGGAATTTGTGCATGGGTTTGGTTGGCTATGGATTTACGGGTATTCAGCTTGCGCCACAAGCGGTCTTTCATCACCCTATCTTCGCAAGTTTCAAACTCGGCCGTGATTTCAGCTACCGATGGTAGTTTTTTATAAGGTACCGTTACTTCTATTTTCACTTGCTTAAAAACGCTGCTTGGCTCAATCTTCTTTTCCTCAAATAATGCCAATGGCGCTCCCGACTGTAAAGCTTGGTCAAAAGTCCACTGCTCATCAATGGCCGAACTGTTTTCTAACGTAGAAAGCACCGCATAACCTAATTTCCTACCGTTTGCTTCTACAATTGCAGGATCTTTCACATATTGCTTTTTAGGAGCTAAATCACCTGAGGCACCTTGTAAAAAGAGACAAGGAACTTGCAAAACATCATGTATCAACTGACGCATAGCACCAACGTAATCGGGAGAAAGCAGGGTATTTTCGTGTGCAAAAGTGGTAGGGTGACAAGCGTAGTTGCAAATCAGGGCTTTCAATTCACCTGCTATATTTCGCAATTGACCTACCAGTAGGGTTTGATCTGCTTTTTGGCTAGGATCATAACCAATTAGGAACTGTCCTTCATGATTTAAATCGCGTTTGGTAGCCAAATCGCAGCATCCGTAAGTCCAAGTGAGCATTCCAGCCATCAAATTTGCTTCAGCCTGTTGGATACTAGAAATAGCCGTATGTTTTAAAAAATCGAGGTAAGGCGCAATGTACTCTCCTCCTGTTTGGTTTTTATCATTGGAGCAAATACTGGGACCAGCATGGGTATGTGATAAGCAGAGTAACAATTGCTCTTCTTGCAGTCCACAAGTTTCCAGAATGGCTGTCCTTAGATTCCGTTCGTCGTTGTTATCTTTCCACCAGCCTAAATCTGCCGTAAGCACCACCCCTTTCTGTCCATCCTTATGGTAAGTTACCAAGCACGACAAATAGAGCGGTTGATGTATGCCTGTGGCCGTATCCGATTTGGCGGCTCCCCAGTTTCTGGCATAAATTTCCAACGGCGGCGTAATATCTGCCTGCGCCAAGCCAAACCTTAATTCAAGGGCTGCATGGGCATCGGTGGGTAGGTTTGTGTTTTTCATCAGTCTTAAGGCCTAAGTAGCGAAAGTCCGCCATCCATTAAAAAGCTTGCTCCGGTCACATGTTGGCAAGCTTCAGAGGTGAGCCATAGCACTTGTGCAGCCACTTCGTCGACCTCCATAATTTTACCCAAAGGCACTTTTTCGGTTGCCAGCTTTTTTTGTTCTGGCAATTGTGCCCAAACCGCTTTGCTTAACCCGGCATTTACATAACCAGGCGCCAATTCATTTACCCTAATGCCATTAGGCGCATATTCCAAAGCCATGGTTTGCGCTAACATACGTACTGCTGCTTTAGAAACACTATAGGCAGGCAGACTTTGATGCACCGCATGTGCGGCCCAACTTCCCAAAAACACCACACTACCTTTAGTAGATGAAGCGAGCATTTGCGATACCGCAAAATTTGCAAAGTAAAAGGCACCATCAAGATTCACATTCATTTCATTTCGCCATTCTTGCGGAGTCAATTGCTTAAAATTTTTAATAGTTACCCTTGCCGCATTAGAAATACAGTGATTGATTTTACCGTATTTACCTACCACCTCCTGCATCCAAGTGGCCACTTGTTGGTCATCAGCCACATCCAAATGCTTGTATTCAAAATAGCCTTGATAAGCTGCCAAGGCGGCCAGTTTTTGCGCTACTTCTTCCTCGGGCAACACATCGCCCATTATCACTGTAGCTCCTTTGGCCAAATAAGCTGTGGTAATAGCAAAGCCGATATCTCCTAACGCCCCACTAACAACAATGACTTGATCCTTAAATTCGTGCATATTTTGTTGATTTACCAATCGCCTACACTACCATCCTTATAAAAGGTTCTTTGCAGAACTTCTTGTTGAAAAGGATGCTTTTTAACTTCTTCTTCGTTGATCTCGATCCCCAATCCAGGTCGTGAGTTAGGCAACACAATTCTACCTTCTTTTTGTACGGTAAACCCTTCAGATACCACATCTTCCCGCCATTCCACATCTTTATGTACGCTCTCGCAAATGATATATGAAGGTGTAGCAAACCCCAACTCGATAGAAGCCGCTGTACTTACAGGTCCCTGTGGGTTATGAGGGGCCATAGAAACACGGTAAGCTTCGGCCAAAGCCGCTATTTTACGAGCTTCAGATAAACCTCCGCAATGCGTAATATCTGGCTGGATCACACTCACCGCACGTTTTTCTAGCAATTCTCTAAAGGCATGTACGCCCACTAAACGCTCCCCAGAAGCAATAGGCGTTTGTACTGCTCTTTGGATCAAAGCAATATCGTCCATCGTTTCGGGCCAACAAGGCTCCTCAAAGAAATACAATCCATAAGGTTCCAAAGCTTTGGCAAACAACATTCCCATTCGAGGGCTAGGACGAGCATGGCAATCCACCATGATGTCAATATCATCGCCTACGGCTTCTCGCATGGCTTTTACACAAGCTTCGGCATATTTCACTGGACGCAAACCTTCTAAAGGCATGGTCTCTGGCACTGCCATTGATTTAAAAGCTGTAAAACCTTCATCTACCGCTTTTAACGCCAGTTCTGCAAAACGATTGGCATCGCCAGGAGCTGTTTCGTAAAAATCCTCCATTTTACCGCCGCCCAAATGACAATACAAACGGATATAATCGCGAACTCTTCCGCCCCAAAGCTCATGACAAGGTACGCCATGTACTTTACCTAAAATATCCCAAAGGGCAATATCAATTCCACTAATGGCGGTACCACGCACAATGCCGTTGCCGTGCCAAAAGTGCTGACGGTACATCATTTGCCATAAATGCTCAATTCTTCTTGGATCTTCGCCAACCAATAATTGCGAAATATCTTTGATTGCACCTACCACACTTTGGGTGTGCCATTCTAAAGTAGCTTCGCCCCAACCCCATAAACCCGGTTGATCGGTCACTACTTTAACAAAAATCCAATTCCTCATCCGTGCATTACACACGTAAGTTTCAATGGCGGTAATCTTCATAAAAAGTTATATCAGTTTTAATACCTTCTCGGTAATATCCAAAGTTTGTTCGATGTCTTTCAAGGAATGTGCAAAGGAGATGCTGCCTTGTTTTATTGGCGCAGGGAAATTAAAAACGCCATGCTGTATCAATTTTTTACGATAAGTCGTATCAAATTCAAAGTCGTGGTTCAACAACACATCATGATAGTTTAGTGGCTCGTGCTCCATAAAGTAAACACAAAAAGCCGACCCTTGCCTGGCTATATAAACTGGCTTGTCTAATTTAGAAAATATTTCACGATAACCCTTTTCTAAAGTGGCTCCCAAATGCTCTAAATGCTCATATACCTTATAATGAGGAGATTTTAATTTCTCTAAAGTAGCAATGGCTGCAGCCGTGGTTAAAGGAAAAGCATTATAAGTACCTGCAATTAACACCCTGTGCTCTTTTTCTGGATGCACAAAGTAGTCCATGTATTTTTTCTTCCCCGCAATTACGCCCAAAGGATAACCGTTAGCCACGGCTTTTCCAAAGGTCGAAAGGTCTGGTTTTACGCCACAGATAGATTGATAACCTCCTAAAGCGTGCCTAAAGCCCGTTTTCACTTCATCAAAAATCAACAAACTACCGTTTTCATCTGCCAATTTCCTCAAACCTTCCAAATAGCCCGCTACTGGTTTTACCACACCAATGTTTTGTAGCAAAGGCTCCAATAATATACAAGCTACCTCATATTTCTGCATCACATAGGCCACACTCTCCAAATCATTGTAATTCACCACATGCACCAATTTGCTATGGTCCTGAGGCACCCCAGCACTTAGGGAATCAAATTTGTATTCACCCTCACTGGTGTATTCGCCTGCATCTTGCAAAGAACTGATCACATTACAAGCCACATCATTATGCCAACCATTATAACCGCCCTGCATTACGATAATATGATTACGCTTGGTTACCGCCCTGGCAATCCTAATGGCATGGTAAGTTGCTTCCGAACCTGTAGTGGTAATTTGGATGCTCTCGGCATTGGGCACACTCTCACAAAAAAGCTTGGCAAAATCACCCTCCAACAAGGTTGGACCTGCGCCCATCAACACCTGTTGCTCTGATAGTACTTTAGACACTGCCGCGTTGATATCCGCATCATTATGTCCCAAAAAGGAAGCCGCGAAACCTGCCTGATAATCGATGTATTCATTTCCGTCTGCATCAAACACTCGGCTACCCTGACCTTTCACAAAGCAAATATTAGGTGCCGTTTTCCTGTTTAACGATACTACCCCTCCAGGTATCCAACGCTCGTTACGCTGCAAAATCTCCGCAGACTTTAAATTTTCTTGCATAAAATGATATTCCTTATTATTATAATACAAACACTTGTTCCACATTTAACAAAGAGATAAATATGTATTCCATAACTACCTTTATTATGTATACTAAATTATAATTTTTATGTATACATTTAAAATATATTTTAATTTTTTATGAAAATACTTTTGACGCAATTAGATTTTCCAGAAGGCCCATGCTTTGATAGAAACGGAATATTGTGGTTGGTAGAAAAAGACGCAGGTAATTTGGTATCACTGGAAGGCGAAACTTGCCAAAGACACCACGTTGGTGGCGCCCCCAACGGAATAGCTGTAGACAAAAACAATATGCTCTGGTTTTGCGACTCTTTTCACAATAGCATCAGAACCTTTGACCCGAAAAGTGGCACTACCGAAACCATTATTGAGCAAATTGAAGGACAAACACTTAAAATGCCAAACGACCTAACTTTTGACAACAAGGGCAATTTGCTTTTCACCTGCCCTGGAAGCGAATTGAACGACGGGACGGGCTACGTTTGCCACTACGATTTAACACAGGGCTTGAAGAAAATAGCGACAGGAATGTTTTACCCTAATGGATTGGCATTCAGCAAAGAAGAAACACAATTATACATAGCCGAAACGGGCACTAAAAAAATATGGAGTTTTGATTGGGACAGCAAAACAAGAACTTTAAGCAACCAAAAACTATTTGCAGAAACTGGTGGCAACATTGGTCCTGACGGGATTGCTTTTGACGAAGATGAAAACCTATATGTAGCCGTTTACGGAAGTAGGCAAGTAAAGGTTTGGAATAAAAATGGAACGCAAATAGATGGATTTGACACCAAAGGAAACAACCCAACCAACTGCGCCATAGACCCCAAAGGACAACAGGGATTAATGATTACCGAAGCGGAGCTAGGATTACTGATCAATTATCCGGTAAGTAAAAAAGGGACTCTATAGGTCCCTTTTTTATTAATTTCATACTAATTCAAGCGCTTCCTGTTCCCCTCTGTCCAATTGCCTTAACAGCGACGAATGAGCCAACTGCCAGTTATCTGTAGCTAAACCTTCCACAATAGCACGATGTTCTTTATCGGTATCCTGATAGTCTTCCATTTGATCCATTACCACCCCTAACCTCATGTGAAACAAAGGGATATTGCTATTTTTATACATGGCAATCAAACGAGCATTACCTGTACCTTCAATCATTTTTTCATGGAATTTCACATCAGCTTCACAAGCACCGCCATAGTAACCTTTAGCTACCATTTCTTCAAAATCATCGCAGATCAGCGCCAATTCTTTAGCAATTGCTTTATTTTTCTTGGCAAATAAGATTTTCAATGCACCAATCTCTAATATTTCTCTTAATTCCCTGATCTCTTTCACGTCTTCGATGGTCATTCCTTTTACAAAACAACCACCTTTTTCGCCGAACTCCACTAAACTCTCTCCAGCCAACCTCATAAAAGCCTCTCTCACAGCCACTCGGCTAACGGACATTTTTTCCGCCCAAAAATTTTCTACTAATCGAGAGCCGCCTGCTAATTGACTAGAAAGAATCTTTTTTCTTACCTCTAAATACACCTTATAGGCTAACGAATCTTCTTTCATTTTGCATACATTTTTCCCCAAAAATAAGAATACAATTTTATTTTCAAAAACTTGCCTTAGTCTGCACGCTTTGGAGATAGCTTATATCTTCCAGCTTCAGCATTCCATGACACTGCATTCTGATCTTTTAGTACATTCTTAATAATGGTTTTTCCTTTATTTAAATCCTTAACACTCCAAAACCCCGCATTTAACCCTAAGCAAATCACTTCATAAGCTTTGTCTTTGGGCACTTCTATTTCGATCTCCTCACTCAAATACGCATTTGGCTTGGCCAATACAATAATCTTATCAGCTATCTTTAACGTAAAATAGTTAGATTTTTCCACAAATTCTACTGCTAATTGCTTTGCGCCTTTTTCAGTCATCTGAAACACGGTGGCAAACTCGGTTAACTTTTCGTCATTTTTAGGGCTCACCATAACCCTACTGCCCTTCGCTTCTGGCCAAACTGATTTTACGGTATAGTAATCTTCAAAAACTTTAGTACTCGAATCGCCAGACAACACATTCACCAACCTATCCGCTTGTTTTGGTTTCAGCATATCTACGTAAGTAATCGCTTCCTTACCGTCCAGCTCGCTGCTCAGCACAATTCTACCTTCCTCAAAAGTCGGTTTGTTTAAGGTATTGATTTGCCAGTACTTTTTCATGGCTGCATTTTGCGAAACAATATGATCTAAAAGCACCACTACTGCTGGCACATCCGCACGCTTCAAATTCAGAAACAGCATCGATTTGGTATAAGCAGACACTTTTTCGGAATAAGCTGCCGTAATATCTACATTAAAATAGCTAAACGAAGGATTGATCGCATCTGAGCCTATCGCTGATGACCTCACAAAACCTGTTTGAAACCACGTATCATTCACCACTTCTTTAACGTTCCTCGGAAAACGCTGACTAAAACGGGTACCGCCGTCGTTGGTTTTTGTTCTAAATAACAAAGGTTCTTTAAGGTCGCGAACCAACACCATGCTATGCGAAACCGACCTTTTATTGAAATTGAAATCGTAAGGAGAACCGTAAGAAAGGTACAAACCTAAATCTCCCACCTGAATTCCACGATGATAAATCTGCAATGCACCCGCATCGGCATGTTGATGGTTACCAAAGTGAAAACCTCCACCTTTTAACTCTACCACTACATTTCCACTAGCCTTCCCTTCTTCCCATCCCGTTCTTGCCACCATACTGTTCAATATGGACCCAAAATCTTTGGTTAAGGGCAATTGGCTTAAATTAAAATCAGGTTTTAGCTTAGGGTCATCCAGCAATAAAAACAACACTGGATTATCTTTAAGGCCTCCTTGCTTCACAAATTCACCTTTGATCAATCCATTTCCCGAATAGGCATAGCACAATAACATGGTTTGTGGATTTTTCCAGTAAGAGTTTTCGCTTTTGCCATACTTCACGTTAAACATATCGCCATCACGCATCATTTTACCATCCGGCGTACGCATATACAACCAGTAATAAGGCAAATTCTTAATGTTATCATCAAAAACAGGATAACCCAACATGCGGTAATACAGCCATGCAGCATGCATTTCCCAGCCAAATCGATACCCACCGTAATCAATGCCTTGGTTATGCCTTGGCGATTGATATTCGAACTTGCGCATGGGTACCAATTGATCCAGCACCCAATAGGAAGTATATTTATACGGAAGTGGATCTTCATCATAAATGGCAATACTCATTGAAAGCATGTCTCTACAGATTTGCGCTTCATTACCATGCCCATTTACGATACTTTCAATACCGTAAAAAGGTGGCCAGCCCATTTCCATCTCCGTTGCCAAACGCATTAAATCACCTCGCAATCGTTTTCTGTTTTCAGCATTCATGATACCGTAGCACCAATCATACACCAAAGAGGCGGTATAAATGGAACGCCCTACTTCCCTGGTGATGTCTCCATAAGCAATGTTCCCAAACTCCAGCACCGAAAGGTAGTCTAAAGTCAACTGAACCGCCTCTTTACCCACTTGCTGATCTTCGGTCATCAAATAATAGAAAGCCTTGGCTTCAATGGCACTTTCCAGCTTTTCGTCATAAAAAACCTCTCTATTCTTATTAAAAGCGAAATTAAAAGGCATTTTAGCTTTGGCAGTTACCGCGGCCCAAGCTTCAGCATGAGCGGTATCTTGAAGTCGTTGCCTAATGACTGGCAAGGTCTCTCCATTTACCCATAACCTAGGATGTCCTTTTGGCGGAACAATGTTTGGCACATAGGCTTCCGCATCGACAGGAGGTTTTGGCGCCACAAAAGGTTTAACGAACAAGCGTTTCAGCACCAAGTTATCGGGCAACCAAACTTTAAAACTTTGCTTAGCGGCTTTGATTTCGAATTTGCCGAGCTCTTGCGCACCACCACGATAATTATCATAAACAATTCGATAAGTTGGTCGTTGCGATGCATTTTGCAACTTGGCTTTTAGCGTTAACCTACCTGTTTGGTCCTCTTTTTTAAGTTTCTCCAGATCAATAGGTTCAGCTTCAGCCTCTATTATATACCATCCCGGCTGGGCCACCTGCACTGTCCATTCTACATCTGGAACTTCTACGGCTTCCAAATCTCTTTTAGTGCTGTTCTTTACATAAAAGGCTTTCTCTCCCTTATAACTAACCTCAACAATATTTGGGTTTGCCTTTACTTTTTTGATGTCGAGCGGTATTTTTTTAACCTCCTCTACCTGCTGACTATAAAGCAAATGGCCTGAAAATAGCCCCACCAATAAGACTGCATAAAATTTCCACTGACAGGCAACCTTCACCGAAATCGCATTCTGCATATTATCTAACTGTTAATCTTTTAACGCTTATTCTCATTTCTTTGGTGGTGTTATTTACTGTATTGATGTAAATATAAGCATTGTATTTACCATCAGCCGTTTGCACCCAAACACCGCCTTCCGCTTTTACATTGATCGCAAAATCTGGCGCATCGGCAAAGTCTTTCGACCTTAAATCCACATCATCTACAAATACCCCGTACTGAATTCTCGCCAATTGCTGATCACGAACAGTAAAGGCTTTCACTATTTTGGATTTGTTTTTTAAACCCGTAGGCATGGTAAAGGTTGGCAAATAAATAGGATCTGCCGTAGGCGCCACCAACGAATGTAAATAGGTAACATTGGTAAGTGCCCTGTACAAATAAATCAAATCTATTTTATCAGGATTGGCTGCTGCAAACGTAGCATTGTAAACCTTCATATCTGCAATAGAAATGAAACAATCCGTACCGTCTTTAGCTACCAAGTCCAATTGCATATCCATACTTCTTATCTCGTAAGGACCTGCTTGATAAGAAATGGTTTCTCCGTTACTGGCCTTTGCCGTAAAAGTAAAACTAATCGACTTACCTCTCGCCTCTTCCGGAATTTTGTAATAATAACGGAGCGTTGCTGCCGAGAAATCACCGGTGTAAACTACCTGCGTAGTTTTACCAGTGGTAGTCGAAGGATCGCCCACGGCAGTGCCCACATCCACTCCAGAGTTATTGGTATTGTAGAATTTGTTATCCATATAAGTGCCAGCAGCTCCTGCAATACTTGCCTCTACCGTCATGGAGCTCAACTTACCTTTTTCCGGAACAATTCCAGCGGCATAAGCAAACTCAATGGTTCCACCCACAATATTTGGCCCCAATGACCTTTTGATCAAATCGTTTTGCAGCTTATCAGATGCCGTTGGGATTTGAAATTCTTCCTCCTTACATGCGCCCAAAAACAGGGTGAGCAGCATCAAGGACATCAATATTTTAAAACTTAACTTTTTCATCTGTTCAGCTTATTGTTTTACGGTTAAATAAACTTTATAAGTTTTTCTTACTTTGCGATTTCCCGAAACCACCGTCCATTCTTTAGGTTTTGATAAATCGGAAAAATCAACTTTGCCTACAATTTTAGGATCCAAAATAGCATCAACCACCAAACTAAATTGAGGGTAAAGGTTTTTAAGATCGGTACCGTACAACACTTCCACGTTAATGGTTTGCGCCGTGGTATCAATGGTTGCCGCTTTGGTTCTTACCGTTTGAAAATCGGCCCCCAACAATTCGAAATTGCTCACGTAGCAATCAGCCCTATTGGTAATCAACAAACCATCTTTATCTATTGGATAGTCCTTCTTACATGAAACAATCACGAATAAGGCTAATATGAATTGAAGTATGAATATTTTTTTCATCGTTTTAATGTTTAGTAATTACCTCCAAGGAATGTTTTGAGTAAGCTTTCTGTTTCGCTCTCTCTCACTTTCTGGAATTTGATAGATATAGCATCTTTGATAGGTCAATTCATCAGCGTTGAAGAAGAAACGCTCCCAGTTATTGCCCCAGGTATCCTGAAACCATTTGCCAGCCCCATAAGCAGGTCCGAAAACACGCTCTAAGGATCTCCACCTCCTCAAGTCAAAAGCTCTCTGACCTTCACCGAAAAGCTCTACGATTCTTTCTTGCTCAATAGCGTCGAAGAAAGCTTGTCTTGAAGCTGTTTTTGAAGCCGCCAAAGCAGGCAATTTACCTCTAGCTCTCACCCTGTTCACCAATGCAATGGCGTCAGCTTGTGGTCCGTTTACCTCGTTTGTCGCTTCTGCATACATCAAGAAAACATCCGCCAAACGCATCAATGGCCAGTTGTAATCGCCTGAACTTCTGTTTTGGCCGCCATAATTACGTACAAATTTCCTCGATTGTAATCCCGAAAGGTTAGTTCCGTTATCGTTGAAGGTTACATAGCTAGTACCGCCGATATTTACGGTTGCACCCCAAGTTTTATAGATGAAGGGTATATAATTAGTTACCTCGGTGGTTCCTATGCCCATGATCTTCTCATAATCCCACAATAGAGTCGCCTTCATTCGATAATCCCTATCTTTATAAGTATCCGGATTTACAGAAGAATTTGGCGTAGTACGAGCCACATTCCCTGTAGCAGGAACAGTAGGGTTCATTTGTGTCATTTTAGGCAAGAAATCACCCGTAATGGTCGATTGATACCTGTCTGCCAACTCGTAACGCGGAATAGCTTGGTTTTGCGAAAGCCCCACTGAAACCCCTGTCCAAACCCTCATATACTCCTCACTTTGGTTGGTGGCATTACCACCGTGGGTAATCACCATCAGCATTTCGCCATCAGCATTTGGATTACCCGTGGATGGAATAAACATATAATAGTAGTTCGGCAACACATCGGCTTTGCCCATTTCACCCCATTCACCTGGCGCACCACCTCGGAACAAGTTTAAACCAAAACCAGTGATCACACTATTGAAATCGGCAGCCGCACCTTCAAATGCAGTTCTGGCTTCGGCAGTAGATTGCTGAAAACCTTGCAACTCTGGCCAGCCATTCTTTTTCCACGAACCCCAAAACAACTGCAACTTACCTCTAAACGCCAATGCCGCTGGTTTACCTGCCCTACCAATTGCCGAACCTTTGTTTGGTAATTTTTCTGCCGCATAGGTAAAGTCAGCATAAATAGAATCTTTCACTTTGGTAATTGGCATTCTAGAAATAGTATCTACTTCAATAGGATCTTTCGGCGTTTTATAGATATAAGGCACATCACCCCACAAAGAAATCAACCGGAAATAAGCAATACCTCTCAACAATTTAGCCTCACCAATAATAGCTTCCAAGTTTTGTTTTGAAGTGGTTGTTTTAGCATTAGGCAACAATCTAGCAGTTACGTTTTCGATTACATAGTTAGAGTTGACAATAGAACCGTACAATGCTCGGTACAAGGCCCCCGCCCCATTACCGTAAGCACTTGGATTGTTCACCGTAATACTTATTGGTGCGGCACCCACATTGTACATCTTTAAAAAGTCGCCATGACCATCAAAATGATAATCTCTATCAAAGCAAGGCCTAAACACATTGTAATTTCCCATTAGGGCGGTTAACGCATCGGCTTCGGTAAGCCAAAAGGTATTGGTATTGGGTGATACCGTAGCATCTTGATCCAGCAAATCTTTCCTACAACTCCCCAGAATGGAGATTGACAAAACAGAAAGAAGGATATATAATATTTTCTTATTCATGACCATCATTCATTAAAAATCAAAGTTTAACCCAAAAACAAAGGTTTTTGTAATGGGATACGAGTCGTTAGCATAGGTATTCTTCTCAGGATCCAAACCTTTAAACCCAGTAAAGGTGACCAAGTTGTCGGCCGATACATAAGCTCTGATTTTTCCAAAACCTACTTTTTTAATGATATTGTTTCTAAAGGTGTAACCTAGCTGAACATTTTTTAAACGGAGATATGATAAATCCTGTAGCCAAAAGGTACTTAGATAGTTATTGGTACTGGTAGAACCTAAAGTGCTAGGCAATAACCTTGGATATTCGGCACCTCTATTATCTAAATTCCAGGTTTGGTTCAGCTGCTCATAGGTAACCGCTTGGTTGGTGGTCCCTAAGAATGGACTGTTGATCCTGTTCATCCAAAACTCTTTGCGACCAAATGCTCCTTGCAATAAAACCGCAATATCAAATCCTTTCCATGAGGCAGAACCTCTCAATGCATAGTTAGAGCCTGGACGACCTAACTGATATTCAGGATAAGCCACACGGTCATTCGCATCAATTTTACCATCACCATTCACGTCTTTAATCAAAATATCGCCTGGAGATGCACCTTGTGGGGTTGCTTTGTAAACATCTTCCCAAGTTTGCGCAATGCCAACAGACTCAAAGGCATAGACAAAGTTGTATGGCATATCAATAAACATTGAGCCTTTTGGCAAGGTTTCACTCCATGATAGTAAGGTGTTTTTATTGGTTGAGTAATTTAGGTTCACCATATATTGGAAATCACCTTTTTTATCGTTCCAAGTCACATTAGCTTCAAAACCTTTATTGCTCATATCGCCAATGTTCCTTCGCGGAGCCACATAAGCGCCAGAAAGATGGATAGATAAATCAGAAGGTCTATTCATGCCTTTGGTTAGCCTATCATAGTAATCCAACTCTAGCAAAAGCTTGTTATTGAACATTGACACATCGAAACCAGCATTGAAAACATTCGTTTTTTCCCAAGTAAGGTTGTAATTGATAAATTTCTTGTTGGTTAAACCAATTACCGCTGCTGCATCTAAATAGTAGTGACTTGCGGTCAACAACTCTTGCTGCTCATAACGACCAACACCACTATTGTTACCCAAACTACCATAAGACACCCTGAATTTTGCAGAGTTGATTTTTATTTTACTCAAGAAAGGCTTAATGAAAGGTTCTTCCGAAAATCTCCAACCAAATGCCCCTGCAGGGAAGTAGCCATATCTATCGCCCGGCAAAAATTTCGACGAACCATCGGCCCTGAAAGTACCTTCCAAGATATACCTATCTTTGAACGAATAAAATAAACGACCAATATAAGAACGCAAGCCTTCCGTCTCCGAGTTACCACCGGTAGTTTGCACATCAGGCAAAGCGCCATCAATCTCAAAGATATAAGGATTGATACGGTTACCTCTACTGGCCGATAGTGAGCGGTCTTTCCAAAACTCTTCGCTATAGTTCACCATTGCCGAAACGGTATGTGATGTACCGAAAGTTCTTTCGTAGCTTAACTTAGCATTCAATTGCGTTTTGAAGTTCTCGCGATCTACATTGTAAATAGGCTCATTAGCTCCTACATAAATCCTAGGTCCAAAGCTATCCGTTTGAAAGTTATAAGCCTGTGTTGGAATATCGCCCCTCGAATCGAACCTGTTATTGTAATTTAAGGAATAATCCACATGGGCCACCAAACCTTTAATAGGCTTCCAATCTACATAACCATTTAAATAGGCTTGCTTTTGGCTCATGTTATTTCTATTTCTCACCATGTAATCGGCATAGGCATTGGTAGATTGTGAGCTTTCGTTATAAGCCATTGCACCACCATAATAACCTGTTACCGGATCATAAGGCAAAATCCCAGCAGGCGCTGTAAATAAATCTAAGCCGTTAGCACTGTTGGCAGTCATCCCCTCGCTGTAGTTATATTTATACTGCGACCAGTTTCCGGAGAACCTAATCCCCGAACTTACCGACTCCGTAATCTTGGTATCGAAGTTAAATGCCGCATTATAGCGTTTGAAGTTATTTTCGATCTGGATTCCTCGCTCATCTAAAGCACCGACAGACAGGTAATAGTTGTTGGTTTCACTGCCACCATTAACCGCAACATTATAGTTTTGAGAAAGTCCGTCCCTTAAAATCACATCCCACCAATCTGTATTCGGATAACGTTTTGGATCGATCATGCTCATGGCCAACCATTGATCGATGGTACCATTTTTAAATTGAAATGCCGACGGCAAAGTGGTAGCTGATTGTGCCACCTGAGTAGCCGTTAATGCCTTTGCATAATTATTTACAAAGTTTACGTTTTCGGTTGGACTCACCAGCGATACGTTGCTATTGAAGCTAATAGTTGGTTTCGAGTTTCTTTTGCCAGATTTAGTGGTGATCAACACCACGCCATTAGCTGCTCGGGACCCGTACACTGCCGAAGAAGCAGCGTCTTTTAATACTGTTACGCTCTCAATATCATTAACATTTACCCTGTTCAAACTTACATCTGGCATTCCATCTACCACAATTAGCGGACTAGCATTGTTCACCGTACCCAAACCCCTGATCATTAACTCGGCAGCATTATTACCCGCCATTCCAGAGTTTTGGTTAACCGCCAAGCCCGGCAACAAACCCTGCAAAGCAGAGGAAGCATTAGAGAGCCCACGGCTACTCACGGTCTCATCGAACTTTGCCGAAGCTACCGCACCAATGATATTCCCTTTCTTCTGTACTCCATAACCCACTACCACCACTTCGTTAAGTTTGCTTGTTTCTGCTTTCAAAACTACCGATGCGGCTTCTTTAGGCGCTACTTCTACCGTAGCAAAACCAATCAGCCTAAACTGGATACGGTCTGTTTCGGAAGCCTTGATTTGAAATTTACCTTCGCCATCAGTCACGGTGACTTCAGAAGTTTTCAGGTTTCGCACTTCCACACCCGGAAGCGGCATTCCCTCTTCATCCTTCACAAAACCAACAACGGTTCGCTGGAACAGTTTTGTCGTCAAAAACACATCCTTGCGGTAAGCAGAATGTCCGCCCTTGTCAAATTCTTCGTAGGCCTTACCCCTAGCGTGGCTCACTCCGGGGTAAATAGCGCAAAGCAGTAAGAAATACTGGCTTTTCAGCATCCCCCTTGCCTTCAGAAACTTACATTTCATAGTACTTTAGGTTAATATAGTTTGTTAGGTTGTAATTTAGCATAAATTGTATACATAATAATGCAACAATTGAATACTTTTGATTGAAATTAGAAATGATTTTTTAAAAAACAAAATATTTAAGACAAAAAAATATTCCACAGAATAAAATTTTGTATACATTTTTAATGTTTTTTTGTATATAAATTTATTTTCTATAACTTTAATCTAACTAAACAAAACAACCAACCTAAAACAACCAATGAAGCGGCTTACTATTATATACTGCATACTGCTTGTATTATCCTGTACGAGCAAAAAAGAAGAAATTATCAATACAGTAGCGCTGGAAAACTCGTTACTTTCCTTATCTGTAGCTGCCGATAGCCTGAATGTGCCTTGGGATTTGCAATACGACCAAGACAACCACTACCTTATTTTTTCCGAAATCCGCGGAGACATTAAAAAACTTGACCTTAACAGCGGCAAAGTTTCTTTAATTAAAAAACTTCCCAATGTTTTTCAACAACGGACCACAGGATTATTAGGCATGGCACTTTACCAAGCTCGTGGAAGCGATCATTACTTGTTTCTTTCTTATACTTCTAAAACAAATGATCAAATCTTCTCCAACTTATACCGCTATATATATAAGGATGGCGAACTGCACCAACCTAAACTGCTTTTACAAATCCCAGGAAATACAGGGCACAACGGCTCGAGAATTATGGTAGGAAAAGATCAAAAAGTTTATTGGGCCACAGGCGACGCCGCGATTGACTCAAACGCACAAGATGTAAAGCGTTTAAACGGAAAAATACTTCGCCTCAATTTAGATGGCAGCATCCCTAAAGACAATCCCATTCCCAATAGTTATGTATACGCTTGGGGCTTCCGTAATATGCAGGGACTTACCCAAGCCGATAACGGATTGATCTACACTTCGGAACATGGAGATGCCGTGGAAGACGAAATTAACCTCATTACGCCACTACATAATTATGGATGGCCACTGGTTGAAGGCAAAAATGCTCCTAAAAATGCAGCCGACAATTCAAAAGCAAAATCATTTACCGCTCCTATGCAATCATGGACACCAGTAATTGCTCCAGCGGGACTGGCTTACTATAACAACATGAAAATTCCAGAGTGGAGAAACAGCCTGATTTTAACTACGCTCAAAAGCCAAAGCTTACGCATTTTGAAATTATCTGAAGATGGCAAAGCGGTGATTGACGAATACACTTTATTTAAAGATCAATTGGGCAGGCTGCGTTCGGTGATCACCTTACCTAACGGGGATATCTATTTCTGTTCGAGCAACAGGGATTGGAATCCTCAAAAAGGCTTTCCCAAACCCACCGATGATAGGATTTACAAATTAAGCCCTAGCGACCAAAGCATTGGACAGGTGATTAGACCAAGCAAAACCGAAGCAGTAAGCACCACAGAAGTTTCTGGAAAGATGCTTTACGAATCATACTGTGCTTCCTGCCACAAAGCAGATGGCAAAGGTATTCCAAACACATTCCCTTCATTAGAAAAATCGGCCACCGTAAACGGAGACGTTAAAGCACTCGCCAACATCCTCCTTAACGGCCTAAAAGATAAAACCATTTCGGGTGTAAAATACGACGCTCCCATGCCTGCCTTCTCTTTTTTAAAGGACGAAGAAGCTACCGCCATCATCAATTACATCCGTACGCATTTCAACAACCAAAGCTCAACCATTACCACTAACCAACTCAAACAAACTAAGTAAACCATGGAGACCATTGCTAAAAGCAAAAAAAACGTTTTAAGAAACATTCTTGCCATTCTTGGGCCCGGCATTATTACGGCCTCCCTTATTTTTGGCCCAAGCAAAATGACCATCACCTCAAAAATGGGAGCCGATTACGGTTTCAGTTTAATTTGGGTCATTGTGGTTGCCATCTTCTTTATGATGATCTATTCTAAAATGTCGGCCCGTATTGGGATGGCTTCAGACGACACGATCCTTACCTTGATCAGAAAAAAATACGGAAAGGTAACTTCGGTAATTATTGGGCTGGGCATCTTTTTAGTGGCCATTTCTTTTCAATCAGGAAATTCAACAGGGGTTTCATTATCCGCCTCTGAAGCTACTGGAACCAGCCCTAAAATATGGATTGTAGTTTTTAACCTGATTGGCATCTCACTCCTATTCTTCCGATCGTTTTATAACATTTTCGAAAAGTTGATGATTGCACTGATCATCCTTAAGTTATTCGCATTTCTTACCACGGCCATTATGGTACCTCCGCCTTTGGCAGAACTAGCCAAAGGCTTTATCCCCAGCATTCCCGATGGCTCTATCGGTTTAGTAATTGCTTTTACAGCCTCTTGTTTTTCCATTGTAGGCGCCTTATACCAAGCTTATTTGGTACAAAACAGCAAGAAACTATCTAATGGACATAGCGCTAAAGACACTTTGCTAGGTAGTCAAACTGGTACCATTTTATTAGGGATCATGAGTGCCGCCGTATTAATTTGTGCTGCCAATACCTTGCACCCGCAACACATTAAAGTGAACTCGGCTTCGGAAATGGGCAAAGCCCTAGAGCCACTTTTAGGATCTGGTGCCAAAGCTATCTTTTTCATCGGATTATTCGGTGCTTCATTTTCTTCTCTAATCGGCAACGCGGTACTAGGCGGTTCATTGTTGGGCGACACTTTTCAATACGGCAATAACCTTAACCATCGCATGGTAAAGTTTTTCATCTCATTAGTGATGATTTTCGGCGCCATTATCGCCTTGTGTTTCGGCAAAATGCCTTTAGAACTGATCGTGCTTGCGCAAAGCATTACCATATTCCTCGTTCCGTTCATTGCCATCGTGATGTTTTTAATTGCCAATGATAAGGAAATCATGAAAGAACACGTCAACAAACCTATCACCAAAGTTTGGGGAGCCTTAGGCTTGCTTTTACTGATAGGACTAGCGGTTAGCAACCTACTTACCTTACTAAAATAAACAACAAATGAAATTGAATTTAAAAGAATTTGAAGATACGCTCTTAACCCCTTCAGCAAGTTTAATAGAAGATATTAAACAAATAGAGGGAGACATTATGTTCCTGGGCATTGGCGGCAAAATGGGGCCAAGCATGGCCAAACTAACCGTTAGGGCTTTAAAAGCTGCTGGCATTGATAAAAAAGTGATTGGCGTTTCCAGATTTTCATCAGGAGGATTGAGGGAGGAATTAGAAAACGAAGGTATCAGCACCATTGCTTGCGATCTTTTAAACGAAGAAGAACTAAAAAAACTGCCTCAAGTAGCCAATATCATTTATTTGGCAGGACATAAATTTGGCACCACTGGCAACGAAGATTTTACCTGGGCCATGAACGTCTATTTGCCAGGCCTAGTTTCTTCACATTTCAAAAACTCAAAAATTGTTGCTTTCTCTTCGGGTAATGTACTGCCATTTGTACCTATCAAAGAAGGTGGCGTACCCGAAGAATATGCCCCAGAACCCATTGGCGAATATGCGCAATCCTGCTTGGGCAGGGAAAGGATTTTCGAATACTTCTCTAAAAAGAACAATACACCCATGCTAATTTACCGATTGAACTACGCGGTTGATTTTAGATATGGCGTATTGGTGGAAATCGCCAAATCAGTATACGCCGACCGACCAATTGACCTAACTACACAAAACGTAAACGTGATTTGGCAAGGCGATGCTAACGAAATTGCCATCAGGTCATTGTTGCATTGCAGTACGCCAGCAAAAATGCTGAATGTTACCGGTCCTGAAATCCTCTCGACCAAATGGATAGCAGAGCAGTTTGGTACGTTACTGAACAAAACACCAACCTATACAGGAGTTGGCGCTGATACCGCATTGCTGAATAACGCTTCAGAATGCCATCGCTTGTTTGGCTATCCACGCACCACCATCCGTGAGGCCATTGAACATACCGCCAACTGGATTTTAAACGGTGGCGAACTTTGGAATAAAGACACTCATTTTCAAGAGAGAGGAGGGAAATTCTAATGAAAAGATTATCTGCTGAACTTAAAGCGCATTTAATGCAGGGCACGGTGATCCCCGCCCACCCTTTGGCTTTAAATGAAGACCGTAGTTTGGATGAATACCACCAACGATTATTGACCCGCTACTACCTTAATGCTGGCGCTGGCGGTATTGCCATCGCAGTACACTCTACCCAGTTTGAAATTAGGGAACCAGCCATCAATCTTTTCGAAAAAGTAATTGAAATGGCCAGCGAAGAAATTGAAGAAGCCAAAATCAACAGACCATTCCTTAAAGTTTGTGGCATTTGTGGGCCAACAGCACAAGCCGTTAGCGAAGCCGAAATAGCTGTAAAACATGGCTACCACATGGGCTTATTGAGCATGGGTGGTTTAAGAGATTGGACCGAAGAAGCCATTTTAGATAGAGTTAAAGCGATAGCGCAAATCATCCCAGTATTTGGCTTTTACCTGCAACCTTCTGTGGGCGGTAGGATCTTCTCTTATGATTTCTGGTCGAAGTTTGTAGAAATAGAGAATGTAGAAGCCATCAAGTGCGCCTCATTTAACAGGTACCAAACTTTGGATGTGATGCGAGCATTAGCCAATTCTAGCCGTAGAAACGAAGTTGCCATGTACACCGGTAATGACGACAACATTGTGAACGACCTATTGACCAGCTATCGTTTTCCAACTGCTGAAGGTGAAAAGGAGATTAACTTTAGAGGTGGTTTGTTAGGACATTGGGCAGTATGGACGAAGAAAGCCGTAGAATTAGTAGAAAAAATAAAGCAGCACAAACAACAGCCTAATGCCAAAGTAGCCGACGAGCTGTTAAGCCACAATATTGCTGTTACCGATAGCAACGCCGCCTTATTTGACCCTTCACATGATTTCCATGGCTGCATTCCAGGTATACACGAGGTATTGCGCCGCCAAGGATTGCTCAAAGGCATTTGGTGCATCAACCCAAAAGAAACCCTCTCAACTGGACAAAAAGAAGAAATAGACCGCATTTACCAAGATTATCCTTACCTAAACGACGATGATTTTGTGAAAGACTTTTTAAGCCAGCAAACCAGCTAACCGAAGTGAGTACCACAACCAAAATTACAACCTAAAACAAAACAACATGAACAGACGAAACCTTTTAAAAACTTTAACGCTCAGTTTAGGTGCCACGGTAATTACCAGCGACCTACTGGCGAAAGTGGACAAAAATACTTATAGCTATAAAATTGGCCGCAACCCATTGCACAAACCTTTGGACAAAGCCGTTACCGCCATTACGCTTGGTGCTGGCAACAGAGGGATGGTTTATGGCGACTATGCTGCTCGCACCCCAAAGGATTTAAAAATTGTGGGCGTTGCCGAACCTATTGCTTTCCGTAATGAGCGCTATGCAAAAATTCATTCCATCCCTCAGGAAAATAGATTTAACACTTGGGAGGATGTTTTTAAAAGGCCAAAATTTGCAGATGCCATCATTATTTCTACTCCCGACAATATGCACTACGCACCCTGTATGAAAGCTTTGGAGTTGGGCTATGATATATTATTAGAAAAACCCATTGCACCTACCGAAAAAGAATGTAGAGATATTTTAGCACTAGCGAAGAAAAAGAACAGGATTGTGGCCGTTTGCCACGTTTTAAGATATGCGCCGTATTTTGTAAAAATGAGGGAAATGATTGCCAAAGGCGCTATTGGCGAGGTAGTGAGCATTCAACACTTTGAACCTATTGAACACATCCACATGTCTCACTCTTATGTGAGAGGAAACTGGCATAATTCAAAAGAAACTACGCCAATTATTTTAGCCAAATCATGCCACGATTTAGATATTATTAAATGGGTAATCAATAAGCCGAGTAAAAAGATTGTGGCCATGGGCGATTTAAAATGGTTCCGCAAGGAAAATGCGCCTGCTGGAAGTAGCGACAAATGTGTAACCTGTGGTGTAGAAAGAGATTGTCCATATTCGGCAGTGAAAGAATATGCAGAACGCCAAACCCATTTCCTTTCGGTGTTAGATGTTCCGGATAATATCCCTAACCGTAAAGAGTACATTTTAAAGAAACTTGAAACCAGCAACTACGGTCGTTGCGTGTACAAAATGGATAACGACCAGCCTGATCATTATGTGACCAGTATCCAGTTTGGCGATAGTGTGACCGCTAGTTTCTCCATGGAAGCTTTTACTTCTTACCATGGCCGCAGAACAAGGGTAATGGGCTCTATGGGAGATTTAGTTGGCGACATGAAAGAATTGGTACACAACGATTTCAGAACCAGAAAGGAAACTAAATTTATCCCTGAAACTGAAGAAGTAAAAGGCTACGAAGACCACGGCCACGGTGGTGGTGACTGGCTTTTGGTAAAAGATTTTGTAAATGCCGTTAGTCAACAAAACCCCAAACTACTTACTTCAACCATTGACGAATCTATTGAAAGCCACTTAATGGGCTTTATGGCAGAAGAAAGCCGTAAAAATGGTAAAGTGATGGATATTAAAATGCCTAGCTAATCAACACAAACATTAATGACAAAGCCGCTTCAACAAACGAAGCGGCTTTTGTTGTTTAAGGCGAAGTTATTTAAGCGTTTCAAACAGAGCTTTGTAAAAAGGCTCCTCCTTTTCAAACATGGCAAAGTGCCCAGCCCTAGCGATCCAATAGACTTTTACCGTTGGTTTAATCAATTGATATTCGTAAACCATGAAAGCTAGAGGGTCTTGTCGGCCACAAATAATGGTAATTGGCTTCTTGAACTTTTTAACCGCTTCGGTCAAATCCATTTTATTGAACGAACTGCTCATCAGCATCATGGTTTTGTTATTGATTTTACCCCTGGCTATTTTAGCAATTATCTTATCGCTTTTATCGTATAGAATGGTGGCATTATTAAGTTTTCTAAAGAAAACTGTATCTTCTTTTTTTAGCGTTCCCTTACTTGCTTTTTCATCAAGTTCCTCCACAAACTTAATATCCATCATGCCAAAACGAGCCTCTTTGTTATCGGCATAAGTAGTCATTTGATCTCCCAAATAATTAAAAGGAGCCGGGCCGGTTAAAATCAACTGACTTACTCGCTCCGGATGTCTTGTTCCGAAATACAACGCTAATAAACTGCCATAACTATGTCCGTAAATCGTTGCTTCTTTGATTTTAAATCTATCCAAAATGAGTTTAATGTCATTTGCAGCCACTTCCATGTTGATATTTTCGGCATTAAGTACTTTAGGCATCGATTTGCCGGTTCCACGCTGTTCAACCAAGATAGCCTGATAGGCTTCTCCTACTTTAATGGCCACTTCATCTTGCTGTTGACAAGAAATACCCGGACCTCCAGTTAAAATAACCACCGGCTTTCCTTTGCCGTAAACATGATAATATAAGTGACCGCCTTCAAAAGGAATAGAGTCGGTTTGTTGAGCGCTAAGCTTTCCAATGAAAAGTGAGATGATGAGTGTTAAAAAATAATGTTTCATGATTGAGTTTTCGGTTTTGATTTATGCAAAGTAGCTTGTAATTTCAACCTCAAACAATAGCCCATCGATGTAATATGCGCTCTCTCCGACCTCATTTAACGACGATCAATTTTGTCGAACAAAAGACGAATTCGTCGACCGACACCACTCATAAAAAGTTTAATTGAATAAACTTGTAGCATGAAAAATCGCTTTGCCCATATTTACGAATTGCTGATTTGGCTAATCTATGTTTGCTTGTACAAGTACAGCTATTTTTTAGAGCAAACCGAGGTGCGCAATCCTGCCGAGAGCTTATTCCCACATTTACCATTAATGCTATTTGCAGTGGTGATGACGGCCTACATTATTCCGTTTTATCGATGGATTGCACCACTATTGCTAAAAAAGAGACAGTTTAGATGGTTTTTGCCTTCGTTTATAGCCTATTTCTGGATCATCACCAAATTGAGTAATTGGCTGGTTACCTTTCTGTTTTTACACTTAAATACCGACGTAGAACTTCACGGCTTCTATCAAAAAATGAACGAGATTGCCAGCTTTCGTTTACATACCCTTTTTGGTTGGGACCCCAACACCTTATTTACCGATATGCTGGCCTGTCTTTCGTTGCTGTTTACCTATTTTGCTTTTGACAGCATTGCCAAGCAATACAAAATAGAAAACCAGAACCTGAAACTTCAAATGGAAGCATTAAAGGTGCAGCTACAACCTCATTTCCTGTTCAATACTTTAAATAGCATTTATGGCATGTCGATGCTCAAAAAGCAAGAAACACCTGAAATGATCCTGCGTCTTTCGGAAATGATGCGCTATGTACTATACGACTGCAAGCATGACAAAGTTGAACTTCAAAAAGATGTAGCATTCTTACAAAACTATTTGGAAATGGAAAAGATGCGCTATCCGAACACTGACATTAAATTTGAATTTAAAGGCACAGATAGTCAGCTCAAAATCGCACCTATGCTTTTCATCCAATTTTTGGAAAACAGCTTTAAGCATGGTGCCGCAAGGATACGCAGCACAGGTTTTATCAAAGGTCATTTACACCTAAACAACAATAAACTTCATTTTATGCTCAGCAATGATGTGATGGAGAGCAAAACCAGCGAAAGCAATAGACCAGGTGGCGTGGGCATTACCAATGCCAAACAGCGATTGGAGCTTTTCTATGTCAACGAATACCAGCTCAAAATCAATCATAACAATGATATATTTACTGTAGAACTTACCCTAAACATCCATTAACCATGATCAGATGCCTTATTGTAGACGATGAAGTAATTGCTCAACAAATTTTGGAAGAGTATATTACGGCCACCCCCAACTTGATGTTGGTAGCTACCTGTAGGAATGCGCTTGAAGCATTTTCAAAGTTGGAGCAAAATGCCATTGATCTGATTTTTTTGGATATTGAAATGCCCATGGTTAATGGACTTACTTTTTTAAGAACCTTAACCAAACCACCAAAAGTAATTTTCACCACAGCTTATGGCGAGCATGCTTTGGAGGGATTTAACCTAGGCGTAATGGATTATTTGCTGAAACCTTTTTCGCTCCACAGATTTCAACAGGCCATTCAAAAGGTGGAGGAAGTATTGAAAACTACGGACACCTCAACACGTCCTTCGGAGAGCGCCGCTTTGGTAATTCGAGAAAAGAACAAAGGCAATTGCAAAATTGAAATCCAATCTATCGTTTACATTAAAGCAAGCAAAGATTACATGAGGATTGTGACGACAGCTGAACAGTTTACCGCATTAATTACATTATCTAAATTAGAGGAATTACTGCCAGATACTGATTTTGTACGCACCCACAAATCATACATCGTAGCCGTTTCAAAAATAAAATTCCTCAGGAACGACAACCTTTTGCTTTCTGATCAATCGTACATTCCTATTAGTGCCAGCTACCGCGACAAAGTAGTGGCCAAGTTCCAAAAAAATCAAATTAATTAACCTTATAGCTCCGATATCCAAGTTTCTTTAGGCCAAGATTGATCGGGAGTAGCTATCGCTTCAAAAACCAACTCGCCACCATTATTGATCTCCTCTTGGGTAAGGTAGTTCCTCTTCAACATTTTCCCGTTTAATTTTACTGACTTGATGTATTTATTTTTGTCGGAGAAATTATTCACCGTAATTTTTAAGGACTTCCCTTTTTGAGTATTGATGGTAACGCCGCTAAACAATGGCACATTAAGGTAGTAAATAGGCCATCCCGGACATGCAGGCATGATACCACAAGCGGTAAGCACAAACCATCCCGACATTGCTCCGGCATCGTCATCCATGGTACGGATATAAGCTTTAGACGTGTTTTTGTAAACCACATCTACAAAGGGATCAATCCCCTTACTGTTGTCATTAAAGTAATATTGAACTACCGTATCCACCGCAAAGCGATGCATCAGCTCTTGTGTTTTCCATGCTTGTGGTGTAAAGCTGTACATGGATGGCGCCTGCAAATCAGGTTCGTTGGCATGGTTGTATTTATCTTCCTCAAAAAACTGATCGAGTTGTTTCAGGTATTGATCCATCCCCCCTATTAAACCAATGAGGCCTTTGTTATCAAAAGGAGCAAACCAACGATATTGCCATATGGTCCCTTGATAAAGCCCTCTAGCTTGTACTTTATCCACATCAGATTTGGTGATATCTTTAAAATCCTTATTCCAATAGTTTTTGTATTCCGAAGCTTTTTGACGGTATTTATTACTCAGTTCCTTTTTACCAATAATATTCAGTATTTCGGCCAATGCCCAAGTATCATAACTAGATTCCAAGGCTTTGTCTGGTTTAGAAAAATCTAAGCGATCTACTTCACTGATCAATGAATCGGCAATTTTATTAAAATCTACGGGATAACCCTTCCTGTACGAATCCAATAACACCACAATGGTATGCTCGGTACGTACGGTATTGCTAGGTTCATTTTGAGAGGCATAATCCTTTTTACCTGCTTCATACAAATACGCTAAAGAACTTACCATGTCCTGATATTGAGTAGGCCAGCCAATTGAAAGCAATGGCAGTTGGGTACGGTAATTATCCCAAATGGCCCAACCGTTATAACGTTTGCTGCTCGTATTTTTAATAGTACCATCTGTCGCTCTGAAAGTACCGTCGTTCTCTGAAATATTGTACGGCGATTGCAAAGTACGGTACAACAGGGAGTAAAACAGTTTCGCTCGCTCTGTATTGCCGCTAACGTTAACCTTACCCAGTGCTTCGTTCCAAGCTTGATGCGACTGCTGTTTCAACACATCAAAACTGGTCTCTTGAATAGAAGCTTTGGCATAGGCTTCACTTACTGAAGACAAACCTACTTTAATTTGTGCATTGGTACGTTCTGCAGGTAAATCCACTATCAATTGACGTGAGGACAATGCTGTGATTTTAGCACCAGCATCAAACTGTAAATAGTAGTAAATTTTATAGGTCCCCACATTACAAGTCGTTTTAGCTTGTATCCATCCACTCACTACATTGTTTGCAACTTTATGTTCTTCTGCTAAAAACTTGTTGGCCAAGGTATGTGCCAAATCAATAAAAAAACCTTTTTCGCCAGCAGGGAATTGATAACGGTGCAAGCCCATCTTTTCCACCACAGTCATTTCTGCTTTGATCTTATTGCTGAAATTAACGCCATAATAACCTGGACTTCCTTTTTGAGAGACCTTGATCAGATCTTTGGTATAATCTGTGCCTAAAAAAGGTTTGATGAGCAAATTACCACCACTCCCCTGGCATCCTACCCCTTCAAATCGATTATGAGTAAAACCTAAAAATCGCTTTGCTTCGTACTCGTAACCTGCATGTAGCTTTGGATAGGTTTGCGGACCTATGCTCAGCATGCTAAAAGGGTAACTGGCAGCAGGCGACAATTGTCCATGATCTCCCGAGGTACCCAAAAATACATTGACCAAACTAGCCAAGTCTGTATTTCCTTTTGCTACTTTTTGAGCCAAACCAACATAAGTACTACAAATGACCAGCAGTGCTGCTAAACTAAGTTTTCTAAAGATCATACCTTGATTGAAATAAGAAGCTAAAATATAAACTTCTGACTACTTAACACTCCCGATTGTTGTAAACTTCCTATATACAATCCCTTTGGCAAATTAAAAGGAAGTTGCGCAACCTGCTGACCTTTAACTACCCTGATATTTTGTTCTACCACCTTTTTACCATTAAGATCTAATACTTTTATGATTGCTACGCCATTATTTTCTGCCATAAAAGCAAACTCAACCGTTTGTTGATTAGGCTTGGCAATTACGTTCAAGGCTATTTTTTCCAATAAAGATTTAACCGCCACTACTTTTGAAAGCGATGAATTACCATCAAAATCTACTTGCTTTAACTGATAGTAGCTGGTTCCAGCTAAAGGATTTTGATCAATGTAGCTGTACAATTGTTCTGTATTCGTATCGCCACCACCTTTCAGCGTAGCAATAGTATTAAAATCATTTCTGTTTTCGGAGCGTAAAACTTCAAAATGAGAGTTGATGGTTTCTGTAGCCGTAGACCAGTTTACCTTTACCTTATGACCACTTGGAACCGCATTAAACGAAGTTAATTTGATAGGTAAAGGAACAAGATCTGTTAAATAATTAGCATAAGTAAAATCATCCAAATAAACCTGTGCATCATTATTTGTGGCATTATATCCTAGAAACACAAAGGCATTAAGTGCAGCACCCGCAGCCAGATTATTTCCCTCATCAAAAAAATCGTAGTTATTAGTATCATAAAGCAAACGAACTCCATTGATCCAAATATGGCTAGATTGTGGAGCAATGCTGTAACTGGTGGTGACTTGAGTGCCGGCATCTGTTTTATCATAATTGGCTGGAGCAGCACCATTATTTGCATAAACCTGTACTTCATATTCTCCACCATTTACAAATGAAACATTTGGATTTAAAGCTGGATCCAGCGTTTTAAAACCACTAACTACCACAGGTGTATTCACCGTTAACTTTTCTCTTACCGAAAGTTTATAGGTTCCTCCCGACAAGTTCCAATGCATCATTAAAATAGCTGGTTGAGCATTAACGTCATTAAAGTTAATGTTGTTAGAAAATTGGGTGCTACCACTTGCCGTGGTCCAATTAAAAGAACTCACATCACGTCCTACCACAAAGCGATAATCAGCATTGGTACCCGCCTGAAATTTCATTTTAAAACCAATACTCATTACACTAGTTCCTGCAATATTGAGTATAGAAAATTTACTAGTTGAAGTAGTTGGCGGCGTTTTAAATAACAACCTGCTTCCTGAACCAATAGTTCCGGTATTTACGAGTGTAAATCCAGATACATTGCTATTTCCTGTCCATATTCTAGCAATCTGCTGATCTTGCGGTGCCGCTAAAATAGCATGAACATGGCTACCATCGCTTGAAGAAGCAATACCCGCAGCAGAACTGGGAGATAAATTACCAGTAACTGAACCAAAACCATATTTCCAATAAGTTTGCGCCTGTACATTAAAACCAAATAAGGCCAAAGCCGAAATCAATAGTAATTGTCTTTTCATGACTGATTTGAATTAGTTTTTTGCTGCTTTTATGTTGTATTTATTTAAAATATCGATGATTTGAGGCTGTATGCTACGAAGCATCCTATCGTAACCCAAGTCATTAGGATGCGTGCCATCAGTAGTGCCTTCGTGGTCGTTGCCCAACATATTTTCTGACGTGATAAAATAGAGGTCCTTAATCCCTCTATCTAGTAGCTTCATAATTTCCTGCTGAATGTTAATGTTCTGCTGTTTAACCTGTGCGCCTAAAACTTTATCCCAATAACCAGTTTCTCTGATAGGACTTTGGATTACAATAATTGGTACTGTTGGATGTTTTTTCCTTACGGTATTCACTAAATAGGCAGTACGTTCGGTAATGAGCGTTGGGTTGGTATTGGGCACACAATCTAACACATAAACATTGGCATTGATTGCAGCAACCATATCTACCACTTCGGGTTCCATTTTGGCGCTTCCGCTTAAACCGAGATTGATAAAATTAATGCCCGTGTTTCTCGACAGTCTTGCGGGATAAGCCATTCCAGGTCTGCTGGCGCCAGTACCCTGTACAATGCTTGAACCATAGATCAGCACCCTATTTGCAAAAGGATCGCCAGCGCTACTTAGTGTCGCTTTTTTCTCTACGCCAATCTCTACATTCTCTACCTTATCATATAATGGAAGATACAGCAAACATTCCTTTTCGGTATTGTCCATTCGGCTGATCAATATCTCTTCATTACAAACTCCAGTTACCTTGCCTATGCCCGCAAATTGCCATTTATCACCATTTTTGATATAAAGATCAACCCCTTTTTGCGCCGTTGGGAACATATAGGGAAGTGCCTTGCTTTTAGACACACACCATTTGGCAGCAATTACCGAACTATTGGTTTTAAAAGAAATGGCCAAACCTGCTGAGTTGGTCAACAATTGGGCAACACGTGCTGGTAAGCCCCTATATTTATTGGTGTCAATACGGTCGTAACGATTAGGTGTTTCTTCACTTTTACCCACCAAGGTAAACTGGTTGGCACTGGTAAAATTCAATTGATCTATTTTTTGTGCCTTGGCTGATAACATCATTAGGCACCATCCTAAAAACAATAGGTATTTCATGTTTATTGAGCAGTTTTTTTAAGAATAAGCAACATTGGATAGTGATCCGAAAGGGTATCGGTCAGTTGGTCTTTTACAATGGTAGCATCTACAGCATAAGGCACCAAAGCTTGGTTCATAAAGATGTAATCAATCCTGGTGTAGTTCTGGTGCTTCTTCAACTTGGTTGGCGCACTTTTATCATATACTGTGTTAAACTTTTTCCATGTATCTATCATTCCAGCGTCTAATAGTTTTTGAATAGCGGTATATTCAATTTCACCATTTTTGGTAATCTTGGCATCTGGATTATTCTTCTCGCTGTTGACCACCAATTTCATTTTAGCCTCGTTATTGTAATCGGCCTTATCCAAAGGAGACATGTTATTAAAATCTCCCATCAACAACAAAGGCTCCCCTTTTGGCACACGATTGATGTATTTCAACAAAGTATCTACCTCCAAAATTCTTTGTTCATACGTTTTTGGGTGCAAGTGCGTAACGATAAAATGATAGCCTGCTATTTTTGCATAAAGCATTCCGTGATGCATACCGTCAATTACTTTCACCACATCGCTAATGCGGTGTTTAGACATAATAGCCAACGGAAAACCTGCTCTTTTTTGCAGCACGGTATAGGGATAACCAACTGCTTTGGCCATTTCAACCAATTGCGCTTTAGAGATACCATTAAATTCTTGAAATGCGACGACGTCTGGATTACGTTTAGCTACCCATTCCTGAAAATTCCTCATCAATGTGCTGTCCTTTCTAAATCCTTCTAAAACATTATAAGAAAGCACTTTGAACAACTTGGGATCTTTTTGTTCAGAGAAAAGCAATTTTGTTTTTTCGTAAGAAGCCAGATTTTCTGTGTTTTGTGCCTGAGTATTAAACGCGATGAGGCAAAAAGCCAATGCGACAAGGGAATGTAACTGTTTTTTCATATCATTTTTTTAATAGCAATACCATGGGATAGTGATCGGAAGCATAATCGGTAAAGGTATCTTTAACTAGATAGGCATCTTTATAGTGATCGAGCAAACTTCTATTGAGCCAGATGTAGTCTATCCTGGTAAAATTGCCGTGAGTACGGAGTTTTGTAGGGGCGCTTTTATCATAGTTGGAACGAAATAATTTCCAGCTGTCGTAAAAACCTACATCTATAATACTTTGGATAGTACTGTAATCGATTTTGCCGTTATTTAATATTTTCGTTCCTGGATTGTTTGCTTCCGAAGCCCTTACCAAATCCATTTTTGTAGTGTTGGTATCGTAAAAGGAAGCATCTTGCGGCGACATGTTATTCAAATCGCCCATCATCAATATCTTTTCGGTACTTGGAATCTCTTTAGCTTTAGCCAAGATGATGGCTATTTCCTCTTTACGCTTTTCGTAAGTGTCGGGATTAAGATGTACCACAAAGAAATGATAGTCAAGCACCTTTGCTTGGATCAAATGGATGGCAGAAGGCCCCGATTTTACATTGGTAATGGGATGCTTAGATACCAAGGCTACAGGCAATCCTGATTCATGATGCATTAACGTGTAGTTAAAACCCATTTCTACTGCAAAAGCTTGTAAACTTGCTTTAGTGAAGCCCTTCATTTCCTGAAAGGCAATCACATCGGGCTTCATCGTATCTATCCACTTTTTGAAGTTCGAAATGATAATCGGATCATTCCTAAAACCTTCATATATATTGTAGGACAACACTTTAAGCGTTCCATTTACCGCATCAACTTTAGGACTGTTCTTTTTACAGGCAAGTAAAACACCACAAAATAACAGCACCAAAATGGCGGCTTTAAATACAGGCAGCATAACCATTCTTGCCTTTAATATTGCCACCATACTTTGGTCCTTAAGTTATCGCCACCAATTCTGGCAGCAGCAGCATCGTAATTTGATTTGTTGGTTGCTTTGGTAATCAACGGGTATTCGAACCTTGTAGGGAGTATTCCATTATTTTTGGCCGCTGGGCCCACAGGCAATACAGGATAGCCAGTGCGTCGGTAATCATACCAAGCCTCAAATCCCGAAAAGAACATGGCAATGTATTTTTGACTGATCAAGCGTTCCATGGTAGCTGTAGTCCCTGTAAATCTTACGGTAGGTCGGTTCAAATAGGTAGTACCTGCGGTACCATCCCAAGTGCATTTCCATTGTTTCCACGAAGCCTCCACACCTTTGTTATAGTAAGATTGGGCATCTGCAGTAATCCACCCTTTTAAAGCGGCTTCTGCCAACAAAAAATTAACCTCCGACCAAGTCAAAATAGGAAATGGGTAAGCATCGTCTTTTAAGGTAGTAGCCAACGTAGAAGTTTTAAGTCCGTTATTGTCGGCAAAGGCAATGGTTTCCTGTTCATTATAACCACTTGGAATACCCACATAAGCACCAGGGGTATTTTTGGTGGCATATCTAAATCTTCGGCCATCAACTGTGGTGTTCATTAAATCCATTAAAGGTTTCCCCATACGCCTACTGCCACTAAATTCTGCTGCCGACATTTCAAAAAACAGGTTAATAAAAGGTTTCACCCCTGTGTATTTCATCATCGCCTCATCGTCGTTGCTGGCAATCAAGGGGTATTTGGTAGGATTAGTGAACATTTCTGCAATCTCCGCTGGCGCATTCATTTCGCTCTTATTAGAAACCCTCACCAATAAACGCAGTCGCATAGAATTAGCAAACTTTTTCCATTTCACAGCATCACTTCCATAAATCAAATCTGAACTATCAAATGGTTTATTCTCGTTAAATAAATCGTTCGCTCTTTTTAAATCGGCTAATATGCTGGTGTAAATGGATTGCTGGGTATCAAACTTTGGATAGTACAATTCGTCTCTGCCCTTAAAAGCTTCCGTATAAGGAATATCGCCAAACATATCTGTTAAATTGGAGATGAACCAAGCTTTCATCACCAAAGCGGCCGCCATGTTATTAGCATCGTTACGTTGTTCGGCAATCTTATACATTTCATTCATATCATTGGCCTTTACGTAAAGCGTCGACCAAATCGGATCAAATTCATTCTCCCTAAATTCGTAACGGGCAAAATCATTCAGTACTCCCGTTTCAACGGTATATTGCATTAATTCATTGTTCAATCGATGGGCACGTTTGGTAATTAACCACATGCCATCAAATTGTGCAGGAGCTAACAAACTTCCCGGTGCCACAGAGGTTACTTTTACAGGGTCGGTATTAAGTGTTTCGAAATCCTTAGTGCAGGAAGCAAGTAGCCATACCGTACTGATGATTGAGAATAATTGGATTTGTTTGGATAAACTTTTCATGTCGAATACTTAAAATGAGGCTTTAATGGTGGCTCCGATGCTTCTGGTAGATGGGAATTGTCCCGTTTCGAAACCTGGTTCAATACGATTTCTGTTTAATGTGGCTATTTCTGGATCATACAATGGGAAACTGGTGAACAGTAAAAGATCCCTACCGTATATGCTTAGCGATGCTGATTTTGCACCAATGTGTTGAAGCAACTTGGCAGTGAATTTATATTCCAAGGTTACTTCTCTGAGCTTGATATAAGAGGCATCGAAAATATTGGCTTCGGCATTATCCCTTAAATACATTTGGTTGTAGTAATCTGCTGGGGTAGCTACAATATCATTCTTTCTATAACTGCCATCTGCATTTTGTACCACCCCTTGGCCAATAATCCCTCCATATCTTCCTGGCAAGGTAGATTTTAACTTACCTGCTCCTGCCAGTACTGAGTTTGAAAAGGAATAGATATCGCCACCTTTTTGACCGTCGAATAAAAATGAAAGGCTAAATCGGCCATAGCTCAATTGGTTTTGGATGCCGGCTTTGAAATCAGGCACTGCCGATCCTAAAATCTTAAAGTTTTCGGCATCTATAAGTGGTAATCCGTTATTGTCATGAACAATTTGTCCATCTGGCGAACGTAGGTAACCCGAAGCGTAAATATCACCAATAGCACCACCTACTACAGCTTTGATGTACCCTCTAGGGCCAGTAGCCATAATGATTTCACTCACGTTAGGTGCCAGTTCCTTTACCAAGCTTCTGTTAGAAGAATAAGTTAAGGTGGTTTTCCATTGCAGCTTGCTCCTTTTACTCAACGGACTAGCCGTAACTGCAAGTTCATAACCGCTGTTATTAATTAAACCGGCATTAAAAATCCTGCCCGTAAAACCAGTTGCAGGGTCATTTGGCACCGTTAATATTTGATTAGAACTGTTAGAGTTATAATAAGTGAAATCAAAACCTAACCTACTTCCAAAAAAACGAACATCGACGCCCACTTCTCTGTTGGTAATAATTTCGGGCTTTAGATTATTGCCACCCGGTAAAGTGGTTGGGTTGGTGTAACTTCCACCAAATTCTGATGGGGTTAAATAATATCCCGTTCTGTACGGATCAGTATCATTTCCTACTTGCGAAATAGAGCCTTTAAGTTTTAAATACGATAAAGGTTTGATGGCCGACAGGTTGAACATTTCGTTAATGATGGTGCTTCCCGAAACAGAATAGTAGAAATAGGAATTGTTGGCTTTTGGCAAAGTACTCGACCAGTCATTTCTTCCCGTTATATCTAAAAACAAATAAGTTTTGTAATTGAACTGGGCTAAACCGTACAAACTTTGCACTTCTTTATTCGCTGGCGATAAAACCACTAATGGTCTATCTTGTGCATTTCCCAAAGTGTAAATTCCAGGGGCGCTCAGTCTTTCGGCAGTAGTTATATTGTTCTTTAGCTTGTTTTTAGTAATGCTTCCTCCGGCAGAAAAAGAAAGACCGATGTTTTTAAATAAGGTTTCGTCGTACTTATATAAAAAGTCGTAGTTCTGTTCCTGAACAATCACAGATTGCTCTTGGTAACGCCCTACTGCAAAGCGAATACTGCTATAAGGTCTACGTGTGGTTCTGAAAGAGGAATTTTGATCTATCCCGCCTCTCAGCATTAAACTCGTTTTTTTATTGAAAGTATAAGTGGCGGTGATATTTCCAAAAATGCGATCTTGATCAAGCGTGTTTAAATTTTCGTATAAGATGAAATAAGGATTATCTACCGCTGGATTGAGCTTGTTGTTTTGATCAACATCTTTAATATCCCAATAATCCTTGTACCAAGCTGCTGGAATATTGGCCGATCGGTACATTAAACCATACATAAACGAGTTGGTATTGTAGCCAGACAAAGGCAAGTTATCGCTTTGCTTATGGTAATAATTTACCCTGGTGGTGATTTGTAAATTATTGAGCTTGCTGTTACTCGAAAAAGATAACCTGTTGAATACATAGCCCGTGTTTGGCAAAATATATTCGTTACGCATATCATTATAGGCCAACCTGATTGAGTTTTTACTATCGCCGCCAGTAAGCGAGATGCTATTATTATAAGTCACCCCAGTAACAAAAGCATCTTTTACATAATTCTTATCTGCTACCCAAGGTGTTCTGGTTGTTCCAGTGGTTTTGGTTACAGGATCATATTGGTAATAAGATTGTCCAGCAAAGGCGGGCCCAAATGAACGTGTAGAGTTAGTACTAGCTCCATCAGGACTGGCACCATAAGAGAAATAGGCATTAATGGCATTACCAGCACCATACTCATACTGAAAATCAGGGTAGCGCAATACTTCATCAAAAGTAACGCTACTGTTAAATGCTACCCCAAGCTTATCATTTTTATCGGTATTGCTTTTGGTCGTAATCAAAATAGCACCCGAAGCCGCACGAGAACCGTACAATGCCGCCGCTGAGGGGCCTCTTAAAATGGTTACGTCTTTAATATCCTCTGGATTAATGTCACTTAAGGCATTACCGTAATCAACTGGTGTTTCTGTGTTTCCAGTAGCGCCGTAACTTAAACCGTTATTACCCACCATGCCACTTACTACAGGCACACCATCAATCACCACTAAGGGTTCTCCTTTATCAAGGTCTAATGAGTTTTGCCCTCTAAGGGTAATTCTAACCGTACCACCTGGGCCAGCACCTGCTTTGGAGATGTTCAAGCCTGGAACTTTACCCGACAGGGCATTCACCCAATTGTTAGGTACCGTCTTAGAAATTTCGTCACCATCAATTTTAGTCACGGCATAACCCAAGCTTTTTTCTTCTCTTTTGATTCCCAAGGCTGTGATGACCACATTGTTTAGGGCTTGCTCCTGACCTGAAAGTTCAATGGTTAGGGCATCACTTCCAGCTTTTACATTTTGTATGCGTTTGGTTTGATATGAGATATAACTAACTTCGAGCGTGTAAGTTCCAGCTTGTGCCGCAATCCTAAAAGCACCACCATTGTTGCTTATAGCGTTCCTGTTTAGTTCCAACAGCTTCACATTTGCTCCTGGAAGTGCACTACCCGTCTCATCAACCACCTTTCCCGTAATATAGAGTTCTTGAGCAGTTCCGCTAGTCTCCTTTCCTACAATCACTATTTTATTAGCTTGGTAAATATATTTGAGCGGAGTATCCTTTAATACCTGAGTTAATACTTGTGAAACGGGAGTATTGCTCACATTAATGGAAATGTTATCATAATCTTTGATCAGCTGCTCATTAAATACCACTTGTATTCCCGAGCTTTTTTGGATGTTGGAAAGCGCTGTCTTTAAACTTTGCTTTTGCAGACGCAGCGTAATCTTAACTTCTGTTGGCAATTGCGCATTTGAATTTGTTGCAACAACCAACTGAGCACCTATCATTAAAAGCACTAAAAAATAGTAGAGATGTTTCATTGATATATCTTCTTGTCGTTTGATTATAGATATATCTTAAAAACCATAGCTTGGTAGTAGAAGAAAACGAGAAAAATTTATAAAAAACTCATTATCAAAGCAATATTCTCTCAGCAGGATTACTTCACTTGTTTTTGAAAGGTCACCAATTGTCCTTTTTGCTGGAAAGAAAGGTTATTAGCACTGGCCAATACGGTTAAGATATCTTGTATTTGATCTTTTGAAACAAAACCTGCTGTAATGCGGTAATCTTGAATATCGGCTTGCTTGAAATGAAAATCAAGATTAAATTTCTTGGCTAGTACCGCACAAACATCAAGCATACGATCATTGTTAAAGCTAAAGTCTCCACGTTGCCACACGATGATGGTAGATGCATCGACTTCACGTTTTTCCATGGCTCCGCTTTTAGTATCTACACTCACTTGTTGGTTAGGAAGCAAAAGGGTTGCTTTCACATTTGCCGTATCTGATACTTGAACTTTTCCTCGGGTTACCGCTACCTGTATACTGCTCAAATAATAATAGGCCTTAATGTTAAATGCTGTACCCAACACTTTTGTGTTCACTCCTTTTGAGGTAACGACGAATGGATGAGATGGATCGTGGCTGATGTCAAAATAGCCTTCGCCCTCTGAAAGAAATACTTGACGCTTGCCCCTAGAAAATCTGTCTGGATAACGGAACCTACTTCCTGCATTTAACCAAACTTTAGAACCATCTGGCAAAGTGAGTTGCAGTTGTTTTCCGTCTTCTACTTTTTTCTCGATCATCACCACTGGATCTACCCAATCATGAATATCATTTCTAAAAAAGAACAGACTTCCCAATACCAAAACCAATATAGCGGCAACTCTCAATAGAGGCCAAAGGGTTCTTTTCTTTCCAAATAATTGCTGATCGATGTTACTTTTGATACGTGCATCAGTAGATTGTTCTTCTGAGGCACTCCACTCCCATTTACCTGCTTCCGATTGGGCATCAAACCATTCCTCTAAGGTCTTTTTTTCCTCAGCAGTACATTGGTTATTGCGATAACGCTCTAAAAGTGTTTTGATGCCATTTATATCCATCCTGAAACAATATCCCGAAAATTAGGCTTTGGTAGTAGATATTTCAAAATATTTTTGCAACAAACTATGTTTCAATAGAATAAAATTAAAAGAAATTACTTCTGAAGTAACAACCAGTGGAACAATAGCCCTGCGCTTAGCACCGTATCATGGTTAAGTACCATCCTGAAATGCTTGAGGGCGTTATTGATTTGCTTCTTCACGGTTTTATCCGAAATCTGCAGTTTTTCTGAAATCTCTTTATGGCTAAGGTTTTCTTTTCTGCTTAGCACAAATACTTCTCTCATTTTTGAAGGAAGCTTCTCCAGCTCGTGATCGATAAGGGTATTTAGCTCCTTGGCTTCTATTGATTCGTTTAAAGTATCTTGCCTAGAAGTAAAGTGGTCGATAAGGCGCTCTACATGCTTGCCCTTTTTAAGCTGATCTTGAATAAAATTGATGCCTTTAAAGCGAGCTGCTGTGAAAAGATAGCCTGAAAGGGTACTTTGGTTGGCGATTTCCATTCTTCGCTGCCACAGCGACACGAATATTTCCTGTACAATATCTTCGGCTGCATCTTTATCCCTAATTACCTTTACCACGTACAAAAACAGCCTTTGCCAATAAGTATGATATATTTGATCGAAGGCATTTCGATTGCCATTGCACAGCAAACGGAACAGGTGTTCCTCGTCCGGAAGTGGTGTATTCTTATCAGGCATTTTATATTTGGCTAAACTAATTTAGTAAGGTTAAATTAAAGTTTACTAAACATTATTTAAAATACTGATAAGATACTTTTCAAACCTCGTAGGTTTATTATACCGAACGGTCATTCCGACCACAACCCTTGCAGCCATCTAGACCGTAGCGGAGAGATCTAACTAATTAAGCATACAAAACCTCGTAGGTCTACGAAATTGCAGTCGAAATGACGGTAGAGTCTAAAACCTACGAGGTCTGCAAAGACTTCTTTTTAAAATTTACTTCAGAAATTAAAGTGGCTACAAAAATGAGTGCTCCACCTAAAAGTAAGCGCCAAGTAAGATATTCATCCAAAATAAAGAATGCCGCTATAGCGCCAAACACAGGCTCAAATAGATAAATGACCGCCACACGCTCTGCACTAATGTATCGCTGTGCAATATTAGAAATAGAATACATATAGGCGGTAGAGAATAGCCCACAGAAAATAATGCCTATCCAAAAAGTACTATTTTGAGGAAACCAATTTGCCTGTTGATCAGTTAAGGCCAAACCAAAGGTTAACAATGCACAAGTTGCAAACATAGGAATGATGGTAGGAATCAGACTCTTTTTAGAAGCTTGCTGCTCTACCAAAATGAGGTACGCAGCAAAGCAAAATGCACCCGCAATGGTGTATAAATCACCAGTACCGATGCTTAGTTGCCCATTTACAGAAATTACAAACAGTCCAATAAGCGCCACCGTAGCTGCAATCCATATTTTAAAAGGTGCTGCTTTCCGATAAAGCATTAACTTAAACAGCGGCACAATCACTACGCTAGTTCCGGCAATAAAGGCACATTGCGAAGCATTGGTATTTTGAATACCCAATGTTTGCAGTTGAATTCCCAAAAACAAAGGGATGGCTAACATTGCTCCCGTTTTAATAGCGGCCAAATCCGTCTTCACCAAATGTTTCCAAAAAATGATGGAGAGCACCAAAGTTGCCATTAAAAAACGGTAGAAAAGAAAGGTAGTGGTCGATTCACTTCCCATGGCCAGCTTGGTTACGGAAAATGAAATGCCCCAAAAAGCAGTCCCCAAGATCAGTAATACAAGTAATACGTTTTTCTTTTCCATTTCTTTTAAGAATCTAGTTAAGGTTTAGTTTCATCATGATGTCAGTTTGATGATCGTCACCCAGTATAAAGACATGTTCATCAAAAGCAACAAATCCGTTCTTTTTGTAAAAGCTAAGGGCCCTAAAATTTTTCTCCCATACACCTAACCACACATGCTCCACTTCCATTTGTTGTGCAACCTCAATAGCTTTTTGATAAAGCAATTGGCCTACTTTTTTACCATGATATGCTCGTAGCACATAAATTCGCTCTATTTCGAGCGCATTTTCATGAGCATTCTCTTTTTGTGCTTCGCCTGTATTGAGTTTTAAGTACCCAATTACTTCATTGTTTAGTTCGGCAAAATAAAATGGTGATAATGGGTTGCTCAGTTCCTTTTCTAATTGCGCTATTGAAAAGCTTTCCTCTAAGTACTTGCGCATGTTCTCTTCCGTATTGATGTCTGCAAAAGTCTCTAAAAATGTTTCCCTACTAATATGTTGAAGTGTATTTACATCACTGAGGTTTAAAGGCCTGATGATTATATTTTCCATGATGCAAATCTACTCCACTAACAAATGCAATAAAATGCTATTTTTTCATTCACTAATGCATATATTGCATTAATGGATTTACAACAAATCAAGTATTTCTTAGCCTTATCACGCGAACTCCACTATTGGAATACCGCAGCAAAGATGAATATCACCCAATCAGCGCTTACCCGTCAAATCCAATCATTGGAAAGCGAATTGGGGCTTTTATTATTTGAGCGTAACAAACGGAATGTAAAACTCACACCAGCGGGTCGCTTTTTGAGAGACAAATGGGATGTAGAAATTAACGAGATCGAGTTTATCCATCAGTTTGCCAAACAGATCCATTTGGGAGAAAGTGGCACCATTAGAATGGCCTACCCTGATTCGATCTCAGCATCCATCATGCCGGAGATTTTAGCACTCATTGCTCAAGAATATCCGAAATTGCAGATAGAACTGGTACAGGTTTTATATGAAAACCAACAGGAGTTTTTAAAGAACTATAAAATTGACCTGATCATTACCAGAGATGTTAACGGCTTACCTGGCATTAAATCAAAAAAAGTTTACACGGATCATTTGGCTTTGGTAGTTCCAGAAAACCATCCTTTCCAAAATATTGAAGACTTATCTAGGGAAACCCTATCCCAACAAAAGTTCATCCTGCCTACTATTGATGAAGGAAGCAGCTATGGCCACATTATCCAGCAGCTGTTTAGCACTTTTGATTTTGTGCCCGATGTTTACCTCCACTCAGAGTTTGGTTCTATCATTATTGCCCTAGTGAGAAAAGGTCTAGGAATTGCAATTTTACCCGATTCATATCAACATCATGATAGCCCAGGTTTAAGATTCATTAAACTTTCTTTCAAAACCGACTTATACCTCAACTGGAGAGCCGATGATCACAATCCTACGCTATCAAATGTATTAAAGCTGATTTTACAGCAAGATTTACAAAATTGATTAATTTCATAACCAACGTACACCTCAAATGAAAGCACCAATTAGTTTAGAGACTTCTAGAACTTTTTTACGCCAGTTAAGTGTTGAAGATGCGCAAAGTTTTTACGAACTTAATCTTAATCCAGAAGTATTACAATTTACTGGGGATGTTGCTTTTGATTCTGTTGAAGAAGCTAGCACTTTTTTGGCCAACTACCTTCCTTACGAACAATTTGGTGTGGGCAGACTTGCGGTTATACATAAAACAAACCAAGAGTTTATGGGTTGGTGCGGACTAAAATATAGTCCGGAAAAAGATGAATACGATATTGGCTTCAGATTTTTTAAGGCATATTGGAACCAAGGTTTTGCTACGGAAACCGCCCAAAAGTGTATTGATCATGGTTTTGAAGAGCTAAATATCACAAGGATCGTTGGACGGGCCATGGCCACAAATACCGCCTCTGTTAAAGTACTCGAAAAATTAGGAATGACATTTAAAGAAAACTTCAATTTTGATGGAGAAAAAGGAGTTATTTTTGAGATCAGGAAATGAGATTAAAACACCCAACGTACAATTAATGCTAGCTGAATGAAAAAAGTATATTCGAAATATAGATTCTTTGGAGGTTTTAGCTTAATGCTTATCTTAAGCGGTCTGGCCACATTCATTAGCTACAAGGCCTTAACATCTATACCAAATAGAGAAGAGAGTCTCTTTGAAGACACTGGCCTAATCATATTGGTAAGCAGTATAATTGTAGTTAGCCTTCTATTGGTCGTCTCATTTATTAATCACTGTAAATTTATCATTGCTGATGCCCATGGAATCAAGTTCATCAATCCCATTTTGCCATTTTTAAGAAGGTCATATTCTTGGTCGGACTTTGACTACTATATCATCGTTGACGAACACTCACGTTACAACACCCATGAAGCGGTTTGGCTGATTAAAGAGGAAAAAATCGAAAAACGGCTTTCAAGTTTCTATTACAGTAATTACCATACCATAAAGGCACAAATCAAAACCAAATCTAGAGGCAAAAAAAATCTCAATCCATTTATGCAGTTTTTTGCTCTTATTCGATTGAAAAGGATAAAAGATTAACCATTTACACTATCCCATCCTCTTGGCTTTTCTTAATGCCGGCCCCAGAACCTTTACCCGCAGCTGATGATGTAAAGCTTCATACTCATTGATACAAACGGAAAGGTCTGCCAATAGCTTTTGGTAGCGTTGGTATAATTTAGCCAATGCCCTAGCATTTTGGATAGCATCAGCCGCTCCTTCATCCAACAAATTCTCCATTTGCTTAAGGGCGTAAATCACTGATTGATGTTCTTGTTTATTAATGGCTTTCATATATAGATATTTTAAAAGATTGCTTCGTGCCTCGCAATAACGCAGTAGGTACGTATAATGTAAACGGAAGTGACAGCTAATAAGAACAATGAAATATGGCCAGCGTCATTGCGAGTTTACGAAGCAATCTTTAGAGAAATTAGTTTACCCTCTTAAATAAAGTCACTACATCCAATTGGTTAGTAGTTGGGGTTACAAAATAAGTTTGCACCCTTCCCTTCTCTCCTTTTTTGGGAATATCAAGTGTTCCTGTAGAGAACTGGCTCATATACTCATTATCAAGAAACGCCCATTGATTAGTTGTACCTGCTTTTACGAAATGCCAAGTATAAGTGGTGCTGGTATTGGTAAATCCTGTGGTAGTTACATATTCTGAATAGCTCCAAGTACCAGGTTTTACATTTTTAGCGATAGAAACCATCTCTCCCTTTTCATTTTTCATATAAACATCCAATAAATCATTACTTGGCGGATAATGAACATAAAAGGCCATTTTATTGGTTGCAGGATCTGCAGCTGGGGCTTTAATCTCCAAGGGACTTCCATTCAAGAAAACAAAAGGAAAAAAGCGTTCCAAATCTTTATTGCCCAAGGCAAGTGTATTTTGATATACCTCTTTGCCCGACACCAAATCTTTAATTCTTAAAATCGCCTGTCCCTTAGTAGAAGGATAAGTATACACATTACGGAAATTCAGTAATTTATCTGGGGCTGTTTTAAATTTATCATAAACTACGGTATCTATCGTTACCTGCAATTCGCTATTGCCAATATTATAGCCACCAATTTGTATGCTTACCGCTTTGGTGGTAATATCGTCTTTGTTGCAAGCTCCAAGCCCAATTGTTATGGCCGTAAAAAGTATCAGTCTTTTAATATTATTCATCATTTGTTTCATTGTTAAAGGTCTAATCGGGTAGCAAATCTCATGATGTTTCCTGCGGGAGCTTCAGAGAAGATATAAAGTTTAGAAGATGCTACAGAAGCAGCAGGTTTTGGTGCTGTAGAGTTAAGCGCATTCCAGGTATAGCTTGTACCGTCAACGTAAGGGATATTGGTTCCCGCCTTATAAATACGCACACTAAATGACACAGAAGTCATTACGCCGTTATAATCTTGACGGGCAGTAGAAAAAGTACCGATACTTACTGGCGTGCTAAACTCGTTAGGCTTTACATTTTTAGCCCTAGCCAATTCTTCAAAAACCTGTGGCGTTACATAATATTTACCTATCACAAAATCTACCGGCTCCGTATAATTGGTGATGGTTGGTTGGAACATATATACCAAGCTAATTTTATCTGTTTCAACGGCCGGTTTAGTAGGCATTGCACTAATTTTCCCATCCATATATAGAAAATTAACTTTCGCTTCACCATCTTCTTTTTTAAGTTCTTTTTCCAACACCAATTTTCCGGTCCCATTTTCGAAAATGTTAAGTTTAATCTTATTTTCTGTCGAATTAAAGCTATAGGCATCGCTTAAATTAAAACTGGTATTGGGCTGTATCTGAGACCGAAAAGCAGCTGAGCCTACTTTGATATCCAACTGTTCGTTACTTCCGTTATAGCCATTCACATTAATGCGATATAGATTCTCTTTGTAGAACTGTTCTGATTTGCTACAAGCAGCTAATACTAGCAATGCAACACTTAGGCCAGCCAGAGATAGTTTATTTAATTTCATTGTTTTAATGTTTAAATCGATGTTAAAAATTATAAGAAAGGCTTAAACTGAATGAGGTACCTACCTTACGGGCAAAAGTTTCAATATCCCCTACACGTCGCTCTTTACCATCAGTACTAGGTTCATAATAACCCTCTTCATACTTATCCGTAAAACCATATTTCCACTCGTATACGTCCGACCACTCTCTCATGGTCATGATATTGGCACCTGGTTTTAGCTTATAAGTTTGTTGTGAGTTCATAAAGAAACGGAAAGGACTGTTCAACAAATTGCTCATGTTCAGTTTAGCTTCCATTCTTTTACTTTTCAAGAGCTTATAACTTAACTGGGCATCCAACTGGTTACGTGGGCGTTCCATTTCCGAGTACTGTGGCTGCATACCTACCGTAAAGGTTTTATAACCCGAGTGGTTAAAAGCTACGTTAGCGCTTAAACGTTCGCCTACGTATTGTAAAGCAATATTATACAACACAGGCACTTGTCCGTACAATGGTCGTTTCTCTCTCAAGTAGGTTTTATTTTTGTAGGCATAAGTTTTACCGTCTTTATCTGTTCCAACCCCCATAGTAGCATAACGGTAGGCACTGGCTTGTACTTCAGAATCTTGTAGGGTAAGGTTACCGCTGAAATACATGTTGCTTAAAAACTTCCAGCCGCTGTTAATGAAACCTAAGTTCTTACGAAAATCAAGTTCCCAACCTCGTACATCGGCATAGTCAGAGTTGGCCGTTAACAAATCAATAGCACCACTGGTATTAGTAATGTCCAAATACATCTCCACTGGATTTTTGAAGTGCTTTTTGAAATAGCCTACAGAAATCACCTCGCCAGCAGATGGATACCATTCGGCTCTTAAATCGTAATGTGAAATGATGGTAGAAATTACCCCAACGTTACGTTGTATACGACCATATAGGTAATTGAAACGAGCGAAACTTGAATTTTCGATCAACGCTGGCCTCACGGCCGATTTTGCATATGAAGCACGGATATTAAAATCTGTAACAGGCGTAATGGTCAGGTTTGCAGAAGGCATGTACAACCATTTCTTTTCATTGGCACTGGCATCTTGGGTTTGATGTACCAAATCTCCTGTTTCTGGGTCCACATAGCGATTCTTATCTAAATTCTGTATATCTGATTTCGCTACTTTATCTGCTGCAGAATCCTTGATCTTATCGTATCGGTAATACTCGCCCCTAATGCCCCATACCAAACGCAACCAACTGCTAAAACGGCTATCCATCATTCCATACCAAGCTTGGTTATTGTTCTTACCTGTATAGTTGTTGTTATTAAAATCAGAAGGATAATAAAACATATCATGCAAAGGATCATTAAAATTGATGTTCCATTGCTGTATCGGTTTATAACCATCAGCCAAACCTGCGGCAGCTCCAATAGGTAAAACGCTCCAGGCAAAATCGCCCTTTTTCTCTAAAAACTGATACCCAGCTTTAAATACTTGAGGATGCTTTCCAACATTAAACTTATAGCTCAACGCTGCGTCGGCCGCCCAATTGGTTTCTACATACTTGTAAGAAGAACGGCTCAACGGACCTGGGTTATTGGTAAAATTACCCAGCATGTAAATGTAGTTGGTGCTATTTAAGCTCGTCACAGGGCCTAAATTCGCATCTACAGCATCTTGTTCGTGGTTGCCTACACTGTTACGTGCTACGCCCCAATCAAACTTAAACCTACCCAAGTTATGCTCACCAGTTACGCGGTTTTGCAATAGGTTAATAAATTTAGGTCGATCGTACTCATTAATTGCCGGATTATCACCAAATCCAGTATCATCGCCCCAACCCGAAATACGAAAGAACTGGTTGGCAAATACCCTCGAATAAAAGTTGCGTGAGGTAATTTTATGATTTTTGTTATTCCAACCTAAGTTAACCAAAGCCCCTAAACTGGTGGTAAAATTGTATTGACTGGCAGCATTTTGCTTTAACTCCTGACGAGTTGTTGGATCGTACAGATTTCCGTTCATTTTGTTAAAGCTGCCACGCTCAAACTGAAGAATGTTATCAATAGCCTGCTCATTACGATAGCTGATAGATCCCACAAAACCAAAACGGCTATTTTTTAAACCATAGCTACGGCCCAAGCTAAATTGATAGTTTTGTCCAGGGGCAGTTTGATAAATACGGGTACCCATTCTTTCCAAACCACCTATTCTTTTGTTTTGTGCAGCAATCATTTCAGGGGTAATTTTAGGCACACCTGGAGGTGGTAAAGTAGCACCTGGATTAGTAGGATTATAGTTAGATTGGGTAAAAATCACTAAGTCTTTCGGGAAGTGATCTCTACCTCCGTCATCAAAACCTAAATAATCCTGCTTACCGCGTTGGTAACCTAAAAAATCCTTACCTGTACTGCCGTTAATGTATTTGGTGCCAATGTTTAAAGAAATGAAATCTTTGCTGGGAATGGCCATGGTATTTAACTGTACCATACCACCACCAAAACCAAAGCTCATATCGGGCGTAGCAGTTTTAGATACAATTACGTTATCCACCAAGTTGCTCGGAATAATATCAAACTCAAAATCGCGTACCTGCACATCAGTACTTGGCAAAGCTGCACCATCCATCATGGCCAAATTATAACGTTCGGCAATCCCCCTAATCACCACCCGACGGTTGTCCGTAGTGCTTACACCCGAAATACGTTTCAAGGTTTCGCCAATGTTCTTATCTGGCAAAGCCGAAATCTGCTCGCGGCTAATCCCATTAGAAATACTGGCATCGTTTTTTTGACGGGCATACAAGGCATTAATGCTTTCTGTTTTAAAAGTTCCCGTGACCACTACCTGATTTAAACTATTGGTAGATGGTTTCAGCACAATATCAAGACTGGTTAATTGTCCTGTCTTTACCTCTACCTCGGTAATGCGTTTGCTTTGAAAAGAGATAAAACTTATTTCAAGCGTATAGCTACCTGCGGGCACATTAAGGATATAAGTTCCATCTACATTACTTTGGGCACCTTGTCCTGTTTGTACCAACTTGATATTGGCACCTGGTAAAGGTTCTCCTCGGTCGTCGATAATTTTACCGGCAATACGACCTGGCTGTTGCTTGGGCACTTTAGTAATGAAATACAACACCACTGCACCACCCTGCTCTTTAAAAGCTACATTACTGTGCTGCAACAATTGGCTAAGGATAGTTTTTAGTTTTTCTTCATGATAATTTGCGGCCTTAACCGATACATTTTTAGCGAGTGATGGATCATAGGCGAACCTTACTTTAGCTTTAGAACGTAACTGCTCCAAGGCTACCGACAGGGATTGACCTTCTCTAAACTGGACATCAACTTTTGTTTCCAGCGCCTGTGAATGGGCTTCGCTGGCAAACAGCGAAGTCATGATATTGATAGAAATAAAATATAGGATCAGTGATATTTTCACACCTATTTTAATTATAGACATTAATTTTTAATACTTTTATGATGTTTACGAGTTAAACCTGGCGTTTGCGATGTTTATGACTAGGAAGCGGCAATTTTCTGTCGACAAGCAAGCGCCTAAATACCCGGTATCTATCCAATAGGTACCGGTTTTGTTTTTTGTAGACTATTTCATCAAAATCACCTCCTTGTCTTTAAGTTGATAATGTAGTCCGTGGATGAGCTTTAATTGATTTAAGATGTTTTTAGGCTGATCACCTTTATTGAATTGGATGGAAACATGGAGTTGTTCCAAAGCTTTTTGTTCAAACTTAACTTCCATCGAAAAGGCGTTGCCAAAGGTTTCGGCAAATGATTTTAACGGCACATCTTCTAAAATATATTCGCCGTTTAACCAACTTTCACTAGCGTAAGTCTTGCTGCTTGCGAGCTTAAAGGTTTCTTCATATCGGTTAAAAGAAAGCTGTTGGTTGGGCAACAACACCGCCAAGGATTTCTTTTGGTTGCGCACCGCTACTTTACCGCTTAGTAAAGCCACATGGATATCGGCCAATAAGGGGTCATTGTTAATGATAAATTTAGTACCCAATACCTCAGTGGTCATTTGACCTGTAGTTACCAAAAACGGGTGTGCAGGATCATGACTGACTTCGAAATATACTTCTCCCGTTTCTAGCTTTACCTGACGGGTTTGTTGTTTAAATGGATGGGCAACGGTGATTTTAGCGCCTGGCCTTAAATAGATGACAGAACTGTCTGGCAATAGAATTTTCTTGAATTCACCTTTCTTAGCGATGTAACTATCCCAAGTTTGTTCAATTTGTGAAGAATTAGCACTTTGGTAACTACGGTAAGCAAAAGTGCCTACCGAAATAACAATTACTGCAGCAGCAGCAACCTTACGCCAAAGCTTATAAACTTTCCGTTTGTTGATCTTCGCACGAATTTCACCAAGCATTTCCTCGCCTGTGCGTATTTTCTCCTGCTCATTAAGAAAAGCTTCAAATGGAATATCATCATCGGTACGATTAAACCAAGTTTCGGCCTGCTGCTCTATTTTACGCCTTTCGGCGAACACATTTTTCTTTGCCATACATCTAACTCTTCGCAGCGAAAGTCAAAATGTACTTTAAGAAATAGCTATGATTAGATTAAATCTTTGTTAACAGTATAGCCAGTACGCCAGCCAAATTAATTGGCTCTGAATAGAATTTACGTGTTTGCAATCTCAAGCGTTCCAAGGCCATGGAAATATTATTGCGCACCGTTTGTTCGGAGAGCGAAAGCTCCGCCGCAATTTCCTTAATGGATTTGTTTTCGTAGCGGCTTAAGCGAAAGGATTGCTGCATATTGTTGGGCATCTGATCAATTTCACGATCCAATAAGTCCTGCAGTTCTTTGGTTTCCAATTCGGTGGTTGACGGAGCTACCAACACTTCCGCTTCATGGTACAGTAATTCTCTTTGCTTAGTGGCCGTTTGTTTTCTGTACCATGAAATGGCCTGCTTTTTAGCGGTAACATTAAGCAGGGGCGCTAGTGAACCTTCAGCAATAATCTTGTCGCGGTAACGCCAAAGGTTAACGAAAATATCCTGCACAATATCCTTTGCTACTTCTTTATCGTTAATGCGGCGATAGATCATGGTGTAAACCTCTGGCCAATATCGCTCGTAAAGCGCTTCAAAAGCTTTTTGATCGCCACTTTGCATGGCCATGATCAGATATTGATCGGTAAGTGCTTGGTTCACCTTGCAAAGTTACCACCGCACAGGTTACCCTATTGTTAACTTATGATGAACAAACATAAATGTTCACTTATAATGCCTGTCCAAAGGTTAGCAAGTTATGATCTGGATCCAAAAGTGAAAACTCCCGCTGCCCCCAAGGCTTTGTATTTAAGGCACCATTTGGATGAATAGCCACCCCTTTATTGATTAGCGATTGGTACCAGCTTTCAATATCATTGGTACGGATATAAACCTGTCCATAGTTTTCTTTTGGGTCAAGGTCTTTAAATTTGAAGAAGTGCAGCTCAATGTTATCTTTTGATAAAATCAGATAATCGCCATAATCAGCAAGCTCTTTAAAGCCCAATTGGTGAACATAGTATACTTTAGTGACCGCAATGTCACGCATGGGAAGTTTTGGGTGAATATGTGTAAGCATGGAGGAGTTCCGTTTAATGATTAAAGTTTAAAAAGTTAAGACGTTTTCACAAGTTTTTGTTTGATGAGCAATACCGCTGCTGCAATTAGCCAACTGGCCATGGTAAATATAAAAGCGCCAAACAAGGTTACACTGACCATGTTAACCTTTGAAAATAAAGCAGCTGCGCCCAATGCAAATACCAACATGCCGTAATATCCCAACCATTTATAAAAGTTCTTTTGGTAGGTCATTAATACAGACCAAAGCAAAATGGCCACAATAATGGATGCCATAAAGATATAGGCCAGTGATTTGTTGAAATAATACCCATAATCTAACATCGACCTCAAGGTTGCCGCATCTACATCGCTGCCCACATAAGCCGTTGCAAATTGTGGAAGTACAAAACCATTGATGGTACCTGCCAGCGTGGCGGCCCCTAAACCCCATAAAGCTATAAATAGTGCCAGTACCGAAGCTTTATGTCGATCTGTAAGTGCCTTTGAAAGTCCCCACAATCCAAAACCGATGAATGGTGCACAAGCGATAGCCATGCCATGAGAGAAAGTAAGTACAGATTTGATTTTCACGATATGCTCCATATCACCACCTAGAGGATGAAGTACCATGGTAAGCACAGACATTGTTGCGCCTAACAGCAGACTGGTTCCTGATAATTTGTTTGAAAATGTTTCCATGTTTTATTTTTTTCAAAACTGGCAAACACTTTTCAGAAACGCACTTGACCAAAGTCAATAAATGTGGTTTTATTTCTTTGCCCGCAAACGGCTCATGGTTTCTGGTGCTATCTTCAGATACGAAGCAATCATTTTTAAGGGAAATTCCTGTAGCAAAGCTGGATTTTTAGCAATCAGCATTTCATATTTTTCTTTAGCACTATTGGCCGAATCGAAATAACGTAAGCGGTCTACGCCCCTCTCCAGCAAACCTCCCAACTGAAAAAAAGCAGGTGAAATAGCTAAAAGCTGATGGATAGAGAAAACGTTAAGCTCTCTTACTACCAAATCTGAATAGGCTTTAATGACCGATTGTGATCCCCGTTGGGAAACAAAGCTGGCATGATTAAAACACCAATCGCCAGCGGTATACAAACCAATCACCTGCTCCTCCATCTCTTCACGATCTAATTCAAACTGATAGGCTGATCCCGACACGACAAGAAAAACAGATGAAATATTCCCCAAGGAAAGCAATTCGGCTCCTTTTGCAAAGTGCTTTAAAATCGCCTTTTGCTCAAACTGTAGAATATCATCGGTAGAAAATTTGCCTACAGCAGACAAGACAACAGAAAGGTCGTTGTTAGGATTGAACATACTGCCGAAATTGCAAAATTATTTTGGATTATTTAAAGCATCATGACGTGTATGTACCCAATGGAGTTCTAACACAAAAAAGTTATATTTGAGAATAAGAAAAGAGATCTCATGAGGTTACCGCTTTTACTTTTCGCATTCATCTTGTGCTTTGGCTCCTGTATTAAAGATGCCCCTCTCAATCCTGAAGCAGATATCGAAACTTTTGACGTAGATCCAAAGCTGCTTACCGGACAAACCTTTATTGATCAAGTAAACCGCAAGATATTGCTTTACCTTACCAAAGACGCCTATCAAGCGGGCATCACACCAACCGTAGCCATTTCCAAAAATGCAAGCATTAGCCCTGCTTCTGGTCAAAAAATCACTTTTGATGGCAAAAACGAGGTGACTTATACCGTTACCGCACAGCAACATCCCAATCAAAAAACCTATACCATACAAGTGGTAAATGTTGGAGATTGGAACTTTAAGTTTGAAAAGTGGCTACAAAACGACGCCGATAAATACGAATATCCTGTGGAAGATGACCTGAGCACTTTGTGGACCTCTGGCAATCCTGGCATTGCGCTTTCTGGCGTGCCTAAAGATCCGCTATCCTATCCAACCCGCTCTACGACCGATGGCTACTTGGGCACCAAAGCCGCAGAAATGGTGACCATTAAAGGTACGGCCCTATCTGCCATCGTAGGCATCTATTTATATGCCGGTTCTACATTTATCGGCAATTTTAACCCGGCAGTAGTACTTACCAAACCTTTGGCAGCAACCGAATTTGGTGCGCCTTACGTGGGGCTACCTGCCCGGTTTACAGGCTATTACAAATACACTCCTGGTACAGCTTACCAAGACGAAAACCAAAACATTATTGCGGGCAAAACAGACGAATGCTCCATTTATGCTGTGCTATTTGAAGGCCCCGAACGTTTGGATGGTACCAATATCAACACTTCTGAACGCATTATTGCTACCGCTAAATTAAGTGACGGATCAGCCAAAACCAATTTTACCAAATTCGATATTCCCTTTGTTTATAAAAGTGGGCCATTGCCAGCCGCCAATAAAAACCTCATGTTAGCCATTGTAGCTTCTTCCAGTAAGGATGGAGATCATTACAGAGGCGCTATAGGCAGTCGCTTAGTGGTCGACAATTTATCGGTCATCCCAAAATAGTTTCCTATGTATAAATACCTGCTCTTCACCTTGCTATTATGGGGTACAAGCATTTTTACCTTTGCACAAAACAACAGCAATAAAACCACAAAATTTGAGCATAATGTTCATATCGGTTATAATATTGGCGGTCTAGCCCCAATCTCTTTTCCCAATACCATCAGAAAAATCAATAGTTACTCTCCGGGTTTTGCACCGAGCTTTGGCTACGAGCTCAACTACCGATTAAATCAAAAATGGGGTCTTGCTATTGGGCTTAGAATAGACCGGAAAAGCATGAGTGTGCAAGATAGCGTTCAGTATTTCCATACACTGGTTTCTATGGACGATGCTACCATTGAAGGCGATTTTAGCGGTACCAATACCACTAAAGTGAAAAACATTTATCTGGCGGTTCCTATTCAGGCATTGTTTTATGCAGGCAAAAACTGGAAGTTAAAACTGGGCATTTATTTGGCTCATTTGGTACACCCTTCTTTTTACGGTTCTGTTTCTGATGGCTACTTGCGCAAAGGAAATTCTTTGGGCGAAAAAGTGATTATCGACTACGCCAGTTTTGATTTTGATAAAGAGCAACGGACTTTTGATTTTGGCGTTGCTGTAGGTGCAGAAAAACTGTTTTATAAAAACTTTTCGGCAAAGGCCGATTTACAATGGGGCCTGCAACCTGTATTTCCTAATTCGTTTAACGGCATTTCCTTTAACATGTACAACATTTACGGAACGCTGGGCGTTAGCTATCGTTTTTAAAATAAAAACATTGGATATTCTCCTCAAGAGCATCTATTCAACTTGTGGTTGGTGTTATCACCATACCACTCAACTATACATAGATGGTTGGTGATAACACCAACCATAGGTAAAAAGATTGAATACTCTGGTGTTAAATAAATATTTATGCATATTTAAAGATTATTTTACCGTTCAGAATTTATCCATCTAAATGAAACCAACTACTTTTAAAACAGAAGTACAATCAAATATTATTGCCTATTACCAAATTATTGGCGGATTATATGGATTATATTGCACTGTTAGCTTAATAGCAAAAGCACCTACTATTAGTGGCTTAGCCTTACTTTTTTACGCACTGATGATTTCCTTATTTTCATTATCAATTTACAGCGGCAACTTGTTGAGAATTGGAAAAACAAAAGGGATAACGCTGTCTAAATGGAACCAATTAGCACAAGTCTTCCATATCAGTTTATTGGGTGTAGCTTTTCAATATATTTCTGGAATTGGCATCTTATTTGGTTATGCTAAAACAGGAGATTTTGTTCATTTCGTTTTAACATCCTTTTATATTAAATACAATCTAAAAGAAGATGATTTCTATTTTTACATAAACATTGTCCCGTTAGTTCTTTTCTATTTTATTGAAAAAATAGAGGCTAAAATAAAAAAGGATAACCTAATAAAGGAAGAAATTGCCCTAATAGAGGATATATCGTAGCATATTATTAACCACTATTCATTCCACCAAATAATGACTGGATCTCAGTTTCTTTTCTTTTTTAGTGCCTTGGGTGCCTTTAATGGCTTCTTGCTTGCCATCTATTTTGCCATCAATGCGAAAAAGAAAATCTTTACCAATTACTTTTTGTCGCTGTTGTTACTGGTTTTAAGTATTCGGGTCATCAAATCCGTATTTTTCTATTTTAATCCACAGCTCTCCAATATCTTTATTCAAATTGGGCTCTCGGCCTGCATACTTATCGGTCCATTTCTTTTTCTTTATCTCAAAACCTATACAGAAAATAAAAAAGCCAACTGGGCCATACATGTTCTCCCCTATTTAATTGCCATCACTGTTTTAGGTGTTCTTTATCCCTATGTGGAGCATCTTATGATTTGGAGAAAATGGGTTATCAAAGCCATTTATGCGCAGTGGCTCATTTACATCATTTTATCTGCAAAATACCTTCAGCCAGTTATTCAAAAACTACGTAGTAAAGAAAGCTTACGTAAAATAGAAATATGGATATCGAGCATCTACTTTGGCGCTACTTTGATTTGGCTAGCCTACACCTTCGCCGCATACACGTCGTATATCACTGGCGCCTTATCATTTACGTTTATCCTGTATGTAGCCATATTACTTTTAATTTTCAAGAACAGCAAGGAAACCGCTTTTTTTGAAGAAAAAGAGAAGTATAAAAATAAAGAGATTGATCAAAACACATTAGCAACAATTGATCAAAAACTGGCGCTCATCATCGAAAAAGAATTGTTCCTCAACCCAAACTTCAACCTCGAAGAGGCTGCCAAAGAATTGAAAGTAACCAAACATCTCTTATCTCAATACGTGAATGAAATATTGGGCAAATCTTTCTCCAATCTCATCAAAGAATATAGAATTGAAAAGGCCAAACGGCTATTAGAAACTGAAAAAAACTATACTATCGAAAGCTTGGGCTATGATAGCGGTTTCACCTCAAAATCTACTTTCTTTACCGCCTTTAAAAAAATAACGGGCCTCACTCCTGCTGAATATCAGAAAGCCTATTCGAAATGAGTTCTATTTTATAACCTAAAACTTCTACATTATAAAACAGCGCCTTTAAAACATAAATGCATTAGACATTTGCCCTCATTGTTTAACCATTAAAAAATTAAAAAATGAGAAAAGTGTTTCTATTGATCGGACTTAGTCTCTGGTTCCTGAACGCAAATGCACAAGTAAACGAAACCAAAAATGATTTACAGGCCATTCAAAAAACTTTGGACCTTTACATGGATGGGCAGGCCTTTAGCGACTCCGCCAAGGTAGCACAGGCCTTTCATGACTCTTGGCAATTAAAAGGATTTAGCGACAATGAATTCAGGGTGATCCCTAAAGCAAAATACCTGGTGGGTTATAAAAAACGTGAGGCCAAACCTAACAATTGGTCGGCTCGTATTATATTTATTGATATTTCGAACAACGCAGCCGTAGCAAAGATAGAAATCAGTACCCCGAGATTTTTATTTACTGACTATTTCAATCTGTTAAGAACCGATAAGGGCTGGTTTATTGTAGATAAAATTTCGAGCCGTATCCCCCACAAAACAGTGGAGACACCAGCAGTAAAATCAAAGTAATTACCAATAGGTTTTCAGCTAATTTTCAATGCTATGAATAAAATACTAGTCGTATTACTGATTTGCTTGGGTATAAATTTTACCAATAGTCATGCCCAAAAAAGGATTCTGTTCGTCGCTTCCAATCAGGATTTTTACGGGAATACCAAAATAGCCACCTCCAATCACTTTCAAGAAATCATAGTCCCTTATGACATATTTACAAAAGCGGGATACACTGTAGATTTCCTAAGTCCAAAGGGCGGTGCTATTCCAGTGGGCTATATCAACACGTCGGATACGCTTCAAAAAAAGTACTTGTACGACGGTTGGTTTATGGATAAACTAGAACACACCCTGAAACCTACTGAAATTAGTGCAGGCGATTATGTTGCTATTCTCTATACAGGAGGAGGTGCAGCCATGTTCGGCGTAGCCGAAGACAAAACCATCCAAGAAATAGCGACAAAAATCTACAAAGGGAATGGAATAGTGTCGGCCATTTGCCACGGTACCGCTGGATTGGCTTTCTTAAAAGATGAAAATGGAAGCTCTTTATACAAGGATCGAAAAATTACTGGTTACCCTGATCAATTCGAAAATAAAGAAGCCGAATATTATCAAACATTCCCCTTTGCCATTAATAAGGCCATTCAAAACAATCAGGGTAATTTTGTTTATGCTGATCAAGGCGGCGGTGGCTTTTATGTAGTGGATGGTCGGTTTGTTACTGGACAAGACCCTAGCTCCGCTTCAAAAATGGCTGTTGAAATTGTAAAACTGTTAAACACCAGCCTTAAGAGTACCCATGCTTTGGTAAAGACTGACCTAGACCAAGTGAAAGAAATACTGCTCCACTATATTGAAGGTACGGCAAATGGAGAACCCGAGAGGTTACGCAAAGCCTTTCATCCAAATTTCAATCTATATACCGTTGTGAATGATACCTTATGGACACGTTCTGGTGAGCGATACATTTCCAATACCAAAGCAGGGGTAAAAAACAACAGAATAGGACGAATCATTTCTATAGATATTGAAAAAGATGCGGCCATTGCAAAGGCAGAAATCGTGGTTCCCAATTTGCGAACTTTTGCCGATTATTTTCTAATGCTCAAGTACCAAGGCGCTTGGAAAATTGTACATAAAAGCTATTCGTGGCGAGATTTAGCCAAGAAAGAGAATACCCAATAGCACACACAAAACCACCATTAAAACCCAAAATCCCATCTTAATAGATTGGGATTTTGGGTGATGTTTTTAATTGGTAGTACCAAACAAAGGTTAATTCACATGGATGCTGGGCATAGCATAGGAGCTGGTCATCTCATCCATAAACAAATGATCTATTTCTTTAATCAGCTTTTCAAAATCCACTTTAGTGATACTTAGTACCGATTGATAAACCATATATGGTAAATTGTTCTCATCATATGACTCAAATAGAAATTTCACCATTACCCTTTCATCAATCACCTCATCATAAGGAAGTACGACAACTTTTTTATGAAATTTTAAGGTATTTAAAGGCGTAGTAAAAAAACCATAATGCTGTTGATAGCTGATGGTTCTGGCATTAACGATCAATCGTTCCTCCCCTAAAATATTCCAAAGGGTATATTTGATCATGAAAAGCTCCATTCCTATAAAAACCAAAGCAGCCAATATCACCTGTTCAATAAAGAACACCACGATCATAGCCAGCAAAAAGAGATTGATGAATGCAAGAATAAATTTGGCAATAGCGCTTGCTTTTACTTTGGTAGTAGCATAAACGCAAACACCGTCATAGCCTATTTTGAGAGCATTTATTGGCATTTATAAATGTAATAATATTTGTGAATAATTATAATTGAATATTATAAAGTATTGCTAAAGCACGTCCTTTAATTCAATTAAATTAAAGTTCTCATCATTTTTAAAGAATTCCCTAAACATGGCAGCATGTCCCGTACCTACCAGCACCACAATGTTTTTGGCATCAGCCTTTAATTGGTGCTGAATGTTGGCGTACATGATCAAGTTTCGCTTATACCAATCTGCAACAAAGTTTGGACCAAAATATTTACCATCTTTTCCTAAAGCATTGGCAAAAGAAATATAAAAACCTTTATTTTCATTAAGGTCCACTTCCTCATTCATACTAAGAAAAACCTCCCTTAAACTCTTTTTACTCATAACCTTATTAGACCTTGCCGTCATCGCTGCCAGTTTCTCATCAAAAATCTTGCTAGTGGTAGGATCTGCCTTTACGATTTTCTGCAACAGGTCAAAGCGCATTTCTATCAGCGTATCTATCGGATAAACTTCTTTATTCCCTGATTTTTTAGCCAACCTAAAAGCCAGTTGATAAGTCTCTCCCTCTACATAAAACCTTTTCTTACGAGGCTTGGTAATGGTATCTGTAAATTTGTGATACTCATTTTTAAGATACAACTGGTACTGTTGATCCAACTCAGCCTTTTCTTTGAAATTACTCTCTACAAAAATCTGATCAGGTTGATACTTCTTCTTAATCTGATCGGTCATTTGCTCCAAGCCTTTTTGGTTTTCCTCCGAGAGGATGTTTCTTTCCTGGGTTTTCACGGCATCGTTTCCAGGATTATTAAAATGATAAGTGCCAATTAAAATCACATTTACTTTCTTGTTTTGGGAAAAAGCGGACAGACAACAAAGCAAAAAAGCGAAGGAGATAGCTAATTTTTGAAGTGTATTTTTAAACATAGGTTTAATAATTTTGTGAGGGGGCAAATGTAGTAAATGGTGCGATTGTTTAAAAGTAAAAAACCTCTTTTAAATACTTCATTTAATGTATTTAGTTATAAATTAACAACCAACATGAATATCTCTTGGAAGCATGTAAAAACAATAGTAGATGGCGAGCCATTTTTGGTTAGTGGGATTAACATTTGGGAATATGAATGGAAAGATACAGGACGTGGCATAAATATACTAGACCCCTTGTATGGTCAACCATATACCTTGCCTATTTATGAGATCTCTACAGATGAGCAGACGATCACATTTGCTACTACAGAATTCTCCAATTGTGTTTGGGGCATCTATTTACCTATAGATCTTTGATTTATCTCTAAAACAAAGCCTTATAAATGGCTTTACCCCAAAAATCGCCCAACAGATAAGCACCTTCTTTATTGGGATGTAGGTAAAAAGCACCAAACTTACCTTCTTCTGGAGAGAGGTATTGCAGGTGATGCTTCTTAAAAAACTTGAAAGCTTTCGTATCTCCCATATATACCCTATTCGGATGGGATTTCTTGTACACTTTCTCCAGTTTCTGCAATTGCGGGCCATAAGTCTGTAAGCGATCAAGCCCTTCTTGCATATACGTAGAACGGTTGTGCGTGTTTGGACTATACCAAATAGGCTGCTGGTAAATAATCTTACATGCCGGGAAAGCCGACATCAAACTATCGGTAATGATCTTTAAGTTTTGGTAATAATCCTCTTTGGATACGGGTGCACCTTTAGGCCCCTTTACCGCACTATCATTGGTACCTAATTTAATAGAAAACACCAAATTGGCATTAGGATTAGCAAACGACTTTGCCGCTTTTAAAATCCTCGGGAAATCCGTATTTGTTTGTGGCAATACATCTACGCTGGTATGTCCACTCACGCCCTGATTGGAAAAGTTAACCTCTCCTACGCCTTTCTGATTGCGCAACCAAGTACAGGCTTCATTAGGAGGAGCATCTTTACGATCAGCTAAACCACCACCAAAGGTGATGCTATTGCCAATAAAAACAATATTGAGGTCTTTCTTTTGTTGTTGTGCGTAGCTAAAGGTAATGCTTAAAATTAAGCAGGCTGAGAGGCAAAGGTTACGGATCATTTTCACGCTACAAGATAGAAAGTTAAGCGGATTTAAACAACGACAGAAGGGTTTGAATTTAAAATGCTTTTGCATTTTCGAATTGGTGCTTACCAATTTAAAATTGATAAGCATCAGTTGCCCAACTGTTAAGCACCAATTGCTCAACTGTTAAGCATCAAATTAAAAATGGAAGCCTCCAGTTTGTGAACGGTATCTTTGTTCTTATGATCTATTCTCTTTAAACAACGACAAATAGTTGATCAAACTTTATAAGTTCCAAATAATCGATCCCAAATGGAGGTATAAAACCCAAAGTTTCTTTGCTCATTTAAATGGTGTTGGTTATGAAATTTTGTAGTGCCTAGGAACAGTTTTTCCGACCATTTGGGAAAAAACTCCCTGTTCAAATGACCAATGGTTCCCCATATCAAATTAATGAAAAGGTAAATGGTGATAGAAAAAATAGAAAAATCATACCACATAAAAACAAAGATCATCATTAAGCCAAAACCTAACGTTTCTAAGGGATGCAATACAAAAAGGCTCAAGAAATTGGTGCTTACGTGTTCGTGATGTTTACGGTGTAACACCCGATAAACAATGGGATGGTGCACCAAATAATGAAAAATATACATCAATAGGTCCATCACCAAAACAATGGCTACAATTTCAATCAAAAGAGTTAAGATGGTTTTAGATTCATTTAAGGTCACCCAACCCGATTTCCATAGATAAACACCGATCAACATCACACTTATATTGAGCAACAGGGTAAGCAAACTCAAATAAAGATCAGATTTAAGAAAAGGATGATCCGTAGTTTGTATCTTATTTTTCGGGCAGGTTTTATCGATAAAAAGGTAAAGGCCAATGGAAAGCAGGTACAAAAACACATTGGTGGCTAAACTGAAAACAGTCCACTCTAACCAAGATAGTTTTTCAAAAAAGGCCAAAAAGTTCAAGATGTAGTTGATTTAAAATTTGCTTGTAAAAGTATAAAATTCGGCACCAATCAAGTTCTAATGACAATTAATTTTACTTTTTCACCAAGTCTTAAAGGGTTTAATTGTCAAATTAGAATTAGCATACCTAAGATCATCTGTTACATTTTTACCTACCCAATTTGGGATCGAATATTTTTCGTCCTCGCCTGTCAATTCTATTTCTGCAACAATAAGCCCTTCGTTTAACCCTTTAAACTCATCAACTTCCCAAATGTGATTGTAGTGAGTTACAATATGCCTTATTTTTTCAATTAGATTTGAACAAAATTTATCTATTAATTCATTTGCATCTGCAATTGGTATCTCATATTCGAATTCTGGTCTACTGGCACCAACAGTCTTGCCTTTAATCGTAATGAAACCAGCGTCATCTTTTGTCCTAACACGAATTGTTTTTTCAGGATCAGTTTGTAAATAGGCTTGTCTAATCTCCACACTTTTTTCTGGAATTATTGTTTTCCAAACACCTGAATTCACCAAATACTTATGTTCTATTTCTGTTGCCATAAATTACTGCTATCTTGTTTGTAGTCTCATAAAGTTGCGCATATATAACCAAATAATATTGACTTTGCGCAACTATGACCAACATTTCCGGAAACCAGAAAGGCTAAGGCTTGCCCTACAAAGAAGTGATTGTAGATATTTCGATCCAAAACTAGTTCACATCATCATAAACCAATAACTTAGTAAAGAACTTACTTGAGATAGCCAATGATTAAAAAAAGAATTTTTAGGTTTTGGATGGTCAATATCTTGATGTGCCTTGCATTATTCATCAGCTACCGGGTAGTAATTGCCGAGTCGAAACCAGTTGATGCAAGTTGGATGGAGAAGTTTCTACATGTATTGGATGTGTTGTTAAATTTGGGCTTTTCGATCATTTATCTTCTTGCCATGCTGGTGGCTTCCTTAGCCATTTTCTTTAACCAAATTGAAAAAATAAGAAATCACCGCCATCTATCCTTGCTCACCTTTATCGCTTTTCCCTTGCTTGCTGTAATTGTTTTAGCGATAAAATTAGGGATTGATGTTTATACCGACGGCCAAGGCATATTCACCACCTTAGTAATTTTCGCTCTCCTTTACCTGTTACTTAACAGTCTTACCTTTCTAATCTTCAGCAAAAGCATGAGTAAACTTGGAAGCAACGTATAAACGTTAAACATCCATAATTTACTCCTTCTTAACTACAGCAACTAGCCGTCTGTCGATACATTCGATGCAAACACCGACACCCTATTGCAGCACAGCAAACTATGCCTACCTTTATTCCCGAGAGCGTTAATTTAGATGAGATGGGGTATCCTTAATGGATGCCTCGTCTTTTTTTATGGGTTTGACTATCGCCTACAATAATAACTTAACAGTGCTAAAGCACAAGCACGGCTTCACTAATGCTTGCACTAGAGGGACATTTCCGTGAAATATTTGTGAAAGCTTTTTCTTTAAATGCACAAAGCATGTTGTACAATTCGGCAAAAAAAAACAATCAATATTGAATTGAATGGCTTTTTTCGTTTTTACTACTGTGGGCGAAACGAGGGAAAACTTGAAGCGTTTTATCGATGATTTAAGGCTTCTGATCAATTTAAGGAAGAATCGAAGTGAGGATACGGAGTGAAATTTGAACCATTTTATTGATAAAAATTACAATATACAATAGCAACCTGTTTAAATGAAAAAGTGTAGGCGAATATTTTTAATTATCTCTTAATCATGTGGAATTTTATTCGTCCCAGCGAGAATAATCGATATATCCCTGTTTCCCGCCACCATACATGGTCACCCTGTCAGGCTCACTAAGCGGGGCATTTTTCTCGAGCCGCTCAGGCAGGTCAGGGTTCGCAATGTATAGCTTGCCAAAGGAGATCAGTTTGGCAATGCCTTTTTCAAGTTCAGCTTCAGCTGAAGCCTTATCATACCCTGCATTCGCGATAACTGTCTGGCGTATTTTCCTGCCAAAGAATTCAATCTCGTTGTCAACGGCATAATGCTCAGGCGAAGGGAAAAACGGGCTGCGCCTCATGATTTCTACATGGGTAAAGTCCAGCTTGTTCAATTCGTCAATGAGGTAAGTATAAGTGCCAGAAGGGTCATCAAGTATTATATCACCATAAGGATGGAAAGGAGATATTTTAATACCCACTTTTTCACTTCCTACCGCACTGATCAGTTCCTGCATCACCTCCACTACAAAGCGGGTTTTGTTAGGGATGCTACCGCCGTAATCATCTGTTCTTTGGTTGGCACTTTCGGCTAGGAACTGGTTGGGTAGACAGCCATTGGCCGCGTGTAGCTGAACCCCGTCAAAGCCTGCGGCTACAGCATTTTTTGCGGCCTGGCCAAAGTCCTTTATAGTTTGCTTGATTTCTTGGATTGTCATTTCCTTTGGTATCTCGTAATCCTTCTTACCCTGAGAGGTGAAATGCTGCATTCCGCGGATAGGCAAAGGTGATGGCGCAAAAGGGATCTTGCCGTTCCTTTCTACAGAATGACCCATGCGGCCAGAGTGCCAAAGCTGGGCTATAACAACACCACCTTTATCGTGTACCGCTGTTGTAACCTTTTTCCAGGCTGCTATTTGCTGATCCGTGAAAATACCCGGAGTGAGTGGGCTGCCGGTAGCCTCTTCACTAACCCTGATGGCTTCAGTAAACAGCAAACCTGCGCTTGCTCTTTGGGCATAGTATTCTATGGTCATATCGCCCACTAAGCCATTTATTTCCGTACGACCTCTGGTCATAGCTGCCATGGCAATTCTATTTTTCAGGACGACGTCGCCCAGCTGTACTTTTTCTAAGAGTTTCATTTGATATTTTTTCTGGAAACTATCCCTCTTTTCGTCTAGCCATTCTCTGGGCAATGACGCTGGCGGCAATCAATTGCAAGGCATGATAAAGCATGAGCGGCAACAATACAATGCCGGTAATACTGCTGTGTTGAAACAGCACTTTTGACATTACGGTGCCGTGTACCAATGACTTTTTGGATCCGCAAAACAAAACCGTAATACGATCTTCGTCTGAAAAGCCAAACCACCGGCTGAGTAATCCTACACAAAAGAATACAGAGAAGAACAAGACCATCATTGCTAAGGCGAGCCCGACCAGTTCAAGGGCGGTAAAGCCTGCGAACAAATGTTCGGAGAATGACTTACAGAACGACGTGTAAATAATGGTAAGGATGATTGCCTGATCAAAATATTTGAGCTGTTTCTTATATTTTTCAGCAATGGCTCCAAAACGGGAGTTGAGACTGATACCAATGATGACAGGCAACAAGACTTGAAGAACTAACTTTAGAACAATCTCACTGATATCAAAACTACCTGTTGCAGAAGCAATGAACAACCCAACCCAGAACGGCGTAACCACTACGCCTATTAAACTGGAAATGCTCGCATTGAAAATGGCTGCAGGAATATTTCCCTTGGCGATGGAAACCATGACCACGGAAGAGGAAACGGTGGACGGTAAAGCCGCTAAAAAGAACACTCCCAACCACAGCAACTCGAAGCCGTTGTTGACGAACAGGGGCCGAACTGCCAAAACAATGAGCGGAAAAAATAAAAAGGTTGTCAACTGTACAACAATGTGCATTTTCCAGTTGGCAAGCCCCGATTTTAGCTTTTCTACACTCAATCGGAGGCCATAAAAAAAGAAAATCAACGACACACCCGCATTGGCAATCTGCTCCAACGAAACAGGTTCTTTGATCATGCCCAGCTGTGGCAAAAAATAGGCCAGCAGAATCATGGTGCCTATCATTAACAGGAAACCGTCGAAGCCTGCTTTTTTTAATACTCCTAATAACTTCTTCAATGTGCTATTAATATGATCTTTCGTTGAATAAAAATTGTTTATCAATAAATGTGTTGAAACTAAACCGCAAATTCTTTGCGAACAATTTCAGCTCCTGCGCTCAGGGCATTTAACTTACCTCTTGCCACGGTTCGCGACAAAGGAGCCATACCACAGTTAGTAGAGGGATAAAGATTTTCAATATCCACAAATTCAAGCGCTTTACGTAGGGTGTTGGCTACTTCTTCGGGCGTTTCGATCGTATTGGTTGCCACATCAATAGCACCCACCATTACTTTTTTGCCACGAACCAATTCCATTAAATCTAAAGGGACATTTGAGTTGTGGCATTCTAATGATACCACATCAATTTTAGATTTTTGGATTTTAGGAAAGATTTCTTCGTATTGACGCCATTCTGAACCCAGCGTCTTTTTCCAGTCGGTATTCGCTTGTATTCCATAGCCATAGCAAATGTGTACCGCAGTTTCGCATTTTAAGCCTTCAACGGCCCTTTCCAATGCCGCCATCCCCCAATCGTTAACCTCATCAAAAAATACATTAAAAGCAGGTTCGTCAAACTGGATGATATCTACCCCTGCATCCTGCAATTCTCTTGCTTCTTCATTTAGTGCTTTGGCAAATTCCCAGGCCAATTTTTCCCGGCTTTTGTAGTGGTCATCGTACAATGTATCTACCATGGTCAGTGGCCCCGGTAAAGCCCATTTTATAGGTTTATCGGTTTGTTCACGTAAAAATTTGGCATCTTCAACAAACACTGCTTTTTGACGTGCAACATCACCTACAACCACTGGTACACTCGCATCATAACGGTTACGAATTCTCACAGTTTTGCGATTTTCGAAATCTACGCCACTTAAATGCTCGATGAAAGTGGTTACGAAATGCTGGCGTGTCTGCTCACCATCACAAACGATATCCAATCCTGCCAATTCCTGTTCCTGCAATGTAATGCGCAGAGCGTCCTGTTTTCCTTCCAATAACTGATCGCCTTCCAGCTTCCAGGGTGACCAAAGTTTTTCGGGCGGTGCAAGCCAGGCAGGTTTAGGTAAACTTCCTACAATTGAGGTGGGTAATAATAGTTTCTTCGTCATAAAATTATAATATGTGTTGTGTTGATTAAAGAGTGAAATTGGCAGACCACTGCTCAAGAATATCCTGGTAAGGTTTAATGAAATACTCTTCACAATATTTACCCTGTTCAATAGCCAACCGGCTGCGTTCAACACGGTCGTACTCTACACGTGTCAGTGAGTAATCTTCGTGCTTAAGACTAGGTTTAAAGATTTTCCCGGCTACCGAATTTGCATTGTAAATTTCAGGGCGATAAATCTTTTGAAAAGTCTCCATCGTGCTTATTGAGCTGATCAGTCCAAGATCAGTATAATCAGTAAGAAGATCTCCGGAATAATAAAAAGCCATCGGTGCCACACTGTTTGCCGGCATGAAAAAACGAACTTTCAAGCCCATTTTTGAGAAATATTCATCCGTAAGAGAATAGTCATCCTGCATATACTCAAAGCCCAGAACCGGGTGCTGAAACTCAGTGCGGGTATATGTTCTGTTACCCGATACGCTCAGACAAATGATCGGTGACTGCTTAAAGTGTTCTTTATAAGTGTCTGAATTCACAAAGCATTTATAAAGTTTTCCGTGCAGATCACCATAACCTTCAGGAACACTAAAACTAGGTTTGTCTTTATTGTACTCGATCAATAAAACACTGAAATCATAATCACGGACATACGAAGAGAAATTATTTCCGGCAACACCTTCGATCTGCTGACCGGTCTTATGGTCAAAAATATTCGTTTTTAAAACTTCCATCATCGGCAGATTGTCAATACTAGTATTAGTATCAATACTCATCGTAACCGTCATAATTTCAAGTTCTACATGATAACGATCGCCTTTATCATTATCCTCATGAGCCAATGCGTTAAATCGATTGTTGATCATATTCAATGCATTACGCAAGTTCTGTTGACGATTAGCACCTCTGGCCAGGTTTGCAAAATTGGTTGTCAGACGCGTATTACTTGCGGGGTGATAGTTTTCATCTAAACAAGTGCTCTTTAGCGTGAACACAAAATCATTCTTGATGGTGTGCTGGATATTTTCCATGTTGTTAACTTTTTAAATGGTTAATGATCATTAAAAAGTTCCTTGATAGTTCAGAATGCTTACACAAAAAGAGGAGAGAAAGGCGTACGGCAGCCTAAGGCATACCTAACAGGAAAGGCACCTTGGAATATACGTTGATCTGTCCGATAACCTCTTTCGCGAAAGTATCGACCAATTCAGCAAAGGCAGGTATCCTGACTTGTAACCGCATTTACCGGCCTTCCCGCTTGCGCAGTGACCATTTGTTGGTAAAGCATTGATGTTACTTACAGTTGCGCGACAGCTCGTGATTTGCACACGATTCCCTATTAATTCACCGCTAAGTAAAACCTCTCCTGATCGTTGAAATATGTAAAGAACCAGAGTAATTAACTCGCCTCAAAACTACAAAAACAGTTATTAAAGCTGCAATAACTTTATAAGTTCAACCAAAATTACTTTAATTAGCATTTTTATAAAACTTTTATGCTGTTTAGCATTATCTTTATACCTTCTAAAAGTAAATTATGCTATGGCGCAATTGGATGAGATCGATCTAAAGCTGTTAAAAATACTGGCAAATGACTCCAGTCGTACGATCAAGGAACTGGCTGCACAGGTCAGCCTGTCGCCTTCACCGGTGGTACAGCGCATAAAGCGTCTGGAAACTAATGGTTATATCAAAAAGTATATCGCGCTATTGGACCCTGAAAAGTTCAATCAGGGATTTATAGTATTATGCAATATCAAACTTAAGCAACATGACCGTAAGATCGGCCATAGCTTTGTAGAAGATATTTTAAAGATCGATGAGGTGGTTGAGTGCTATAACATATCAGGCGATTACGATTTCTTTCTAAAAGTGTTTGCCAAGGACATGAAACATTATCAGGACTTTGTATTCAATAAACTTGGCTCGGTAGAGAGCATCGGAAGTACGCACAGTACCTTTGTGATGGCCGAGATCAAGAATACCAATAATATCAGTATATAACGGGGACAGGCCTGCCATCATCACCGATGGCGACCAAGGTAAATATGCCGCTGACCACCTTTTCGCGGAATTCTTACCTCATTTTCTCCAGATATACCGAAACGGCGATCTGGATGCTGGTATTGCCTACACGGTCTGTCCGCCCCACTAGTTCGACCAACGTGCCGGCCGGGATGGGTTTGGCGAAGTCGATCCTGCCACTACTGACGAGCACAAAGTTCCTTAGTAATGAAAGCGGTTTTGGTCATCATCATCAGTATCCTCCCACCGAACATGGTGTTGTGGTGGTTGGTGGTATCTGGAAAGACAACCTTAAATACATGTGTTTCTGATCTATCTATTTTCTCTTCTATCGTCATCAGCTGTTTTGTTAAGGATAAAATTATCTGTTATGGCGCATCTTGAAGTTTTGGATATCCAGACGATGTCTTTTTCTGGCTAGTTGTTCAAGTGCCACATACAACACAAAAATCCCATTGGGCAGTTCAAGATATCGGTCCAGGGAGATGAGCATTTCATTCAGTTCACCAGTGGGTATCTATTTGCCATGAGAAAACGTTAAAGCAAGATTCTGGATGGATAGTAGAATATTCAGGTATGCGAAAAATTCATTTTTATACCCTCGAAGCTCGAATCGCTAAGTTGGCTGAAATCTTTGAAGATATTTATCTGACAAACACATAAATATGAGGGTAAAAAAATAGGGTAAATGAAACTAAATTTCAATTATCCCGTATGGTCAACCCAACAAGGCTCGAACCAAAATAAGCCTCCATTTGCTTTAAACGAGACCTAAAAAACAGGCTAAAAATAAAAACGTCCTTCACGATACCGTGAGGGACGTTAGTGGGCCATGATGGGCTCGAACCATCGACCAAAAGATTATGAGTCTTCTACTCTAACCAACTGAGCTAATGGCCCTGCTAAAACACTGTTAGGTTTTGCGAGTGCAATGTTACATATTTGCATCGAATTTTGGAACAATAAATGGAAAAAATTAAAAATATTATCTTCGATTACGGCAATGTGATCTTTGCTATCGACTTCATACGCACCCAAAATGCTCTTGCACAACTAGGTATCCCCAACGTGGCAGAGTTCTTTGCACATAAGGGCCACAACCAATTATTTGATGATTTTGAAACAGGAAGCATTACTCCTGCACAATTTAGGGACGGCATTAGAAAAGTAGCCGAAAAACAAGAACTTACCGATCAGCAAATAGACGATGCTTGGAACAGCTTGTTAATTGGCGTATCAGGCAATAACCACGACGTACTGTTAGAAGTAAAAGAGAAATACCGCACCTTCCTGTTAAGCAATAACAACAAAATCCATTACGATTGGATCATTGCTTACCTGCAAAAGGACTTCGGCTTTAACAATTACGACGATTTCTTTGAAAGGGCATACTTTTCACAAGACACCAGCATGCGCAAGCCCAACCCCGCCATATTTGAAATGGTATTGAAAGAAAATAATCTTGTAGCTGAAGAAACTTTGTTCATTGACGATAGTCCACAACACATTGAAGGCGCAAAAAAAGCAGGCTTGAACACTTTGCTCATGAATGTACATCCAGAACATCTACGTGATTTCTTGGTGAACCATCACATCTTGTAAACCCATATTGGTAGGGAAAATCCTTGCGATATTCTCTACCGCTTTTTCTCTCGAAGTGCTTCGAGGTTCTTGAACGCATCTCAAACTGCTCCATTCTTGAAATTATGCACTTAGCCTAAAAATCATGTATAAGAGGGTTATATTTGGACAATATTTACTAACTTAAGCATAAAACCAAGTTAAATGGAAGCCAAAAAGTACAAGTCATTACAAGAGTTTTACCCCTTTTACCTTAGCGAGCACCAAAACACCACCAGCCGTATCTTACATTTTATTGGTACAGCTTTGGTCGTTCTTTCATTCATTACGGGGGTGCTTTTCCATGATTGGCGCTTTTTATTAGTGATCCCATTTTTGGGCTATGGCTTTGCATGGGTAGGGCATTTCTTTTTTGAAAAGAACAAGCCAGCCACCTTTCAATATCCTGGTTACAGTTTAGCTAGCGATTTCATGTTATTTTGGGATTTGCTGAGCGGAAAACAAAATTTCAGGGCAAATAAAAACAACTAGCTCTCAAAATTTTATTGTGATGGGGCCGGGTATTGGTACGGTTGGTAATCATCAGGAATTAAACCCGATATTTTTCTGGACATATCCCCTTCTACAAACAATTGCCCCGTATAAAACTTTCCGTTCGAATTTACCGATACGGGCCGACCGTCATAAGAGAACATTACTGATTTGTAAATGTGCGGCACTATCTTATTTTGATTAACTATTCTTTGATGAAATTCTGGGAGTGAACGGTTTTTGAGCTGTTGGGTAGTTCTAATATGATAAATCAACAAGGTATCTTGAGGTTTAAACTGCAATAAGGAATCCTGTGTAGATCTGTTTACGAATTTCGATAAATCAATAGGCTCAAGTTTTCCATCGAGGTAGTCATCTTGCTGGAGTACTTTTTGGTAATAAAGTACAGTATCCTTAGAAGCAAACAGCGTTTCTAAATCAATTTTTGCAAGGTCATTTTCGTAAAGTAAAAAGCTCCTTTGCCTGATTGACAAACCCACCCTTTTCTTTTCCTCATTGAGCTGCCATCTTAATCGATAAACACCAAATCCTTCTTCAGATAAGGTATTTCGGTACAAAGACCTTAAAAAATGCATTTGGGAACTGTAGTAATATTCATTCCTATGCAGCTTTATATTCAAATCATTGGGCTTGGCTAAATCTTTAAATGATGCAGTATAATTAAATTGAACTAAACCATTATTGATATTGCACTTAAACATGGATAAATCAATACTAATTAGATACTTTGTCCTAATATTTTCAATTATTATTGGCACTTCAGCATAAGCTTGTAATTCATTTGCAGCTACATCATAATCAAACTTAATCACGTCTGGATTTTTAATGATACACGCATTTCCATTATGGTCATATTTGCCAATAAATGCTTCTCTAAAAATATCCAGCCATTTTTTTCTAGTTTTCGGATTGATTTTGCCCTGGATAGTCACTTGGTTCAGCACAGCTTCCTTTCTATTTAAAGTAATTGTCTTATCTACAAACTCCTCTCCGATCTTAATTTTAATGACTTTCTTATAATAAGATAAATAAGAGATCACCAATTCAATTTCAAGATTGGAAGGCACTACAAGATTAAACTCGCCTTTGCTATCGGTAACTGTCCCTTTAGCACTATTGTTCACATAAATACTGGCTCCTGCTAAATTACTTTTACTTGTCTCGTCAAAAACCCTTCCCGATATATTCTTTTGAGCATTAGCATGATGCATCCAAATAATAAAAATAAAGAGCAATAGGTTTCTGTACATAGTGATGATCAAATGAACAATAAATCTAATAAAGAATAACCGTACTCAATAATAGATTTTGTAAATTAGATAAGTTTACCAATAGCTTTTACCTATTAGCCCATAGATAAAAGCACTTTGACAAGGCAAGCCCATAACCCTACCTTTATCATTATTCAAAAAGGTATGGACATGGCAAACAAAACAAACAGCGAAATGTCTTTTCAATGGCGACAATAAGCCATTGGAAAATACCAATACATCATTAACAAAAAATTGATAAACATGGAAAACAAAGGTTCAGACATCAGCAAATGCCCATTTCACAACGGCAGTATGAAAAGTAACGTTGGCGGCAGCGGCACCCGAAACCGCGACTGGTGGCCAAAACAACTCAAACTCAACATCCTCCGTCAGTACTCTTCCCTATCTAACCCTATGGATGAAGAGTTCAATTATGCCGAAGCCTTCAAAAGCCTCGACTATCAAGCTTTAAAAAATGATTTGCATGCTCTTATGACCGATTCGCAAGATTGGTGGCCTGCCGATTTTGGACATTATGGAGGTTTGTTTATCCGTATGGCCTGGCATAGTGCAGGTACTTATCGTGTAGGCGATGGTCGTGGCGGTGCCGGACAGGGACAACAACGTTTTGCGCCACTAAATAGCTGGCCCGATAACGTGAGCTTAGATAAGGCCCGTCGTTTACTTTGGCCTATTAAACAAAAATATGGTCGTGCCATTTCATGGGCCGATTTGATGATATTGACTGGAAACGTAGCCTTAGAATCCATGGGCTTTAAAACCTTTGGCTTTGCGGGTGGTCGTGAAGACGTTTGGGAAGCCAGTGAGGATGTATATTGGGGATCAGAAACTACTTGGTTAGGTAACGAAGACCGTTACTCTCAAGGTCAGGAAGGTGTTGCTGCACATGGTGTGGTGTCTTCTGACGAGGATGCCGATGGACAGAAACATTCGAGAGATTTAGAAAAACCACTGGCTGCCGCGCATATGGGCTTAATTTATGTAAACCCAGAAGGCCCGGATGGCAACCCTGATCCTATTGCTGCTGCAAGAGATATTCGTGATACCTTTGGCCGCATGGCGATGGACGATGAAGAAACCGTTGCTTTAATTGCTGGTGGACATACTTTTGGTAAAACCCATGGCGCTGCTACCTCAGACCATGTAGGTAAAGAACCTGAAGCTGCTGGCTTGGAACTACAAGGTTTTGGATGGCAAAACAACTACAACACCGGTAAAGGTGCCGATGCCATTACCAGTGGATTGGAGGTAACCTGGACCACTACCCCAACACAATGGAGCAATAACTTTTTCGAAAACCTTTTTGCTTTCGAATGGGAGTTGACCAAAAGCCCAGGTGGTGCACACCAATGGGTAGCAAAAACCAATGAGGAAATTATTCCTGATGCTTTTGATGCCAGCAAAAGGCATAAACCTACCATGCTCACCACGGATCTTTCTTTAAGATTCGACCCTGCATACGAGAAAATATCAAGACGCTTTTTAGAAAACCCAGATGCTTTTGCAGATGCTTTTGCCCGTGCTTGGTTTAAGCTAACCCACCGTGATATGGGCCCAGTAGCTCGTTACCTAGGGCCTGAAGTACCGAGTGAAGAATTGATTTGGCAAGATCCTATTCCTGCGGTAGATCATCCATTGGTAAACGAAAACGATTTGGAAAGCTTAAAAGCGAAAATCCTTGCTTCGGGATTAAGTGTGTCGCAATTGGTAAGCACAGCTTGGGCTTCGGCTGCTACCTTCCGTGGTGGCGATAAACGTGGCGGTGCTAATGGGGCACGTATCCGTTTGGCTCCTCAGCGCTATTGGAAAGCCAACAACCCTACACAATTGGATAAGGTTTTGAGCACTTTGGAAAACATCCAAAAGGAATTTAATGCCGCACAAGGCAATGGCAAAAAGGTTTCATTGGCCGATTTAATTGTACTTGCTGGTAATGCAGCCATTGAAAAAGCCGCTAAAGATGCTGGGCAAAACGTGAAAGTTCCTTTCGCTGCTGGTCGTACAGATGCCAGCCAGGAAAAAACAGATGTAGAATCATTTGGCTACTTAGAACCTATTGCCGATGGTTTCCGTAACTATAAAAAAGGACGCACCTTAGCTTCTACAGAAGAATTACTGATTGATAAAGCGCAATTATTAACGCTTACTGCACCAGAAATGACTGTATTGGTAGGTGGTATGCGGGCCTTAAATGCCAATTATGATGGTGCTGCCAATGGCGTACTAACCAGTCGTCCTGAACAATTGAGTAACGATTTCTTTGTGAACCTTCTAGATATGGGTACCGCCTGGAAAGCCACTAGCGAAGACAGAGAACTGTACGAAGGTTACGACCGTAGCTCTGGACAAACCAAATGGACCGCTACCCGTGCCGATTTGGTTTTTGGTTCTAACGCCGAACTTCGCTCTATTGCAGAAGTTTATGCCAGCAAAGATGCCCAAGGAAAATTTGTGAATGACTTTGTAGCAGCATGGAATAAGGTGATGAACCTAGATCGTTTTGATTTGGCTTAAAAGCTAATAGTAGAAAATAGTCATCATCCCTAGTCCATTGCTTTTTTGAAGCAGGGCTAGGGATTTTTAGTTTAATAAGTATTTTAATCCATTAAACAGATCACAATTCCAGTTCTTTCTCTTTCACAAGGATTTCTACGCCCTTCATGTCATTCCGAGTATAGCGAGGAATCTCTATTCATGTATACCTGTAGATTCCTCGCTATACTCGGAATGACAAAACTATGTCCAAAAGAACAACATTAAATGAATTAGGCTTCCAAATCATGTTAGTCCTTCAATTGTAACAAAGTCCTTTTAATTTGCTTTTTCAACTTAACAAACCCATCTTTGCGAAGATGAGTAAAATGGCAACATCAAAAACAAACAGTACTTTCTTTACGAAGAAGAAGGCTCCTGCTATGCCTTTTACTCAACCTGCAACACTAAATTTCTGCACGCCCTCAAATCCTGCAGCACTTAATCAAAGTAAGGATTTTATTAACTAAACCCCGATTTCAAATTCTTTTTCTTGACGATTTCGGGGGATAACCACCTCTAAATATATTTTTTTATGTCTTTCTCATTCGAGGAGGCTTATCTATTCATTTAAACTTATTGAAAATGGAAACAAAATCAATTTTATTATCTAAAAGCGACTACAAATTTTTAAGCGAACATTTGGAAAAAGCCATCATGAGCGACTACAACAAATCTCGCCTTAAGCAAGAAATTAAAAATGCCAAAATCTTTGAAGACGAAGCACTACCAACCGACGTGGTCTCGTTATATACCGAGGCACAAATTGAAAGCACAGAGAATAGTCAACAATTTGTCTTTAAACTAGTTTTACCAAAAGATGCCAATATAAAACAGCAAAAAGTATCTATATTTGCACCTATTAGCATTGCATTGTTGGGCTACCAAACTGGCGACTTGATCCAATGGGAGATGCCCGACGGGATTAAGGAGTTCAAGATTATGGCGGTAAGAAAACTGGCCGACCACGAACTTTAATCCCCATCATGCACAGCTAGCTATACTGTTCCTTTTTACGATTGAAAATCATGAATGCAGAAAAAGTAGAAAAACTAAAAAAATGGATCAAGAAAATTGGTTTCTGGGGTTTTCTGTTCTTTTTGGCAAAGGGGTTGGTATGGTTAGCTGTAGGTTATTTCATTGTGAAGTAACCTACCTGTAATTTAATCTCAGCAATTCATTGCTATCCCTTTTTAACATTTCAAACTACAAATCATGCACACCAACCTATTCGTTATTACGGGAGGTCCTGGCGTAGGCAAAACCACACTAATTAACGAATTAAGAGACATTGGTTTTTTAGTGGTTGAAGAAGATGCCAGAAAAATTATCCAAGCACAAATGCTTATGGGCGGCGATGCGCTACCGTGGAAAAACAAAACGCTTTACGCAAAGCTGATGCTGGAGGCTTCTGTAAATACTTACCAAACCATCAAAGAAAAACAACCCTCAAATCCTGTATTTTTTGACCGAGGGATTTTAGATACGATTTGCTATATGAACATGGAAAATATTCCTCCTCTAACAGAAATGAAAGCCATGGTACTTGCTCGCCCTTATGCTGATAAAGTTTTCATCTTACCGCCATGGAAAAAAATCTATCAAACCGACAACGAACGTAAGCAAACTTGGCAAGAAGCAGTATTTACTTTCGAAAAAATGAAGGAAACCTATCTCAGCTACGGCTATGAGGTGATTGAAATCCCGAAGGCAGATGTGGACACAAGAAGACGCTTTATTGAAAAGGAAATTGGATTAATTGGATAAAAGAACAAAGAGCAAGGAATAAAGACCGATGCACTTGGATTAACTCCTTACTCCTTGTTCCTTATTCCTAATTCCTTGCTCCTTGCTCCTAAATCCCTCTTCTACTCTTCTCTCTGCTAATCAAAGAAAGCTCTCTGCTGGTTTGGCCAGCCACCGAAGTATTTTCCTGGGCTCTTCTGAATAAATAAGGCATTACTGCTTTAATAGGTCCATAAGGAACGTATTTAGCTACATTATAACCTGCATTAGATAAATTGAAGCTTAAATTATCACTCATTCCCAATAACTGGGCAAAATATACATGTGGATGATTATGATCAATGCCATTGGCGTCGATCAGTTCAGTAAGTAAACGACTACTTTCTTCATTATGGGTGCCACACACAAAACCAATACGGTCGATATTAGCTACACAAAAACGTAACGCTTCATTATAGTCTTTATCTGTCGCGGCTTTATCTACTTGAATTGGTGACAGATACCCCATTTCTTCGGCACGTTTACGCTCTTTTTCCATGTAAGCGCCACGAACCAATTTGGCACCTAAAATAAAATCAGCTTCTTTAGCAATTAAAAGATCAGCCTGTAAGCTGGTCAGTTTATCGTGACGGTAAATTTGATAAGTATTGAAGACAATGAGCTGTTCTTTATTGAACTTCATCATCATTTCTATGGCCAACAAATCAATGGTATCCTGTATCCAAGTCTCCTCGGCATCAATCATTACAGGTACCTTTCTTTCGTAGGCAGTGCGGCAAATTTTCTCGCAACGTTGTTTTACACGCTCAAACTCCTCTTTCTCGGTCGCATTTAGCGATTGTTTGGCATCCAATTTTTCCAATAAGGCAAATCGGCCAATGCCAGTTACCTTAAAAACCGTGATTGGAATTCTCGGATCTCCATCAGCACGTACAATGGTTCTAATGATTTCTTCACAGGTAAAATCAAATACATGCTCTTCATCCTCACCCTCAACCGAATAATCTAAAATAGTACCCACCTTCCCTTGATGCAATTGCTCAATGGTATGCTCGCACTCTGCAATGGTCTCGCCTCCACAAAACTGCTTAAAAATGGTGGCTTTAATAGCTCCTTGAATAGGTAAACCAACATTTAACATAAAATTAGTAATCGGAGGACCGACTTTAGTTAAGAAATTACTTCCGATGATTTTAAACAACCAGTAGGCTTGTTTCAATTCAGCATCAGATTTGTGTCGAAACGCTACTTCAGTATTATTGAAGTCTATTTTTTGCTTGGGGGAAGCATCCATTTTTATAAGTATTTAGTCAGAACGCTGCAAAAATATAAATAACTAGCCATCTAAGCACGAAAGACTTTCAAATAATCGTAAATTTGCGCCGCTATGATTAAATTTAAACTTGAAGGAGAATTTATTCCCTTAATCGCATTACTAAAAGCTACCTCGTTGGTACAAAGCGGCGGAGAAGCACAATCTATAGTAGAAGAAGGTTTAGTTAAAGTTAACGGAACCACCGAAGATCGTAAACGCTTAAAGGTACGTGTTGGCGACAAAGTTGAATTTATGGGCAAAGTAATTGACGTAATCTAATGGAAGCATTAAAAAACAACGATCATTTTATTCATTTCGAAAGCGGACTAGAACCATTAAGAGATATTCTTGCAAGCAAAAAATACAGCAAAGTATTTGTTTTTGCCGATTCTACTACAGCAGAAGTGTGTATGCCCGTTTTTAGAGATTTCTTACCTGAACTAGAGGATTTCGATATCATTGAAACCGACGCAGGTGAAGAAAACAAAAATATTGATTTCTGTATTGGCATTTGGAAAACTCTTTTGGATTTTGAGGCCGACAGAAAATGCTTAATGATTAACCTTGGCGGCGGTGTAATTACCGATATGGGTGGATTTGTAGCTTCGACCTATAAACGCGGCATCGATTTCATCAATATCCCTACCACCCTACTTTCGCAGGTTGATGCCTCTGTGGGTGGCAAAACAGGAATCGATATCGATAACATCAAAAATATGGTGGGCACTTTTGCCTTGCCACAAGCGGTATTTATCGAGAACAGCTTCTTGGCTACTTTACCAGAAAGAGAAATGCTATCTGGCTTCGCCGAAATGATCAAACACGGCCTTATTGCTGATGCTGCTTATTACCAGGAGCTGAAAAATAGCGATTATCGTCAGATTAGCGCCGAAGCGATTTACCACTCTGTTAAAATCAAAAACGAAGTGGTATTGACCGATCCATTCGAAAAAGGAGTACGCAAGATCTTGAATTTTGGACATACCATTGGTCACGCAGTTGAGGGCTATGCTTTGGTAAATGATAAAAAACCCCTAACGCATGGAGAAGCTATTGCCATAGGAATGGTTTGTGAGGCTTATTTATCTGCCAAATATTGCAACCTTTCTGCCGCAGAGCTTGATGAAATTGCAGCTTATATTTTATCACTTTATCCTAAATATCACATCAAACCAGAGAGTTTTGAAGACTTAATGACTTTGATGCAAAGCGATAAAAAGAATGAGGATGGTTTTATCCTATTCTCCTTATTAGATCAAATTGGCAAGTGCGTTTTCAACTGTAAAGCCACTAAGGAAGATATTTTTAACAGTTTAACCTATTACAATAGTTTATAATATATGAAGTTTACCGGAAGTGATATTTCTGTAGGCACATTATTTAGTTTCGTCATTGTGCTCACCATCGTTGAAATGTATTTCAGTTATCGGCACGACAAAAAACTTTACACCAAGAGAGATACTTGGACCAACATTTACCTCATGCTTTGTGCCGTAGTCATCAATCTAAGCATGAAAGTTGCTACCTTTTACCTATTAGATTACTGCTACCAATTTAGGTTGTTCCAAATTCAAACGCCTTGGATTTACTGGACAGTGCTGGTCCTAGCGCAAGACTTCCTTTATTGGTTTTTACATACGGTTGGTCATTATGTGCGTTTCTTTTGGGCAATGCATGTTACCCACCATTCTTCGGAACACTTTAATTTGACCACAGGTTTTCGTTCAACGGTTTTTGAACCTTTGTACAGGGTATTCTTTTATTTACCCCTGGCTTTTATGGGTTTTAACGCCTTGGATATTCTTTTTGCCTACCTTATCACCCAAATTTATGGCAATTTGGTACACACCCAAACCATAATGAAATTCCATCCTATTTTCGAATATATCTTTGTAACACCTTCTCACCACAGGGTACACCACGCTTGCAATGTACGTTATCTGGATAAAAACATGGGAATGGTACTTATTTTATGGGACAGAATGTTTGGCACTTTCCAAGAGGAATTACCAGAGGACAAAATAAAATATGGTCTAACTACTCAACCAGAAGATACTGGAGCTGTAAATATCATTTTTCACGAGTTTATAGCCTTAGGAAAAGATGTAAAAAAGGCGCCTACCTTTTGGGACAAGGTAAAATATGTGATCAATCCACCAGGATGGAGCCATGATGGGAGCACCAAAATTGCCAAAATCATGCAACAGGAGCTACAGGAAGAAGAAAATAAAAGCAAAGTAGTTGGCAATAGCGTTAAAACTTTTAGCTAAAAAATACCGTTTCGTTCTTCGGTACAAAAACAACAAAATTAAATTCCGATAAAATTATTTTCACTTTAGTATTGACAAATTAAATTTGTTGCTGTACATTTGGCAACATAAAGCAAAAAATGAATTTTAACACTACATATTGGTTTGGTTACTTTTACTACTTTAGTAAGAGCCAGGACTGATATGCAGAAAAATAGATAAAAATATTTAAGAATGTATGAAGGGTCCTGGCTAAAAAGCTAGGACCCTTTTTCGTTTAACAACATTATGAAAACAAAAACCAGGGTAGCCATACAAGGCATTAAGGCATCATTCCACGAAGAAGCAGCTTACAAATTCTTTGGCAGAGACATTGAAACGGTTGAATGCAACTCGTTCAAACAAACTTGCGACGTTTTAGATGACGGCAAAGCTGATTTTGTGGTAATGGCTATTGAAAATTCTATTGCTGGTAGTCTTTTGCCCAACTACACCTTAATCCGTGAATACAATTTTGCAGTAGTTGGCGAGGTTTATCTACCTATTCAATTGCACTTATTGGCTTTACCTGGAGTAAAATTTGAGGACATTAAAATAGCAACCTCACACCCTATCGCCATCAGACAATGTGTTGATTTCTTTGAGGAGTTCCCTCAAATACAAGTGATTGAAGGCAACGATACCGCTGCTTGTGCAAAGAAAATCAAAGATAACCAGTTGAAAGATACCGTAGCTATTGCCAATGCTTTAGCTGCCGAAACCTACGGACTAGATATCATCGAAAGAAGAATAGAATCGAACAAGAAGAATTTTACCCGTTTCTTAATTCTTAGAAAAGACAAAACCGAAGTAGAAAAAGGAATTAACAAAGCTTCTATTTGTTTTCAGGTTGGTCACCATGTTGGAGCCTTAAGCCAAGTGTTACAAATATTTGCAGAGCTGAACGTTAACTTAACCAAAATCCAATCTATGCCGGTACTAGGCCGCCGTAACGAATACTATTTCTATGTAGATATCGAATGGAAAAGCATTGAAAACTATGATTCTGCCATCAGAAAAGTGCTCAAATTCACGGTCAACTTTAACATCATGGGCGAATACGTGAAAAATGACAAAGTGTGAAAAAGTTAAAAGTAGAAAGTAAAAAGTTAAAAAGCAGGATTTCAAATCTTGATACCTGATACTCAAATCTCAATACTAAAAAATCGTAAACAAAAATAAATATCCTAAAAAATGAAACTAAGTTTAAACATCGAGCCTTTAGAAAACTGGCTATCCGCTAAGAACCAACCATTATTAATCTCAGGTCCTTGTAGCGCTGAAACAGAAGACCAATTATTAACCACTGCACATTTATTGGCTGCTACAGGCAAAGTAAGTGTATTAAGAGCTGGTATCTGGAAACCTCGTACCCGTCCGGGAGAGTTTGAAGGAATTGGCAGCATTGGTTTAGAGTGGTTGAAACGTGCCAAGGCAGAGACTGGTTTGCCTACAGCAGTTGAGGTAGCAAACGCTAAACACGTTGAAGAAGCTTTAGCAGCTGGCGTTGACATCCTTTGGATTGGTGCTCGTTCTACGGTAAATCCTTTCACAGTACAAGAAATTGCGGATGCCTTAAAAGGTCACGACATCCCTGTATTGGTAAAAAACCCAGTAAACCCTGATCTTCAATTATGGATAGGTGCTATTGAGCGTATCAACAAAGCAGGAATTACTAAAATTGGTGCGATCCACCGTGGTTTCTCTTCGTTCGAAAAATCATCTTTCCGTAACGAACCAATGTGGGAAATGGCCATCCAATTAAAAACCCTTTGTCCTGAATTGCCAATCATTAACGACCCGAGCCACATTTGCGGTAACCGTGAATTGATCCCTTACATTTCGCAAAAAGCTTTAGACTTAGACATGCAAGGTTTAATGATCGAGTCGCACTTAGATCCTTCTGTAGCTTGGACAGATGCGAAACAACAATTGACACCAGCAGCGGTTAACGAGTTAATGGAGCGCTTAACTGTACGTGAACCAGAATCTCAAAACGAAGCTTTTGTAGACAAATTGGCTGAACTACGTAAGCAAATCGATAAAATTGATGATTTGCTATTGCAGAAATTAGGTGAGCGTATGAAAATCGTTGAAAAAATTGGCGAGTACAAACGTGATAACCAAGTAACTGTTTTGCAGGTTAACCGTTGGGATGAAATCCTTAAGAAAGGAACCGCCTTTGCAAAAGCATTGAAATTGGACGAGCACTTTACCGAAAAATTCTTGGAATTGGTACACGGCGAATCTATCCGTTTACAAACAGAAATATTAAACGAAGGCAAAGCTACACAAGAAGGCATTGCTGCTGAGCAACATGCTGAAATAAAAGCATAAGCAAATATTTTTTAGGATATTCTGTCATTATACTATCTCTACCTGTCATCCAGAGCAAAGCGAAGGATCTTATAGATTCCTCACGATGTTCGGAATGACAGGAGAGTAAATGACAGCATGACCTTAACAACCCAACTATAAGACCGAACCTATGCATAAAAATGCAATTGTGTCCTTTAAAGGGGTGCAAAACATAAACACTGAAATACAACTTACTGGCTCGAAAAGCGAATGTAACCGAGCATTGATTATCAAATCTTTAAGCAAAAATTTGGTAAAAGTAGAGAACCTATCTAATGCTGCCGATACGGTTACCTTAAATGCTATTTTAGCCGATTTAGATACAGTAGATACTGACCACGACCTTGCTAAAACGGTAGATGTTGGCCCTGCTGGAACCGCTATGCGTTTCCTATCAGCCTATTTATCTGCAAAAAACGGAAATTTTCTGCTTACCGGTACGGAACGGATGAAACAACGTCCCATTGGTATATTAGCAGAAGCTTTGAAAGAAATTGGTGCCAACATCACTTATGCAGAAAAAGATGGCTTCCCTCCTCTTTCCATTAAAGGTCCATTGGAGCAAACCAATGCCCAAATCAAAATCAAAGGTGATGTGAGCAGTCAATACCTATCAGCTTTGCTAATGGTTGCACCTACCCTTCCAAAGGGATTAACCTTAGAAATAGAAGGCGAACTGACCTCTAAACCTTATGTAGAAATGACCTTGGCCATGTTGGCAGAATGCGGCATTTCTCACGAATGGAATGGCAATTTAATTACCATTGCCCCTCAAGGTTTTAAATCATCTACCCTTATCGTAGAACCAGATTGGAGTGCCGCTTCTTATTGGTATAGCATTGTGGCTTTAGCCGAAAATGCAAAAATCAGCTTGCCTCACTTGCGAGACAAGAGTTTGCAGGGCGATAGCCAAATCAAATCCATCATGGAGATTTTTGGCGTAAGTACCACCAAAACTTCCAACGGCATTTCTTTTGAGAAAAACCAAGAAATTAAAGACACTGACAAGGTGTTAGATTTAAAAACTTGTCCAGACTTGGCACAAACCATCGTGGTAATTGCCGCCGCTTTGGGATTAAACATGGCTTTTACAGGTTTAGAAACCTTAAAAATAAAAGAAACTGATCGTGTTGCAGCCTTACAAAACGAGTTGGCTAAAATTGGCGTAAAGTTAATTGAAGACAATCTGGTTTACACGTTAGACTGTTCAAATTTGAATTTCCCTAAGAAAGTAAGCATTGCTACTTACGAAGACCACCGAATGGCCATGGCTTTTGCTCCTTTGGCATTATTGATAGAGGAATTAGAAATTGAAGAATGTAACGTGGTTGAAAAATCTTATCCTTATTTTTGGGAAGACTTGAAGAAAGCAGGATTTGAAGTAGCGGAACAAAGATAAAGGAGCAAAGAACAAAGACTAAAGTGCAAACCGCCTCATTTGGCGAAATCGTAAATCTAAAATCGTAAATCTAAAATAAAAATGGCAGGCAACTCATTTGGGCAAATTTTCTCTATCACAACCTTTGGCGAATCGCATGGAACGGCAATTGGCGTAATTTTAGACGGTTGTCCCGCAGGCTTAACCATCGATTTGGATTTCATCCAATCGGAACTAGACAAAAGAAAACCTGGCCAATCGAAGATTACCACTCAACGCAAAGAAAGCGATACTGTTCAAATCTTGTCAGGTATTTTTGAAGGTAAAAGTACAGGTACGCCTATTGCAATGTTAATTCCTAATGAAGATCAACGCAGTAAAGATTATGGCCACAATGTAGATGTTTATCGCCCTAGTCATGCCGATTATGTGTACGATGCTAAATATGGCATCCGTGATCATCGTGGTGGCGGCCGATCGTCCGCAAGAGAAACGGCTGCTCGTGTAGCCGCTGGCGCTATTGCTAAACTATTTTTAAAACACCATGGCATTGATATTTTTGCGCATGTAACTGCGGTGGGAAAAATCAATGCTCCAAATTTAGAAAGCAACGACATTAACGAATTACTTGAATTAAGAGAAGCAAACATTGTTCGTTGCGCCGACCCAGCTACCGCCAATGAAATGATTGAATTCATTGACAGTGTACGTAAGGATGGCGATACGGTTGGCGGCAAAATCTCTTGTGTGGTTAAAGGCTGTCCTGCTGGCTTGGGAGAACCTGTGTTTGACAAACTTCACGCAGATTTAGGGAAAGCTATGCTAAGTATCAACGCAGTACATGGCTTTGAATATGGTTCAGGTTTTGACGGCACCGAGTTGAGGGGCTCTGAACACAACGATATCCCATTGCCCAAAGCGAAAGAAGAACAGCAGTTTAAAACCATTAGCAACCATGCTGGCGGCATTTTAGGCGGTATCTCTAACGGAATGGACATTACTTTTAAAGTAGGTTTTAAGCCTGTGGCCACCATTATGCACAACCAACAAACCATTAACGCTGCTGGTGAAGCTGCTGAAATAAAAGGTAAGGGTCGTCATGATCCTTGTGTGGTACCAAGAGCGGTGGTGATTGTAGAAGCAATGGCAGCACTCGTTTTGGCAGACCATCTGCTAAGAAATCGCACTGCAAAACTATAGCTTAATCATCATCATACTTAATCTGTGCATCTGTGGCGAATATTTTTAGCTGCTGATACACAGATTTTTTTTAGTTTTATGATATGAAAGTTAAATTGATCTTGCTTGCTTCGTTAATTGTTTTAAATATAGGAGCCTTCGCTCAAAGCTTTAAAGTACAAATTGCGGCCCACCGCGAAAAATACAAAGCAGATTTCGTTAGCAACGAACATTCGCCATTGAGGGAAGGAGATTTGAAACACCTGCGTTTTTACGACGCCGATAGCAATTATAAAGTGACCGCTAAAGTAACGTTATTGGAAGGTGAAAAAGCTTTTAAAATGCCTACTTATGCTGGAACTACTGCAGAATATATTCGTTATGCTAAACTTGATTTTAACCTCAACGGAAAATCTACGCAATTGACTTTATATAAAAATGTAGCGCTATCAGCTAATCCAGCTTATAAAGATTATCTCTTCCTCCCTTTTACTGACCAAACCAACAATAAAGAAACTTATGGTGGTGGCAGATATATCGATTTGAAAAGTGGCAACATCACTAATGGAAGCATTGAATTGGATTTCAACAAAGCTTACAATCCTTATTGTGCTTATAGCGATGGTTATCGTTGCCCGATCCCACCAGAGGAAAATGATTTGGCATTAGCCATTAAAGCTGGTGAGCAAAAATACACTGGCGAGAAGAAACATCGTAATTAGTTCTAGCTCAGATTTTAATTAACGAACATCTCGGCTTTCAAAGACCTTCCTATAAATCGGATGGAATGGCATTACGCGATATTCCCCTCTCTCAGAGGGGTGCCCAACGGGTGGGGTGTTTAAAACTACAAAGTTCAAAGATTTAACTACGCTTTCTTTCAGTCCTCCATTCCGCTTTGCTTCAGTCGAAATGACGACCATTTTAATAGTCGCCAGTTAAAAACTACACATCACAAAAACAAAAAAGGCGATATCTCTATCGCCTTTATGATAATTCCCATTTATCAATCTTTAATATAGTTTTGGATAACGCTCTGGGTTTCCCTCGTTCATCATGGCATAGGCCACTTCAATGATGTCATCCACCGACGGTTTAGAGAAATAGTCACCATCAGAACCATAAGGTGGCCTGTGGGCTTTTGCAGCTAAAGTTTGTGGCTTGCCATCCAATAGGTAATAACCTTTTTGGTCTTCCAAAATATTTTTAAGGATGAAGGCACTCGCACCACCAGGTACATCCTCATCCACAATTAATAACTTATTTGTTTTCTGCAACGATTTCGCACAAGCGTGGTCCAAATCGAAAGGCAACAAAGTTTGTACATCTATCACTTCTATTGAAATTCCAAATGCCGTCAGCTCTTCTGCCGCCTCTTCTACCAATCTAAGCGTCGAGCCATAACTCACTACGGTAATATCAGTTCCTTCCTTAATAACATCAACCTTGCCCAAAGGAACAGTAAATTCTCCTACGTTATCAGGCAATTTCTCCTTTAAGCGATAGCCATTTAAACATTCAATCACCAAAGCAGGTTCGTCAGACCTAAACAAGGTATTGTACATCCCTGCAGCTTGGGTCATGTTACGAGGAACACAAATATGCATCCCACGCAAACTGCCTAATATCATCCCCATTGGAGAGCCCGAATGCCAAATACCTTCCAATCTATGGCCTCTGCTTCTGATAATCAATGGTGCTTTCTGCCCAGCTTTTGTACGATAAGACAACGTTGCCAAATCATCACTTAAAACATTAATGGCATAAAGTAAATAATCGAGATATTGGATTTCGGCTATAGGCCTTAAGCCTCTCATGGCCAAACCTATCCCTTGCCCCACAATAGTGGCCTCTCTAATTCCCGCATCGCTCACTCTCAATTCGCCATATTTAGCCTGTAAACCAGCAAAACCTTGGTTCACATCGCCAATGGCACCTAAATCTTCCCCAAAAGCAAGTAACCTTGCGTCACGGGCAAAATTAGCATCAAAGCAAGCATTTAAAATCTCTCTTCCATCCAGCATTTTACCATCTTCACTGTATTGCGCTGCAATATGGTTAACCTTAAATGGACTTTCTACACCTTCTGTAAAAAGTTTAGAATTATATAATTCTGTAAAGAATTCCGTTTTCCCTTGGTACCAGTTAATTAGTGCCTCACGTTCAGTTGTAGGTGTACTCACACTTTGTCTGATCGCCTTTCGAGCCGCAGAAACCACTTCCTTACGCAAAGCATCATGTGTAGAAGCTAACTGCGCCGCAATTTTCGACAAACTTGGATCTCCATTAGCCAAGTTATTGATCATACGCACTACTTCAGCCTGCTCTTGTTTAATGGTGTCCAAAAACTCATTCCAAGCTTCTTTTTGTACTTCTTTTACATGCTTTTTGGCAGTCTCCTCTAACTCGTCAAGCTCTTCCTTGGTGGCAATCGCCGATTCGAGCATCCACTCCCGCATCTTCACGATACAATCGTGTTCACGTTCCCATTCCAAACGCTCTTTACTTTTATAACGTTCATGTGAACCAGAAGTAGAGTGTCCTTGTGGTTGGGTAACCTCAGTCACGTGGATCAAAACAGGCACATGCTCGTTTCTGCAAATCTCAATAGCTTTCAGATAAGTTTCGCATAAAGCTGGATAGTCCCATCCTTTTACCTTGAAAATTTCGTAACCGTTGGTTCCCTCTTCTCTCTGGAAACCTTTAAGGATTTCAGAAATATCTTCCTTAGTAGTTTGGTATTTTGCAGGCACAGAAATTCCATAGCCATCGTCCCAAACTGAAATCGCCATGGGCACCTGTAATACTCCAGCCGCGTTAAATGCTTCGAAGAAAACACCCTCTGACGTAGAACCATTACCAATCGTACCAAAAGCAACCTCATTACCATTTACTGAAAAGTTTTTCAGGTAATCAAGTTCCTTATTTTGTTTGAACAATTTTGAAGCATAAGCCAAACCTACCAAGCGAGCCATTTGACCACCTGTCGTGGAAATATCTGCTGAGCTATTTTTAACCTCCGTAAGATTTTTCCAAGTTCCGTCTTCATTTAAAGAACGGGTAGAAAAATGGCTATTCATTTGTCTGCCTGCCGATGCCGGATCCGCATTAACGTCTGGATTGGCATACAACTGTGCGAAAAATTCTTTAAGGGTAGATATGCCAGTTGCAAAGGCAAAAGTTTGGTCTCTATAATAGCCCGAACGCCAATCGCCGTTCTTAAAAACTTTGGCCATAGCTAGCTGTGGCACTTCCTTACCATCGCCAAATATTCCAAATTTGGCTTTACCCGTGAGCACCTCTTTTCGGCCTAATAAACTCGCCTGACGGCTTTCTACAGCAATTTTGTAGTCGTTTATCACTATGGCTTTAAAGTCTTCAAAACTCAGTTCTGAAGCGTCAATCTCATTGGTAATAATTTTCCCTGATGAAATCATAAGCAAGAAGTTGGTTAGGTGGCAAAGATACAATTCTTTCTTATTCTACCTGAACGAAACATCCAAATAATATTTGGAATGCTTTTTGTTTTAAATTATAAAATATAAATTTGTGTATATACTAAACTCAAATCAGCAGACATGAAAAAGCTATTATTGTTATTGGTTACCGTGGTTGGCTTAGGGTTTGCAGCTAACGCTCAGACAAAACCAGCAGAATTTAAATTCGAATCCGAATCACACGATTTAGGAAAGATTAAGCTAGATGCAGCCGTTTCATACACGTTCAATTTCACCAATGAGGGCGACGCACCATTAATTATTTCAAAAGTAGAGCCTACTTGTGGCTGTACAGTTGGTGAGTACACGCAAACTCCAGTTAAAAAAGGCGAAAAAGGTTTCATTAAAGTTACCGTAAAAAAATCAGGTGCTCCTGCACCATTTAACGTGGCTATTACCGTTACTTCAAACGCCAGAACTACCACAAAAGTACTTTACTTAAAAGGTGAAAGCGTAGCTGCCGCAAGTAAATAGAACCTAATTTATTACATTAATATTTTGGTAAAAACCTCGTTATTGCAACGGGGTTTTTATATTTTTGCCCTATGCCAAAGATATCAGAAAAAGGGCTTCAAATGCCCGCTTCGCCTATTAGAAAACTTACTCCTTTCGCCGATCAGGCAAAAGCCGCTGGAAAAAAGGTATACCACCTTAATATAGGCCAACCAGACATAGAAACTCCTGAAGGAATGCTAAATGCCGTTAAGAACATTGATTTTAATGTTTGGGCCTATACACCTTCTGAAGGAACTTTAGCTTATAGAAAAAAGCTAACAGAATATTACAACAAACTGGGCTACAACATCAGCCCCGAAAATATTTTGGTAACCGTTGGCGGTTCAGAAGCCATCACCATTGCCATGCAAACTTGCGTTAACGAAGGTGATGAAATCATCATTCCTGAGCCTTTCTATGCAAACTATAATGGCTTTGCCTGTATGAGCAACGTAGTGGTTAAACCAATTTTATCTTACATTGACAATGGTTTTGCCCTGCCTCCTATTGCCGAGTTTGAAAAGTTGATTACCGAAAAAACAAAAGCAATTATCATCTGTAACCCTAACAACCCAACAGGTTATTTATATTCAAGAGAAGAACTTGAGGCTTTAAAGGAACTGTGTGTAAAATACGATTTGTTCCTGTTCTCTGATGAAGCTTACCGTGAGTTTTGCTATGATGGCCGCGAGTTTATTTCGCCAATGCACCTTGATGGATTGGATGAAAACGTAGTGGTGATGGATACTGTTTCTAAACGCTACAGCGCCTGTGGTGCTCGTTTAGGTTGTTTAATCACCAAAAACAAAGAAGTAATTGCTTCGGGGTTGAAATTTGCACAAGCACGTTTAAGTCCAGGAATGGTAGAGCAAATTGCTGGCGCTGCTGCCGTAGATACGCCTGATAGTTACTTTGAAACGGTAAATAAGGAATATACTTTGCGTAGAGACACCTTAGTAAAAAGACTAAACAACATTGATGGTGTTTTCTGCCCTAATCCAGGTGGTGCGTTTTATGTAGTGGCTAAATTCCCTATCGACGATGCAGATAAATTCTGTCAGTGGATTTTGGAAAAATTTGAGCATAACAATGCTACGGTCATGATGGCTCCTGCTACTGGTTTTTATTCATCACCAGACTCTGGTAAAAACGAAGTACGCATGGCCTATGTGCTTAACGTAGACGATTTAAACGCCGCGATGGATTGTTTGGAGCTTGCTTTACAACAGTATCCGGGAAGAGTTGACTAGGGACTAGTAGTTAGTGGCTGGGAATTAGGCACTAGTGATTAGTAACTAAGGAATTGTATAAATCGAAGGCTTGCAGAGTTTAAACAACTTTGCAAGCCTTTTTTTGTTGATAAACCACAACAACTAAGAGAACTACTTCGTAGCTGCTACGCGGTCTTCGCTACGCTCGGAATGACAAGGCGCCACCGACAGTAACTAGTACCTAATCTAGAAGGATCGGTACTATGTTATACATTTACCATTAATCATTAAAACTAGTTCCTAACCACTAATACCTAGCCCCTAATAATAAAACTAGTTTCTACAAACTATTCACGCCCATAGCGTACATGATAATGTTAATGGCAAACTTGGTATTGTCTTCTGCTAAAAAGCGTTTATTTCTAAAATCGTAGTCCCATTCACAACCGTAATCTTTGTTGCTGTACAAAACACCTATGCGTCCGTTGATGGTAACCGCTTTCAAATAATCGTGCACCAAATCATCGCCCCAGCCATTTAATTCAAATGAGGTAGCAGGCGGGCCTTTCTCAAATTTAAAAAAAGCACTATACAGAGGATGGTTATTAGGGATTTTCTTTAGAGCACTAGTTCCAAAAAGATTGGCCATTTGAGTTTCAAAAGAACGTGCAAACAAACCATCGATGTCGTGATTACAATCATCCACGAAAACAAAACCACCATTATTGACATAAGTTTTAAAGTTAGCCGCTTCCTGTCGATTAAACTGCACCAGTTTATGTCCACTTAAATAGCAGAAAGGATACTTAAAAATATCTGCACTGCCCAACTCCACAATCTTTTCTTCCGGCTCCAAGGGAATGGTGGTATACTCCAACAAGGAGTTGAGCACATTGGCAGGCATACGCTGATCCGTATCCCAGTCGCCCGAGGTATATTTTATCCTAGCAAACGTAAACTTTAACTGATACATCAACCTAAATTAAGTCCATTTTTTGCTAAAAGCCATTTTATAGTTAGCTAATGTTGTAATTTTTTTGATATTCTTCAAAATACGCTTCATTTTTCATTTACATATGCGCTATATTGAGATATCAATTGCTATTTAACTAAAGTTTTGCTGCGTGGAAATTTCAACCGACAACCTAAATAACCTTATTCAAAAAATTACTTCCTTAAAAACCGAAATCCAAAAGGTAATTGTAGGGCAAGATGAGATTATTGACGAAATGCTGATTGCCCTAATGGCTGGTGGGCATTGTTTACTGGAAGGTGTGCCCGGCTTGGCCAAAACCTTAATGGTACGTACCATGGCCCAGGCTTTAGACCTTTCTTTTAGGCGCATCCAGTTTACGCCAGATTTGATGCCTACCGATATTATTGGCACGGAAATTTTGGAGGAAGACCATAGTACGGGCAAACGCTTCTTTAAATTTAACAAGGGCCCCCTGTTTGCCAATATCATTTTAGCCGACGAGGTAAACCGTACGCCGCCAAAAACGCAATCGGCTTTACTAGAAGCCATGCAGGAATTTGAGGTGACCTATGCAGGACAAACCTATCCTTTAGACCGTCCGTTTTTTATATTAGCCACACAAAACCCCATAGAGCAAGCAGGAACTTATCCTTTACCCGAAGCACAGTTAGACCGCTTTTTACTTTACATTAAAATAGGCTACCCTACTGCTGCTGAAGAAACCAAAATTTTGAGCAGTACTACTGGTGCTAAGCAAGCCAAAGTAAATGCCATTATTGGTGCCGAAGAAATTAAACAATTACAACAGCTTACTCGTGAGGTGAGTATTAGTGAAGACCTTATTAGTTTTACCAGCGAACTGGTTCGTGCCACCAGACCCGAAACCACTACCGTACCTTTTATTAAAGAATGGGTACGTTGGGGCGCAGGGCCACGTGCTGGACAAGCCTTAATTTTAACCGCAAAAGCCCGTGCCTTATTTAAAGGCAGATATGCGGTAGTGATGGAAGACCTCCAAACCATGGCCTACCCAGTGCTCCGTCATCGGGTATTGATGAATTTTAAGGCGGATGCCGAAAACATCACCGCAGACAAAGCTACCGATGAACTATTGAAAGCCGTATCGAGGCCCAAAAACAGCATCTAATGAGTAAACTCCTAGATCCTAAAGTATTAATGGCCATCAAACCTTTATCGTTAGCGGCAAAAGCTACGATAGATGGCTTTATGCATGGTATTAACAAAAGCACTATAAAAGGAGCTGGGATGGAGTTTAGTCAGTACAGAAGTTACCAAGCCGGCGACGATTTACGCTCGTTGGATTGGAAAATGTTTGCTCGCTCAGATCGCTACTACATCCGAGAATCGGAAATGGAAACTAGTATTTCGGTTCGTTTACTAATTGATTCCAGCGCATCCATGAATCACAGTGACGGCCATCAAACCAAAATGGATTATGCCCGTTATGCAGCTGCTTCTTTGGCATATTTGGCCAATTTACAGGGCGATGCTGTTGGCTTGTACATTTTTAAAAACACAGGACTGTTTGCCATGAACACACGCCAAGATTTCCAACACTTGAGCCGTTTGTTTTATCAATTGGAGAATATTAAGCCTGAAGGTGGTTTTACCCAACAAATCCAATACAAAGAAATATTTGCCGGTCCACGCAAACGAGAACTATTGGTTTTCTTCACCGATTTTTACCAGCAAGACGGTGAACTGCTAAAACTATTAGATACGCTATTGCCTTTAAGGCATGAGATTTTGGTGTTTCACCTTCTTTCCAATAACGAACTTGAGCTTGATTTTAAGGGCTTTTCATCCTTTGAAGATTTAGAAAGCGGACAGATCATTCAATTGGATCAAAAAAAGGCAAAAAGTGCTTATCAAGAAAGGATGACCGAATATCTGCAAAATACCAGAAAGGAAATGCTGAACAGGAATATCTACTACAGAACGCTGAACACCAATGAAGCGCTTGATCAAGCCTTAAGAGATTTTTTAAACCAAAGAAACAAGCTAAACCATTAACCGTGAATTTGCTATACCCTATCGGTTTATTGGCCTTAACGGCACTCCTTGTTCCCATTATTATTCATCTATGGCGAATAAAACAGGGCAAAACCTTCAAGGTTGGCAGTATTTCCTTAATGGGCGAAAGCGCGGCATCAAATGCCAGGAGTTTGGTGATCGGCGATTGGTTATTGCTTTTATTACGTTGTTTATTGTTAGCGATATTAGCCTTATTATTGGCACAACCTTTCTTAAAAGGCAAACCACTGGCCAAACAAGGTGGTTGGATTTTGGTAGGACAGCAAAACCTAAAGTCAACTTATCAAAACCACCGTAAAACCATCGACTCCTTATTGAATAAAGGATTTGAGTTCCGCCAATTAGGTTTGGGTTTCAAAACACTATCCCTTAAGGATACCGCAAACGCAACTACAGACAGCCTTCCTCTATTGGGCTATACTTCGCTACTTAAACAAGCTAACCATCAGCTTCCTAATCAGTATCCCGTATGGATATTTGCACCCAAAACAGCACTAGGTTTTGAGGAAGAATTACCAAAGCTCCATTTGCAGATTCATTGGAAAACACCGCCTTTAGATACGTTGCAATCTTACAGCAAGTCTTTTCTCAACTTAAACTTAAAAGCCCAAGCCAGTGGCCATTCGATAGTTTATCAGCGAGAAAAAGCTTCATCAACCTCACCGATGAAAGTGCTGGTATACGCAAACAACCCTTTAGAGGCTAAATATGTACGTGCGGCCATCAATGCCATTGGTGAATACCTTGATCAACCTATTACCATTTATAGCCAAAGCAACAAACAACCTTTAGACGCCATTTTTTGGCTGGCAGATACTGATGTTTCCAATAATATTCGTGAAAACTTAAAAGATAACGGGGTATTGTTTAAATATGCCAAGGGAAAAACCATCAACGAAAATAGCTTGATCAGCTTTGGAAATACTTCAGCGGGCAATGCTGCGTCGGCCAAGCTTTTAAAGCGAATTGCAAGCCAAGCAACAGGGCAAACTTTATGGGAAGATGGCTTTGGAGAAGCGCTTTTAACGGTACAACAAACACAGCAAGTACATGAATACACCTTTTATAGCAGGTTCAATCCACAGTGGACGGATTTGGTATGGAAAGATGAATTTGCAGAAATCCTATTTCCTTTATTGTACGGAAAAACCAATAAGCAATTTGGCTTTGACGAACAAGCTTCTCTAGCTCAAGTGAACGAACAATCCATTGCTTCTTTTGAAAATTCCAAAGACAATCCTACACTTCTTTCGCCCAACCTGAACTTAGACAAATACCTATGGGTATTTGCATTTCTGGTGTTTTTAGTAGAACGACTGTTGACCTATCGTAAACAAACTCCTTTGAAACAGGCATAAGATGGAAGGCAAAGGATACATACAAGGATTAAAAAGCAGAAGGATTTTACTGCTCAGCTTACAAGGCCTGGCCTTAAGTGTTGGCATTACGTTGTTGGTGGGTAGCTTACTTCACTATTTCTTCGGTACAGGTTATTGGACTTACTTTACTGCTTTTGTATTATCCGCGGTGGTATTTTTAGGGATTCATCCCCTATGGAAAATTAACGAACAACACATTGTACGTTACCTTGATAGCCAATTTCCGGAGCTGGAGGACAGCAGCGGTCTTCTTTTAAAATCACAGGAACAACTAGGCACTTTGCAACGCTTACAAGCTAATAAGATTCTCCCATTGCTGCCCAAGAAAAATATCTTTAACGATCTGCAAGTCAAAAATTGGATCAGCTTTGCGTTTTTAATGATTGGATTAAGCTGCTATTTGTTTATTCCTCCGAAAATACCCCATTCAGCTACCGATCAACATGACGCAAAAAACACCAACATTCGCAAAGAAGAAAAGGTACTGCCACAAATTTCGGGTTACTCGGTAGAAATTACCCCTCCCAGCTATACAGGAAAATCTCGCAGACAGCAAAATCAGTTTTACCTTAAAGCCGAATTAGACGCCAAAGTAGTCTGGAGCATCCATACCAATAAAGCCATCCGTAACTTCCGTGTGTTTTTTAATGAGGTAGAAAAAATTCGGTTAAGACCCTTAAACCAAGATTCCACCTTGTGGGGTTTCTCTAAAAAACTGGACAAGCAAGGTTTTTACCAGTTGGAGTTAGACGGCAAAAAATCTGATCTCTATCAAATAGAAGTTATTCCAGATTATCCCGTAAAAATCAACATTACCCAACCAAAACCACAGCATACCATTGATATTGGTCAGCCGATGCACATCAACATTAAAGCACAATTAACTGATGATTATGGCATTACTGGTGCCTATATTTCTGCTACGATGGCCAGTGGCAAAGGCGAAAGCGTAAGTTTTACGGAAAAACGTCTGCAGTTTGATGCTTCCTTTGCCAACAATAAAAGCCTAACCCTTCAAAAATCAATTGATTTACGAAGCTTGGGGATGAAACCAGGAGATGAACTGTACTTCTTTATCCAAGCACAGGACAACAGAGGGCAATTGAGCCGCTCGGATGTTTACATGGTTAATATTGTAGATACTGCCGAGCTCATGAGCATGGCGGGAATGGCCTCGGGCGTAAATTTAGTACCAGAGTATTTCAGAAGTCAACGCCAGATTATTTTAGATACCGAAAAGTTACTCAGCGAACGAACAAGTATCAGCCTAGAAGACTTTAACAAGAGAAGCAACAGCCTGGCCATTGATCAAAAGCTCCTTCGATTACGTTATGGTAAATTTTTGGGTGAAGAAAATGAAACCTCTATTGGTGGCGACCATGAAGATCACGACGAACATGATGGGCATGACCACGGAGAAGAAAAATTTGGAGATGTACAAGCCATTATGGACCGCTACGCCCATAAACATGATATTGCGGAAGATGCCACCTTTTTTGAACCTGCCATTAAAGCTCAATTGAAAGCGGTACTCAACGAGATGTGGACTTCGGAACTTAAGTTAAGGACTTACAAACCGCAAGAAGCACTTCCTTTTGAATACAAAGCTTTGCGTTTACTGAAAGATCTACAACAAAAATCAAGAGCTTACGTAGCCAAAACCACCGTTAAAACAGCAGCATTAAAGAATGAAAAAAGGTTGACAGGCGATCAGGATAAAATTGTAGCACCGCGACAGAGTGCGCAGTTTGAGACTAAAGACCGTAGCAATGAGGAGCTTCGCATCCTATTATCTCTATTAAACCTACACCAAGACGGGAAAGCTTTTACCGCTAATGACAAAGCTCTATTGCAAAGCGCCGAAAGGCAAATCATTATGGCAGCAGCCAGTCATCCCGAAAGTTATTTGGGAGCACTTAAAAGTCTGCGAAATTTAGTAAACACCAAAACACCACAGGCAAAAGATTTGGAGCAACTTTCCAAAACCATTTACCAGTTAATCGGTATCCAAAAGGCAAATCCCCAACCTGAAATGGGCGGAAACGTAAAGAAATTGAGTGACCGTTATTTTAATCATCTTAAAAACTAAGGACAGCAATGGCATTTAACCTATATATATGGATAGCTTGTTTTCTGTTGTTGTGCCTATTGGTGTATCAGGAAATTAAAAGGCCGAACAAACATTGGCTTGGAGCCAGATTATTGGCCAGTTTATTGGCCGTAATAACGCTAGCGCTGTTGATTATTCCTGTAAGCCTTAACCAGCAAAGCAAACAGCAAGCCACACAGCTCAACATCATTAGTGCAGGTTATGATGCCGATAGCTTGGCCCATATTCCCCACCAAAAATATTTTCTTGATGAAACCTTAGCGCCAAACTTAAAACGCAAGGCCAACTACCTCCCTGATTTAGCTTATTATTTAGCAGCGCATCCCGAAATCGACAAAATAGCGGTTTATGGCTATGGATTAACTGATGAGCAGTTAAAGCAAATCAAAAACATCCCTCTTGATTTCCATCCTTCAGAAAAACCAAGTGGTGTGATTGCCTGCCATTGGAAGGATGAACTGAAAGAAGGTGAAACCTTAGTGTTACAAGGTCAGTATCGCCATAATTCATCAAAAGCAGTAATCCTTAAACTCATTGGCTTTGGAAAAACGCTTGATTCCACCCATATCAATGTAAATGGTACGGTCAAATTTTTGCTACAACACCAGATCAAGCAAAAAGGCAGGGCAGTTTTACAATTGGTGGCCCTACAAGGTAATGATACCCTTAGCCAAGAACCTATTCCAGTACAAACCTTAGCCAAAACTTCCTTAAAAATAATGATATTGGGCTCTTCTCCCGGTTTCGAATACAATTTCCTTAAAAAATGGTTGTATGAAAACCAATATGTCGTAGCGCTGAGAAATCGCATTAGCAAGGAGAAATACAGTATTAATTTCCTCAACAGAAACAGTATTGATCTTAATCGGTTGAACACCCAATTACTTCAAAAGGAAGATGTGTTGCTGTTAGACCAACAGGAGTTTGAAAACATATCGGCTGAAGAAAAACAGACCGTTAAACAAGCCGTAGCGCAAGGACTAGGTTTGATTATTTTGGCACAAGAACCTAATACCGTCGAGCCTTGGTTGAAAAGCTTAAACTTAACTGCAAGCAAAAAGCAGGAAAAAATCAATCAACTCCTACTAACATCGCAACAAATAAAGCTGGCAACCTTACCAGAGCAAATACCTTTTTCAATAGGAAATAGCCCTGATCAACAGTCCTTGATTTTGGATGGCTCATCAGCCATTGCAATACAAAAATTATATGGCAAGGGAAAAATAGTAGCCACTACCCTTTCCAACAGCTATCAATGGGGCTTAATAGGTAACCAACAAGATTACGCCCGATATTGGAGCAGCCTGCTTGAGGCCGCTGCCCGTAGTGTAACGCCAAGCTATTTATTACAACCAACAAGCAATATACCTAGAACCATGAACAAACTTAATTTTAGTTTGTCTACCCCTAGTGCCATTGCTCCATCAATTGTTAACGAAGAACAAACCTTGAGCAGCCAGCAAAACATGTTGTTCAGCAATCGTTGGCAATTTGCTTACTGGCCATTACAATCAGGATGGCATCAGCTCAACATCGATAGCCAAAAGCAAAACTTTTTTGTTTTTGCAAAAGAAAATTGGCAAGCATTGAGCTCAAATCAACGTATAGTGAAGAATATCGCTTATTCCTCATTACATCCATCCCAAAAAGACTTGCCCGAAACAGTTTTTATCCTTAAAAAAACAATATCAAAGTGGTGGTTTTTTATAGCTTTTGTATTAGCTGCTGGTTTTCTATGGTTCGAAAGCCGCCTCTACAACCGAAATTAGCTTTGAAACTAAAATGTTATACTTTGTATAGCGCAAGTGTTTATCCATTTAACTAATTTGGGTTATTAATCACCTAAACCGAACCACTTTGAAAAGAAAAGATTTCCTTTATCTATCCGGAATGGGAATGGGTGCCTTGGTACTCCCCGATCTATCTGCTTATGCAATGCCGATAGACCCCGAGCAGGCACTGGTCCGAGTAGATCCAAAAATTAAAAAAGAGCTGGCCGATGTGGCGCTGAATGCAGCCAAATCAAAAGGCGCTTCCTATGCTGATGTTCGTATTGGCAGGTATCTGAACCAATTTGTAGCCACTCGCGAAAAAAGAGTACAAGGCGTTGCCAATACCGAATCCTATGGTGTAGGAATACGTGTAATTGTGAATGGTTGTTGGGGATTTGCAGCTACCAACAAAGTTACTAAAGACGACATTGCAAAAGCTGCCGAACAAGCAGTTGCTGTGGCCAAAGCCAATGCACAAATACAAGGCGAACCTGTACAGCTAGCCCCTCAAAAAGGTTTTGGCGAAGTGAGCTGGAAAACGCCTATCGAAATTAATGCTTTTGAGGTTCCCGTAAAAGAAAAGGTAGACCTATTGTTAAACGTAAACGACATTGCGATGCAAAATGGTGCTAGCTTTGTCAACTCGGCAATTTTTGCGGTAAACGAACAAAAATATTTCGCTTCTACTGATGGTTCTTATATCGACCAAGATGTGCACCGTATTTATCCAACCTTTAACGTTACCCGTATTGACAGGGCTTCTGGTCAGTTCAAAACCCGTAATTCCTTGAGCTCGCCAATGGGTATGGGCTATGAGTACATGAACGCCCGTCCAGAAGATAAAGTTGCAGGCATTGTGACCCGTTACAAAGGTCGTTACGATATGTTGGAGGATGTAAAATCCGCTGCCAAAGTAGCTTCTGAAAAAGTAACTGCCAAATCGGTAGAACCAGGAAAATACGATCTGGTATTAGATCCGTCGCACTTATGGTTAACCATTCACGAATCCGTAGGTCACCCTACCGAACTTGACCGCGTATTGGGCTACGAAGCCAATTATGCAGGAACCAGTTTCCTTACCTTGGACAAATGGCAATCCAAAAACTTCAAATTTGGCAGCAATAAAGTGAATTTATTTGCCGATAAAACACAGGTAGGCTCATTAGGTGCCGTGGGTTATGATGATGAAGGCGTGAAATGTAAAAAATGGGATTTGATTAAAGATGGTGTACTGGTAAATTATCAGGCCATTAGAGATCAAGCACATATCATAGGGTTAAACGAGTCGCAAGGTTGCTGCTATGCCCAAGGTTGGGATGATGTACAGTTCCAAAGAATGCCAAACGTATCCCTACAAGCGGGTAAAGAAAAATTAAGCGTTGATGACATGATCAAAAACGTGGAGAAAGGCATTTACATTATTGGTGATGGTAGTTTCTCTATTGACCAACAACGCTACAATTTTCAATTTGGAGGACAGATTTTCTATGAGATCAAAAATGGAAAAATTGTAGGCATGCTTAATGATGTAGCTTATCAAGCCAATACCCAAGAGTTCTGGAATTCGTGTACCGATATCTGCGATCAAAGCGACTATCGTTTAGGTGGTTCATTTAACGATGGTAAAGGACAACCATCACAAAGCAGTGCCGTTTCGCATGGCAGTGCCACCACCCGTTTTAATGGAGTTAACGTAATTAATACAGCAAGAAAAATATAATATGGCCATATTAAGTAAAGAAGAAGCACAAGCAATTTTAAAAAAGGTACTGAGCTATGCCAAGGCCGATGCTTGTGAAGTGAGTTTAAATGGCTCTGACGGCGGTAACATCCGCTATGCCAGAAATGCCGTTTCAACCGCAGGGCAAATAGATGTAATGAGTTTAGGCGTAAGCGCCACTTTTGGTAAAAAAACAGGAACGGCAACCATTAACGAGTTTGATGATGCCTCTCTACAAAAGGTAGTAAAAAGAGCCGAAGAGTTGGCCATGTTAGCGCCTGAAAATCCAGAGTACATGCCTCCTTTGGGACCACAAACCTTTGCGGAATCATTAACCTTTAACGCCAACACCGCTGCCATGACGCCTGAAACCAGAGCCGAAATGGTAGCCAAAAGTCTTGGAGTGTCCAAAGCGGGAGGTTTAGAAGCAGCTGGTTTCTTGGAGAACAGCACCCGTTTTAATTCCATCATGAACTCCAAAGGTTTGTTTGCCTACAACAAAAGTACTAACGTCTCTTTTTCAGTTACCATGCGTAACAAACAAGGCACAGGATCAGGCTATGTAGATCAAGATTTCAATAATTTGAGCAAAATGGATACCCTTGCGCTGACCAAAATTGCTGCAAGCAAAGCCAACGGTTCTGCTGGTGCCAAAGCTATTGAGCCTGGAAAATACACTGTGATTTTAGAGCCTTTAGCGGCTAGCGATATGTTGGGCAACATGTTCAGAGGTTTTGATGCCCGTAGTGCCGACGAAGGACGTAGCTTTATGAGCAAAAAAGGCGGTGGTACCCGCTTAGGCGAACAATTGTTTTCTGAAAATGTAAACATCTATTCAGATCCGCTTAACCCTGAAATACCAGGTTCTACTTGGAGTGGCGATGGTTTACCTGTCACCAGAACACAATGGGTACAAAATGGTGTGGTAAAAAACCTATCATATTCAAGATATTGGGCTTCTCAAAAAAATGCACAACCTCTTCCTTTTAGCCGTAGTTTGGTGATGGAAGGTGGAAACCAATCGCTGGAAGACTTGATCAAGAGTACCGAGAAAGGCATTTTGGTAACCCGCTTCTGGTATATCCGTATGGTTGACCCTCAATCGTTATTACTTACAGGACTTACCCGTGATGGTACTTTCTACATTGAGAATGGTGAGATCAAATTCCCGATCAAAAACTTTAGGTTCAACGAAAGTCCAGTGATTATGCTGAATAATGTTGAAGCATTAGGAAAACCTGTACGTACTGGCAGTGGTTTGATTCCACCAATGAAGATCAGAGACTTCACCTTCTCGTCGTTATCTGACGCGATATAAAAATTAAACCGTCACTTTGAGCTTGTCGAAATGCTATCCTTCGACAAGCTCAGGATGACATCAAAAAATGTAAATTGAAAAGAAGAGACTTTTTATACCTTACAGGCATTAGCGCTGGTGCTTCAATGGCCGCTAGCCTTCCCGTATTTGGCAGGATGATTTCCGTAGAGGAAGCCCTCACTCCTGTTGATGTGGCCCTAAAAAAGCGATTAGCAGATGTAGCCTTAAATGCCGCTAAAGCAAACGGTGCCAGCTATGCCGATGTACGCATTGGACGCTACCTTAACCAAGTGATTGCCACTCGAGAAAAAAGGGTCGACAATATTGCCAATACCGAATCGTACGGCTTAGGCATTAGGGTATTGGCCAACGGCGCTTGGGGTTTTGCTGCCACCAATAACTTGGATAACGATAGTATCGCTAAAGCCGCTAAAATGGCTGCAGCCATTGCTAAAGGTAATGCAAAACTGATGGACGAGCCCGTACAATTGGCTCCACAAAAAGGTTATGGTCAGGTATCGTGGAAAACCCCTATCCAAACCAATGCTTTTGAAGTACCTATTGCCGATAAGGTAGATCTACTACTGAATGTAAACAACGAAGCCCTTAAGGGAGGTGCAAAATACATCAACAGCAACCTATTTATGGTGAACGAACAAAAGTATTTTGCTTCTACTGATGGCTCTTACATTGATCAGGACATCCACCGTATTTGGCCTACTTTTACGCTTACCAAAATAGATGCAGCGGCTGGAAAGTTTGAAACTCGTAACGCTCTAAGCGCACCAATGGGCATGGGGTTTGAGTACATGCAACCGCTAGATAGCGAAAAGATCAAAGGCGGTCCAGTAACGCTGTACAAAAAACGTTACGACATGCTGGAAGACGTAAGGGAAGCGGCTGTACACGTAGATGAAAAACTAAAAGCCAAACCTGTTGCTCCAGGCAAATACGATTTGGTGCTGGATCCTACGCACCTTTTTCTTACTATTCACGAATCTGTAGGGCACCCTACCGAACTAGACCGTGTATTGGGTTACGAGGCTAATTTTGCAGGTACCAGTTTCCTTACTTTGGATAAATGGGAAAGCAAAAAGTTCAACTTTGGCAGCAAGGAGGTAAATATTGTAGCTGATAAATTGGAAACGGGATCATTAGGTGCCGTAGGGTACGATGATGAAGGCGTGAAATGTGGTCAATGGGATATCATTAAAGATGGTATCTTGGTGAACTACCAAACCATTAGAGATCAGGCGCATATTTTGGGTTTAAAAGAATCGCAAGGTTGCTGTTATGCGGATAGCTGGGACAGTATTCAATTCCAAAGAATGCCAAACGTATCTTTGCAAGCAGGCAAAACACCTTTATCGGCTGCCGACATGGTGAAAAATGTAGAAAAAGGCATTTACATGTTTGGTAGAAACTCCTACTCTATCGACCAGCAGCGTTATAACTTCCAGTTCAGTGCACAATTGGCCTATGAAATTAAGGAGGGGAAAATTGTAGGCATGTTCAAAGATGCTGCTTACCAAGCCAACACTCAAGAGTTTTGGAACTCCTGTGTACAGCGCTGCGACCAAAGTGATTACCGCTTAGGAGGTACTTTTTCAGATGGCAAGGGCCAACCAAGCCAATCCAGCGCAGTATCCCATGGCAGTCCAACCACTCGTTTCAACGGGGTAAACGTAATTAATACAGGAAGAAAACTGGGATAAATAGTGGCTAGGGGTTAGTTGCTAGTGGTTAGTAAAAAAACACTAATCCCTGATTACTAACCACTAATCCCTAACTACTAATCCCTCGTTCCTAACCACTATTTTTAACATTTTATTTGTACATTTGTATGCTAGTAGCAGTAATTACTAAATACTAGTTACTAACCACTAAAATGGGGCTGTTCCTGGATTTGACAGGGTGGCGCTGAATATGTAAGCATGCAGTGCGTTGTACGGAGAGCACTTTAAAGAGAACGTTCAAAACAATAATTGGCGAAAATAACTACGCCTTAGCTGCCTAATTTAGAATTACGCAAGCTTTTGTCTCGCTAACTGCCGCATAGTTAGGTTAGCATCAGAGGCATCGAAATAACCATGCTAGCTTTTGTAGAGGTACGATGCAATCGCGAAATAAAGTATCTAAGGATGTTGTCAAGGTCGGTTTCCAGCCCGACGCATCTCTAAAACCGATTGGAAAATAAGCACGTAGAAAGCATAATTTATCACACAACTGGACAAGGGTTCGACTCCCTTCAGCTCCACCACAAGAGACGGCTTTGCCTAATTAAGCAAGGTCGTCTCTTTTTATATAAAACACTATAAATCAATTAATTACACAAAAAACAAATTAAGTCAAAAAAATAACTGGAGTTTGTATGGTTTAAGCTCAGAATTCAAAAAAAACACAACAAACAACTGAAAATCAACACGTTAAAATAAAAACAATTATTTTAATATGAAATAAACGATAAAACGAGTGTATGGGAGTCGAACACCTATAACGGCATCAAGAAAGCACCTTTATTGTCAATTTCGCATAATTCTCCAGAAAATCATTAACTTTTATTGCCAAATCATCATTAATAGGAATTCCTTTTTCAATTTCCACCATAAAAATCCTTGAAATAATATCGAAATCATCATCTCTAATCATATTTGCATATTTTATTTCGGTCGAAACTTTAGGAGATGAGAGGTTATAAATCAATCTGACAGAATCGTTTACGATATCTTCAATCTTTGGCTCAGAAAAAGCCACAATTCTATCAACCAACATCAAGTTCAAGAGCTTTAGTTTATCCGGCAACTCCGACTTGTCAAGCAACTTTCTAGGATACATAAAATCTAGAATGGCCTTATTTAAACTATTTTCGTTTTCTTTTATAGCACTTGTCACCCTATTCATCTCCAGTCCTATCGAGCTTATGCTTTTTTCACAATCATTTCTGATTAGTCTAAAGTCTTCAGCTTCTATTTCGCCTTTTAATAAAAGTTCATTAGCCTTGAGTATCCTCCCGATTAGCTTATCTATACTCATTGAAAACGATTTTTGAGATACCGTCTGCTCCTCAAAAAATTCCTCCCTTATACTTTTAAGCACTAATTTGTACAAATCGGCGTATGCCTTATCAGCGGTCAATTTAGCCAACTCAAGAAAAAACAAATCATTTATTTTATCCGCCCTAACACGGAATCCGCATTTAGACCTACAATGGTAATAGTAATAGTATTTTGATTTCCCCTTGGAAGCACTTCCCGTTAATTTAGCATTACATACCGGACAATATAGGAACCTACGAAATAACAAGGTTTCTTTTTTCGGACTGATAAGAGTTTTATGTTTTCTGGAATCAAGTATATCCTGCACTTTGTAAAACAAGAATTTTGATACCAATCCTTGATGAATACCATTTACCAGATACGGTTTTTCATTAACAGAACCCGGAACCGACACCTGCCCGCAGTAAAATGGATTTCTAATGATTCGCCAGAAATGACTTATACTGCACTCCATACCAAGAAGTCTTAATTTATCATAGACTGATTTTGTAATTGTAACCCCTTCAGCCAACAAACCAAAAGCATTCTTTACATAAGACGCCTCAGGTTCTTTGATTACGACATTTCTCTTTCCCGTTGTAGAAAATTGGCGTGAATACCCAAAAGGAGCATTCGAAGTCCAATGTCCCTCCTGTCTTGCTTTTTTAATACCTTGTCTGATACTTATGGATCTTCTCTCATTTTCTGCCTGCGAGCTGGCCAAATAGACGGCAAGGATTATCTTATTCTCGGGGATTGAGAAGTCCAGTTCCTGTTCTGTAGCCTGTGGCCGTATATTTAAACGCTCAAGTTGGGCAATCATATAATAAGCATCGCCTATATTCCTGCTAAACCTGTCCCATGTAGTAAATAGAATCTGGTTTGGATGAAATAATTTATTTCTTTTTATACGCACCATCATTGCAGACCATTCGGGTCTTTTGAAATTCTTCGCGGAATAGTCTTCAAATATTGTATCGAGTATTTCAATATTATGTAACTGGCAAAATTTGGTCAGTCGCTCCTTCTGGCTTCTTTGCGAATATCCTTTTATGGCCTGTTCGTCGGTACTTACCCTTATATATAATACTGCAGTGGACATGTTTCAATCCAATTTGCGTTGAATGGATTGTTTTTCATATTAGAAACCTGAGATTTCTAGAAAATTAGAAGAATAGTAGTTGCTTTATCCTTTTCTATTATCTAAGACCAAAAAGAATTAGATAGCCGACTTGTTTAGAACTATAATGTTACCAGCGGATTATAAAAACGGTTTTATATTTTATATTACTAGTTGCACTATGCTAATTTACTAATATATTTTTCTTGTGATTGGATTAGATTAAATAAACATCTTAAAACAAAGATAGCTTCTTTTTTTAGAAAGCATGTGGATTATACATCAAGGAATAAGTTATATTATTTTATAAAAATACTTGGAGATTTTCTTGCTAGACTTCTCTTAGTGCGGACAATATTGCAATATATCGCTATAAGCAGAATCCAATCATTGTTTTTCGGCCTTTTCAATTTTCCTTATCGAGGACCCTCTATCTAATTTTTATTCAATAAATTCGCTCAATAGCCAATGTAACTCATGACAAGAGAAGAATTCGATAAACAATCGCTACCAAAGTCCGATGCTAATGTCAATCTAGAAACGTTTTCCCGAAACCGATTACGAACGATGTTTGATGTCGAAGATTTTGAAATACGAGACGAACTACAGCATGATAAGGGCGTCGACTTTTTTATTGAAATCAAGCGAAATGGTAACAGCACCAACTTAAGATTTCCAATTCAACTAAAGGCCACAAACTCTTTAGCAAAGAATAAAGATGGTAGCATTTCGTATTCGATACAGATAGCAAATCTCAATTACCTTCTCAATGATGGCTTACCAGCTTTTTACATACTTTACCATAAACAAGATGATGCTTTTTATTACGAGCGCGTACAAGATGTTGAGGCCAGATTAAGAGAAAAGTATATAGATACAGCGTTACCCCAGAGTTATACATTAAGGTTTAAAAAAGTGCTTGACCGAAGTACTATTGATGGTCTACGCAGTGAAATTCTTAGCCGTGGTTATCTAAGGCGTGCCTTGAACAAAGAACTGAAACTTTCAGAAGATGGAAAAGAGCTCAAACATTCTATCGTAATTCAAAAGGACCAACATATATATAGTCCGAAAGAAAATATAAATTTCTTAGAACGCTATGGCTACATCCTACTTAATGACGGGCGCTTTTCCGAAATCTTGGATATTGAAAAAAAATGCCATCCAGCGGAAAACACTTCTGCCTCGTTTCATTTTATATGTGGAACTGCAGCTCATTATAAAGGCTTACACTATGATGCACTGAGACATTTTAAAATGGCGGATAAAGCAAGCGATCAGCTCCACGCTGAAACCAATAACATGATGCTGTACTATAGAACTCATTCAAAACTTAATTTGGGCATTATCAATAAGGATCAAAGTGCGGGCTACATGGAAGCGTTGTTAGACTCCGACTACCTAGGACTGTTCCTCAGATTGCAAAAAGCGTTTGAGACATGGTACATAAGTAGAGATAAAGCCTCTGAAAAATTAGCACGATTTCATAAAGAAGTAGATTCTGTTTTATCATCGCCCTACTGTAGCGAGAGTATAAAAACTACAGCAGAAAGCTATGTCCTGAGTGTTGAAGGGCATCGTATGAACGATCAGCTACTTGACGACCTAATAAAGCATAGGGATTCTATGGGTACCTATTCGATCAGCCCAGAAGCTATCAAAAAAAGAGAAGAGCAGGTTAGAAAATACAACCAGCATTTTGCAGAATTGAAATCCAAAGCGCAAAAGGACAGAAATCGGTTTACATATCATGCTATATGCCTGAACGGAATCAAAATTTTGTATACAAGGACATTCTACGCACATATCGTTTTAGGTATGAATACCAGTACTCTCACGGTTACTTCGACTTTATCAGCAGAAGAAAAAGAACTCCTAAAGGAACAGGCGGCTCATACAGGTCAAATCGCTTTAGCTTATGAAGAGATTGGCGTTTCCGACAACTTGATTGCTGCTTTGTCACAGCAGTATGAACTGCTACATTTTGCAGGTAATTTTGAAGGAGCTGCTTCCGTAATAAAAAATATGGAGAAACTTATATCGGATAATGAGTGGCATGGATTAGAATCTAAAATTGCATATCTCAAGAATGGCGGTACATCCCATGAACAGTTTACTGAAATGGTAATATCAAATATTTCAAAAGCTAAAAATAGGCAAAGCCAAGAGAGATTTTTACAGAATGAGATCCAGCAGATGGACATAGAAGACCAAGAAAAAGAGAAGTCGATAATTGGAGAGAAAGCCTACTTACAGATTTTTCCTTTGGGAAATTTTTGCTTTCCGAAGGAAAAGATGGAACTTATTTTTAACGCACTTAATGTTAGCGCAACCGCTAAAGAAAGGGTATTAAATGTAATGAATATTGGTGCAAGACCAATCGTCAATGCCTTTCGTAACCCAATAGTTACTGAGGGACCAGACGGAGGTTTTTCCGCTGAAAGAGTAACTGGGAGTTTGGAAAGGATACACAAGGTTCGTAAAGACCTTAGAGAATTAGGAGCTTATAAAATTTAAGATAAGTGCAGCCAAGCACTATTTTTAAACAAGTTGCAGATACCACAAACAATGTATGAATGAATTTAATATGGAAGGATCATCATCTCAAGCAGGTTTTTACTATCAAAATAATATAGCTGGACTTAAAATTATTGAATGCCTGTTTTTCAATTCGGATATACGTCAGATTAGGCTGGAAAATTATGATAAAGGCAACCATATAGACGATATCATCATTTACCGACAAGACAAAATCGATTATTACCAAATTAAATGGTCTGAAGATGAGGATAACTCATATACCTTATTCAATTTATTGACAGGTCAATCTTCCAAGAAGTCAATATTCAAACAATTAGCCGAAGGATACCTAAGCGCAAAACAAAATAGTGATAATTTCTCCATAACTCTCTTTACCACTAAAAAGGAAAGTAGTCAAAAACGGCCAAGTGAAGGCATAAACCATAGTCTTTCAGAAATAAGGACAAATGTCTTTGAACTGTTAAAATGTTCCGATATAAGATATGACGCTTTGCCAAATTATATCGCTTACAAAGAAACGATAGAAAAAATCAGACAGGAATGCTGTTTAGACGAAGATGAGTTTAATCAATTTGTTAAAAATCTGGAGTTTAAATTTAGACAGGAGCCAACTGAACAAATTCAGCAAGCACTAAAGTTTAAATTAGAAACGCTTGGTATTGAAACAAGTTTATTTGAGAAACTCCTAAATGGCATTGTAAAATGGAGTATTTCAGGGGAAAGTATTACAAAGGATGTTGTATTAAAAGAGCTTGGAGTAACAGATCGGTTTGAAGATAAGCTATCTCACTATTTCAAAGTCATTGACGAGGAATATTATGTTCCAAATCATTCTTTTTTCGAGCAGCTTGAAAAAGGGCTAACGGAGTTGCAAGGGGGATATATTTTTATTGAAGGTCTTCCTGGAATTGGCAAATCTACTGCACTTACTAAATTTAAAGAACGGAACCGCAATACCACACTGGCCTATTACTGCTTTATTCCTGATATCAGGAACGATTTTGGAGAGTTTAGACATCAATCCTACTATTTTCTAAAGTCCTTATGTATAACTATCGAGAAAAATTTTCCAGAGGTTGATTTACCCAGCAAATATTCTGAGCAATACGAGGAAAAACTTCATTCCTATATTGAAGCACTCAGTAGACTGAAAAGGAAAATCATCTTTATTGTTGATGGCTTAGATCATGTGCATCGGGATACAACACTTGGAGAAAAATCCCTGCTCAACAATATCAAGGGCAATTTGCCAGAAAATATTTACTTCATATTAAGTTCTCAATATGAAGCAGTTTTATCTCCCTCTGTCAAAAATCAAATAGACGCCGATCCTCGAAGACATATTAAAGTCTCACCGTTTACTCAGTCTGAAGTAAAACAATATCTGGAAAACAAGGGTATTAATGTAAATAATACATTGGACAAGATTGAAAGGATATCCGGTAGTATCCCCATTTATCTCCACTATATTTCTGAACTTCTCATCAAAGTGGATGAAAGAGACTACGAAAAAGTACTACAGGATTTTCCGAACCTTGTTAACGGAAAGATTAACTCGTATCACGAATATTTGTTCCAAAAGATAGAGCATGATACCTTCTCAAAATGGGTTTTGGCAGTATTGGCATATAGAAAGGAAAATACATCCATTGAAGTCATTCAGAAGATATTAGGTTTGGTAGGAGAAAGCAAAAATCTTATTGAAATTGAGGAAGTGATCAATGAATTTACTCATTTGTTACGACAAATTGATGGAAGGTCTTATTCCATATTCCATAATAGCTTTCGTGAATTTATCCTGTCAAAAACTGAAGATTTAAAGAACACGTTTAACAAAGCGTTGGTTGAATTCTATGAGCAAAACCCATTTACAGATGAAGCATACAGGAATTATTTTTCCCACCTGTATGAGCTGGCAGAATATAGAAAGATCATCTCACTCACAACATTAGAGTGGATGAAAGCTGCCTGGTGCAATTACCGGTCACTTGAAGAAATTAAAGAAAATTTAGCCATTGCATTAAAAGCTACCATTGAAGAAACTTCTCTTTCTGAATTCATCAGGATATCTTTTTTAAAAACCCAATTTGATCGGGCCAGCTGGAATTTAGAAAACTCAGAAATTGACTTTCCAACCCTGCTATTGGACGCAGGGGAAACGGCTAATAGCTTGCGGAACGTATGGGATGGCGATTTCGTCCTGACAAACAAAGAGTACTTCTGTTATTATGTAGGTGAATATTATCAAAAAACAAGAATCTTATTACCGCATAATATAATTAAACAAGGGCTTTCCAAAGCACTAAAAAAGCAAGATAGTGATGGTATTACTCAAGTATTAAAAGCTGAAGCATTGATAGATGATGATGATGATATTGTATCGCTGTTAAAAGAAATAGACGATATCAAGTGGCAGACATCAAATAAACATAACAGGAGTTTTCTCAAAAAAAGTCATACAGAGGATGAAAATATACGTATCAACTTAAAGATTAAATCCAAAGTCATTGACTACCTGGTCAAGTGTAAGCTGCACCAGAAATTATCTCAGTTATCAAAAGCATATAAAGATGACCAGAAATTATTTCCAAAAGTTCAAATAGCATTAATCGAACTATTATTACCCATACCGACAGAAAAAGCAGCCGCAGTTAAGATAATTAGAGGAATTGATTTTTCTGATGTTTCAGACAAGGTATATTTTAAATTAATTACTTTTTGTTCTGATTTTTTAAGTGATGAAGAAATCAGAGAAGTATTCCCCAATAAACCCATTACCGAACCTGAACTGTTTGAAAAAGTGGTGGATAAAGAGGGAATGAGTTATGACTTGCGAAAGGAAATTCTCAACTTGTATAATGATTTGAAACCTATCTGGATTTTTCAACCGGCTTTAGTACAAACATTAACCTTAAAAGTATCCTATTTATCAAGCCCGGCAGAGGATATTTATAATTCGATTTTTACCTTATCTGATTTATGGCATAAGTGCAGAACAAGCAATTTAAATGAAAGTGAAATTATAAATCAGCTCAAGGAAAGTATTGATAGTCTTTACATCAAACGGAAGCAGGAATTTAGAATCCGAGCACACGGTCTCTTTGATATGGATACAGATAGTACGTTTATTGCAAACAGCATCAAACATCTATTTAAGAATATTTTCAGCCTAGCCGCAAGATTGTTGTCCGAAGAAAATCTTGAAACATTAGTGGACTATTGGATTAATCTCGATAAAAGTGGAGATGGTTTTAGGCATTATTCAGTTGGACTGGTCATGGCAAATGAAATATACAATAGCAGGTATAAATACCTTTCTCAATTGATCCACAAAATCATTACACATGCTGAGGAAACTGCAAGATTAGAGCAGGATACAGTTACACTAACTTCTTATTTGGGAGAAGTGGCTAAAATCTATGGGATGGGTGGTTTTAGAGAAGATTTTCGAAAAATATATAATCAACTTATAGAAATCTCATTTGGTGTTGGCCATCGAAAAGATTATCAAGCATCTGACATCATTGAACCATTGGAGTTAATCCATAAAATTGACCCTAATCATACTTTAAAAAGGCTATCAGAAGTTTTTCATATTCAGGATCGATTAAATGATGCCGGCAATGGGCGTATGCGACATATTTGTTTGTCTAACTTGATCGCTTTTACTGCCAATGAATATCCTGAATTAGCCTTTCGGTTAATGGAACTTGAAGAACCGCATATTGCAAGAGATGAAGCAATAGATATAATAATCGATCCGTTGATAGAAAATTGCGGAAAGGATGATTTGGAATTGTATTTGTCCATTATAAAAACTTTGCCTCGTTGGAAAAATGGAGGAACGAGCGAAGCTCATTTTATAAGTCTTGCAAAAAAAATATTAACAAGAGCTATCTATTTTAATAACGACAAAGTCATCAAAGGAGTTTTAGGTGTGGTAAAGTTCAATACCTTGGTTGAACTGGAAGACGAAAAGGAATTAAGTAAGTTTTCCGAAATATTTATAGAACGAGGGATTGATTATACTATTTATTCCCTACCAAATCCTAAAACAATTAATGATGACAAAGTAACTACTGAAATTCCTGAACAACGAAATAGCCAAAAAGAAAAATTCGTCATCAATCACCAAAAGTTGCAATTCAACGAGTTGGTAGAACTTTTTGGCAATAACTATGAGGCGTTTGAAAAGTACATACAATCTCGGTTGAATATTTATACCCAAAACAGGCGAAATCAATTACTTAGAAAAGAGTATCATTCGGCAAAAACATTATTTGAACGTTTTTACAATGAAACGTCTTCCGAAAACAAGCTGATTATTGAAAGAATGCGGTATAGAATTATCAGAGAATTTATTAATTTAAAAAGTAATATAGCACATTTTAACGCTACAGCTCTGTTAAAGCTAAAGGATTTCGAAACACTTTTCAGGGAATTTATTGAGAAGATTGATAACCTGTTATCCAACAATGCCTTTACAGTTTATGTCCATGAAAAATTAGATGTAGAACAATGGTTTGAAAACATCCAACGAGAGCTGAATTGGAATGGTGGTCACTTTTTTTCTCTGATACTATCAGACAAGGAGGTCATACAACTGATTGAGCAAAGCTCAATATTTGACATAAAAAAATTGCTTGATTTCGTCGAAAAATGGACAAGACATAAAACCCGCTCAGCATCTCTATTAAAAATAGCGAATAGATTAATCGCTATTGATCTGAACAAAGCCAAGGAAGTAGTTTCGTTAGCAACTTCCCAATATGAATTTGACAGTGTATTATTTCAAAGAGACAACGACCCAGATAAATTAGATTTTGACATCTTCAAAACTATATTGGAGGCGGACAAAGAGTTTGGTAAAAAAATCCTTCTAAACGGCTATTATGCGCAAAAAGGAAACTACAACGGGGAGCTAACTAACTCGTTGGACAAGCTATTAAAATATCAAGCATACTTTGATGATGAAGCGGTCAAGGCATATTACGAAGCAAACTTGTTGTATAACAGAGAACTTGCTTTAGGTCTTCCTGACAAAGAAAACCGATATGAGTTTATTTCTGAGCATGTCGAAAGATACACGTTTTCTGAAGTCGTTATAAAGCATCTGGTTTGGCTTTTCAATTATCCTGCTGTAAAAATAAGAGGGCTCACTTTGCAGTCGGTTTTTGATTTAATCAAGGAAAATTCTAACTATATTAAAAGTTTCATTCATTTTGGTATCGAAAATGGGAACGATAATGAAATTGAATATAGTTTAGTCGTTCTTCAAGCAATTGCTCTGGAAAATCCAATACAACTTGTACCATTTAAGAAGGAATTGATAGATCTGCTGAAGTATGAGCATTTCAATATATTAGAAGCAACAAAGGAATTACTTCTCTTAATCAATCAAGCCAATGCTTCTTTTTTGACGACGACTGAAATAACAGGATTACAATCTGTAAATACTGCCAGCCCAATCATTTTTGTCGATAATAACCTAATGAAGTCACAAAAGACTGGAAAGTTCATTTATTCTTCGTTTCAGTATAATTTGATCTATGAGCTAAATGAAAATGAGACGAATAAGTCAATTTTTGATAGTGTCTATGCAGATATCGTTTCTAAAGGTTGGGCAAATTATGATGTTGAAAAAGAGGGAGCAGTTCATCAAAGATATAATATCAATACCAACTTTGATACAATTGAAATCCAATCGCCTTATTATGATGAGGTCAAAAGCAGTTTGAACAAAATTTTTCATTTAAAAATTAGAAGAAATTGTTTTGAAATCTCTTTCGTTGAAAAAATCAAGAGAGAATTTAGGATTTATGATCCATCTAAACTCATTTATCCCGTTGTAAGTCGTCCTAGCTACATTAATTGGATACCTGAAAAAATTTCTAAAGATGATTTTTTAGCTTTTAGTGACTTTGAATCACTTACTAAAGAGTTTATTCATCGGGAAGAAGAATACATTACGCTGGTAGAATATGGAAGCCAGCGTATACATAGATACAAAGAACTTAGTGGAACATGTTATTTTGAAATCAAAGCCTTCTTAAAAACCAAGGACTTTGATTTGACCAAATTAGATCCAATGCCTTTTATCCAACTGGAAAACCAATATGCTTATGAGCTGCCTTTAGTGGGATATTTCACATCTTCTTTTCCTTTGAAGGAAGTAAAACCACTTGTTCAAATATCGTATAACGCTTTTAGAGGGGAGCAAAATTTGGCAAGCGCAAATTTATTTACAGATACTTTTGGGGACTTAAACATACATAAGAAGAACCTTCTAGAAATTTTTACTGATCAGAAAGATTATCCCCTTAAAGCAATAAGTTGGATTAATTCTTATGCATCAGGTCCTAGCTGGAGGAGATACAAGCCATCGTCCGAAGGGTTTACTTTTAAAATAAGGAAGGATATTTTATTGCATTATTTGGAAAAAAATGATTTGGTTTTGTGTTATAGTGTAAAACTGAAACGCACAACAGATGATGATAGAATTGAGAAATATATGAAATGGCGTAAGTTAGATAAGAACTTCGTAGCTAATTTATAACAACACAGATTTGAAATTGCTAACAAATTACCACAAAAGCCAATACCTTCAGAACCATAGGCCAAGACGTAACATACTGAGAATTCCTCCAGGCTCTTACCTAAATTTCACTTATTCAAATCTGATGTAAGATTTTTAAAAATACGTTAGATGTTTAAAACAGCTCTCGTAACCGCTATTGTATTCCACATTCATAGCAACATATAAATATTGGAAGGGCATTAAGATATTTTAAGCTGTCCACAGTAACGTTTTTTTTCACTAAGTTAGCTATATAAATAAAACGGCTCACAGACTAACCCCCTATCAAGGCTTCGCTCTAATCGTAACTATCATAAATAATAAAAGAAAAAATACTGCACATAATAACGTGTCTTAACTTTTTGAGACCAGTTTTTTTTACCTTTTAATATGTAAGATTAGAGAAAAAGATAGAATAGATGCCGATAAGAATCTGAATAATTAAAAAATATTTTATGTTACAAAGCTACTTAAATGCTAATCTCCTTTCATTAACAGATGATGGAGATTTTAAAAAATTAAAAAAGTCAGCCGACGACATCGTTAAAAAGTTGGCTAAAAGTAAGGCTAAAATAGTGTCGTATACACTTTCAGCAATTGACCCTGACATATCCGTTGACAATGCTGATATAATGGAAGTTAAGGAAATTATAATAAAAAATTGGAGCACTTTTGCGACCAATGCCAAAGACACTCCCCTAACCTATATCAGAGCGGTTATGTTGGAAGCTCTAAACAGTCTAAGTACTGATATTAACCATTCGCTAGTTATTTGGTTTGCGAGTAGAAACATTGTCCAGTATCATAAGCTCAGTGGGAAAGAAAAGGTAATATTATTGGAATTCCTTACAAAATTGGGTAATGATATTAATCAAAAAGCTAACAAAGAATGGGCACTATCAAACAATGATCCCTTGTCAAAAATTAGTTGCGAACTCAAAGAAATATCAGCTTATGGTATTAATAAGGAAATGCTTCAAAAATATTTAGAAGACGCTTCCGGTCCCCAAAATGAACATGGTGAAAGTAACTTTGATTCTCCTAATCCAAATTGGCCAAATGCAGCTCATAATTGGTCTTATCAATTTGCTCCTAGAGCTGCCAAAGGATTTAAAACTGCAATTGACCCCTCTCTAAAAGCCATTGCTACGGTGGTAAATGAGAATAAAAATATAATACAAAACAGCTTACACAAAATATTAGAACAAGTACAGAAGGAAGTTTCGAATAGAAATAAATCATTACAGCTAAGATCAGAACTGTTGTGGTGGAAAGAGGCAAAATATTCATCATCAGCAGATAAAAGCTATAATGAATTGGATGGAAATATCCTGGGAATTGTATTAGCTCATGATTATTCGTGTTTCATACCTGAAATTTATCCGAAAAGTGTTGATTATTTTTTCAAAGCAACTTATAAAGGACTAAAAGGAGATGCAGAGGAAGAATTGATTCTTGAAGATTTCCTCACAACTATTATGAAACATGCAGAAGAACTTAAATCGATTTTTCAAGAAGGTGATGTGTTAATTTGCAAGTCAACATTAATGGACTTTATTAAAGGCTTGTTGTGGAATAAAACCAATTTACCTCAATTTGAAGAATTGGTAGGCATACCATTAGATATCAAACTATCTTCAAATGAATTGATGGTATGGTTGTTTCACGATATTCAATTAGTGAAAATTCTAAATATGAAGTAGTATGACTGGAAAGTGTTCAAATCCTGATTGTGTTGCACCAATTAATTGTCACGAAGGAAAAGAAAATCACATGGAATGTGAGTTTTGGACAAACTCAGATTTACCTCAGGTAAAAGATAAGCCTATTCAAAAAAAAGAAAGAAAGTCTGACTTGCCATGGACAGGAGATGCTTTTACAATGGAAGAACTGTCAAAGGTGACTTATAGAAATACACCTGTAATTATAGGTATTGTAGGGAAAGTAGACGCCGGAAAAACAACCTATCTTGCTATGCTTTTCACATTACTCCTTAGAGGTACAAAACTTAAGGAATTTGACTTTTGCGGCACCAAGACAATTAATGCTTGGGACAGTTTATATCAAAAATTAAAAATTCAACAAGAAGGTGTCGTGTTTCCTGAACCAACTCCTGCGCAATATATTCGTCTGTTGCACTTAGCATTACGAAATAAGACAAAAAGGTTAAAGGACATTTTTATATCTGATGCTTCTGGCGAAGTATTTTCGATTTGGTCAAAAAACAGGAATGATACAAATGCACAAAATGCAAGATGGATTTATGAGCATTCTAATGCTTTTATTCTCTTTATTGATTGTGAAGATTTGATTAGCAGAAAGGCACTGGCGAGGGACGAGATAATTGATATGGCACAAATGCTAAAACATGATTTAAAAGACAGACCAGTGGTTGCAGTTTGGTCCAAAAGTGATAAAAAAGATGAAGTGCATCCTAGAATTAAGGAAAAATTACAAGAAGCCTTAAACGAAGCATTCGAAAATTATAAAGAAATAGATATAAGTAATTTTTCTGCAGATGACCCTGATGATTTGGTTCATAAAAATAACATAGCTGTATTGGATTGGATACTTTCCAACCTTTTTATTGTAAAAAAATCTATAATTCCAATTGAAAATGATAAAGCAGAGGATGATATTTTCTTAAATTATAAAAGTGTCTAAATGGGAACATCTATATTACTTATTGGTAAACCACATTCATCTAAGACTGTTTTCTTATCGCAGTTTTATTCAAAATTGCTAAAAAACAAAGGGAAACTTAAACTCTATAAACCAGTAGATGACTTATCTCCTATTTCTGGTGCAAAGGAGGCTTTGGCATTAGGAGATGAACCTCAAACAACTCCATCAGAAAAAAGTGTGAAATTTTACTTACCTATTCAGGTAGCAGAAAAACAAGTTGATTTAAAATGTCCTGAATATGGAGGAGAACAAATTTCAAATATTGTTGAAAATAGAGAATTAAATAAAGAATGGACATCTTCTATAAAGGAAAGTGATAATTGGATTCTGTTTATCAGATTAAATAATGTGAACAAAGCTTTAGATATCAGTGATATTACTTTTTCAGTGCAGCATCAAAAAAGCCCGAAAGAATTAATATCTGAAACCGAATATAAAATATCAGACCAAAGCTTTTTTATTGAATTGTTACAAATCCTGTTACATGCTAAAGGAACAGATTATCATAGGCTAAACAATAGACCTAAACTTACTATTGCCTTAACCTGCTGGGATGAAATGAATACAGAAGAAAAGCCTTATGATGTATTGAAGTCAAAATTGCCACTTCTATTAAATTTCCTGGAATCTAACTGGGAAGAAAGTTGTCTAAATATAGTTGGTCTTTCTGCTCAGGGATTTTCGCTCACATTGCCAGAAAACAAAGAAAAATATCAGATTGAGGGACCTGAAGAATTTGGGTATTTAGTATTGCCTGATGGCACCCAAACAAACGACATTACAGAGCTAATAGAACAAGCATTATTGTGAACATAATAATACATCAATCAATTTGCGGAGAGGTAGATAAAGGATGGGGATTAATAAGAACCACCTTGTCAGATTTTAATATTGCTAAGGATATAGCCTTTAAGACAGACTTACAGGAACAAACCAGCGGAATCAATTGGAGTCCGGCCATTCGTGGGTTTTCTGAAGGGGACTATTTTCTGATTATGAAAACCTTTGAAGATACATCGCCTGAAGTAAGACGAGGTAGAAAGTTTTCACATGTTCTCATGGTGCAAAAAAAAGAAATAGCTGAAATAGTCAACATAGAGCAAATCATAAATTTATTACCAAAAGAAATAAACAAGGATGCTATTCTGGAGCCAATTACAATAGAAATATCCACGAGTAATACCAACAATATACCTGATACGATTCAGGATAGATTTAATAAACTAATTCATGGTTATATTAACATAACAAGCTACAATAATACATTAATCTGGATTGGACAAGAAAATTTTGACATAGCAGTCATACAGCTATGGAAACGATTGATGCACGGAGAACGACAAAATTTTCAGTTTGGAATAGCATTTAACAATGACAATAAGGTAGCCCCCGGAATAAATTTGATGGCTACACCGGAAAGTGTTAAAAGTAAATTCATTAAATCAGACTTTTTTGTTATTGAACAGAATGATAGCCATCAACCTACCGAACTATTAGAACAAGTATTGATTGGTCATGAATCTGTTCAGGAACGCATCCGTAATTTCGAAGAATCAATTGAATCAAAGCCTCTTTCGAGAGATGATATTGGTATAATTGCGAGAGGTATTGATACGTTTGAACAAGTGGATGGCACAAAAGATTTTAAAAAGCTAAATACTCTTTCTCATATTGTGGCGCAATATGCCCCTACTGAAAAGCAAGGTGCGGGATTTAAGAAGCAGCTATTGAATAGAATTGTTCAATTAGCGGAATCTGCAAGTTTTTCTGATTTAATTGTATTAAGAAATTTCAAGACAGAGAGTTTCCATCACTCAAAAGAAGACCTATCAGCAGTATTAATAGATTGGATGAAGAAGTATATTTTATCGGTTGAAAAAAAATCTGTTGAATATGCCTTATTTTTTGAACAAATAAAATTTGATAATCAAAACTGGTGGGACATAGTAATAACACAGAAACTGGAATCTTATTTAGGGACTATTCAAGCTTCCAAAATAACTGTTATATATGCCTGGCTAACAGCGTCTGCCAATATACTATCCAAGGTTAATTATTTAATTGATAAATCGGAAAACTCGGAAATACATTTTGTTGAAAAATTACCTAAGAAAACTTCTAAGGAACTTATTAAAGAATTGAAAGAGTTTTCAATTAGCAATAAATGGTTTATGTTATATGCCCATTTACTTAATATAGACTTTGAATTAGATACTGCCTTAACGGAATTAGTTAAGATTGATACGGATGAGAACTATTTTAAGGGTATTGAAGTTATAATAGCCGGAAAAGATGAAAAATCAATTATTGATTATGCCGTTAAGAGCGGTGAGCCAAGAATAATTAAAATTGCCGGAAAATATTGTCATAAGGCACCTAAACATCTGAAAAGAATGGATGTTTTAAACAGTAATTGGCAGTTAATTTGGATGGAGGCTATTCAAAATGGGAATCAGGTAGAAGACGGTCTGAATGAGCCTGAAAAAGAAATATATAAATTATTTGACCATATTATTGATGGTAATGTAGTTTCTGAAAAACTTATTGATAAAATTTCTTCCTCCGAATTTGGAAACCTACTTGTGTATCCGAACAGGGTTAACTTATGGGATAATCTTCCGGCAACTGCTAAAGGTAATTTTTTAATTAAAACTTCTACTGCTCTGCTTGAAAAGCTTAGTAAGAATCCAAATACTGAGATACAAAATGATACCGTTTTAATAGATTTTATAAGCAGAAAAGGGATTAATGATTTCTTGTATTTCAATAGAAATAATATCAAATCTGTAATTCCAGTCTTTGAAAAATTCCCTCAACTAAGCGACAATAATCTTTGGGATTATCTGAATAATTTTTCAGGGTCAATAAATGCGGTTGAAGCAAAGCAATTAGGGAAACTTATATTATTACGAAGATTTTATGGTTCGACTAATGTAGTCTATCATAAATCCTCTAAACTTAATAATTGGAAATTTGCATTGGCTGAGTGCTACCATCTCTTGGACTTTTTGACAAGAGGAGTGTTAGCTTTCTCAGGGATTTTATCTTCAGTTAGTATCCCAACAGATGAATGGTGGCAAAGTACAGAAGAATTAATTACTGAGTTATATCCTAATGGAACTTCATTAACAACTATTTGGAAAAAATCCGGAGGAAAAGAATCCGAATTGCTTACGAAAGGAACCGCAAGTGAAATGTGGAGTGATGCACTACATAAATTACGTAAGGGGCAATTCAAGGAGATAACAATGAACAGTTTACTTAAAGAGGTAAAGAAACAATATGGCGAAAACCAGAAGTTCAAAATCATATATGATTTGCGTAAGAACTTTATAAAGACATAACCAATCATGAGTTTGAAAGAATTATACAAAGGAGCCAAATTAATTGAAACAATAGAGAATTATAGTTTAGCGGAAGAGATAGAATCTCTTAATGACGAGATCTCAATTAATGAAAATTTGTGGTTCTCAAATGATGAAGAGTTTTGGAGCAATGTAATTGCTAATCCTACTAAATATTGGAATCAGAAAATAAATTTATACTATTTTGTGGTTTCAGATTGGGTTGCACGAGTTCCAGGACTTTATTGGGCTCCATCATCGGAACTAATCAGACAACATAAAGAAGAAGATGTTGCTTTACAAAGTAAGCAATGGATAGAGTTTAATCCTCCGGGAAAATCAAAAAAAGTAATGGGAGGTGTAGGTACATTATTACTCCCACCCACTGACGAAGGAAAAGTATTATTATCCATTAGTGCTGGCTGTAATGCATCTACCGGAATTCCTTTATTATGCTTCCCTGAAGTTTATGAGCAATTGAAAATTAAACAAGAAGATTGCGTTATTATTAAAGGCGCTAAATGGCAACCAATGGATATGCATTGGGCTTCAAAATTTGCTTCAACAAAAGATATCCCGAGAGGATATTTAGTAATCGACTCTGTTGATAAAATTCAGATATTGGAAAGAAACTATCCTGTTGCCTACCACCCTTTTACTTTAATGGAATATGAATATCAAGATAGTCTTTTCTATGATTTTGTATATGTAACAGCAGATAGTAAAGTAAAAAATGTCGATACAGAAATAGAACTTTTTTTTAAAGAATATGCAAAGAAAGAAGGTCGAAATGGTGAATATCTTTTAAATCCCAATATAGTAAATCCTATTTTTCCATCTCGTTACTTATCTCCAACAGAATTAACGCAACCGTCTGAAAAGGCTAAACTTAACTTATTATATGAGAGGATTCGTGGAGCATATTTCAAGGAGCAATCAATAGAGCAGTTAATGATAAAACTTCCACAATTTTACCAATCCAGCGCCTCTATTAAAACGCTAACAAAAAATATCGGATTAAATATTTCTTTATTAGAAGACGGGTCCGCAGTCAATATGTCTTCTCAACTCATAGATTTATGTGTCAGAAAAGGAATAGTAGAAAATCTTATTGATAGAATAATAGTAGAATATCCACAAATTTTTAATTAACCATGGCTTGGACAAAAAAACTTACGCAACTAAATGATGTTTTAAGTGACTTAGTTCCTAATAAGGACGGAATTACAAAGTATGTAAAAGCATCTGGTTTGAAGCCACAGTATATTGACACCAGTGGTAATGCTATGGATGTCTGGAGTAATGTGCTAAGCGAGGCAGACAATAATAATAAAATTGATGAATTAATAAAGTCTGTATTGAATACCTATCCTGATAATCCATTTTTAAAATCAGCTTTAGCAAAAAAAGAAATTGATTATTCGTTAAGTCCTGACATTGATGTAGTTTCAAAATGGCAAGAAGTTTCTAAAGAAACACTCGAAGTTTTGACAATGGGTCGCAGCACTTTGCTTCCAGTTAATTTTTTAGCAAAAGGAGTTCAGAAAAGTAAAGCTGTTGGTAAAGTAGAAATTAAAGTGGGGAGTAATCGTTTTGATGTTGGTACCGGATTTTTGTTTAAGGTAAAGGGAATTAACGATTTATTTTTCATAACAAATTATCATGTTATCAATGACAAAAAACGTATAGAAAAAACTAAGGTAATTTTTGACTATGAATTAGATATAGATGGGAATAGTATTATATCCAAAAGTTTTCAAATTGATGAAACTGGACCTTGGTATTGCTCTCCAGTAAATGAGTATGACGCAACTATTTGCAAACTCATTGATAAAGAAAATGAATTAGACTTATACGGATATATAGAACTTAAAGATATTGAAGTAACACAAAATGATTTTGTAAATATTATCCAGCATCCGGGGGGAGAAATGAAGCAAATTTCACTTTACCATAATATCGTGACACATACTAATGATAGAGTTGTTCAATATTTGACGGATACGCTCAAAGGTTCTTCAGGCTCTCCCGTATTTAATTCAGATTGGGAAGTGGTGGCTTTACATCATAGTGGTGGTGGAAATAAAGCGGAAGAACCAACGCTTCCTGAAGGAATCAAATCACGTAATGAAGGTATTTTTATTAACAAAATTATCCAGTTTGTAAAAGAAAACCATAAAAACTGAATTTATGATAAGTGAGAAATTGTTTCAAGGATATGATGAAAAATTCATACCGAACCAAACCGTATCGTTACCAAAGCTAAACCAAGAACAACTTGATGACCTGGTATCGGATGATGAGGGCAATAAAATTATAAAATATATCAATTATAGTTTACAGCAATCTGCATTTTACAAGTTTCCATTCTATACGGCAACAAATATTGATGGTATTCAATTTAAAAAAGTTCCAAGAAAGGATAATTGGCGTAAGGATACAAGAATATCTAAAGAATTCCAATTTGGTAAGGAGCTCTACGGTGCTCCAAAGAGTGATTTTGATAAAGGTCATATGACCAAGCGAGAAGATGTTCAATGGGGAGAAACAATTGGTATAGCCTTAAACGCTGCCAATTCTACATTTTATTATACTAATGCAGTCCCACAACATAAAGATTTAAATAGAGATATCTGGCGAAGTTTAGAGGATTATATACTCCACACAGAAACCAAGCAAAATGAATTGCGTGTTTGTGTTTTTACAGGTCCAGTCTTGTTGAGCTCTAATCCATATTTTGTAACACCTATAGATGGTAAGCAAATACAAATCCCCTCTTTATTTTGGAAAGTTGTTGTCTTTCAAAAAGAAGATGGGAAACTTTATAGAGTTGGATTTATGATGAGTCAAAATAAACTGCTTCAGGAAAATAATATTATTGAAGAACTAGAATCAGATGACCAGCTTTTTATGCAATTTAAGGATGCTGATACTTATCAGGTAAACGTATCTCTTATCGAAGAACTGACAGGTTTAGAAATTCCTAAAGCAATTGATTCTTATACAGACACAAGAAATACAAAATTAATTTTAAAAGAAATTGATATTGATCCTGATTTAGAGAGTGATTCATTAGAGTATGAACTCGGTTTTACTATTGATAATATACATTTATAAAAAATTACAAGTGTGTATAAAAAAGAATTAGGATTAAGGTTGAGTTGCTACCTTATTTAACATAAAAAATTATAGCAAATTCTTCATAACAGCACTTTTGAAGCTGCTACCTAATTTACCACAAAAAGTAAAGGCAATAATCTTCTAAATTGACACATCAATCTAACAGCTAACATAATAAAGGACTATAAAAATCAACGGCGTAGTCCTTTTCTTCTTTTAGGTTTGGGCTCATCAACCAACTTTTTTTCAGACATGTTTAAAGTCTTTATACTCGCTCTTACTAAACTTTGTTGTACAGAATTTTCATCATTATTTTTTAGCCGTTCAAAGAAGGATAAAAGAACTGTAAGGGGTTCGCAGGAACTCCCATCCATTCCACAAAAAAATCCTCATCAACTTGATGGGGATTTTTTGTTGTTAAAAAGTTGATATTGGTTAATAATAATACCAATCAAAGGAAAATCCATTTATTTTCCTCTCCTTCTTTTTGCTACTTATTACCATGATCGGAGGTAACTCCAACAAAAAAAGACTAATCTACTTTAATAGAATATCCAGACTCACTAAAACCGAATTAGTCGCCATATGAAAAACTAAGGGATATATAAACCCGAATTTAATACGAATGTATCCCATCACCAAACCGCTGAACAGTTGTGGTAGAGTAAGAATGGGAGTGAGTAAAATATTAACTGGCGTCAGTTCAAAATTAAAAACATGGAGCCATGCGAATATGATCACAGACAGATAATAAATGACAGAAAATTTTTGTGTCCAAGTATTCCTAAAATACTCGAGAAGTCGCTTGTTACGTAATATTATAAAGCAAACAGTCCCTATGAAGATACCCGTGGCAATTCTCACATAAAAGGTGTCATCAAGCATGGTTAAACGGGTTCCATAAACAAATTTTGTACATACGTAATAGCCTAAGCAAAACGCCGACAATGCAAGGTATATAGGTTTAAACTTTAACGATAGACGGAAAAATATTTCCTCGTAACAGGGTAACAGCATTCCTCCGACAATCAGGTACAATAATGGTTCAAAGCGTTCAGATAATGATTGGTCCGTAAGATTCTTTGGCTCATAAAAAAGGCCAATTAGTCCCGCTACAAGAACAGAAAAGGCAAACTTTAAGATAAAGAGAATGATAGACGTTGATAGCTTCTGATTAAAGGAAGCATCACTATGGGATGGCATTTTAGGTGAAATAACAAATGAAGCAAAATCCTTAATTGACTGTTTTATAAAAGCGAATTTAAATAGCATCATCATATTGATTTATTAGGAAGTCAAAATAAATGCTTCTTTTTGGCTTTCACAATCCACTCGTCACTACATTCGGTCCACTCGTCAATAATTATGAATGTCGTTTCACCAATTCATGAAATTTGTTTCACATTTTTAAAATAACCAACACATACAATGAAAGCAATATTCATTCACCTACTTTTGTTAGGATACAATAAAAAAGAAATGCACCAGAAACAGATCAATATGACGAATCAACCACAAAATATGTTCTTGATGATAATAGTTATAGAAATAAAATGCTTGCTCAACTAATTAAAAATCCAAGAAAAATCTTACTAATAGATGCAATAGGTGCATTTATTACCGCTTCTATACTTTTTATCGTCGCTAAAAAATATCAAGTCTATTTCGGGCTACCCCAATTAACATTAACTTTTCTATCGTACACCGCCCTAGTTATTTTTAGCTATTCTTTAGGTTCTTTTCTATTTATAAAGAAGATTTCAAAAACAATCATGCAATTGCTCATGACTATAAACTTGCTTTACTGTGGGCTCACTTTTGGTTTAGTAATTTACCTATATTCAGAAATAACCTTTTTTGGAATAACCTATTTCGTAGCTGAAATAGTTATTATTCTGCTTTTGGTTACCATTGAACGTATTGTTACAAAAACTATCCATCAAAATTCGAAAAAGAAATAGCTAACGCTTTTTCAGAGAATTTTCACAACATCAGGAAGAGACATTTTGCTCTTGGAAATTTGACAATAGCAGAACTTCAAAATCAATATACTGTATTGCGATATGAGAAAAATAGACAATAAAAAAGCAGGCTTTTAGCCTGCTTTTTTATCACCACTGGAAAAACTTAAACTGGTCTATTTAAGTCTATTTACATGTTCAAATAAATCTGTCACTACGTATTGTAAAGAATTTGGGGTTACTTCTCGGAAGTACGGAATTAAATCTAAAGTGGTAGCATACCGATTTGGCTTTTTGGGATTATTAAAAGAACTCCAGTCATTTAGGAAATTATGTAAAGCCTTGTTCACATTTTTCTCTCCAATACGTTCCTGTAATTCATACATATTAAGCGCACCTTTGTTATAATAAATATGACTTTCATTTTCAACCAAAGCTAGTGGCAGTTCTTTCTTTTTTGACTTTAATCTCTCTTCTTGGTACTTATCTTTCTGGAGCTTTAGAAATTGCTGAACTTTTTTGGCTGGGTATCTTTCCTTAAACACCATCATTGCTGAATATTGTGCCAATGTTTCCAAAATCATCTTTTGTCCTTGTACATTCGCAGCTTCCAATTGCAATCCCCACCATTGATGAGCCACTTCGTGTGCGGTGATATAAAATGCCATATCCACATCTTTTTCATCATTAATATCCATTACAAAGCCAAGAGCCTCTGAAAAAGGTATGATACCGGGCAGGGATTGGGCAAATGTCCGATATCTTGGAAATTCTACAATGCGAAGCTCTTTATATGGGTACGGACCGAAATTAATGCCATAATAGTCCAAAGACATTTTCATAGATTCCATCATCCGGCGGAGATTATATTCGTGTCCTTTATGATAGTAAACCGCTAAATCAACAAGCCTATTGAGATGATTACCAGATGGAATAAAGGTATCCTTCATCATTTCATAATTGGCTGAAACAATGGGATAAAAGTTAATCATCTGCTGCTTGGTTTTGTAACGGAAATAATTACGGCCATCCTTGCTCCATTTAGCCACCAAATCGCCAGAGGTCAATGCAGTTTGTGGTGCCTCGGTACTAAGGACTATTTCAAAGGTGATACCATCCGAATCACTTCCGTTTCGTGCATTTACCAATTCTTTTACATCATTACGCTTATTTCTTTGTAGTTGTGGGGCTAGTTTAAAATCTTTCCGATCGTTCTCGTCTTGCAGTTCATATTTGTTTCGATAACCAAAACTCGGCAGCACTGCATTGTCAAAAAAAGTCCCGTTATAAACCATGTCTATATCAGAACTGTTATTTTCGAAACCTTTAGACTTTAAAGTTTGTTTAAAGTTCATTTTCAGTGTATCACCTGGAGCTAAGGATTGGCTCAATTTGTAAATAGTATAATGGTATTTTTGATAAGTGTGATCTGCTGTTACCTTACGATTAAAGGTTACATCCGTTAATTCAACGTTTGATGAGATTAACTTCTGCACATGAACCTCCCGAATGGACGCTTGTGATGTATTGGTAAGCAGGTAATAACCCGTTATTTCATAGGCCCTTTGTGACGGAAACAGCTCAATTTTCAAATTGACACCTATAATTTTCGGTTGTTGAATATATTCAAACTTCTTAAGCGACTTTTCGTAATCAGCTTTAAAGTTAGCTTGCTCGCCCTTTGTCCAGAATTCATTTAACACATTGGTATTGTAAAAAATATACCCTCCTATGCCAATAAAAAAACTTGCGCATATGATGCTGAATATTGCTAAAGGTTTTCCGATTTGCTTGAGTCCGCTTGTCCATCGTTTTCTCAGTCCCGTTTCAGTACCCTTCACCATTAAAATACTAGCCAGAACCAAGAGTAGTATACCAAACAATAGCCAATAGGTTTTTACCCAGAGATAGGCAGAAAGGAAATGTCCGTAGCCGTTCATATCCGAATAGGTGGCCAGCGAATGCCCGCTAAAATTGAGCAATACATGTTCCAATACAAATATGCCAATGGCTACGTTGATGATAGCAAATGCAATGGTGGCGAGCATCCCTACAAACTTGTTTCCCGTAATTGCTTGAAAGAATAATGCCGCAAATGTATACAAGGCTAGGAAAGGAAATATCTCTAAAAAGAAGCCAAAGAAATAGACATCCAATTCATAGCGATAGTAACCGTTCATTGTTTGAAATAAAATGCCAGCAACAATGAGCGAAAGCATAAAAACAGCATAGATGAGCAGCAAACCTAGAAATCTGCTGGTTATATTAACAAAACTAGAGAAAGGCGAAGCATCATGAATAAGATCAAGCTTTACATCTCTTTCCTTCCACATGATTTCGCCCGAATAAAAGACCAAGATAATCATGAAAAAGTAAATAGACATTTCTCGCAATTCTTCAATGATGAGATACGTTGTTGGATAACTGTCTACGCCATGAGTGGTACCCAAGCTCACCGAATTGACGATAATAATAATGAAGCAACAAACAATAATAGCCCAAAAGGAAACGAGCTTTAGAATGGACAGACTATGAAACCAGGCATTGAGCAAGAGCTGTTTAAACTGCGCCTTAATATTATAAATTGGTGTAACCGAAGGTAAATTCTTGGTAAAAGTATGCGGTAAAGCTGTTTTAGTTTTTTGTCTTTTGTTGTTGAAAGCCTTTTCATTGATGACAACCAACCGAAACTTGATGTACCCAATCGTCAGTGCCAAAATACCCAATCCTAACCAGAAGAGTTTGTTAAATAACATGATACCCGACACCGGAACGAGTAATGCATTCCTATCCGTTACCGTCCACCCCTTACTTGCCTTAGTTAATGTGGTAAGCGAAAAGGGGTCCAGTAGAGCTTGAAGCGTTTCATTTGTAATCCCTTTAGTAAGCATGAATAAAACAAAAATGACCACACCTTGCGTGTATACCACCATCAGGTTTTTGCTGAGCGCACCGGTTGCAAAAAACACAGCGGCCCCAAAAAATAAGGTCGGCAAAACGATCCAGAGAAAGGGCTGCAAATAATTTATCAATTGAAAGGGTAAAAATTCTCTGGGTTCATTCCAGGGCAGAAATTCTCCGACCATCATTCCCCAGAGCACACCACTAAAAATAAAGAGCAGTACAACAAAGGATCCTAAGAATCGACCAAGCAAATAATTTTTCTTAGAGATAGGGTTCACATAAATAAGTGAAGTAACATCATACTGAAAGTCACGCAGTACAGGAACGCCCATGATCATTGACACAAAAACCATTGACAATCCTGTAATGGCGCCCATAGCTTTAGCAATTACCAGTGGAGAGTTCTTCTTCACTAACCCTAAATCTATTCCCTGAAAGATAAATTCAATGCCTACTACCGAGAACAAAAACAGCAACAGAAAGAACAAATACGTTTCAGGTCGTTTCAACCTATATTTCAATTCGAATATAAAAAATTCGTATAGCATGATGAATGAGATTAGGCGTTAAAAATTTTAGACATGTAAACATCTTCCAAATTGGCGTCAATAGGTTTGAATGATGAGCCTGGATAGGTATCACTGATCACATGAACAAGTTGTTTTCCTAAATACAATCGCTCACTAATCACCTGATATTCCTTTTTATATTGTTCCAGCTCACTTTTATCTATGGTCTTCTCGTACAACCGTCCTTTAAGACTTTCTATAATTTGGATGGGATTTCCTTGAGTAATCACGCTGCCTTTATTAATGATGGCCATGTTGGTACATAGTTCTTTTACATCATCTACAATATGTGTGGAGAGGATCACGATGGTTTGCTCTCCTACTTCGCTTAACAAATTGTAAAAACGATTACGTTCTACAGGGTCTAAGCCTGCTGTTGGTTCATCTACAATTAATAACTTGGGGTTATTCAGCAATGCTTGGGCAATGCCAAAACGCTGTTTCATTCCGCCAGAAAACTCACCCAGCTTTTGCTTCCTTACCTCATACAGATTCACCTTGTAAAGAAGGGCCTGCACAATTTCCTTACGTTCTTTTCGGTTCACAATACCCTTGAGCACTGCTAAATGATTCAATAACATCTCAGCAGATATTGCTGGATATACACCAAATTGTTGTGGCAGGTAGCCCAGTACTTTTCGTAGTTCATTGGGCTGTGTTTTAATGTTGAGTTCTCCTAAATAAATCTCTCCTTGGTCAGCATCCTGTAGCGTAGCTATGGTACGCATAAGCGTTGATTTACCAGCTCCATTTGGCCCCAGTAGTCCAAACATGCCCTTGGGAATTTGCAATGAAATATTTTGAAGCGCTTTTACTCCGTTGTTATATGTTTTAGAAAGATTAAAGATGATTAGGTTGTCCATAATGAATGTTGTTTTGATCCAAAAGTATATTGGATTGGAAGATTGAAAAAAGAACTGGGACGGATAACTTTTAGGCGGGTTTAGATGGCTTGATTACGGGAATGAAAGCACTTAAAACCTATAAAGCATACATTCATCACTTTCAGAGATACGTCTGTAACTACAATTGTGTGCAGCTATAATTTTGGGTAGTTTTGTGGATGACCTTTTCTAAAAAACTGTTAAACAAACGATTTCTTCAAAAACTGGTGCCCTACTTTTTTATGGTGATGACCATTGTCATTATGATTTTCAATGACATTTTTGGAGAACAGGACGAATTTATCGTTTTCAGTCTTTTATTTTTTACTTCTATGGCTATCTGGATGTTACGATGGGTAATTATCCAAACCAAATCCATCTTAAAACTTAAAAAAGAAAAAAAACAGGCAGAATTAATGCATCTGAAAAGCCAGGTTAATCCACACTTTTTTTTTAATATCCTAAATAATCTATATGGACTGGTAGAGCAAGACACGACTAAGGCGCAACAGTTAATTCTTAAATTATCAGAAATGATGCGTTACAGCATCTATGAGGGGCAAAATGACTGGGTAACCTTAGCTGAAGAAATTACCTATCTGGAAAATTATATGGATTTACATCGAATGAGGTATCATAAGACCATTGATATCCGCTTTGATATAGATGTGGAAGACCGGAGTATTAGAATTATGCCATTGCTATTTATCATTATGGTAGAGAATGCTTTTAAACACGGCGTAGAAAAACTAAGAAAGGATGCTTTTGTTCATATTCGTTTAAAAGCGACTAAACAGTATGTTAATTTTGAAATTGAAAACAATTTTGATACAGAAGAAATGGACGATAAGGTAGGTATTGGACTGAAAAATTTGGAACAACGATTAGAATTGGTTTATTTGAACAAGTATGAACTGGAAATATCTCCAAACCACACCGACAGTATCTACAAGATTCGATTAAAACTTAACGTATGAGTATTAAATATATCATAGTGGACGATGAATCTGTTGCCCATGACATCATCAAAAAGTACTGTTCTTTGTTGCCAAATATGCAGCTCATGCAGGACTGTTACGATGCAATTGAAGCAATTGAATATCTCAATAGTCATCCCGTTGATCTAATTTTTCTAGATCTGAATATGCCTAAGATAAAAGGTTTTGAATTTCTAAAAGCACTTCCACACCAACCCAAAGTCATCGTTACTACCGCCTATAAAGAACATGCCTTGGAAGGTTATGAATTAAATATTGTAGATTATTTATTGAAACCGTTTTCGTTCGAACGTTTTTTAAAGGCCATCAATAAGGCATTTATAAATACTTCCAAAACGTCATCTACCATACAACATGAAAATCGTAATGAAAAGCCAGATAGAATTTTTCTACGGTCAAACAACAAACATGTTCAAATCTTTCTAGACGATATCCTATTTGTAGAAGCTTCCGGAAACTATGTTAAAATTGTACTTAAAGAGGAAACCATTTCCATACGCGGAAACTTGTTATCCCTAAATGAATTCATCCCAACTGACAATCTTGTTCAAGTACATCGATCGTTTATGGTGGCTCAAAAGCATATCAGGAGCGTAGAAGGAAATCAGATATTGATAGATAAGTACACCGTTCCTATTGGAAAATCTTTTAAGATACAGGTAGATAGTTTTTTAAAGTAGATTAATATCTGTTTAAAGACTATCTATTACCATTTTATTACGAAAAAAATAAAACAGCATCCCTTGCTCCCTCTATTAAAGCTAAAGAATTAGCGTTAGACTCATGGCATTAATCTTAACATCCTCCCTCCTACACCTCAGCCCACATCCGTAAAAGGTTACTATGAATCTGCATTAACAACAAATTCTCCATCGAATGCAGGTTTTGTCTTGCTGTATTTTCCTGTACATATTTAAGCTGGAACAATAATTCGCGGTGACTTGCTTCTTTTACCATGCACTGCATCCAGGTAACAGCTACGGTTCGGGTCCCGGAAGTTACTTCATTTACTGCATGAAGCCTCGTGGTAGGATAAATAATCGCATCGCCTTTGTTGAGTTTATAGGAACTATAACCTGCCCCGTTATGAATCACCAATTCACCCCCTTCGTACGATTGAGGATCACTTAACCCCACCGTCATGCTAACATCAACACGCAAAGGATGAGCTTCCCCCATCATGATGGGACTATCCGTATGCCAACCGTAACTCATACCTTTTTCATATTTACCTATTACCGGCGGCACCATAAACTTGGGCATTATGGCCATTTGAACCAACGGATGGACACTGCACGATTGCATAATAATCTGTTGTAATTCCTGTAGCGACGAGTTGCCGGGCTGTGCTTGTAAATTCTGTTTGATCTCTTTTGCTGCACCCGAAGCCGTAGCCTTTCCATCCACAAAATTTAAACCGGTCATCAGCTGTTCCACATGAGCAAGTACGGTTGCATTTAACAATCCCGGAATATGAATATAATTGCCGGGCAAAAAGTTGGATTGGTTTTCCATGATTCGTTCATTTAGGTATGGAAGATAAAAAAATACAATGAAGGAATGAAATAAGTGAGCTAAAAGCTACCAAAGAGCGTATCAATAATCAAGTAGGTAGTTTTGTTGCCAAAAGCTATCATGTGAAGCAATTTTCGAGATTCTAATATTATTCTTATAGAAATAGCGCTGTAGACGCTAAAAACCGTATAGTTTACGAAGCCATCGGCTCCACAAATTGATGAGTTTTTTTTATAATATTTAACTAAAGCTTAACTACAACTTTCGATGGGGAAACCCCAAATTGCTTTTTAAAAGCGAACGAGAAATGTGACATGTCTTCAAATCCAAGATCAAGGTAAACCTCTGAGCCAGAACGGCCTTTTTCTGCAATAAGCCTGTATGCCTCATCAAGTCGTTTGTGCATGATCCACTTGCCTGGACTAGTACCAAACTGCTTTTCAAAGTCACGCTTGAAAGTAGCCAAGCTCCGTCCGGTCATGTAGGCAAACCGTTCAAGCTTAACGTTAAAGTGGTAATTCAAATTCATGAAAGATTCCAGATTTGCCTTATATGGTTCAGAAAAATCAAAAAGTACATCTACAACCTCCGAATTAGATTTGATAAGTAACAAAATCCCCTCTTTGAGTTTAACTTCTACCAATGCCTTATCATCAAAACTGCCTGCTTGCAGATAATCATTGATGGAATGAATGTACTTTTCGAGCAGCGGTGTCGATGTTAAGTTCATGACCGGTTTCTTCACCTGTCCGGAACTTGTCCTAATATGGTGCTCCTGCGCAAAATGCTGTAGGGTTTCCTGGTCGAGATAAATTGATATAGACTTAAACGCATCGTCTTCGGCTGGCTTTTTTACAAATTTCATCAGTTGATTTCTCCGAATGAGCCTAAGCGAACCTATTGACGAAGGATATTCTGTATGGCCGTCATTGAGTATCAGCGAACCAGAAAACTGATAGCTTAAGGTATGTTCTGCAACAAAGTTTTCACCATCCCTAGAGGTATTATAGTAGCAAGAATATGCAATACCTTTTTTGTTTATGTTCTCTGTCATCGAAAATCAGGTTATTTCTTTAATATTACTTTTGGTTCTAATTGTGCTTCTAAACCAAACACACCTCCCTCTCTGCCCAATCCAGATTGTTTAAATCCGCCAAAAGGAGCATAAGGATCATGCCAAAGTGAGTTGATCAGTACTCGTCCAGCATTGATACGCTTTGCGATAGCGTTTGCTCTCGCCTCATCGGCAGCACTAATGTACGCCTGTAATCCATATTCTGTATCATTGGCTATTTTTATCGCCTCTTCTTCGCTGTGGTAACTTATCACCGAAAGCACTGGCCCAAAGATTTCTTCTCTAGCAATGGTCATATCGTTATTAACCCCCATAAAAACAGTCGGCTTCACGAAAAAACCTTCCAATAATCCTTCCGGTTTTCCTAAGCCACCAATAATCAATTCTGCTCCATTTTGGATACCTGACTGGATGTAATGCTGAATACGGTCGTACTGTTTTTGACTTGCCATAGGGCCAATCACCGTTTCGGGATCGGTAGGCAGACCTACTTTAAGCCCATTAACCGTTTTTATGATCAATCGTTTTACCTCATCGGCTTTCTGCGCTGGTATAAGCAATCTTGAACCGGCTACACAAGCCTGTCCGCTATTCTGGAAGGCAATATTGATCGCGAGTGGAATCGCTATTTCCAAATCTGCATCTTCAAGAATGATATTTGGGGATTTGCCACTTAGTTCAAGAGTAAGGCGTTTCATGGAATCAACCGCACTACGGGCAATGATTTTGCCTACCATACTGGACCCCGTAAACCCTATTTTGGCAATATCTGGATGAGTAGACAGAATAGGCCCCATGATATCACCACGACCATTTACGACATTGATTACCCCTGCAGGTATACCTGACTTATCAAAAGCTTCCAGTAAAATTTCGGTTTGCAAACAGCTCAGCTCACTTGGCTTTATCACTGTGGTGCAACCGCCAGCAATTGCTGCAGCCAGTTTCACGCAAATTGAACCTGCATTTGAGTTCCAAGCGGTCATGATAGCCGTTACCCCCAGAGGTGTCATTACCAGTTTAGACTCTCCTATTTTTCTCTCGAATTCAAAAGTATCCAGGATTTCTTTATACTGAAGGAAAATCTCCGCCGCATATTTATTCGACCACATCGAACGTTGTATTGTACCTCCGTACTCTTCAATGGTCACTTCAGTTAGGTCGTCCAAACGGTCTATCATCGCATCATGGAGTTGCTGTAAATATTGTTTTCTTTCCGCTACAGTTGAATTGGAGAAAGATAGAAAAGCAGCCTTTGCTGCTACTATAGCTTTTTCAACATCTTCTTCATTGCCTAAAACAGCCTCGCCAATCACCTTACCATTGGAAGGATTTACGATGTCAATTTTTTCATGACCAATAGGATCAACAAATTGGCCATTAATGTAAAATTGGTTTACTACTTTCATTTCTTTAAATTTAATAAGTCAAAATTATAGATCTTAGCAGCCGACGGCTTTGTTGAAAAGCTCAAAGTTTTTTTGTTGAAAAGCTCATTTTTATTTCTTGATTAAAGAGGTATATCTTAAGACCTTAATCAACTAAAAAAGTAGAATCTCGATAAAAGCGTGCTAGGATAAAACCTGCATGTTTTCTGGTATCTTAGTACTTTATTACGCAGTTCAAATGATATTGAAATTTCTAATCAGCAAGCGTTCACTATTTTACTATGGGCTATCCCTTGCCCTATTACTCCTATTGCTACAATGGCTTGAATGGCGCTTTCTCATTATTGGGCATGCTTTTGAAATTTATGCAGGGGTGATTGCCCTACTTTTTACCTTACTAGGCATTTGGCTGGCAAGTAAGTTGACCAAACCCAAAGCTCATACCCTATTCGTAGAAAAACAAGTATTGGTGAAAGAGGAAGATTTTGTAGTTAACCAAGCTGAGATGACCCGCTTGGGCATTAGTGCTCGTGAACTGGAAGTACTTGGACTGATGGCCGATGGACTGAGCAACCAGCAGATGGCAGAAAAACTGTTCGTTTCCCTCAACACCATCAAAACACACTGTGCTAACCTTTTTGTCAAGCTGGGTGTACAGCGACGGACTCAGGCAGTGGAAACGGCCAGAAAACTAGGTCTTATTCTCTAGTACTTTTGTATGAACAGGACGATCTTTTTTAAAAATCACCCGAAAGTATGAGCAAAATCAAGGAGAGATATTCCAATTTGCAGCCTCAACAAAACAAGATCCACATGAAAAAAAATGTATTCGTTTATGGCCTGATCGCAGGTATTTGCATCACCATCTTTATGTCCTTTTCCATTGCATATTGCTATGCTAAAAATTCCTTTGAGGGAAGTATGCTGTTGGGTTATACGGCCATGTTACTTTCCTTCTCTCTAATCTATGTGGGCGTAAAAAACTATCGGGATAGGCAACAAGGTGGTATAATCAGTTTTAAAAAGGCATTAGGAATGGCGCTGTACATGGCCCTCATTGCCTCTACCTTGTATGTACTGGGCTGGATGATTGCCTACTACGCTTTCTTTCCCGATTTTATGGATAAACTGGCGGCCTATCAACTAAGTCCTGAAAAGACCAGCCAAATGACTGCCAGCCAAGTCAATGGTATACGTCAGCAAATGGAAACTTTTAAACAATGGTATGCCAGCCCTTTAGGTGTGGCAGGAGCTACCTATATGGAAATTTTCCCTGTGGGACTATTGGTTTCGCTGATTACAGCTGTAATACTGAAACGGAAAAAGGCGAACATTACGGCTTAAAGTGGATGATTAGGCACAAAAAAGCATCACTGTGTAATGTAGTGATGCCTTTTTAATCATTTAATGGGTACCTAAACCACTTTCACGTTGACCGCGTTAGGTCCCTTTTTTCCATCCTTGATTTCATAACGTACCTGATCATTCTGTTGGATCTGGTCGATTAGTCCTGAGATGTGCACAAATACCTCGTTGCCACCATTGGTAGGCGTGATGAAACCAAAGCCCTTGGTCTCATTAAAAAATTTTACTGTTCCTTCTTGCATTGTATCGTTAATAAATATGGGCCCAATAAATCTGAGCAGATGATAAACAACAGGATTAAAAAATTGTTTGCCAAAACGCGATTATTTTTTCAAATAAAATAACCTCCAAAAAAAGATACCCTACTAGGTGAAAGGAAAGTCTTATGAGGTCATCACCTATTAACAACATTTCAATTTTTAACCTCTTCTTGTATCCATTTTTTAAGCAATCCTACACGATCTTTTAAAAACTTGGTATTAAAAAAAGTGCTCGACCAGTCATCGTAGTTTTCATACTGAAATCCTAAATAGAACACCCAAAATCCGAAACCGAAGTACTGGACAGTGGCCAGTTCCTCATCGCTCAAAGGTCTAACCTTTCTATATGCGGCCACAAACACCGTGAATTGACGGTCTGCTTCCGCTTTTGTGAGCTTACCTAACGTCACCTCGATAAAGTAATGCACATAAAACGAAGCAATATCATTCACAAAGTACCCCTGTCCTGCAAAATCAAAATCAAAAAAGGTAAGTTTTTCATCACCTACAAAGTGGAAGTTTTTGGGCAAAAAATCATACTGGCAATAACCATAACTAAAATTTGTAAAATCAATTGCTTCTAGCTTTAGCACAACTTGATTAATCATTTCAGTTAGCTCTTCATACTTCTCAGGAATTTCTTCGAAAGCAGGCTCAACTATCCTTAAAGGGCGATGAAAGATGGTTTCAAGGTTAAATGGCTTTCGTGGAAATTGGAGTTCAATATGCTGGGTTACTTCATGCAATTTTGCCATTTCTTCCCCCAACAGTTCAAGCTGTTGGTCATTAAGGCTATATACCGGAGCGCCTTCCGCAAAGGTAAAAAGCACTCAATATCTTGTTCCTTCGGCAGCATTAAAAGCTTGCAACATATCACCTTCCACATTCGCAATGGGATAGGCAACACTTACCTCCTCATTTTTCAGTATGGTTAACAATTCTACTTCGGCACGGATTTCATCTGCTTTGCGATGTGCATCTCGATAAATTTTAAATATAAATTGCTGATCAAGACCACGAATCAAATAAGTATCGCTTACGTTATGCATCAGCAGTTTACAAGAAATTTCGCCAAGGTTATATTGTTTCGAAAGAAAGTCTTGCAGAGCAATGGCCGAAAGCGTAGAGTATTGTGCTGGAAAGATTTGCATGGGATGAAGATAAAGAAATTACTTAAACTGATTTAGGATTTAGGTTTCAAACATCCTTTTCTTTTTATCAAATTGGCTTTTTTGCATTTGCCATTTTACGAAATTCGGTTATCTTCGCTACTAGATTATGAAATACCATTTTATGCGTGTCTCCACCACGACCGTACGCATCGAACTACTCCCTGAAGATAAAGCCGAAGAACTTCTGTTACAACAATTGGCACTTACTGGCCCAGACAATCCCAACCTGTCTGAACTTTTTGAAAAAGCGATTGCCCTTTACCATCCCAAACTGGAGATTACCAACAAGAGCTTTATGGAATTCCCAAAAGTGGCACTTTGCAGCTATAGGAATATCAGTACGTTATCTACAGTTTGAAGGGAAAAGAAGTCTCGAAAAACAACACTAGTTAGCCACCATTAAACAGTACCAAATGATTAAAAAAGCCTTTGTATTACTATTCATTTTCTACTCCCTAACCTTAACCCTATACGCTCAAACCTACGAAAGGTATAAAAAGTTAAAAGACACGACTATCATCTCCAAACATCTCGGATTTGAAAAAAAGATTTCCATATTGGTTCCAATAGAGTGGCAAAATGAGTTAAAAAACAGCTTCCCTTTAACGATTGTATTTGACAGGCAAAATCAGAGAAGTCATAACTACATCATCAATACTATTGATTACCTGACCAGTAATGAACTCATACCATCCTCTGTAATTATTAGTGTACAATCTGAACAGCGTTATCGTTATGTTGAAACTCAGTATAAAGTTTCTGATCCAAACGGGCTTGCTCTGGAAAATGAAAAATTCATTTTTGATGAATTGATTCCTCTTGCCGAAAAGGAATACAAGGCAGCACCCTTTAGATTGTTTATTGGTCATTCGAGATATGGCTATTTTACCACATCACTTTTTAATTCCAGAATAAACGATTTGAACGCGGTGATTGCTATGAGTCCTTTTTTTCTTCAGAAAAACATTGACTTAACAGATTCTATTGGCAAATTGGGTAACCCTTTCAATCATTCTAAAAAATATTATCGTTTCAACATTGGCAACGATTTTCTAGAGGATTTCGGTAAAATGGACTCAGTTATGAGAAAACGTGCCGCTAACCCTTTTTTAGATATCAAAGGAGCTCGTTTTAAAGAAGCGGGCCATAATGCTACCCCTGGCTTATTGATCATTACGGCACTTTACGACATATTTGAAGAATGGTCTGCTATTCAGGCAAAGTATTCTTCTATTAAGCAAACCGATTTAGGTATCAAGACCTCACTTGACCAAGAAATTTCATCAAATTACGGAACCAAAATAAATTTTTCGCTTGGTGTTTTAAATGGCAAGGGATGGCATTTTTATAATGAAAAACAATATGAGAAGGCTATCCAAGCTTGGCAAATCCTAATGGCCTCCTACCCTAACTTTTCAGAAGGCTATTTATACATCCTAAACGCCCAAATTCAATTAAAACACAATTATCATCAAACGGTTGAAGATTTCAAGAAATCTTTGGTTAATTCCCAGTTTTATACAGAAAAAGCAAAAAAGGGATTAATGGCGGAATTAGAAGATATAATAAAATAAACGGCCGCCCTCAAAAAATCCCTAACAAATTGATGGGATTTTTTGTATTTGGAAAGCAGCCTTGTGATTTACTGGTACTCAAACCAACCAGAGATAAAAACATCAACTAAAAGTTAAAGCCAAAATGAAGCCCAGGTTCAAAACCAAAGTACCCTGGCCATTTGCCTTCCTTTTCTTTAAAAGAGGATGGGGTATTGGTTTTTACAGGCCAATGGGTTAAACCAACAGAGGGTTCAAAAAAGAAACGGTTTTTAAGTATTTGAAGCTGATAACCCAAACGGTAGGTCATAAATAAAGTAAAGCCATTCGTAATTTTGCGATCGTCCTCATCATAATAGCTTTGAAAAGCATTCATCGCATGAACGGCAGTATACAATCCTTTCCACCAAAAACGATTGTATGCCAGGCCAATCACATTTTGACGTATATGTCCCGGATAGTTTTCTCCCGGTGCATCAAATGATTTTCCCCAAGGGATACCCAGTGGGTAGGCAAACCTAGATCTTTTTAATTCTAAAAAAACAACGTCTTTGGGTGTGATTCGATATCCAACGTTGAGCTGTATAAAATGAGGTGGATTTCGATCGTTGGGAATAAAATTTCCTAACATCAAGAAGGTACTGCCTATAAAATACTTTTTATAAGTACTGTCTTGTTTAGCATATTGTGCATTCGTCTGTAAACTGCTTGCCAACACAAAGGCAAGTCCCATCCATAAAATCTTTTTTTGCATATAATTAGTTTTAAATGATATGCAAAATTAGATTGGCGATAGGCCACCTTTCGTTCACTTAAGTTAAGAAATGAAGCCTAGCCTTTTTTCTCTGTAATTCTAGCTCTTACCCTGCTTAAAGATGCGGGCTTGATCCCTAAATAGCTGGCTAACTGATACTGGGGCACACGTTGGACAAGGTCTGGTCTTTTCTGTAATAAATTTAAGTAACGTTGTTCAGGGGATGAAATCTTAAATTCGTCAAAATCTATTCGTTGTTTAGCTAAAATCTCTTCAGACAATATCTTACAAAGCGTTTCAAACTTTGGGAATTTACTGTTTACTTCTATTTCCATATCCGCATTTGAGACCAGAAGGATGGTATCTTCTACACAAATGATATAATAGTCAGACGAGGTTTTGCTGATGACACAAGGAGGAGTTAAAGCTTCCATTTCTGTATAAAAGGCCGTCGTTTTTTCTTCGCCATCTAAAACATAATATGTCCGCATACAGCCTTTTAATACAAAGTAACTATCTTTCGATTTTTGCCCTTCTTTAAGTAAAATTGTTCCTTTTTTAACAGAGCGGAACAGGTCTAGCGAAAGGATGGCATTCTTCTCTTCATCTGTTAGAGAAACGTATTTTGATATAAAACCAAATAGGATGTCTTGCATTGCTTTTACGGGTTGTTGCTGTGATCTATTAAACTTTATACCCAACTCAAAAATAGGTGCGATGATACAATTTTCAAAAAAATGATAGATACTTTCCTCTACTTAAATTCCAAAAAACAACTAAATGATTAACCATTTAAACCTTGTATATCTTTATCATTTTGTCCATTGCCTTTTACGCCCTTTTACCTAGTTTTGTTTGCACATGTTCAATTGGTTAAAGAAAAAAAGTAAAGAAAGTCTCATCGTAAGTCATTGGCATATTGATGATATTCCAGGGTTTAAAAAAATCCAAAACACCGATTCAATCCAATATATTAATGAAGATAAAAGTAGAATAATTTACTTTTCAGTACTTAAGGTTTCTGACAAACGCCCTTCATTATTACCTAAAGCAACTGGCCCAGTGGTAAAAAAAGACGACAATGGCTGGCAGTTAAAAGGCTCAAAGTTATCGGAAAACCAAATACTGGTATGCGTAATTTCCGTTACACGGGAAGAAGATTTAGACTGGGCCAAGGCCTTCTTTACTTCTATTGCATAAGCCCTAAAATCAGTTAAAAAAATGGAAACCAAACTTAAACAGCGCATTATTCAGCTTTACAAACAGTTTAAAAATGAAGATGCTCTTAAAGAAAACAGGCTTGAAAAATGGAGAAACCTGGAACCCGAATCTGCAGAGTTGATCTCTATCATGATCAAAGCGCAACAAAGTAAAAATGTATTGGAATTAGGGACCTCTAATGGTTTTTCGACCTTATGGTTTGCAGATGCCCTAAAAAGTTCCAACGGTAAGCTTGTTTCCATTGAAATGGAAGAAAGCAGAACCCAACAAGCCAAAGGTCACTTGGTAGACTTTCAGCTGGCTGAAAATGTGGAGCTCATTACTGCCGACGCTGGCCAGTTTTTAACTCAGGCACAGCCTATTTATGACATCATTTTTTTAGATGCCGAGCGGAAGAACTATATCGCCTATTGGACTGATCTTAAGTACTTACTATCTAAAAAAGGAAGCTTGTTGATTGTTGACAATATTATATCCCACCATCATGAGGTTGAGGCCTTTCTTTCGATGATTAAAAGCGATAGTGATTTTACGTCTTCAATAGTGAATGTAGGCGCAGGAATTTTATTGGTAACCAAGCAGTAAAGCTTTAAGCTGCCTATTTACAGTGAAGTTTAATGCATTTAGAAAAATACTATTGATTCAAAGTTAGTTGTACTTAACAAAGAGCAACTTTTGGTGAATTCAAGTGGTTAGTGATAACACCAACCAAAGGGGAACACAAGACTTTCGCCAAGACAGGTTACAGGAAATAATAAAATATCTCACTTAAGAACAACTACTTAACCCACGACAGAAATATATCCTTCCATCGTAGCCCCATCCATAACTTCGGTTTGTAGAATGAACTTATTACCAGATACACCTCCCATTATACTGCTCTTTCTATCTGAGCCGTACAGCAAAAATCCGAAATTAAGGGTCTTACCTTTAAATGGCTCGACATCCAATACTAAATCATTTCCACTATTATTACAACCATCTATAATTTCACTGAGAAACTCTTCACCAATTCCTATACCACTTTGTGGAAAAGCAAACATCAAGGAGGGTGTATTCAGAGCATCCCCTTTTTTTCTTAACACAAGATGCTGTAAAATATCTGAATCACTTCTGTCTTCGCTTTTGACCTTCCAATTAGTCTTATCTTTGTTAGCTGATTTTATAACGAATCTATCATGATAGACTCTTTTTTCATACCACATGCTATCATCTGGATCAAAATACTTATAAGAACAGTGCATATTTCCATCTCGGGGATAGGTGAAATGAAAATCCATATTATGCACCAAGCCCTTCATAAGTCTTTCATTATGATACTTAGGCATGTACCAAGTCACAATTGAATTTTTACTGGCACGAAAATGCGCTAGGGTTAGACATTTTCCTTTATAGGATATTCTAATTCTCATCTTATTTTTACTATAAGATCTAAATTTACATAATTCGTTTCCTTTTTCTAGTACAAACCCCGCCCTAGCTCAAGTTCTAGTGCACAAGGAAATTTCCTTTGGTTTAACTTTTTAAACATCTGGTGTAGTTGGCACCAAAGGTTCTGCACTATGATAATAGGGATGGTCTTCCCATTTAAACAATCTGGCTATCATAAAATGATTGAAGATTTTAGCACCATCAGCACTGAGTTTATACATATCATCCTCGAAACCATCTATATTGATTCCCGCATAATTATCTTCAGGATCTGGCCTGTAATAGAATTTTATTTGTCCATATCCAGGTATACCATAAGTATTACCAGCAGGGTTGATATTTGGCATATAGTAAGATTTAACTGTTTCTTCTATTTTACTACCATCTAGCGTGAAAAAACGTATAGCTATTGCTCTATGTTGGTTGTCAAAAACCCAATTTTCACGTGCTGAAAGCACCAAATGTTCATAGTAGGTTGCCATCCATGAGGTAAAATTCCCAAGTACTTCTTTATCCGAGTATATCAATATTGTTTTGGTTAGCTGATTAAGTTCGCCCAGCTTAGCATTTAAGTTTTCTTCGGGAGATAAATAATAAGTAATGTAATCTAACTCGTCATTATCGTAATGATCAATTTGCTTTATTACATCTCCAATATAATATTCCTTATCAAAATCACCCGAAGCTTGCTGTTCTGTTATACTGTACCCGTAGCAACTTTTATATTTAATCATTGTTTTATTATTTAAATAGGCCCTCCTTAACACAAGACTTTCGCCAAGTGGGTTAGATCCTCTTAATCTATCACTCGCTATGTTTCAGGTATAAGTTACACCCACTATCAAACCAACTGGCATTTTCTTCAAGGAAGGAAATCATTACCTTAGAATTTTCTCCTGTAAAGCATATTCCACGCTCCTTCTTCATACCTGCTTTTTTATAGACCTCGTCCAAACCAACCGTTACCTTATTAAGCACATTATATAAGGCCACTAGTACAAGACCCCTAATATCATCATCTGGCTCTAAAAATTTAACCAGACCTAGTTCCTGATACACCGAAATCACTTCTTCTCCGGTACTTCCCTCAATTTCCTGTGCATCTTCCGGAAGTTTGGGAAGAGCATAAAGTGCCGACACTTTGTGAAAAGCCATTTCGGCCTGCTCCTCTATGGGCAGTTGCGTTTGGCTTATTTCGTTTATTAGCGCTAATAACTTGGGATCTCCTTCTGCCCAGGATTGGATGGGATTTACTTCGTTTTCCATATTCATCTTGTTTATGCTTTACCGTATATCTTTTCACGTTCGTTGTGCAGCCATTCGTTGAGCCTAAATTCTATGGGTGCAAACTCAATTCCAGTACATTTATTTTTTTCTACCTCCCCTTTTAATCTTTCTGACACTACATACTTAACCCCGCCCTCAACATCAAGTAAGACAAAAAAGTCTTCGGAAATACTATCGGTTAATTTGATTTTTTCAATCCTGATGCCGTAGGGGTATCCCTTTTTTTCAATATTTTGCTTCTCAGAAAGAAAATCTTCATAGGTGGCAACATCTAGCTTTTCTACATTATTGAATACGTGCTCAGTTATAAAAATATCAGATTTTCGATAGTCAATAAACTGCATATCCACTTTATGAAAATTCAACACCCAATAATTTTCCAATTCGATACCTTTTTCGATGATGGGCGATCTGAAAAATTGCATTCCCGAAGTCCTATATACTTCGAATATATTTTTCAATTTTTCACTTATCAATAATTTCAGATGGAATCCGATGATTCCTGCACTAATCAAATCCGACGGCTTTGCCTTTTTTCTTAACACCGCCTTGGCCATAATGGGTTCAAAATCAATTTTATTAAATGCAATGCGATCAACAAATTTTGGTTCGTTCCAAACATCGCAACTGTAAATAGCTTCCTCAACTTGTGGATAAATCCCGACTTCTTTTGTATTCAGGCTTTCATTTATAAAAAAATACTGCATATTAAAAATTCAATTGGTTAATGTGTACACCAGGGTTATTATTTATCGCTGTCCTAATTTTGTTTATAAGAGCATTAACGGCATCAAGAGCCTGATCAGGCGTCGCATTTGCTGGGATAGCTTGTAAGTAACCTTGCACCAGATTATCATAATGACTATGGCTACCCAAATGTACTGAATTACTTAATGGGATCCCATTTAGTGCATCATTCATATGGAACGGATTTGCTCCGTTCACAGCTGCAGCCTTCTGTACTGCTGGATGAGACTGCTTGGCCCAAGGAATAATATGGTGTGCCTGCCTAGTGTCTCCCACACCCAGTTTCAAGACCTTTCTTAATTGCGCTCGGTCTCCAAAACCGATTATATTATTGGCTTTTCTTACCCATATTAAGGTTGTTTTTGTAGTGGCCGTAAGTTGGATTGTCTTTTTGGCCATTTTGGCACCAGCGGTAAACCAGCCAAAAAAGGGTACCGCAGAAGCAGCGCTGAGTGTAGCATTTACTCCATCACCTTCTATCGCATAAATCAGTCCATTGGTCAAGTCGGCAATCTCCCCTATACCAGGTACCAATCCTACACCATCCAACGCCAAGTGAATCATTTCTTTAGATGCCTCAAACCAAACTTTCCAATCGGAATAATCTGGATGCTCGGCTCTGATGATGGCACACTTCATGGTAAAGTGCATGGCGTAGATCTGAGGCGTGACCATAGCAGCATTTGGAAGATATGGACTTATTGCATTATAAGCTGGTATCGTATTCTGCATGGAAAAATTGAATGGCATAGCTGCTAAAGTCATTTGCGTAGCTGCTATTTCATCCTCAGGAACTCCAGGTGTTGCCAGATTGGCAATTATCAGTCTAGATAAATCCTGGCTTTCCTGTGAGCCCACATTTGCATGCAGATAATCACTTAATTGTGCTACAAGCAATGTTCTCAATGGGCTATTAAGGTAATTAATTTGCGTTGCGTCTGTAATACCCAAATTATTGATAAGGTGTTCCACCAGTGTTAGCTCCTCACATGGAGGTGTGTTGGGATTTGGTCTGCTTGGAGGCACGCCACAAGGCTGATAGCTCGACGGAGGAAACGGGTTGGTGTTTGGGTTACCTGTACCATCAACCCCACCTGTGTCACCTCCTCCTCCTGTTCCTCCTCCTTCTCCTGTTCCTCCTGAGCCGCTATTGTAGCAGACCGTTCTAGTTCTGATTCCTATTTCAATGCGTGGGCCACCTTGTTCAACCGTCCACGGACAACCTTCTCCCGGCATATGTCGGTCATCACTATTACAGGGTATGCCTATTTCGTAGGCTTCGTTCCAAGTCTCGCATATAATTGACATTGTTGCGGTACCTGTCTTTCCCTTCAAGGCTGCAAAGTCATTGGGGATAGCCTGATAACTTACTTCTCCTTCAAAACCATTGAACACTTTTTTGTCTTTCCAGTCTTTAATCCATCTATCAGTCGGAGTATAGGTGTTTATAAAAGTCTTTACCACACCATCCTTTATATCAATCGTCAGGTTGCTAAAGTTTCTTGCATAGGTGGAAGATAATTTGAGTGGAAAAACATAACTAACATGACCATTAAGTTTCACTTCCATTACTTGTGAGGTTTCGATTTCAAACTGATAGTCTTGGTTTCCCATCACACTGGTCTTTAACAGCGATCCTTTTGGCGGGTTGCGAAACACATTCCCAATGTTACCTACTTTATTTAGGTCAACACGTTGGAGAAAATCTGCATAACTGATGGGTTTTAGCGCTGAACCAGTTGCAGCAGTAAGCACTTCATCGGGTTTCTGATCTGTTAGAATTTCCTTTTTACAGGAACCCAAAAAACAAGATAATAAGATAAGTAGAACGATTAATTTTTGATACACCACAGGGCTTGCGGTATTTTTAGAGAACATGATTTTCATAAGGGCTTATAATTTAGTTGCAGGAAAATACTGAACTATTTTTATTTTTTTTTAATTAGGAATAAATTTTATTAAACTTTTCAACTTGCGGCTGCTAAATTCTATCCTCAAGACGCGTCATCTGAGCTCAAAGGTTCAACATTCTACCCCTGAGGTCAAACATCCTAGCTAAAAGGTAGAACATCCTAGCTCTGAGGTCAAATGTTCGACCTCTGAGGTTAAAATTGCTACCTTAAAGGTCAAACATCCTGGCTAAAAGGTAGAACTATGAAGCCTTAAGGTGGTAAAAACAAGCTATATCGAACTATAAAGCAGGCCGCACCTAGGCAAGCCCTGCTTTAATGAACGATGTTTTAACTGTTTGCTGGTCTTTCGCTCCTTCTTCTTGGAAAAAGCTGTTTTAAATCGTCTTCAATGGCTTGTGAGCCCGCAATATTAGACCTTGCGGCTCCTTTAACCGAATTGTAGAAAATGAGCGCAGCTTCGTAAGCTTCGCTTCCAGCCATCATTTCGGCGTCCTCTACGGCTCTTAATAATGCCGATAGTCCCTGTTTGATTACCTGTAAACCAGCCGCTAGCTCGTAATCTTTCTTGGCCTCTACCAAATCCAAAAATGTGGGGCGCAAATTTTCATGCTGTGCGGCATATTCCAAAGCCTTTTGTACAAAGGATAAGGTTTTATCGCCCATTTTTAACATCGCCGATCTCTCATCGGCCGTAAGGTTAATAGTTAAAACATGACTTAGTGATTCGTTAATGCTGTTAATGCTTTCCATTACAGCGGTAGATTGTTCAGCGGTAATCGCTGTTGAAATTTGATTTTTCTTAGACATAATGCAAACGTTTTTGGTTAAAAAAACAAGATAATAATTTTTCATAACATACTGAAATTCAATATATTCCAAAAAGTTGTAAAACAATTCAATCAACATTAGTGAACACAAGACTAGTATTAATATAGAAAGAACAGTGCGGCATAACTAACCACTAGCCACTACCCCCTAGTTCCTAGTTCCTAAAAACAATTCCTTTCCCCTAATGTTACCCATACGTAATTTCTTATCAATGGCAGAAAATAAAACGTTTAACCTATACAGAACTATAACTTCAAGCATTCTTTACCTTTTTGGACTGGTCATTTTACTATGGTTTTTATATAAAATCATCTCGGTGGTGATCTTGTTCTTGTTTGCCATCATTTTGGGGATTATTATCAATCAACCCGTAAACAAGTTGGAGAAAAAGGGCATGAAAAGATGGTTGGCCGCATTGATAGTACTTGGTGCTATTTTTACAGTTTCTACTGTGATTACCATTCTGGTGGTGCCGGTCATCAGTGATCAAATTGACATACTGATCGGTAATATTCCCGGTTATTTGAATAGCATTACAAACCATTTAGAACACCTTTTAAGAAAGTATCCAGAGTTGAGCAAAAACCTGCCCAAAGATCAGATGTCGCTCAGCAGTGCCATGCCTCCTCTTGGAAAAACGGTAATGGGTCTTGGAAGTTTTTCCTTCAGCATTTTAGGTGGGGTATTTGTCTTTATCGTTTTCATCTCCATGATTGTATTTTTTGTAGCCAACCCAAGGCCTATCATTCAACTGTATTTAACTGCTTTTTTACCCGATAAACGTGAAAAGGCCACCATTGCCTTGAAACATACTTCGAGCATGTTGGGTGGTTGGATGCGATCAAACCTTATTGGAGGTGCGGTACAAGCGGTATTGGTGTTTATATTTTTAAGCATCATGAATGTACCAGGAGCGCTGGTATGGGCAGCCTTGGCCTTTTTTTCGGAACTGATTCCTAAAATAGGCTTTTACATTATGGCCATCCCCCCTACCTTAGTGGCGCTCTCTATCGGCCCTGCTACTGCACTTTGGTGCTTGGTATTTTTTCTACTTTTAAATGAGCTTACTGCCGATTTTTTAATGCCCAAGTTAAGATCCAAGACAATGAAAATACACCCCGTGTCGCTTTTATTCCTATTATTATCCATGGGAGCTGCTTTTGGGCTGATGGGTGTTTTATTGGCTACGCCCATGGCGGCTATTATTAAGGCTTACTACCAGGAGTTTTACCTATCCAGATTTCCTGAAGATCATCAGCTTGAAAACAATATCGATGATATATTATATGGAAATGATCAGTAAGGGCTGCTAACTACCAACCAAAGGACAAAACAAAGAAACGCCCATCCACTGGGCGCCCCTTTAAAAGAAAGGAATAATAGCTTTGTGCGTTTTGTCATTCAGAACGTAGCGAAGACCGCGCAGCAGCTACGAAATAATCTCCAAATATATCTGTAAGATAACAGTTGATGATCACACTAACCAAAGGGTCATTTATCATCATTATGTTATCGAGTTAAAATGTTCTTTTAAGTAGTGCATGGCTTCTTTTATGGCCTGTACTGAGTTTTTAGGATTAAAGCCCAATTCTGTACGTGCTTTTGAAATATCAAAATCTTGCTGTAGGCCTGAAAACATAGCGATATCTTTTGTGGAGATTAAGGGGGGCCTTTCCGCTCAATTTACTCCCCAATTCCATTGAACCAAGCAGCAGCAAACAAAACTACTTTAGGAACTACCATTGGCAATTGTATTTTCAGTTCAGGAAAAAGTTAGTAAATTAAACTTACGGCTGGCGTGATTGGCCTCCACGACCATTTTTGAAGAGGTTAAGTATCATTGTTTAATTACCTTTTTTGTAATGCTTTCGCTTTCCCCTATCAACTTTACAAAATATAAGCCTACTGGATAAAGGTCCAATTCTATTTCTATTTCATAATCCTTTGAATTTATAGGGATAGTATTTAACACCTTACCATCTACACTACTTAGTGCCAAACGATTATATTTTGCAGCTGCAAACGTCACCCTTACTTTGCCTTTACTGGGGTTAGGATAAAGCTGAACGTTTAAATCTGTAAATTCAAAGTTCAACACACGCTCGCCAAGTGCTGTGGGTTTCCCATCCAAATCTATTTGCACTAAGCGATAATAGTTATTACCGTTTAATGGGCTTTTATCATAATAGCTATAGGTTGATCCTGTACCTCTGGCAATTACTTGACCCAGCTTTACAAATTGCTTATCATTGCCGCTTCGATAAATCTCGAAGCCCTTGTTATTTTGTTCACTGGCCGTTCTCCATTCTAGTTTTGCAGCCGTGCCTTCTGCCGTAACTTTATAACTAATTAGGTTAACTGGAAGCGGAGCTTCAACCACCAATAACTGCTGAACTTGTGCCGGGGCTGTTAAATAGTTGTCATTTCCCACCTGCGTAGCGGTAATGTTTGCCAAACCTTCACCTTTTATTTTCACCATCCAAACTACCCCGTTTTGATAAACTTCGGCCACGTTGGTATTACTACTGCTAAAACTAACTTCCAACCCGCTACTACTGTTAGCGGTTAGGATAAAATCTTGACTGGTGGTGGTTTTGGCATCAAGCGTATTGAAAGTGATGGACTGGCCAGCTTTGTATACCGTTAAGTTCTGTTGAACGTTAGGAGCATCCAAATAGTTGCCATTTCCCAACTGTGAAGCTGTGATAGTGGCGCTTCCCGCTCCAACAATAACAACCGTGCTTCCCGAAACCGTAGCTACCAATGGATTAGAGCTGGTGTAGGCAAGGGCATTACCAGAAGCTCCGCCTGTAGCGCTTAGGTTAAAATTAGCATCGCCATAGGTTTTGTTAGCTAGTGATGCAAAGCTGATGTTCTGAGCAGCCTTGTTTACAGTTAAGGTCTGTTGAACGCTAGCAGCATCCAGATAGCTGGCATTGCCCAATTGCGAGGCCGTAATGGTGGTCGTGCCCACTCCAACAATAGTAACTGTACTCCCAGTAACCGTAGCCACCAAAGGGTTAGAACTGTTGTAGGCAAGGGCGTTACCAGAAGCACCGCCTGTAGCGTTTAGATTAAAGTTAGCATCGCCATAGGTTTTGTTAGCTAGTGATGCAAAGCTGATGTTCTGAGCAGCCTTGTTTACAGTTAAGGTCTGTTGAACGCTAGCAGCATCCAGATAGCTGGCATTGCCCAATTGCGAGGCCG